>Ga0208243_1000078_pt1 | contig 99766 bp, 95 predicted proteins | sample Subbio2Aug_QV12A_FD_184826 | JGI IMG/M metagenome (GOLD analysis project Ga0208243, IMG submission 184826) | Serpentinite rock and fluid subsurface biosphere microbial communities from McLaughlin Reserve, California, USA - CR12Aug_QV12A (SPAdes) | ecosystem: Environmental > Terrestrial > Deep... | reverse complement strand
CCAGCCGCACCGCGCGCTGGCGCACTTCAGGGGAAAACTTGTTCGTCGTCTTGCTCATGGTGGCTCCATCCTACTCAGGAGTTGGAGCCTCCGGCAAACCCGGGGCGGTTCAGACGACGATGTTGGGGATGCAATAGGATATGCTGCCCGCAATGACGAAGTAGCGCAGCCTGTGAGAGTCGGGCCAGCGCAGGCCGCCTCGCACCGCGTCCACGCCCACCAGCGTCAAGGCCACGCCGAAGGAGATCACGAAGGACCAGATCACCGGTGACACGCCCGCCTCGCCGGCGATCTTGCCCAGCGGAAAGATCATGCCGAGGAGGCCGCCGGTGATCATCAGCAGCGCAGGCGCCGAATCCCAGACAGGTTTCATGGCTGTGTGTCCAGGGTCATGGCGCAGATGACGGCGGGCCGCCGTCTCAGTTCCGGTCGTCCGGGAAGACCGGGATCGGCATGAACTCGACGCCGTCCTCGATCAGCGCACGCGCCTCGTCGGGCGTTGCGCGGCCATAGATGCCGCGCGCCTCCGCCTCGCCGAAGTGGATCCGGCGGGCCTCCTCGGCAAACCTGTCGCCGACATCGTCGGCCTCACGCTTCACCTTCTCGGCCAGTTCCTTCAGCTGCGTCAGGACGCGCTTCTGCTCCTCGCCCATGGCGAGTGCAATCTGCTCGCGCTTGCGGCCCGTGGACACGGAAGGCGCCATCAACGCTTTCGCGACGCTGGTCGATCCGCAATGCGGGCATTCCACGAGCCGCCGGCCCGTCTGCCTCTCGAAATCGTCGTTGTTGCGAAACCATGCATCAAAAGCGTGGTCGCCTTCGCAGCGCAGCGAGAAATGGATCACGAGGCAACTCTCCGCGGCGGGAGCGGCGCGGCCACCTCGTCGAGATGGAACTCGCGAGCGTTCCGGAGGTTCGGAACCTTCCGGCGCGCGGCGGCCGATGCGGCGGTATCGATCTCGGCAATCACCACGGCCGGCTCGTCGTGCGCGGCCTCTGCAAGAACACGCCCCCACGGATCAACCACCATGGAATGACCGTAGGTTTCGCGCCCATCCTCATGCCTGCCACCCTGGGCGGCCGCGATCACGAAGGCGCCGCTCTCGATGGCGCGGGCGCGCAGCAGAACGTGCCAATGCGCTTCGCCGGTCTGCCGGGTGAAGGCAGCGGGCACGGTCAGAATCTCTGCACCCGCCAGCGCCTGGGTGCGGAAAAGCTGCGGGAAGCGCAAGTCGTAGCAGATCGCGAGACCGAACCTGGCGTCGTCGAGCGCCGCCACCACCGCTCGGCCCCCAGGCTGGTAGGTGGCGGACTCGCGCCAGCTTTCGCCATTGTCGAGATCGACGTCGAACATGTGGATCTTGTCGTAGGTCGTCACGAGAGAACCGTCCGCAGCGAACAGGAAGCCGCGGTTGGCAACCCTGCCCCCTACGACGGCGATGGCGGTCGAGCCGACGTGGATCGTTATGCCCAGTTCGGCCGCCAGCCGCGCAGCCGTTCCGACGACGCGATCGTCAGCCTCGAATTGCAGCATCGATCGAAGGGCCTCGCGGTCGCGGACAAGACCGCCCGTCATCTCCGGCGACTGGACATAACGGGCGCCCGCGGCTGCAGCCTCGCGGACCATGGCCTCGAAGGTCCTGGCATTGGCCGCCGGATCCATGCCGGAGCGCATCTGCAGCGCCGCAACCTTGAACACGCTCATGTCAGTCCCCTCAAGCGTTGCCGGCGAGCAGCTTGTCCAGCCGGCCGTTCTCTTCCGCATCGTGCAGGTCATCGCAGCCGCCGACGTGAACGTCGCCGACGAATATCTGCGGAAACGTGCTGCGCCCGGAGCGCTCCATCATCTCCTTACGCAGTTGCGGGGAGAAGCTTGCGTCGTGCTCCGTATAGGGCACGCCCTTGCGGTCGAGGAGGCGTTTGGCTGCGCTGCAGTAGCCGCACATCATGCGGGTGTAGATGGTCACGTCGGGCATGGCATTGTTCCGAATGGCAATCCTATATAGGGTCTGCCGCGGCATCGAGAAAGTCCTCCGGCAGCACGCGTGCGAAGGTCAGGACGTCGACACCGGCCGCCCCGGCCCGCTTCAGCGAACGCGCGACAGCCGAGACCGTTGCCCCCGTGGTGTAGACGTCGTCGATTACAAGGACCCTTCGGCCGCGCAGCCTTTCGCGCGCCTCACTCGCCACCACGAAGGCGCCGCGCACGTTTTCGTCGCGCTCCGTCCTGCCAAGGCCGACCTGCTGGCGGGTGTGGCGACGCCGGGCGACGAGTTCCGGGTCGAAGCGCAGAGATGCAGCAGCGGCGACGGCCCGGCCGAGTTCGGCCGACTGATTGAAGCGGCGCCAGAGGAAGCGGCGCCGGTGCAGCGGGACCGGCACCACAAGGTCGGCATCGGCAATCAGTTCGCTCCCGACGCGCAGCATCCATAGCGCCATCCACGGCGCGAGATCGGTGCGATCGCTGAACTTGAGTGCCTGCGCCATGCGCCGCGCCACGCCCGTGTAGGCGACAGCCGACCGCGCGCGGTCGAAGGCCGGCGGATCGGCGATCGCCGCGGGAGACACCGCACCGGCGCCCATGTCGAACTGGAACGGCGTGCCGAGGACCTCGCACCAGGGGCGCTCGATCAGCCTCAGCTCCCGCCAGCATGCGCCGCAGAGCGAGCCCGGAATGCTGACGATCGTGCGGCAGCCGCCGCAAAGCGGCGGAAACAGGATGCGCGCGGCCCCTTCCGCCAGCGCGGCCATTCGGCGCTTGATATCGGGAGACAGATCGGCCACCACGCTCTCCAGTCGTCAGAGCCTAGCAGACCGTGCCGGCTCGGCCCACCGGTCCCCGACGAAATCGAGGAGAGGGATCCACCCATGGACATGCTGTTCGAGCCCGATCTCGTGATCCGGCGGCGGAAGCGGGCACTGGCGCAGGCGCAGCCGGGCGCCGACTTCCTGGCACGCCGGGCCGCCGAGGATCTGGTCGAGCGCCTATCCACGGTGGAGAGGCGCTTTCCGACCGCCGCCGTGCTGCGGAGCTGGACGCCCGTGGTGGCCGAAGCACTCGCGGCTTCGGGGAAGGTCGACGACGTGCTGCGAATCGAGGCCGATCCGGCTTTCCTTGGCGAGGGAGAAGGTCTCGTCGCCGAAGACGACCGGCTGCCGTTCGATCCCGGAAGCCTGGATCTCGCGGTGTCGCTGCTCAACCTCCAGGAGACGGACGACATGCCGGGGCAACTGATCCAGATGCGGCGGGCCCTCCGTCCCGACGGGCTCTTCCTGGCGTGCCTGGCGGGAGCGGGAACCCTGGCGGAGCTACGCGACTCTCTGCTGGCGGCCGAGACGGAGATCACAGGCGGCGCCAGCCCGCGTGTCATTCCGTTCGCCGACGTGCGCGACGTGGGCGGACTGCTGCAGCGAGCCGGCTTTGCTCTTCCGGTGGCGGATGTCGAGACGATCACCGTCCGCTATGGCGACATGTTCGCCCTGATGCACGACCTGAGGTCGATGGGCTCCACCAACCCCCTGCGCGGCCGTCTGAGGCATCCGACGCGACGCGCCATCTTCCTGAGGGCGTCCGCCATCTATGCGGACCGCTTCTCCGACCCCGACGGCCGGATCCGGGCGACGTTCAACCTCGTCTGGATGTCCGGATGGGCGCCACACGAATCGCAGCAGAAACCGCTGAGGCCGGGCTCCGCCACTGTCTCGCTGGCAGCGGCGCTGAAGCCGAAGGACGCGCCATAGAACGCTCAGTTGAGAGTGCCGTTCAGAGCCGAGGTCGGTTCACTGAAAAGGTAATCGATGGCGTCATAGACCTTGCTGATGCCTCCGATGATCGCGAGAGACAGCACCGTGGCGATGAGGCCGTACTCCACGACCGTGGCACCGCTTTCGTCGTTCCAGAATCTTGCGAGCATCGTCGGGAGCACTCTTCCTCTAGCCGGTGGCACTCTAACCACCGGGTCGGGAAGATTCCCTTAACCCGCAGGGTTAATCGAGCTTTTACGGGTCCAGGATCCTGCCGAGAACGACGGATGGAGGCGCGTCGCGATCTTCCAGATTCGGTCCGCGCGCCTCAGGTCCATGTTTTCGCGCATGTCTTTCCCCTGAGACCGGTGCCCATTCTCGGGCGACATGCTCTAGCGGCAGTCTCCCGACCGGGTCCCGTCCGCGCGGATGATACAGATCGAATCCGGCGACGTCTGCAGGACGCTGCGACGGATGGTGTAGCTGCGGTCCGTACCGACGGACCCCGTCGACATGAAGTCCAGGCCGTCGGCGTCCGCGTTCCGCGCGAAATGCTCCTCGGCGAGCGGCGCGATGACGAGCCCGAGCGCCACCGCTATCGATCCGAAGATCAGGGCCAGCCGGATCGCGCCGCCGGGCACGAAGCCGGGCTGCGAACCGTTCCAGTCTTCATCCATCCGCATCGTCGATCCCCGCCGTCGTCTGGACGAGCAGAAATCCTGTCTCGTCCCTCGACAAGACTCGCATGAAGGCCTGAACCATCCATTAACGCTGTTTGCGGACACCGCGGAGGCAGTGCGACTTGTGTTCTACAGGAGATCGATCAGGAAGGGGATGAGCGGCTCGTCGGCCGGCGGCATCGGATAGCCGCGCATGTCGCGCGGCCGGACCCACTTCAGCCGCTGCCCCTCCAATCCACGCGCCACGCCTTCATACCGGCGGCACACGTAGAGCGGCATCAGCAGATGGAAGTCCTCGTAGGTGTGGCTGGCAAAGGTGAGCGGTGCCAGGCAAGCTGCCTTGGTCTCGATGCCGACCTCCTCCCGCAGCTCGCGGATCAGCGTCTCCTCCGGGGTCTCGCCGGCTTCGACCTTGCCGCCGGGAAACTCCCACAGCCCCGCCATGGCCTTGCCCTCCGGACGTTCGGCGAGCAGAACCCGGCCATCGGCATCGACGAGCGCGCAGGCGGCGACAAGGACAATGCGCCTCTGGCTCGGGGACATCGTCAGGCGCCCTGCGGGCGGCGATAGTGGTAGCGGTACACTTCCGCGAAGCCGAGCGAACGGTACAGCGCGATTGCCGGGCCATTGTCGGCTTCAACCTGCAGCCATGCCTCCCGGGCACCGCGATGGCGTGCCCACTTCATCGCCGACAGCACGACCTGGCGCCCATAGCCGTTGCCGCGCCGGTCGGACAGCGTCGCCACTTCGAACAGCCCCGCAAGATCGCGGTCCTGAACGCAGATTGCCGTCGCGACGGGCTCGTCGCCCTCTTCGGCAACGAAGAGACCGGTCTCGGGTTCGATGGACCCGATCACTTCGGAAAGTCCCGGCCGCATGGCCTGCTCCAATGCATGCACCCGCAATGCCGCGCCGACGAAGCGTCCGATATCCTTGAGGGGGATCTGGTCCATCACGCCATCGAGGCGGGTCGCGTCGAGATCCACCCGCATCACCAGCGACTCCGAGAAGCGCAGCCAGTCCTCGCGGTCGAGGACATTCCCGAGGGCGCGACCTGCGAGCGGCGAAATTCGAAACGTCAGCGGCCGTCCGTAGGCATCGAAGCGGCGCGCTGCACGCGCAATGCGGTCGGAAATGTTGGAGTGGTCGCCAGGATCGAGCGGATTGATCGAATTCAGCCGTTTGGCGGGCAGGCCAGCCGTGAGTCGGATGACCCAGGTGCCGTCATACTGCACGAAAGACGCCGGCCACGCACGGAAGCCCGCGGCCTCATAGCGCCTCACCATCGCGAGTTCCGGCATGTTGCCCAGTCCCGTTCGCACTCAACCCCCGCTCTAGCTGCGGTAGTCCCCATTGATGGCGACGTATTCCTTGGTGAGATCGCAGGTCCAGATCGTGGCCTTGCCGCGCCCCAAGCCGATGTCGACGCCGATGCGGATGCGATCGTTCTTCATGTAGGCGGACACCGCCGCCTCCGAATAGGCCGGGTCCCGCTCGCCCTCGTGGGCGACGCGGATGTCGCCAAACCAGATCGCCAGGCGGTCGCGGTCGGCCGGCTCGCCGGCCTTGCCGACGGCCATGACGACGCGGCCCCAGTTCGCGTCTTCGCCCGCCACCGCGGTCTTGACGAGCGGGGAGTTGGCGATCGACAGCGCGATACGCTTCGCCGACCGAGCCGACTTGGCACCGGAGACGGCGATCTCGATCTCCTTGCGTGCTCCTTCGCCGTCGCGCACGACCTGCAGCGCCAGGTTCTTGAGCAGCCGGTTCAGCGCCCGCTTGAACTGCGCCAGCCTGGGATCGGCTTCAGACGAGATACGCGGCGCGCCGCGCCCTTCGGCCTTCCCGGTCGCAAAAAGCAGCAGCGTGTCGCTGGTCGAAGTGTCACTGTCGACCGTAACGGCGTTGAAAGTCGAATCGGCTCCACGCTTCAGGAGCTTCTGCAGGACCGGCGCGTCGATCGGCGCATCGGTGGCGACGAAGGAAAGCATCGTAGCCATGTCGGGCGCGATCATCCCGGCACCCTTGGCGATGCCGTTGATGGCGACATCGACGTCTCCCAGCTTCACCGTCGCGGTCGCGTACTTCGGATAGGTGTCCGTCGTCATGATCGCCTTGCCCGCGTCGGCCCAACGGTCGGGGACGCCTTGGGCGGCGAGGCCTGCGAGCAGGTGCGAGAACCGGGCGGCATCCAGCGGTTCGCCGATGACGCCCGTGGAGGCGAGATAGATCTCATCCTGACCGCATCCGGTCGCCGCGGCGGCGGCTGCCGCGGTCATGGCCGTCGTCTCCCGCCCCTTCTTGCCGGTGAAGGCATTGGCATTGCCGGAGTTAACCACGAGGACACGCGCCCGGCCGGCCGGCAGATTCTGCCGACAGAAGTCGACCGGTGCGGACGGGCACTTCGAGCGTGTGAGCACGCCAGCGACGGTGGTTCCGGCATCGAAGGTCATCACCAGGAGATCGGTGCGACCCTTGTACTTGATGCCCGCCTCGGCGGTCGCGATGCGCACGCCATCGATCGGGGGGAGGATGGGATGCTTGCGCGGGGCGAGCGGCGAGACGGTGCTGGACATTGAGAAGGTGACCGCGTGTCGTTCGGGTTACTGCGCTTTTTCTTCCTCGCCGAGCGCCGCCTTGAGTGCCGGATCCTGCACCTCGACGGTTGCCGCCTCGCGCAGCGCCTGGACGGCAGCGAAATAGGTCTCCCTGAACAGCAGGGTGCGGACCTGCTCCTTGACCTGGTCGAACGCAGGCGGCTGCTGGGTCCGCTTGTCCTCGACCTTGATCACGTGGAAGCCGAACTGCGTCTGCACAGGCTCCTTCGAAAACTGGCCGACGTCGAGCGCGAAGGCAGCCTCCTCGAAGGGAGGAACCATCTGGCCTGGGCCGAAGTAGCCGAGGTCTCCGCCTTGCGCGGCCGCGCCATCGGTAGACTTCTCCTTGGCGATGGCCTCGAAGTCTCCGCCTGCCTCGAGCTGGGCGATGATTGCTTCCGCCTCTTCCTTCGTCGCCACCAGAATATGACGCGCGCGGATCTCGTTTGCGGGCGGCGTTGCCGCCACTTCCTTGTCATAGCGCGCGCGCACGGCTTCGTCGGTCACCTGTCCAGCGATCTTGCTCTCCACGAAGGCGCTGTGAAGCGCGCGCTGGCGGAGAAACTCCATCCGATCCCTGAAGGCATCGTTATCGTCGAGGCCCTCCTCGTCTGCCTTGCTGGCCAGCAGCCGGATCTCGATCGCGGCACTCAGCGCGGCGGCGCGCTTCTGCTCGTCGGGAAGCTGGGCGAACTGCGGACCGAGGTCGCCCTGCGCCATCTCGAGATCGTGCTCGGTGATCGGAGAGCCGTTCACCGTGGCCACGACCGTCTTGTCCGGAGCCTTTTCCTGGGCGAACGCCGCGACGGGTGCCGTGAACGCGAGCCCGAGAACCAGGCCGCATGCGGCAAGCGAGCGGAAGGGAAGGGAAGGACGCATCGGATATCTCCAGACGGAAGCGGGGGCGCAGCCTTTCGCGCCGGAATGAGGCGAAATTTGGCGAACGGAGGCTCCGGCGGCGAACGTTGACATCGCCAGCGCCCCCTCTTATCTGTCCTTCGTCTTGGCGTCCAGAACCGTTTTCCGGACGCTTTTTTGATTGAGGATCGCGCCGAAAAACCCCGCAAAGGCGCGATCCCGCCGGCCCCTGCCGGAGCGGTTTCTTTTGAAAGGACCATTGAATGGTCAGTCTCGGTGGCCTCGCCCGCAAGATCTTCGGTTCGGCCAATGACAGACGCATCAAGTCGTTGCGACCCAGGGTCGCCGCGATCAACGCGCTGGAAGCCGAAATGAAGGCGCTGTCCGACGAGGCGCTCCGCGGCAAGACCGCCGAGTTCCGCACCGAAATCGCCAATGGGCGCGACCTCGACGACCTGCTGGTGCCGGCCTTTGCCGTCGCCCGGGAGGCAGCGCGCCGGGCCATCGGCCTGCGGCCCTTCGATGTGCAGCTGATCGGCGGAATGGTCCTTCACGATGGCGGTATCGCGGAGATGCGCACGGGCGAGGGCAAGACCCTGGTCGCGACGTTGCCGGTCTATCTGAACGCGCTCGGCGGCAAGGGGGTACATGTCGTCACGGTGAACGACTACCTCGCCAGACGAGACTCGGAGTGGATGGGCCGCGTCTATGGCTTCCTGGGGCTGACGACCGGCGTCATCGTGCACGGCATCAGCGACGAGCAGCGCAAGGCGGCCTATGGCTGCGACGTCACCTACGGAACGAACAACGAGCTCGGCTTCGACTACCTGCGCGACAACATGAAGTACGAACGGTCGCAGATGGTGCAGCGCGGCCACAATTATGCGATCGTCGACGAAGTCGATTCCATCCTGATCGACGAGGCGCGCACACCGCTGATCATCTCCGGCCCGCTCGACGACCGGTCCGAGCTCTACAACCAGATCGACACGTTCATTCCCCAGCTCGTCGCCTCCGACTTCGACATCGACGAGAAGCAGCGCACCGCGACCTTCACCGAGGAAGGCACCGAAAAGCTGGAGAACCTGCTGCGCCAGGCAGGCCTGCTGAAGGGCGCATCGCTCTACGACGTCGAGAACGTCGCGATCGTCCACCACGTCAACAACGCGCTCAAGGCGCACCGGCTCTTCCAGCGCGACAAGGACTACATCGTCCGCAACGACGAGATCGTCATCATCGACGAGTTCACCGGCCGCATGATGCCCGGCCGGCGCTATTCGGAGGGGCTTCACCAGGCGCTCGAGGCCAAGGAGCACGTCAAGGTACAGCCCGAGAACCAGACGCTCGCGTCGATCACCTTCCAGAACTACTTCCGCATGTATGGAAAGCTGGCCGGCATGACCGGCACGGCCTCGACCGAGGCGGAGGAATTCGGCAACATCTATGGCCTCGGCGTCTCCGAGATACCGACCAACCTGCCCGTCGCGCGCGTCGACGAGGACGACGAGGTGTACCGAACCGTCGAGGAGAAGTACAAGGCGATCGTCCGCGAGATCAAGGAGGCGAGCGCCAAGCGCCAGCCGATCCTCGTCGGCACCACGTCCATCGAGAAGTCGGAGTTCCTTGCCGAGCGGCTGCGCCGCGATGGCATCACGAACTTCGAGATCCTGAATGCGCGACATCACGAGCGGGAGGCGCAGATCGTGGCGCAGGCCGGCAAGCCCGGCGCCATCACGATCGCCACCAACATGGCCGGCCGCGGCACCGACATCCAGCTCGGCGGCAATGCCGAGATGCGCATCGCGCAGGAACTCGACGGGGTGCCGGAAGGCCCGGAGAAGGAGGCGCGCGTGAAGGCTATCCGTGAGGACGTGCAGCGCCTGAAGGAAGAGGCTCTGGCCGCCGGCGGCCTCTACGTTCTGGCGACCGAGCGTCACGAATCGCGCCGCATCGACAATCAGCTGCGCGGGCGTTCGGGCCGCCAGGGCGATCCGGGTCGTTCCAAGTTCTTCCTGTCGCTGCAGGACGACCTGATGCGGATCTTCGGGTCTGAACGGATGGACGGCATGCTGCAGAAGCTCGGCCTCAAGGAGGACGAGGCCATCATCCATCCCTGGATCAACAAGGCGCTCGAAAAGGCGCAGAAGAAGGTCGAGGCGCGCAACTTCGACATCCGCAAGAACCTGCTCAAGTACGACGACGTCATGAACGACCAGCGCAAGGTCGTCTTCGAGCAGCGCAAGGAACTGATGGACGGCGAGAATCTGTCCGAGACCGTCGCCGAGATGCGTCAGGACGTGATCGAGGAACTGGTGTCCAAGCACATCCCCGAGAATGCCTATGCCGAGCAGTGGGACATCAAGGGCCTTCAGGAAGGCGTCCGCTCCTACCTGAACCTCGATCTGCCGATCGATGCGTGGGCACGGGAAGAGGGCATCGACGAGGAGCAGATCACCGAGCGTCTGACGCAGGCCGCCGACGCGATGGCGAAGGACCGTGCCGAGCGTTTCGGTCCCGAGATCATGACCTATGTGGAGAAGTCGATCCTCCTGCAGACCCTCGACCACCTCTGGCGCGAGCATCTGGTCAACCTCGACCACCTTCGCTCGGTCGTCGGCTTCCGCGGCTATGCGCAGCGCGACCCGCTCAACGAGTACAAGTCCGAAGCGTTCGAGCTCTTCCAGGCTATGCTCGGCAATCTCCGTCAGGCGGTGACGTCCCAGCTCATGCGCGTCGAGCTCGTGCGCGAGGCGGCCGAGGCGCCGCCCCCGGCCGCACCGCGTGCCGTCGGCCACCATGTCGACGCGACGACGGGGGAGGACGAATTTCCGGAGGATGAGATCATGGTCGCGGCGTACGAGCCGACCGTGGTTCCGCCGGAACAGCGCGATCCGGCAGACCCCTCCACCTGGGGCAAGGTCGGGCGCAACGAAGCCTGCCCCTGTGGATCGGGCAAGAAGTACAAACACTGCCACGGTGCCTTCGTCTGACCCGGACGAGGAGGGGAACCAGGCGCTGTTTCTCGTCAGCCGGGGCCGGGGTGCGGCACCCGGATGCATGCGCCGCCAGTCCGGGCCTCAGGACCCGCCGAACCGTTTCTTAAGCTGTCGATGCTAGGGCTCTGAGCGTCGAAATGACGCGTTCGGGGTATGGGTACGGTGCGTTTCTCAGCCGCAACGACTGCGGACAGGTTGCTGCCCGGCCGCCTGGCGGCGGCGGCGCGGCCGTTGCTGGTGCGCGCCGACGCGATGCTCGTCGGCCGCGACGAGGCGAGCGAGGCCGGCCGGGTGTCGCTGATCGCCTTCGCCATCCGCATCGTCAACGCCGTCATCGCATTCGTCAGCCAGGTCCTGCTCGCACGCTGGATGGGTCCCTTCGAGTACGGCATCTTCGTTCTCGTCTGGGTCACGATGGTGATCGCGGGCAACCTGTCCTGCCTCGGCTTCCATACCTCGGTGATCCGCTTCGTCTCGGAGTATCGCGAGAACTCCCGCGCGGCGGAACTGCGGGGCCTCCTCGTGACCAGCCGCGTCTTCGCCATCGCCTCCTCCACGCTCATCGCCGTCATCGGCTTCGCCGGGCTCTGGTGGTTCCAGGACGCGGTGGAAAGCTACTATGTCGTTCCCTTCTATCTCGGCATCATCTGCCTGCCGATGATCGCCTTGTCGGACCTCCTGCAGGGTATCTCGCGGGCCCATGCCTGGGCGTTCTCGGCGCTGTCGCCGACCTATCTGGTCCGTCCCGTGCTCATCCTGGTCTGCATGGCGGGCGCGCTCGCGGCCGGATATGCGCCTACCGCTCGGACAGCGATGATCTGCGCGATCCTGGCGACCTATGCCACGACCATGTGGCAGCTCGTGACGGTCTCGGGAAGCGCCGACCGCCTGACCGGTGACGGACCGCGGCAGATCCTGTTCCGGCAATGGCTGCTGGTTTCGATGCCGATCTTCCTCGTCGAGAGTTTCTTCTACCTGCTGACCAATGCCGACGTTCTGATGGTCGGGCGCTACCTGCCGCCGGACGACGTCGCGATCTATTACGCGACCGTCAAGACGCTCGCCCTGGTCCATTTCGTCTACTTCGCCGTCAAGACCGGCGTTGCACAGCGCTACGCCACGATCTGGCACGGCGGCGACCGGCAAGCCTTCCGGGACTTCGCCCAAGCCACCGTGGGCTGGACCTTCTGGCCCTCGCTGGCGATGGCGGTGGTCGTACTGGCGATCGGCCAGCCGATGCTTGCGCTGTTCGGGCCTCATTTCGACCAGGGCTACCCGCTTCTCTTCGTGCTGGTGCTCGGTGTGGTCGCGCGGGCCGCGGTCGGACCGGCCGAGAGCCTGCTGACCATGAGCGGCAACCAGAACATCTGCGCCGGCGTCTATGCGATGACGCTGTCGATCAATATCGGCCTCAACGTGCTGCTGATTCCCCTCTACGGCCTCTGGGGCGCTGCAGTGGCGACGGCCGTCGCGATGAGCTTCGAGGCGATGGCCCTGTCGCTGACCGTTTGGCATCGGCTGGGAATCGCGATGGCGGTCTTCCTGCCCGCAACCCTGTCCAAGGACACGTGACCATGGCGGCAGTCCCCCTTCTCGAGGAAATGAGCGGCAGTCCGGCCGGCGCGATGATCGCCAGCCTCGCCGGCCTTCGCGGCGAGTCGCTCGATCCGGAACGGGCGCAGCTCGTGCTTTCCAACGGGACGGATCGGCGGCTGGCGTTCTACGCGGCGTCGGCGGGCTTCGACCTCGTCGAGGAACTCGACTTCCTCTGCCTCCGCACCGTCGAACCCAACGTCTTCTTCAACCCGCGCTTTCTTGCGCCTGCCATGCCGCGGCTGGAAGATCGCGAGGTGCGGCTCGCGGTGATCCGCGACGGCGACGAGGAGAAGAACCGGCTGCGGATGCTCGTCCCCTTCTCGGTCGAGCGTCCCTCGGTGCCGATCGGCGTGCCGATCATGCGCACGTGGTCCAGTCCCTTCGGTCCGCTGGGCACGCCCCTGATCGACCGCGACGACCCGGTCGGCGTGATCGACGATTTCCTGTCGATGATCGCACGGCCGCACCTGAAGCTGCCGGGCGTCCTTGTCCTGCCCGACATGCGCCTCGACGGCGCCGCAGCACGCGTCATCCGGACAGCCGCTCTCGGCCGGAACCTGACAGTGATCGAGATCGACCGCGTGCGCCGGCCCTTCCTCGAGAGCAACCTCGACGGCGAGGCCTATCTCAGGGAGACGCTTCGGTCGCACCACGTGCGGGAGTTCCGCCGCCTGAAGCGGCGGCTCGGGGAACATGGCACGGTGGAGCACGTCGTCGCACGCCAGCCCGACGAGGTGCGGCTCGCGCTCGAGGAGTTCCTGACGCTCGAGGCGTCCGGCTGGAAGGGCCGCGAACGCTCGGCCCTCGCGGCCGATCGCTTCCGCGCGCCCTTCGCGCGCGAGGCGATCCACCGGCTGGCGCAGCGCGACCTCTGCCGCATCCACTCGCTGACGCTCGACGGCAGGACGATCGCGAGCCTTGTCGTCTTCGTCGAGCAGGGCGTCGCCTATACGTGGAAGACGGCCTATGACGAAGCCTATGCGGCGTATTCGCCCGGGACGCTGCTGGTCATCGAGATCACCCATCGGCATCTCGACGATCCCAACATCGCGGCGACCGATTCCTGCGCCGTACCCGACCATCCCGTCATGAGCCGGCTGTGGCGCGAGCGCCGCGAGATGGGCACGCTGGTGATCGGGCTGACGCCCGGAGCCGACAAGCCGGCGCGCCAGGCGGCGGGGCAGATCCACCTCTACCGCGAGACGCGCAACCTCGCCCGCATGGTGCGAACCCGGCTGCGCGGCCTCATCGGGCGGCGCTGAAAGGGTTCAGCCCGAAGCTTCCGGCCGCTCCTCCGCTTCGCGTCGCGCGCGGTCGCGGAAGATGCGGCGGATGACCTTCCCCGTCGTCGTCAGCGGCATCGAATCGACGAACTCCACCTCGCGCGGATATTCGTGCGCCGACAGGCGCTCGCGCACCCAGCCCCGGATCTCTTCACGCAGGTCTTCCGACGGCTCGATGCCGTCCTTCAGCACGATATAGGCCTTGACGATCTCGGTTCGAAGCGGATCCGGCTTGCCGACGGCCGCCGCAAGAGCGACCGAAGCGTGGCCCGTCAGGCAATCCTCGATCTCGCCGGGGCCGATGCGATAGCCGGCCGACGTGATCACGTCGTCGTCCCGCCCGAAGAAGTGGATGTAGCCATCGGGATCGGCAATCCCCTGGTCGCCGGTCGTCATCCAGTCGCCGACGAACTTCTGCTCCGTCGCCTCGGGACTGTTCCAGTATCCCAGGAACATCACCGGATCGGGCCGGCGGACCGCGATCTGGCCCGGGCGGCCCGGCGGGACCGGCTGCCCCTCGGCATCGATCAGCACCACATCGTGCCCGGGCACCGGTTTTCCGGTGGAGCCGGCACGGCTGATGCCGATCGCCGCGCAGGATCCGAGCACGAGATTGCATTCCGTCTGGCCGTAGATCTCGTTGACCGTCAGGCCGAGCTCGGATCTCGCCCATTCGTAGGTTTCACGGCCGAGCGCCTCGCCCGCGGAGGCAACGGTCCGCAGTCCCCTCGGGAAGAGCCGGCCGATGTCGCGATGCGACTTCATCATCCTGAGCGCCGTCGGCGGGATGAAGGCGTTGCGGACCGACGTTTCCCGCATCAGGGCGCAGGCGGTCGCCGGGTCGAACTTTTCCGACCGTGACGAGACCACCGGTATTCCGAAGTAGAGGGCCGGCAGCAGGGCGTTGAGCAGGCCGCCGGCCCAGGCCCAGTCGGCCGGGGTCCAGAAGCGGTCGCCGGGCTTCGGCATGAACTCGTGGGCCATCTGCATTCCCGGCAGATGGCCGAGTAGCACCCGGTGCCCGTGCAGCGCGCCTTTCGGCGGTCCGGTCGTGCCGGAGGTGAAGATCATCATCGCCGGATCGTCGGGCGCCGTGTCGACCGGCCGGAAGCCGGGTCTCGCCTCCGCGATCATCCTGTCGAAGCCGACGGCGCCCGCGGCGTCGCCCTCGACCAGCACCACCAGTTCCAGGTCCACCAGCCGCGCCCGGATGCGTGCCAGCTTGAGCGCGCCGGCACCGTTGGTCACGACCGCCTTCACGCCGGCCGTCGCCAGCCGGTACTCGAGCGCCTCGACACCGAAGAGGAGCGCGAGCGGCACGGCTACTGCGCCGATCTTGTAGATCGCGACGTGGCTGATGGCGGTCTCGAAGCTCTGCGGCAGGAGCAGCGCCACGCGGTCGCCCCGGCCGATGCCGTTTGCACCGAGCGCTGAGGCGAGCGCCGAGGACCGCGCGGACAGTTCCGAGAAGCTCAACGTCGCGAGCGGGCCGTCCGGCCTCCATTCGATCAGGGCCGTTCGTCCGGGCTCGCGAGCAGCCCAGGCGTCGGAGACGGCGACGCCGATGTTGAACCTGTCAGGGATGGACCAATGGAAGGCGGACCGGAGGGCTTCATGACCGTCGCGGCGTTCGAGCATGGAGGCAGGTCTCCGCTCCCCCGCGATTGACGTCTAAGCCCGCCTCCCGCGGGCGCCGCGAAATCTGTTACGCAAAGCCGCGGCCCGTTGCAAGCCTCGGTCCTCGCGGTCGCGTCCATGTCCGCCAACGCATCGGCGGAAACGGCCGGATTTGCGGACGCCGCGCGGGCGGCTATGATCCGGCCGGTGCGCCGGGGCTGGCCCGGACAAGTGAATCCGGAAACCCGCGATGGAACTGACCTGCTATGTCGAGGGGGATGGCGGCGGCTTCGCGGTCCGGCCCGCGTCCTCGCGACGCGAGTGGATGGATGCCGCGCAGGGCCGGAATCCCTATCGCTGCCTGCCCCTCGTCGTCGCCAACGGCTATGGCTGGGAGATCCTGTCGCCGGTCGGGTTCTCGGCCATCTGGAACGGCGGAGCGCATCGGGACGGGCTCGTCGTGCTTGAGGATCCGGGCACGACACCGCCTGCCCACAGCCATTTCGGGGAGGGCATCCTGACGTTCAGGATGCCGCTCGTGTTTCGCACCGATCCCGGAACCGACCTGATGGTGCAGGGACCGATCAACCGCCCCAAGGACGCCATCGCCCCGCTCACCGGTCTGGTCGAGAGCGACTGGGGGCCGTTCAGCTTCACGATGAACTGGAAGTTCACGCGTGCCCGGACCGCCGTCCGGTTCCGCGCCGGCGAACCCTTCTGCCATATCTTCCCCGTCGCGCGCGGCGAGTTGGAGCGTATCGTCCCCCGGATGATGCCCCTCTCCGCTGCGCCCGACCTCCACGCGAGCCACGACGAATGGATGACGGCTCGAAAGCAGTTCAACGCCGACCTGAAGGTGGAAGGCAGCGCAGCGCGCGAGGCCGGGTGGCAGAAACACTACCAGCGCGGCACCGACTTCCACGGCAACCCGGGACCGGATTCGCACCGCACCCGATCGAATGCCAAGCCGTTCGGCACGGACAAGTCCTGACGGAAGGGTTCGGTTGGTGCAGCGAACGGGAGAGAGTACGAACCAGACTTGGCGGGCTCTTGAAGAGATGTCGAGCTGGAAGAGTGTTTTGGAGAACACGCACATACTGTAGGTTCAGCCTGCAATCAGCAGCAGGTTCTGTCATAAAGGCCTGCTGCTGAGTTCGCGGCGCAACGAGTCAAATCACCCTTGAGCGAGCTGACGCAAGGATACAATTCTGGACGCTTCTGCCATCGCAACCGCCCTGAAAACAGCCATCGATCGATTGGACTCGTAGCCAATCAACTCGAGCCGATGTGCATTTTCATCCTTCTGGCCGCACTCGCTTGTATAGGACAGCCAGCGCTGCGACTAGTTCCTCGCCTTCCAGCGTGTCACATGGACGACAAATCCCTCACAACGTGAAAACTCAAAAGAGCACGTCGCGCTATTGGGGCCGCCGTATCGGACCGCTCCAGCGAACGAGACCGTGGTACCCCGGATGTTACCCGTACCCGACACTCCAGGACAGGATGGAATCTGGGGGCAACGTGATATCGCTGCCAGCAGGGCCATTGGCAAGGCCGTTTCAGTTCGAGAAAATACCAGCCCCTTACACAAGCAATATCAGAAACCAAGGTGCCTACGCATGCCCGTCACTATGCCCACTGGGCTTCACGCCCTCATCCCTCGCGGAAAGAACAAGGGAAAATACCTCTATCCTCACTGCCACGAGGACAGAATGTATGTCGTCAGTCCCGACCGCTTCGAAAAAAACTATGTGCGCGTCGCAGAACTCAGGGATCTGCCGGCCTGGCTGGCGAAAGGATACTCGCTACGCATGTCGAACCTGCCGGAAGGCATTACGGCGCCCAGTTTGATCACGCCAACCTCTGTAAAGGGATGGAAGTAGTCGGTCATCATGGGGAATCACAGGCCGCCGCGAACCGCCCTCCGCGTAAATGGCGAGGACGAAGCGTTAAGCGACCAGAGCAACATTTCTAGGAACCCGTTGATTCACGCATTAGCAACATACTTTTTTGCTCAGCTACTGGCACTAGGCTGAAAGGCGTTGCAAACAGGAGGCATGGCAAAAGGTTTCAGCGGATCAACTATCAAATCCTGGTTCCAGTACCGCTGTGAGCGGAAGGTCCGTTTTGAGCTCTCAACTAAGGATGAGTTGGCCGCGGTCCCGGTAGTCAAAGACATCCGCCAAGCGAGTTGGGCCGCGCTCGGCACCGCCTACGAGGCCCGAGTGGTCCGCCGTCTTGCGCGCGAGCAGGGCGTGAGAACCCCGGTCACGCCGCGTGAGCCCCTGGGTGAGCAAGCGACTGCCGCCTTTCTACGCGGACAGCTCCAAGTGCCGTATGTCGCACAAGCGAACTTAACGCCCCGAAACATGCCGCGGTTCTTGGCCGGCACGGGCCTTACTCTGAAACGAAATCTGCCTGACCTCATTCGGCGCGCAAAGGGCGATGAAGGTGACGGCCACCTCTTCACCGTGATCGACGTCAAGGCCACGCGGCGCGCTACCGCGTTTCACAAGACCCAGGTCGCCTTTTATGTTCGAGTTCTCGAGGAGTTACTGAGCGAGCTCGACGCTTCCGGCCCGGTCGGGGCAACGCTCGACACCTTCGGCGAAGTTTGGCGGATCCCGGACGATGGCACCGCGGAAGGCGATGCATGGCAGGTAGAGCGGTTCGCCCTTGCGCCATACCTTCGCCTGGTAGATGAGTTCTGCAACGAAATTCTTCCCGGAATCGGTTCGAAGAAGCTCGGTCCCGGAACGGATCAGACATTTTTCCATCTCTATTTCAAGTGCGAGCAGTGCGAATACCTGGGACATTGTTCCAAGAGCATCGACCCGTCGCTACCGCCGGAGCGGCGAGACGTGTCTGCCGTTCCGGGTCTCACTCACGAAGCCAAGCGGTCACTGCAGCGGCTGAAGATCCGGTCGCTGCGCGATTTGAGCAATGCATCGGGTCTTGCGGGAGCGCCCGGCCTAGGGTGGTCGCTCAGCAGGCGCGCGGTCGTCCTCGCGGCACGTGCGCAAGCGCTGGCGACCGGCTCCGTATTGCGGACAGAGGAGGAGCATACCTTCTTGATGCCACCGCGAGCCGACGTAGTTCTCACGCTTTCTGTCGATTACGATCCGATCGACGACCGGCTGGCTGCAATCGGGTATCGCCGAGTTCAAGGCGGAACAGTTCGAACAGAGCTTATCGAGGTTCCCGCAAGCGGCTCGCTCGCAGATGAAGCCGATGCCATGATCAGCGTGCTCGGCGCTCTAATTCGCGATCTCACCGAGATCGACCAGGCCAACGCCGCGCTCCCGCCTGGCTCGGCCGGCGGGGTGTACGCGCACATTTTCTTCTACGAGCCGGCCGAAGCCTCTAACTTGCAGCAAGCGATTGGCCGGCATCTGGACAATGAGATCATACGGACAGGCCTGCTCCACCTTGTTCGCCTATTTCCGCCTGATGACATCGTCCCCGAGCCAGAGTTCCGTGGGGTGCATCACTTGCCCGCGACGGCGGTTCGAAGCGTGCTTGAGCAGCTCTACGCGCTTCCGGTTGCAGTGGCCTACGATCTCCGCCAAACCAGCCAAGCACTGGCTCTCGTAGGTGCGCAGGACCCGTATCTGCCCGCGGAGGCCTTTGCTCGGCCGTTTTCTTCCCTGCTTTCGATCGACGTGATCCGGCCTATCCGAGAAAAAAGCGAAACGGCCATTTCCAACGGGCTGATAGTGAGCGATGTGCGGTCCCGCCTCGCAGCGCTGCAAGGGGTCGTGGATTGGCTCTTCGAACAAAACGCCATCGCTATTACTACCGGAAGCCCACTCCTTCGATTGGCGAAGAAGCCCTTCCGCTTCCAAGCTACGTTCAATCCGTTGAACGCGGCAGACCTGGACATATTGCTTGCCTGCGAGCTTTTGGAAAGTCGCGCGGGCCTTCTCGATGCCCTCATCGGGCTGGCGCAGCCGAGCGCCCGAAGGAGAGATCGCGGTAGGAGCTTCACCGGCCTCACCTTCCTGAAGGAATGGAAGTTTGGCGGCTCGCACGTTCTTCTGTTCGCGGTTCCGGAGGCGAGCCGCGACAGTGAACTAGGCCCCGGCGATCTTGACCTCATCCTGCATGACGACTCTCCTGATCTGCGCCTCAATCCGGGACTGTGGTCTCAGATAGAATGCCGCATTAGGCCCAAGAGCGCGGGGTATGAGGAGCGGCGCGATCAACTGCAGGTCGAGGTGTCGGATGCGGTTTTTCGGACCGCCATCTTCCAGGATCTCATGCGTACCACCCCTTCTGGCGGATGGTGCGTGGACAGCGCGTTCAAAGACATCAATGCCCCGAGGGCGGTGGCATTCTTGACCAACCTCGCGCAGGGGACGGCGCCATGACCGTTCGCGCCGACCTCCTTAACTTTCTCCGGGACCCGGCAGTCTTCGCGGCCGGAGCATCTGATCCGGATGTTTGGCGCGCCGGCCTGGAGGAATTCGCCAAGCCGGAACTTGCTCGAACTGGCGACCAGGCGCTCGTCGAGGCGCAAGTGCTCGCGTGGGAAGGACTCGCGAACGCCCGCATGGGACTCCTGCTCGGTCCGCCCGGCACCGGGAAAACGCATCTGCTTTCTTGGCTCATCCTCGGGTACATCCACGCTCGCCACTCGCGCGGGCTGTCGGCACGAGTCTTCGTAAGCGGTTTCACGCGCAACGCCATCGGCAACGTCCTCGACGGCGTCGCGAGGCGCGCCGCCAAGTATTCGCCCGGCGCGTTCGCCACGCATTTCGTCGGCACCGGTCCGGCAGCGGGCCTGTCGCCCCTCGTTAGGCACCGCCAGTCGGTCTCCGGAACGGAGGCAGCGGCGGCGCTCGCGGACCTCCAACCGAACTCGGTAGTGATGGGCGGCTCGATCTGGTCGCTCTATCGCATGATGCAGCGCCCGGAAGCAGGGGGAGACGGCTACATGTCGGAACTCTTCGATCTCGTCTGCATCGATGAAGCGTCGCAGATGGTCCTGGGCCAAGGCCTGATGGCGATCGCGGGCATCAAGCGGACCGGGCGGGTAGTCGTCGCCGGCGATGATCGGCAGCTTCCCCCCATCCGGGCCGGCCGGGAGATCAAGCTCGGTGATCGCGAACTGGGAGGATCGCTGTACTCGTTCCTCAAATCGAGCAGGGTTCCGGAGTTTGCGCTAGACACGACGTTCCGCCTCAACGGCCCGCTCGCGGCATTCCCTGAACGGAAGTTTTACGCCAGCAAATATGTGTCGGCGGTACCGACTGAACAGATCAAGCTCGTGGATGGATGGCGCGACGGGCTCGACAGCTGGGAGCAGGCCGTCCTCGATCCGAGCTGGCCCATCGCCATCCTTCTCCATGACGGTCCCCCCGCCGCGACTCGAAATCCGTTTGAGGCGACCTTGGCCGCACGAGTGGCCACGCTTCTCGCCGATCGGATGGTCGGGGCGAAAGCGGGCGGTTCATACCAGGCGCAGCTATGGCAGGAGCACCTCGCGGTAGTGAGTCCGCATCGCGCGCAGAACGCCGCGATTCGCTCGGCGCTGCCCGACCAACTTGGCGCCGGCTCGTTCGTCGAGACGGTCGACCGCATACAGGGGAAGGAACGCGATGCGGTTATCCTCTCCTACTGCGTGGCAGACGCCGAGTTTGCCGTAGCCGAGGCGGACTTTATATTCGCGCCCGAACGCCTGAATGTCGCCGTCACGCGCGCCAAGACCAAGCTGATCGTCATCGTGAGCCGCCGCCTGCTGGATGCCGTACCCGGCGACCAGGAGGCAATGGACAAGGCAGAAATACTTCGGGAGTTCGTTTTCAGCGCAGCACCGAGTGGCGACGTGCCGCTCGTCGATCCCTCTGGCGTGCCGGTCACGGTCCAGGTGCGACTGCAGGGCTTCGATGGCCCGCCCCAACTCCAGGATTTCGCGACCGGGCAACGCGACCGAATAGAACCACAACCAACTATCCTGACTCCGGAACTCCAGGATCTCCTTGATGCGGTGGTGCAGTCGGCCAGCACCTCCCCGTATCGAAAAGCGACGCTCAATTCCTTGGCGCAGCGTCTCGCGACAAGGGCGACGCTCCTTCCCGGACTGTCGCTACTGCATGCGATGGGTCACGTGGCCCTTACCCAGCCAAAGCCGGATGCGCCGGACTTCTGGCTGGCCCAGCCGCTTGATCCGCAGCGGATCATCTTTCCCGCAGACCTTGATACCGTTCGCACCCGGCTCGAAGAGGTCCTAAACCAGGTGCGGCAGGGACGGTTTCCTCCCTTCTACTGGAAGGTTCGCGACCGCTTTGCCTGGATGGACGCGGCCGGCCGCGACGTCTTCCGACCTGTGCTCGAGGCCCTCCGAAATGAGGGCTTGGTGGCAATCACCTCGGCCGGGCAACAGCTTACCGTCGAGTGGGTGGCATTGGACGTTGCCGAGCAGGGTCCCACACCCATCGCGGAGCTTCCAGAACTTTCGGACGACGACTTCCGAGCACTCAATCTGCTCGAGGACATGGAAGCCGCCCGCATCAATTTCGGCGTGTTCGAAGGCTGGACGTCGATCGCAGCGCTCGCCGACCAGAACTCGCTGCGCCGCCGCTCGACCCTTGAGGCCGTCGCGCGGCTGAGCGCCAACGGCTGGGTGTTCCAGGACGAAGATGGTCGCGTTCGTAGCCGTATGGCGGAGCTCGCGCGCGAGCTGCGCCAAGTCAAGCAGCGGTTCCGGCGCGACGACGCGGCCACGCGTCCATACCTTGTTCGGAGCCTGAAGGTTGAGATACGGAACCGCGACAAGCCTGCACGGGATGACGCTATCGAAGCTGCCTTCGGCCGCGCAGCGGAAGGTTCGAGTCACGAAAACCGCCGCGCCCTTGGCGGCCTGGCTGACGCGCTCGCCGATCTTTGGGGGGCGGGCGCCAAGCTGGCGTCGTTCCAAAGCCGCAGCTTGGCGGCGTTGACGGAAGCCTGGTCGGCCGGCACCCATGACGCATTCGTGATCGCCGCCGACACCGGCTCCGGCAAGACTGAAGCAGCGGCATTGCCGCTAATTTCTAGCGCGGCCGCCGATGTCCTCGCGGGGGTTCAGGGCGTTCGGGCTATCTTGACCTATCCGAGAATTCGTCTAGCGGCCAATCAGGCTCAGCGTCTCGCGGGGTATCTTTCTGCGCTAAGCCGGCAAGACGGCATGCCTACGGTCACGCTGGGCCTGCAGGTCGGCCAAGTCCCAGCGCGCCTTGATCGGCTGGGCGAGCGAGAAATCGACGCGGGCTGGGCGGCGCTTGGATCGGGCAGCTTCGCGTTTCCGCTTTTCGGCTGCCCCACCTGCGGGGCGGACCTCCTGCTGCGCGAAGGCGCCGGCGTCAACAACGCCGATGAACTAGCGTGCACGTCATGCACGTGGACGTTTGCAGGGTGGATAGGCTCCAAGGAGCGCATGCGCGAGCAACCTCCCTCGCTTTTTCTGCCAACCACGGACTCGCTTCACCAATGGCTACATGATCCGCGCTACGGCCGGCTCTTCGGAGACGACCCGGCGTTTGCGGCCCCGCGCGCGCTTTTGGCCGACGAAATACATCTCTACTCTCACATCCACGGCGCGCAGGTTGGGTTCGCCATGCGCCGAATGGCTGCGCGAGCCGCACTAAACAACCCGGCCGGACGCCCGCTCCTAGCCATCGGAATGAGCGCTACTCTCGGCGACCCGGCTCATTCCTGGGGACGCCTGATCAATCGGGAGAGTGTCGTTTTACTCACGCCGCTGCCCGCCGAAAAGGTGCCCAATCCGCGCGGACGCGAGTACTTCTATTTCGTGCAGCCCGAGGTGGAGTCTCGAGGCAAGGACGTCGCTGGAAACTCGACGACCATTCAGTCGGTCATGGCACTCACCCACGGCATGCGCCGACGGACTGGAAGGAGCGGCGGCTTCCGCAGCCTGGTCTTTCTCGACTCAGTCGATAAGCTCCGGCGTCTCCACGCTGCGTACGATGACGCTGAAACCGCAAAGAACTTGTCAGCCTATCGCACGAGGCTCTATTCGGATGACCCGGTGACGGGCGCGCCCCGCGAGGGCTGCTGCGGGAACCCGGTGGGATGTGACCTTTTTAACGACGGCGAGTGCTGGCTGTTCGCCGCCACCGATCGAATGCAAACCGGCAGTCGGGGTCGTACCGAAATCGGCAGGCCGCTGCGCGTGGCGGCTCAGCCGATCTTCTCCGGCACCGCCGGCCGAGTGGAGGGCCTGCTTAAAGACTCCGATGTGATCTTCGCGACGTCGTCACTTGAGGTCGGATACGACGACCCCGACATCTCGCTCGTCTACCAGCACTACGCGCCCCGCAACTTGGCGAGCTTCATCCAGAGAAAGGGGCGCGGCGGGCGAGGCGCGGACGACCGGCCCATCACGGGAGTTACGCTGTCGATCTACAACAGCCGCGACAGCTGGTGGTTTCGGCGGCCGGAGGAGATGATTTCGCCGAGCAGCTTCGAGAGCCCGCTCAATCCCGACAATCACTTCGTCCGCCGTGGGCAACTCGTCGCGACGATCTTAGATGGACTATCCCGCCGCCTCGGGCGTGGAGAGGTCGTAGACCTGGAGCGGCCGTCCGCAGCGGCATTTGCGGACGCTGAGAGACTCGCCATCGAGATATTCGGTCCCGAGCCCTGGCGGGAGTTCGGCGCGGACCGCCTCTCTGACTTCTTCGAAGCCGCCCTCAGAAGCGGGGGCGGTTCGCCGGTGAAATATGTGTCTGACCTTCGAAAGAGGATCGCATGGGCTCCTGACGCACTGTTTGAGACCGCAAACCTGCCGACCATTCAGGTGGCGACCGGCACCGAGTCCCCGCGAGGCGAGGACGTGGCTCTTGCCCTCGCGCTCGCCGCTCCGGGAAATGCGAGCCGCAGGTATGATCCGATCGCGGTCTATTGGCGCCCGCCGGTTCAGGGAAACGGGCCCTGGCTGTCGAGCGATGACTATCAGCACGGAACCAAACGGCGGCCGTTCGGCGATGACGCGCAAGGCTGGCTCCGCCAGCTTCCCGATCACGTGGCGCCCGCCCTTGCCAACTTGTCGCCCGATTACTTTCGCCCGGGCCAGATCACGCTAGAGACTCTGGGACGCAAACACGGGGCGGGCTGGCAATCCGACTGGGCCGTGCTGGCGCCAACGTCGGTGTCACCCATCCGCGTCCAGGGAAACGATAACGAGCGGGAACGTGTCCGAGACGACGCGCGGGGCTTCTTACGCGGATTTCCCGTGGTGAAGGCTACCCCCGAGCGCGCCCTCAAGGTCACGTCGAGCGCCACTCCAGCATGGCTCGAACGCGTTGAGGCGTACTTGGGCGACGGCCTCGGCGGCCGGGAGACCGGCCTAGCCCTGGCGCGTGTGTACTGGGGCGCGGACGCCGAACTCAATCTGGAAGGGCCGCCCGCGCAGTCCGTTGCATTCTCGCAGATATTCACGTCGCCCGGCGACGACCGGCCGATGCTGCATGGATACCACGTGCAGTCCGAGGGGGTCCGATTTGTACTGAACGCTGGGGCGATCGGCACCTTCGTCGACGACGAGGCGAGACGGCTGGCAAACGATCCGAGTGACCGCCAATGGCACCTATCGCAGATGATGCGCTTTCTCATCATGCAGGGCGCCGAAGCGGTGGGTGTAAACACGTTCGACGCTCACAGGGCGGCCGAATTGCTGCTGAGCGCCTATGCCGATCCGGAACTGAGTAACCGCATGGCGCACCTGTCGCGCTTCTGGAGTAAGTCCGCTCTCGCGGCTCTGCTCGAAGACACCAGGGCGCGGCTCTTGTCCCGCCATCCGCTCCTATCCCCGTCGAGAGTATCACGGGTCGCCGACAACCTGTCCGGCCACGCCTTCCAGCAGGTTTTCCAGAAGACCATGACAACGGTACGGGCAACCGACAGCCTTCCACGTTACTTGCAGAGCGTCGTAGTCCACTCGCTAGCCAGCCGCCTTAAGGACCTTTTTGTCCGCTTGGGGCAAGGCGACGAGCGCCAAGTGGTCATGCACATTGAGCTGCCAATCATGTTCTCAAACCCGGCCGCGATGGCCGTCACCGTCTGCGAAGTCGGCGCATTCGGCGATGGCACGACCCGGGCCTTTGTGAACAAGTTCGAGCGAGCTGCGCCGGACCTCTTTGGCGGATACTTTAGAGACTGCCCGAACGCGCGTGAGGACGCCGTAGTCGATCATCTGCTGGCGCGGTTCGAGCGTCACGATGCTTGGCGGGCAGTCGATCCAACCGACGTCAGCGCGTTGAAATCGCTTGCGACCGAGCTGGGACTAGCACCAGGAGAGAGCATCCCGAGCGCCGCCCTCAGACTGCTATTCGGGCAGGAGAGCGTGGGGATCGACCAATTTCCGCTCTACGATCTCGCGATCGCGCTTCGAGGCCTGAACCACGGCCTCGCCGCTCGCCTGGGCCGCGATCCGACCGCGTGGGAACTGACCAGCGCCGCGGTGACGGAAGCTGTCGAGCAGCCCGATACCATTGCAGGCCGCCTGATGCATGCTTACGCGAACATCGACGGTTCTGTTCAGGAGGAATCACTCAGCGCGGACGGCAGGCTCGCAGAGCAGGTGTTCCGCTTGTACCCGCGCCTGTGCGTCGATGGCTGCCCCGCGTGCGTTCATCAGGAGAGCGACATGATGTCGGACGGCATGCTCGCTACATCGACGAGCCGTCGGCTTCTCGAGCGCTTTCTAGCCGGGGTCCGCGTTACGATATGACCCTGAAGCTCTCAAGAGCGCCGTTCTCATCCAGCCATTGCAACACCGGAGGCGTTAGCAACGCAAGTGTCGCTGTACCGTTTCCGACCGCGATCAAGAACTCGCCGACTGCGGGGATGGCGCTGACCGTCTCGGCCCTCTCTCGCCGAAGCCGCGACAATTGCTCTTCCAGGCGCATAACCTCGTCGCGGAGCTCAGGCCATTTCCCGATCTGAGTGTTCACGGCGGCTTCCCCGCACTCTCGCATCTCCCGTCCCAGGGCAGCGAGGTTATCGACCTTCTCCAACAGCAGCCCAAACGAGATGAGCGGCCTATATTCCTTCGCTACGACTTCGTTCTTCCAGTGACGCACGACTTGAGCACCAATTCTCGGTAAAGTCCTTAGAAATTCTCCGTACGCATCGCTCGCGCTGCGGAGTTCGTCGGAGGTGGTGGCCGAAGCGAGAGCCTCACCGGCATACTGTGCGTCGTCTATCAAGTCTGACATCTCTTCCGGCGGAAACGCAGTTAGGCGCGCCAGATCGAGAACCGCATCCAGCCTTTTCATATCGGCGTCGGCATTCCGAACTACCGAGGCGATCTGCGATAAGGACTCGCCCAGCCGCCTACGCTCGAGCGCTGGACCAATCGACGGCAGTATGGCTCGAAGTTCTAGCAGCGTATCAGCCAAAATCAGGTCCTCCCGACTTCCGTCGCTGCGCAGCCGACGCGATCAGGGACGAGCCGACCTGGTGTATCGCCTCGAGAGACGCTGTACCGCCGCTCCCGACCAAATCTCTCGCGCTCAGGAGAAGCGCTCCTAATACCTGCTCTCCCTGCGATGCGAGGCCCAGCAATTCGTCGAGATCTCTTGCGGGGGCTTGCGCGAGCCATCCCAATAGAGCCGATCGCTCAAGTGACATGACTGCAGGATCGTCCATGCTCATGAGGAATGCCTCTACGCGGCTGGCCGCCTCGGCAAGCTGCCTGCTCTGAGCCTTGTTGTGCGCCTTCTTCCACTCGTTCACCTTCTCGGGGGCTACGTCAGAGAGGTAGCCGGAAACCTCCGAAATCAGGGCGTCGACCTGCGTTAGATGCTCGATGATCCCTCTCCCGCCAAGGAGCGCTAGCAGCCGGCTCCCACGACCTATCAACTGCTCCTTCTCGACACGGCATATCCGCGTCAGTTCGGACGCCGACCGCGGTAACTCGCGAACGACATCATACTCGTTCACCAGCGTTTCGGCGGCATCTTTCGGCGCTAACTGGAACCGGAAACCATCGCGCAGACTGATCATTGCCCGTGAGACGATGGACAGGTCGGCGATTCCTTGGCCGTCTCCGAGAGAAAGGTCCAATGCGCGTCGCAACTCGGATCGGAGCTTTCCCTGGTAGGGATCTGATCCCTTGAGCCACTCCTGCCAGGGCGCTGATCTGGATGCCCGGTCGCCTTCTCCCTCACCCTCGTCCGCCAGGATGGACCGCAGTTCGTCGGACCACGGAGCGCTTGGCGTGACCGCTCCGCGCAGCCAACCTCGCGCGAGCAGCACTTGGGCCAGGAGCGGCACGGGCGACCAAGTGCTGCCATCATCGTTCTGTCCGAGTCGCTGCCGAATATAGTCGGATACGAGCGCTCCCAAACGCCGCATCATCGCGGCGAGCTTCATACGGTAATAGGCCTGATCGCCCGTAGTGTGCGCGTCTCCTTGCTTCAGGTTGATGTATGCCTCAAGGCCAGATCTGATCCACTCTTGGGGAGCAATGGTCAGGTAGTTCCGCTGACGACCCGTCGTACCCTCAAGCTTCACCATCTCCTGCGTGACTATTCGCTCAAGAACAGACCGAGGGAACCCCAGGGTGGGGGCGTCCAGGGCTTGGATAAGGGAATAGATCGTCTTGTTCCATTCCGCTGCACTGGTGATCGCAGCGCCAGCGCTCCAATTTCGCAGCTCGTCCCGAAGGCGCTCCAGCTCGCTCTTTGTCGGAACCTTCTTCGGCGGCGAAACAGTCCTCTGCTGGCCAGTGGGGGTCGGTACAGGTGGGCGCGCCGGTCGCTCCGCTTCCTCCTGACGGGTGCTCGTGCCTGCCTGCCGCGGCCCTGCAGCGGGCGCAGCCCCCTCGGCGGTCGGCCGCACCTCTGTGCTCTCGGGAGCCGCGATCCGCTCCCCGTCTGCGCGATCGCTGCCGATCCAGGGAAGGTTGAAGGCGCGAAGGAGGCTTTCGCTTACGCCCGCGAGCGCTAGTTCGCCCTTGTCGTCTAGGGTGTCGGCGCGGTCAGGATCGCCCCAGTAGGCGAAAGTTCTGCGCATTCGGCTTCGCTCTTGCTCCGAGCTGGAGGCAAGTTGCGTTTTGATGATCGCACCCAACCGATTCCCGGAGAGCACTCGGTCTGCCCGTCGGTGCTCTTCGATGGGCAGCGGCTCAATCCCGACGCCTGGATACGATCCGTCGTCCAGTCGATGCGGTTCCGATAGCGACGGAAGTAGAACTGCCTGGAGCATCCCCCTGGGCGTCTTCCAGGTGAGGCCCTTGTCGCTTTCCTTCAGGCTGTCGTAGAGGCGGTCGAGGGCAGTACCCGTGAACGGAAACAAGGAAATGCCTGCGACTTCGCCGAACGTGCTAACGCATTCGTCGCGCTTGTTGCAGCCCGAACACAGGTTCGGTCTCGGAATGTCGGGGTCGACAGCCAGTTCCGATGCCCAGGCCGCGAGCCGCTCGGGACCCGCCCGCACGGCCGCCAGATAGCGTGCTGCGAAGCCGTGTCGCGCGGAGCGGTCGCGCAACGTCGCCACGTCCTGCAGTTCTCGGGTGACGCGGCCCAACCGAATTTCATGAGTGATCCTGCCCCGGTAGTTTCCCTGCAGCTTGTCGTAGTACGTAGGCGTCAAGCCGACGACCGAAATAAGGGGACAGACGTCGACCGTTCCCACGTCGCCTCTGGCGCCCGCATTGAAAACTAGGACGTCTATTAGGCTGTCATCCAGCCCTTCCCAACTGGTAATGTCTTCAAGAAGTAGTACTAGGCGCTGCCCGCGCGTCGCGAGTCTCTCGCGGACCTTCCTGAATAGCGCTTTGAGGCCCTCGGCGGAGACACCGAGCAAGTTCTGTATGGCGTGATTGCGCCTCTTATTGAGTGCCTTCAACAGTTCGAGACTTATTCTCAACTGGGCCGACGCTTGCTGTGCGATCTCCTCGGCCGTGTACTCCTCGGCCGCCCACTGCTCAATGGTTTCGGCCTCTTTGATCAGCCGTTCGGCGAGCAGTTCGGTCGCGGGCCGTACACCGCTGCCGTGGATGCCGTAGCAATGCTTCGCCAAATCTAAGATGTCGAAAAGGTCGAAATCAGCGCTGGCCGAGTTCCGGCTTCCCCCCGCCCCTTCGAGCAGCCTCAGAATGCGCAGCGGTGCGGTCCATTTCTGACGCACGTCGCCATGCCGAAAAAGCGCTGCCGGCAGATGCCTTTCGCACCAAGCCTGGTCATCTAGGGGCGGGTCGAAGTGATGGGGTTCAAGGCTCTCTGCGAGCGTGCCGAGAAAGACGTTTGCCCGTCCAAGTTCAGACGCCCGCTGCGCTTGCCCGAGGTTTGCGAAAAGTGACTCAAATTCGGCGGGGAGCCGCTGCTTCAACTGACGCAGCGCTCCTTCGAGGCTGCCGTCGGAACGGCGCAACAGGATCTTGACGTCGTTGCTGTGCGGCCACTTTATCGAAAGCCAGCGTATGAGGTGGGACTTTCCGGAGCCGGGCTCGCCCTGCACCACGCAGAATGCATGCGTGCGGTCCGGCGAGGACATCGCATCGAGCACTGCCTGCTCGTTAGGCGACGATATTTCGGCCCGACCCGTTCCGACGACTTCAAACCCCGTCATTGCCGTGTGAGTGGCGAGAAAAACCGCGTCGTCGCCCTCGAGCGCCTCGGTGGCTATGACGTAGGACGCATTGGCGGCCGTCCAACATGCATACGCGTGTGTCACGAACTGCGCTCCCCGGAGATCACTACCCGGTCGAATCCGCCCACAGGATGAGCGGGATCGGAAGCGAGGCTTACAACGTCGCGCGAGTCCCCCAACTGCTGAAGCTCGATTTTGCCCTCGTCGTGTAATTCCCGCAGCGCAGCGCTGAGTTGGGGCGATAAGAGCCTGTCCGTCGGCGGCCACTCAAGCCGGCGACAGGCCTGGAGGAAGAGGGTTCCTCGATCGAGATACGGCATTTGCTGGGCAAGTTTTCCGAGGAACGCGTCGGCCGCTAGCGTAGTGCCGCGGATATCCGCCCGCATCAACTCGCGGGCCAACCGCCCAGACGGTGACATCTGGGCAGACCACGGCGACGGCATCGGTACCGCTAGGCCCAGAAATACCAGCCACCGACGCCAGGCCACCACCTTCGAGCTATTCATCTTTTTCCCGCCATCGTCATCGTCGCCCACGAGCCCGGCGGCCGCCGCGTCCGCGAAGCCGTCGGCGGTAAGCTCGTAAATCCAGTTTGCGGAGCCCGCCTGGGCGCTTCTGGCGATGAGCCACGCATACGCCTCGAGAACGACAGCGTCCTTGCTGTCGGAGGGCAGCGAGACCAGTTTGTCGTGCATCCAGTCGGCGACCGAAGCGACGTTCGCAAGCGTTGCAGGGTCAACCTCGGTGTGCGTAGCCGATCGATCACCGCTCACCGCTCCCAGGCTCGAGGCAGCACCGATCACTTGTCGGACGTTCTCAATCTTAACGAGGCCCGCATCGGGCTTGAGCGATCCAGGGTTTAGTACCGACTCAAGCTCCTCGCGTGATTGCTCGCCGAAAATGGCGAGGCCGGCCAGCGCGGACCAAACCCTCTCGGGCGATCCTTGGGTATTTGACAAAAGGCTCACAGAAGGTCCTCCATGGCGATTTCTTCGAGCATCTCTTCGGCGAGGGGGGCGCGGGGAGAGACCGTCTGGTCGAGCCGCCTGCCATCCATCTCGCGATCCGGCTCGGCAATCACCAGGATCGGGAGTTCCGGCCAAGCCCGTGACAACTCCTCGACGCGCGCCAGCAGTTGGCGAGCCGACCCGTCCTCAGCGGGAAGCAACACTGCGGTGGCGATGCGCGCGAGACCGGTGACGCCCTCCGACCACTCCGCGTACGACAGGACAAACCCGAACTCGGCATCAGTCGTGGCAAGCAGCCGCGCAACTCGCGCCGTGTGCCGCTCTGCGACGATCATCTGCTCTACGCCAACACTGGCGAGCCGGGCGGCCAGGATTGCGAGGCCCCCCTCGAAGTATGGATCTTCAGGCGCGACCAGCGTTACGCCGCGCGGAAGCGACGTCTGCTGCGCGGAAGCTAACGTCGGCGTGGTCCAAGCAGTCTCAAGCCCCCCGCATGAGAGCACGGCCGGTGCGCCGAGCAAGCGGCTGCGGCACGAGGGGCACCGACCGCAAGGCTCAGACGACGCCCCGGCGCCCTCGATCATCTCGAACGCCGCCCTCATCACGCAGCTATTCTCCGGGTTGCGCATGAGCCCCACGAACTTGTCGAGTTCGGCCTGCGCCTCGGCTTGCTCCGCGTTGCGTACTGAGAAGATATGATCCCACACATCAGTCGAAGCGCCATCGAATAGGCGGGGGTCGGTCACGTCAACGATCCAGTCCTCGCCCGGATCATCCGCTATTGAGCCAGTGGAAACGACTTCCAGGACGCCGGCACGCTGCAGGAGCGTGAGCAGAGCGCGGTTCCACGAACGGTTGTAGTCGCTCGATCTGTTCGGAAGTCCTTCTCGAACGGCGTCGAGGTCGAGCGTCAGCCAGCGGCGATCTCCCTGCCAGGTATCGCTCGTCTTTTTTCTTAGGAGTGCCGCCCAGCGCAATTCGGCTAAGTCCCTGCCGATCCAGCCACTAATCGCTAGCCCGTACGCCGTCGCTACGTCGCTCGGTCTGGAGTCTCTATATGGGGGATCGGTGAACAGGCAGGCCGCCAATGCCTGATGACCGTCGCGCCCGCCGCGGCCAATTTCCTGATACCACCGCGCCGGGCTTTCCGGCAGGCAGGCGTGAACGACCGCGCGGACGTCAGATTTGTCGACGCCCATGCCGAATGCGCTCGTCGCAACGACGAGGTCCAGTTTGTTCTCAGCCCATTCCCGGACAATCGACTTGCGAATTCGCGGGTCGGAGATCCCCCCGGTGAACAGGGCGATGCGCCTATAACCGCGCTCCGACCTCAGGCGGTCGTATAACTCCGATGCCTCTTCCACAAGGGTCGTGTAAATGACCGCCGGTCGGGGCGCTCGGTCTATGACGAGATTGAGCGCACGCTGACGATTCGCCTCGTCTTCGAAGGATTTTACGACCACGTCGAACTCATACCGGGGCACATGGGCGTCTATCTCGAGCCACTTGCCATGGTCATTCCGATACGATCGGCGCAGTTCTCGTCTGGAGGCTGCCGGCAGGGTGGCCGACAGCAGCAGCGCGCGGATGTCGGGTTTGCGATCGCGGAGCGCAGCGAGCACGGACGACAAGCGCTGAAAGTCCGGCCTGAAGTTGCGTCCCCATTGCTCCACGATGTGAGCCTCGTCGATCACGAACGCTGCGAGACTTGCCGCAAGTTGCCCCGCCTTGTCCGACGGCGCGATCGCCGCTTCAAAAAGTGCGCTGGCCACGGCGGTCGAAAATGCCTGCTCGGGCGACAGTAATAGCACCGGCACTTCCCCGCGCCTGAACGCGAAGAGCGCGTCCTCCCGCGCCATGCCGGTCACATCGCCCGTCAGTGCGACGCTGCCTTCGAGGCCGGGGATTCCGGCGAGCGTGCGCTGGTGATCAAGCGCTAGCGCGATGGTTGGTGTGACGACAACAACACAGGCTCCAGGGATCTTTCGACGAGCTTCGAGGGCTGCGACCTGGAACAAAAGGCTCTTTCCGGACCCAGTAGGCATGCTGACGAGGAGACTGCCTCCACGAGGCATCGTGAGCAGCGCCCGCATAGCGGACTTCTGCGCCGCGCTCTTGTAGTGCGCATGGCTGGTCAGGCGAATAAGAGCGGCGTCGGGCGAGCCGGGCCGGAAGTGTTGGCGCTGGGCACTATCTGGCCGGAGCGCGGCCCGCAACTCAGGGATCTGACGGTAGTCGAAGTCGAGTTCCTGAAGCCGAACGGAATCACCGTCGCGCGCTAGGCCGAAGCGGCCCAGGAGACCCTCTTCTTCGGCGGTAAGCGCAATGTGCGCTTCGGAAAGGGAAAGTCGCCCGTCGGCAAGGGTGACGAGCGACCGGATTAGCACCAACCGATCAGCGGCGGCGCTGGCCTGACAAAGCGCTCGGACGCATCGCTCCTGGCTGAGCGACCGCCATCGTGCCGCAGCCTCCGCTGGGCCGAGATTGTCGTCCTGCACAAGTATGATTTCCCCCGCTTCCGCCACTTGCTTACCGGTCGAGTTTTCTGGCGTCTTAATCGACTTTGGCGAGAAGACGGGTACGGCCATGCGGCGCGGACCTATGCGTGCTCTTCGCAGTTGGCAGCGCACAAGGCACCGCTTGATCGTAACAATCAGAAACCGACGAACAAATCGAAATCATGCTCACCTCCCTGTGGGAAATGATACAATCACTCACTCTTTGGCAACGGGGTAGTTTTACGTCCTTATCCCGAGCAGCCCTGTAAAGCCTGCAACCCACTTTTAGGCAACATCGCGCTCATTGTCACTTTGGATGGGCGCCGGCAGGCACGCATTTCATCCGCTGCCTATGCTGGCATCATCCCCATCCTCTGATCTCGCGACCTGATCCAAATCAGTACCGGCAAAGCGATAAGGACCATCCACAGTTTGCCCAGCACCTGCCCGGTGAGGAGGTCCAAACTGCCAAAGGCCAGCATCAAGAAAACGATGCTATCAATAACCAGCCCAACCAAACTGCTTGCCGTCGCGGCCAGCACAAGTCCACGCCTTTGGAGGGGTGTGTAAACCACGAGGTCAGCTGTTTCCGACAGGGCGAAGGCGACCGTCGAAGCAACCACCAACGCTGCGGGGGCAAGGAAAGCTGAGAGAACTGCTCCGACGGCGATCGCCGCAAACGACCAGATCAGACCGAGCCGTCTCTGGACAAGATCGCGTAGCACCAAAGCGGCGCCGATGGCGAGAACGCCGCTGGGCGCAAGAATGCCGGGCGCTACCGGGATCAGACACGGTCCATCGGGAATGCAGACCGTGCCGACATTTCCTATGAGCCAGTTGGCAAGTGGAATCGTGCAAGCGAACGCTACGAGGAATATCGCGCCTTCGATCTTTCTTCGGGAGTTCACGTTAGGCATCAGTCGTCTCCTGAACCAGTAGGCGGTACTTTTCGTATCCTCGGGACCGCAACTCGCACGCGGGGCAACCGCCGCAGCCGTGACCCCATTCGTGGTTGTGTTCGATGTCACCGTTGTAGCAGGTCAGCGTTCGGTCCCTGATCAGGTCAACCAGCTCCCTACCACCCAACCGCTCCGCGAGGAGCCAGGTCTGTGCCTTGTCTATCCACATCAGCGGCGTCTCAAGAACAAAGCGACTCTGCATGCCGAGGTTCAGGGTAACTTGAAGCGCCTTGATGGTGTCGTCCCGACAGTCCGGATATCCGGAGAAGTCCGTTTCACAAACGCCTGTGATTACATGCTTTAGTCCTCGCCGGTAGGCGACGGCGGCGGCGAGCGTGAGGAAGACAATATTTCGACCGGGCACAAACGTGTTCGGAAGACCCGAGGCGGATGTCGCAATTTCGACGTCCCGCGTAAGCGCCGTATCGCTGATTTCTCCGAGAATCGAGAGATCGAGCACGCGGTCGTCACCAAGTTTCTTGGCCCACGTGGGGAATGCCAATGTCAACTCAGCGCGAAATGCTGTTCGCGCATCCAGTTCACTGCGGTGCCGCTGACCGTAGTCGAAGCCGATGGTCTCCACTCGCGAGAAGCGATCAAGAGCCCAAGCGAGGCATGTGGCCGAATCCTGACCGCCGGATAAAAGTACGAGTGCGCCGTCAGACATTGCGGCCTGCTCCTTCTTCGACTGCGTAGCTCACAATCAAGCCGCCCTTTCCGTCTCTGAGAGGCGCCGCTTCAACACCTGCATGAGGTAGAAGGACAGTTGGCGAATGTCGGCCGGCACGTTCTGCAGGCCGTTCCACCGACGCTTTTCGTCCCCGAAGTCCCATTCCCCCGCGGTCCAGGCCGTCCGCCCCTTCAGCAACCGAAGTCCAGCCGCGAACTCATCTCGTGTTGCCGCGCCTGTAACGCTGTTGAGGTAGTCCATGACGAACCCCAGCGCGACGATGCCAGTACCGTGGATCAATCGAGATGATTTTGGCGTCTGGCCCGCCCAATCGTCCGAGAACGTGTGTTGAACCGCGTGGAAGAACTCGCTGATAATGGTGACACCGCGATCGAGGAGCAGCGCATCGTCACCCCCATAGAGCCGTAGTGCCCCGTCGCTGAGCGAATTCATGATGACCCGCTGCAGCACCGTGTCTCGGATGGCGCCTTTGGGATTGGTCTGCTGCTTGATCAGGCCCTTCAGGGCAGAGCCCGTCTTGTAGTTGAGGGCTTCGGTGATGAGAGCGGCCCGCGATCGGCTCGACATCCGGGGCGGCAGATCGGCAACTTTCGGCAGCAATTCGTAGACGAGGGCCTTTGGGAGCGGCCGGGTGTTGTTCACCAGGATAAACTGCTTCTGCAGTTCTTCCTCCGTCTCGCAAAGGAAGCCGGATACAAGTACCTCAAATTCGCGCCCGCGTAGTTCCGAAAGTGCGGTGAACCGCTGCTGGCCATCGACAATCCACCCTGGAGGGCCATCGGAGATGTCCACCACGAGTTGGTGTATGCGGCCCCCTTGCGTCTTGTCAGGTTCGAGGCGCGCCTTCCCGAGAAACGCGACCACTATAGCGTTTGGGAGGATCGAGTTCGGCTTCTCGAGGTAGTCGCGGATTTCGCGAATGTGGCCCGCTATCTGCGGGCGCTGGAAGCCCTGCAGCATGCCTGCATTATCGCGTCCGGCTCGTTCGATCCGGGCGATCCGCCCCACATCGGCGGCGCTCGCGATGAAGCTGAACACTGCGACATCCTTGCTTTGTGCCGGCACCAGCGCGTCGAACCGGAGCACGTTTTTCTTCGTCATAGGGAGCCCCGCCGGAATTCGTTGAGATGAGTATGAAAGACATGGAGATTGTGGATGCCGCGACGCTTGTTCCGGTTCGATGTTCGGAAGATCACCGCCTCGACGCCGCCCTCCCGGCACACGCGGCAATCGCATCGCTCCCAAGGGCGGTCGCCAAGCGTCTGGGCGTAGATGCGGCGCTGCTTCGCGATCGCATCGGCGCGACGGTTCTGTGAAGGCTCTTCATCCCAATTCAGCGCCGCCCAATACTCCATGACCGCATCGAGTGTGGGATCGAGTTCCGCTGTTCCTGATGCATAGGATCGGATGCCGTCGAGCGCTGCGTCTTCGAGGCGCCGGGCATGCTCTTGGTTGAGGCTGCCTTCAAGGGCCTTGTGCTTAAGCTTGTTGTTTTGTGTCGCTTGGGGGATGCGGATGGCGGTGTAGTATGACAAGTCACCGTTCGCAGTCCTTACCCAGTAGTTCTTCCGAGCGTCCTTGAAGGCCCGCAATAAGGGTGAGGTTGTGTCAAAGCTGGTGACGCCGAACTCGTGAAGCGAGGACAGCTCCTCGATCTTTCCGAAGCCCAAAAGGTGCAGCCGCACCTCGCGCGGTAGTTCGTCGCGCAGCGCAGACAGGACTCGCCGAATTTGCGCTATCTTTAGTGGCACGGTACCCCCAATCGCGAGATAGTCATACCCCATCGCGACGAGGTTGCGGGCGGCCTGTGCCATGCTTTCAGCTGACCAGCCCTGAATCACACCGAGGGGCGTGAACTCGGATCCGAGGCGCCGCGCAGCACCTAGAAACTCCGTCGCGTTCTGGAGGGTCACCTCGTAGCGCCCGCGCACATCGTCAGGCACATCGACAATCGTTCGAATAGGGCCCACATCATCGAAGTCGAAGATCAGGTGGTCGGGTGAGCATCCGTGGGTAAAGCCTCCGTCCCCATAAAACTCGACCGTGTCGTCTGCGCGGTAGGGCGGCTCGGGAAGATTGCGATACGAGAAGGCGCCGCAGTCTCCCATCATCATGCTGCCAGGAAATTTGTCGATCGGGTAACGCAGGAATCGGCGCGCGCCCTCGCGGCGAAAGCGCATGAGTTGGGCCTCTGAGTACTTCCCAGGATGCCGTACGTCGCCGACGATGCCTCTCGATACGAGGATCCCGTCGTACGGCGCCACCTCCAAGAACTCGTGCGGGTACTCGTCGTCTCGATGAACCGCGCGCCCGAGCCGGTGCCTGTCGGCGAGGAAGTCGTATTCCGGGTCGATCGTGTCAACGCTGTCGGCGAACACGAACCGCATCAGGCGACTCTCGCAAAGGCGTGCGTATGGTCCAGCCGAGCGAGGTGGCTCGACAGCATCTTGATGTCCCGGCCTGTGTTCTGAACCTCGTTCCAATCACGCTGCAGATCTACCCAACGGCCGCTGGTCCACCGGCAATGAGGCGCGATCCGCGCGAGCGCTTCCACGCAATGGCGCTGAACATCAGTGCCGGGCGCGGCGCGAGATATGATGCGATCCATCAGAACGCTCATAGCCTCGATCCCTGCGGAGTGCATGAGGCGGCTCTCGGTGGGCGGCTTTCCCCACGCGTCCGGAAAGACTTGGCGAACCGCGCCCCAATACGCGACGAGGAGGCGATACATCGCGTCCACATCCGCCGGACTGTTTGGCGTCGCTTTGTACGGGGCCAGCGAACCGAGGGCGCCGTTTATGCTGCTTCGTATGCCTTTCACCAGCGCAGAATCCGTGACCACCGCTCCCGGAAACTCTCCCGATGGTCGCTTTATCGAGCGATAGAATGGGGAGTCTGCGGAGTTCTGAAGCCGGTTGACGAGTTCGCTTGGTATTTTACGCGCGGACAGGTCACGCGGAAAACTGGCATCAACCTCGGGAAGAAGCTCGTCTATCAGGCGCGGGTCAAGGGGTTTTGCCTTGTTGACCAGAATGAACTGCTCGCGATGGACGGCGAGTTCTTCTGACACAAATGCCACCACGGGGACGGGAAACTCCTTGTTCTGCGCCTGCGCCAAGGCGAGGGAACGCTGCTGCCCGTCCACTATCCAGGCGGCTTTCGGCCCATGTGTTGGAACGGGAATTCTAAGCGTCCCTGCCTCGCCTGATCGTGCGTCGCCGCTCGGTCGTTCGCCGCGGGTCTGGGTGAACCGCGCTCGGGAAGAAATGGCGAGGATTATCGCGTTTGGAAACAGCACGGGGCCGCTGTCTAGGAACTCCGTGATCGCCTGAACGTGGTTCTTGATCCCTTTTCGCTGAAAGCCTTGGAGGGCGCCGCCATCGGGTTCGCGATGGACCCGACTGATGTCGGCGAACTTCAGAAGGTCGGCCCCCGCGACGAAGAACGCAAATACTGCCTTCTCGGCCTGCCGCGTCCTAACGGCTCGGACCGCCAGCATCGGCTCGCTAGTATTCAGCGGGCGCGTCATCTTAAAATGTCCTCCTCGACCACTGCACGGTACAGTCGGGAAAAGCGCGACTGCTCGCAGGCGACGCCATCCTGATCTCGAATCGCTCGGAGAACGCGCGCGATACCGGACTGAAACTTCAGCCGCTTTCGAATGAGATGGAGTATCTCGTCGTCCGTCTGGCGTGGCCTTCGAGCACGTTCTGGTGCGGTGACCTTTGCGAGAGCACGGCGCACGGCCTCATTGTCTGCTTCGATATCCTGGTAGCCGGTCCGACAGGCGATTTCCCGCACGAAATGATCCAGCGCACGCTGAGAAAAATCGGCACGCGTGCCGGGAGTAATCGCATCGAGGCGCGCATCATAGGGCATTACTGCGCAGTGAACTTCGCTCGGGAGAAACGCGGAAAGCGAGGCGCCGAAAATGCGCAGCCTGGTAAGCGCGTGCGCGGGAAGCGCACGCAAACTGCTGCCGACCATTTCGGCATAAGGGCGGGTTAGCGCAATGAGAACGCGTCCCCGACCTTCTCCGAACGTGTCCGCCCACTGAAGGGAGTGCGGCCCCAAGAGCAGCGCCTCAAACCATGCGGCGGGATCGAAATCGCCTTGCACGCGCGCCGAGATCGATTCAGCATGGCCGGAGGCGACCGTCAGGCCGTATACAGGCACTTGGCTATCTGAGGCCACCAAGCCCAGACCCGCCGACAGGACGTAAAGCCTAGCATCAACGCTCGCCGCTGCGCCTTCCGCGAGACCAAACCCACGGCCCGCATAAAGCTGGCTGACGGAGTGGGTCGCAGGCAACTTTGACAGCCTTTCGATCCAAGCTGTTTGAATGAATAACTGCGGTGCCTTCGAGAGCGAAATCGGCGTCGATGAGCGCGTTGGGCGCGCACGTTTGCGACTGGTACATGTGGTGACGACCGACGTGACCGGACGGCCTGCGATCGACACTGATGCAGCGCCTTTTGCCATTTAATGCGCCCCCCCGCAATATGTCCCTCGACCGCCGCCGACTTCGCGGCTACTGCATCTAGCGGTTCTGCAGTTCTGTCCTACTAGACAGGGTACTACGTCAACGCGCCGACAACCAGCTACAGTGATTCCGACCATTATGCAAAGCAATTGTCTCGAAAACTGCAGCCCTTGGTGAAAGAAAGCGGGTGGGAACTGTCCTCAGTTTGGGACCAGACGACCGCCGTGTTCGCGCTGCCGCCACATGCTGGCGCATGCCAGCAGATGGAGCTAGGGTTGTCTCAGCCTTCATCGCCACCGCGTTCATGCCGGGGCCAGCATTCAGTGGCGGGCCGTCGTCGACCGGATCCTGCCGGAGGTGCCAATGCTCGCCGCTATTCAGAGAACGCCGAGCCCGATGTGCTCGCCTACATAACCTTCCCGAAGGAGCACAGGGCAAAGCTCCACAGCATCAAACCCTATCAAACGCCTTAATGACGAGTCTGAGCGACGCACCGATGTCGTCGGCATCTTCTCAAGAAAGGACGCAATCATCCGCCCGGCAAAAAAGCTGGGCTCGAGCAGAACGAGGAATGGGCCGTCAACCGAGCCAGCTACTTTTCGCCGAAGAGCGTCGGCCGGCTAAGCGGTAGTCCCCTTCCTAGCCTAACAACCGTGGCGCGCTGATCAGCCCAGCCATGCTGAAAAGAATGGGCGATCAAGGCCGCCATCTTCACCACGCCGTGGGACCCCGTGCGGCCAAGCAAACACCGCTTGCAGTTTTTAGAGATCGAGACAGTAGCTTTACCTCCACGGTACAATGCTCGCAAGATCGCACATGGCGACGTAATGCTGTGCCTGCGTTAACCATACCGGCACCAGGTGCTTGAGATCTTTCTCGGATCCCGATCGGTTGCGGCTGTTCACGCAACGGCATGGACGAGATCGGCCTCCGCCGGGTGCTCGAACACCTGACGAAGGCCTGACCCAACCACCTGGAATGAGGTATCGGGCTATGAGAACTGATAGGGGGCATTTCCGCCGTCCGGAAGGGGTGCGCGGAAGTTCGGTGGCGAGACGCGCGGGTTATCGACGCCATTTTGCATTTCCAGCAACAGGTACTCCGGCTGGTCGCCGCGCCGAGCCCGACAGCAACAGGCTTGTCGAGGAAGCACTAAACGCAGCACTGGAGAGGGAGGTGCGCATCGACCCGACCTTCGGCGACTACGCGTCGCTCGGCGGGTTCTTCCGTTCAGCCGAGATGCAGGATGGCCGGCTTCTCGAAACGGCGCTGGACGAGGTTCTGAAGGCGAACCCGAACCTGCTGCTTCTGCCTCCTAAAGCCATGCCGATCGTGCCGGCCGCGACGGAGATGCTGAAACGCACACCGCTGGAGAACACCAGGGACATCCGCTTTCCCGCCCGCGTCCATTCGACGGAGTCGTACACGCCGGACAAGCTGGTCGTTCACCGCGGCGAGCACGTGGCGCTGATCCTCGACCTAAAGCGGGATGTCTCCAAGCACCGCCCGCAGGAAATCCGGCGGCTGTGCTCACGCATGGCCTCCGTGGTGGCAATCGCGCCGGAGTGGTTGGCGGAGCACTGCGGCCAACTGGTAGTGGAAGTGCAAACGGCGATCATCGACGGCGCCGATAAGATATCCGATCACGAACGCCGGATTTTTCGACTTTCCGAGATCGACCAGTTGCTCGATACCGAGGGTGCCGCAGAGTTCGTCGCCAGGACGCGAGAGAAGTTCTCGCGGCGTGTCCAGCAGGAATTCGGGCGGCAGTGCCATGCGTTTGCCGTAGCGGGCGGGTTCCGCTCGCCGGAGATCAGCACCTCGAACCCTGTAGCTGACGCCGCGGCGTCAGCGGGAACCGTGGTGCCGATACCTGCACCCGCTGCGAGGCAGCCCCGCTTCGGTTTCGTCCGGCAGGCTGCCAGCCACCACTGACGTCGGCCGAAAGGCCGAATCCTTGATCCTCCAGATGTTCGTTCCGGACCGGCCACGCCGCCGCTCCGATCGGGAGACCTTTGTCATGAAATCACGGCCACCTGCCGGCGGCAGTCCTGCTGACGCCAATCGCGAATCCGCGAAATCGGTGACGCCCGCGGGTCGAAACCTTGAAACTCCAGACAGCGAGGCGTTCGCAGCCCGCCCGACCGTGCCGGCCCGCCTTCTGGAAGGATCCAACGAGCTGCAGGCCGTCATGGGACATAGCGAATCCTGCATCTCCCTCAGCCGGCAAGGTGCGGTCTCCTCCTGCGACTGCAGTATTCGTCCCCTCGACGACCCGGCGGTGGTGGTCGGCATGGTCGTCCACTTCGTTCGGTTCCTCGGAGGTCGCGCGCCCCTGCCAATCAGCATCCAGGAGCTGCTCATCGGCCAGCTCCGCAAGGGCGACGCCGGATGCTGGGTTATCGCCGACTGGCTGGTGGAAACCGGGATCATAGCAGCGCGAATCCTGCCACCACGGAGGATGAAACCTTGAGGACCGCTTCCAAGAGGCACCGCCCAGCGGATTCGATCTCGAATCCGGCGCGATTCCTGGCCCGGTGCGCCATCAGGAAGGCGCTGCGCACCGACCCGGGTTTTCTGAGGGGAAGGCCGTTCTTCGTTGGTCTCGTCATTGCGGGGGACTGCGACAAGGTCACCTACGAGGCCGCCGCCACAAGCATCCTCAGGGAAAAAGAGGGAGATCGGTTCAAACAGGATTGCGGATTCCGTGTCACCTTCTTCGATCCGGCAAAACGCAAGGCCGCGATCGACTATGAAGATTTCGCCGGAAAAGAGCGCGTCCTGGCGTTGGCGAGGCGTCAGGAAGACATCCCGCCCCAACTCCGCGTGGCGCTTGACCGAATTGTTGACATCGGGAAGCTCGATCCGCGTCACGTCCAGGCCGCCGTCCGATGCTGTCTTGGCCAGGTATGCACTCCAAACGAAGCCCGACAGATCGCAGCATTCCCCCGCGACATCGTCGCGCTGTGCCTGCGGAAGGGACGGTCCATCAGGGATACGATTGCTGCGATGCAGCGAGCGGCCGCGCCGGAACTGGCTGAACCCAGCGCCGGATCCCCACGGCTCGAACATCTGCATGGGATGGGAGAGGCAGGTCTGTGGGGCCAGGAGCTGGCGCGGGATCTGAATGATTGGGCGGCGGGCACCATCCCTTGGAGCGATGTCGACAAGGGGGTCCTGATCAGTGGCCCTCCCGGCACCGGCAAGACGACTTTCGCCCGCGCCCTCGCAACGACCTGCGGCGCGCATCTGGTCCTGGGCTCGATCGGCCGGTGGCAGTCGAAGGGTCATCTCGGCGACATGCTCAAGTCCATGCAGCAAGCGTTTGACGAAGCTCGAGCCAACATACCGTCCATCATCTTCCTCGACGAACTTGATGCGCTCGGCGATCGCGAGAACCTGGATGACCAGCATCGGCAGTACACGACTGAGGTGATCGCCACGCTGCTCGAGCATGTGGACGGAGCCGATCGCAGGGAGGGCGTGGTCGTGGTCGGTGCGACCAACCATCCCTCCCGCATCGATGCCGCCATGCTCCGCCCGGGTCGTCTGGATCGGCACATCCGGATTCCATTGCCCGATGAGGAAGGCCGGGCGGGAATCCTGCGGTGGCATCTCGGCGGGCAGCTGGGAGAAGCAGACCTGTCGGCGGTGGTCGTCCGCACTGCCGGTTGGAGCGGAGCCGCGCTGGAGCAGGTCGTTCGTGACGCTAGGCGACGTGCTCGCCGCTCAAGAAGAAACCTTGATCTCGCGGACCTGCTCGCATGCCTTCCGCCCGTCGTTCCCATTCCGGAACGCATCCGGTTCCGTGCAGCAGTCCATGAGGCCGGACACGCCGTTGTAGCCATGGCGCTCGGGCGGCGTTTCGACTTCATCGAGCTGGCCGACACAGCGATGCTCACTTCGGGCCGGCAGGCAGCGGGCGGTATGATCACATCATCGCCCGTCTTCCAGGAGCAGACAGGCCAGACGCTGCTCGACGAGATCTGTGTCGCGCTCGCTGGTCTGGCGGCCGAGGAAGTCATATTCGGCGATCGCTCGGCCGGAGGGGGCGGCGTCGAAGGCAGCGACCTTCATCAGGCTACGCTCTGGGCACTTCGGCTGGAGGCGTCATACGGTCTCGGTCAGGGACTGGCTTACCTTTCCGCCGACGAAGAACTCTCGCTCCGAGCGGCGCTTCATACCACCGGTCGCGTTCAAGAGCGGGTCGATAAGGTCCTCTCTGCCCAGCTGGAACGGGCAATCTCGATCGTGAAGCTCCAGTCGACGACCATACGGAAGGCAGCCTCAGCTCTCATGGAGCGCGGGAGGCTTTCGGAAACAGATGTCAGGGCGCTTGTGGTTGCAAAAAGTCCGGACCGCAGCGCACCCGATCCCGATGCGTCTGACCTCGTTCTCGAAGAGAGGCGGGCATGATCATGAATGGGTCGATGACCTATCGAAATCGATCTGCCCAGCGGATCTACGGCCGCGACATCAAATGGCCAGCGTTCCGGAGAGGGCGCCAAAGTGACGTTTTCGGCCGCGACAAAGCTCGCCTCTGGCGCTTCCTCAAACTTCTGCCGCTTACCTCAGGTTGTGTTTTCGGGCGGTTACTGGGTGCCACCCCCGAGCATATAGACGTCCAGGTCAAGAATCCGAATCCTTCAAAGGGTTGTCGCTTGTCGCGCGCAGTTGAGGGGCCGTGGCGGTGGCATGAAACCCGTCATTCAGGGCGCTCCGCTTCCCAAGCAAAGGATTCGACCATGCCCGCGAGGGATTCGACCGTCGCGGAGAGGGGCCAATTCCGTGAGCGGAGAGGCGGTCTCGCGTCAGGTGAAGGATTCAGCGAAGAAGTCGAGATGCATTCCCCAAGGATTCAGTATCGTCGCTTGCTGGCGTATAAATGTCAATTTTGACGGATCGCGGTGATTTCAATTTCCTCTGGGATGACTTGTGCGGTTCTAGCTGGAGTTGCGTCGAAACTTATGAACGACGTCTTCATGAGTTCCGATCGAGGCAAAATCACTGGATAAAATACTTGTTGACGCTCGACTTTATTTTTGTAAGCGAATCGCGAGAGCGGCTCGGAAAGCAGGGGCGGCCGCGACAGCGGAACAAGCGCAAGGAACGCATGCAGCGCCGCAGCAAGCGACCAGCACCCAGGAGAGAACGATGAGCAGACACAGTTCCGAAGAGACGATGTCCCGCTGGATGAGCGAAGCGAGGATGCCGGAATACACCAGCATCCAACCCCTCATCATCGATTTTGCGAACGGCGACTCATCGTCAGAGGTCGCATTCGCTCACCTCACGATGCTCCTGGCCGGATACCCCGTACCGCTACAGCGGGCCACCAGGGGCTTCGACATGTACCGAAAAGCCTGGTTCGTACGGGCGATGATGGAGCATGCGACTGAGGAGTTGCCGGGCCTCACCGAAGCAGAACTCGAGCGGGTATGGCGCAGGCATCCAAACCTTTGCCGGAAGGTAGAGGCCGCCGAGGCCATCTGGAAGCGGGATTGAGGGAGGTTAACATGGCGTCTTTACGAGACAATGACGCATTCTCAGGTCTCGCCCGAGCCAACCACGCATTTGCGATCATCCAGGGCGCGCTTGCGGAACTCGGTGAAGACCGCCGCGGCTCCTGCCCTGGATTGCCCAGGGCCACAGGATCACAGCATTGCCGTCGAGATCCTGGAGTTCGCCACAGGACCGACCGCGGGTTGCTCAAGCGGCCGGGCCTGCGCTCGCCTCTATGCTCGATCCGCTACGGGGGATCAGCAGGCGATTGGTGCTCAGCTTGCCAAATTGCGGAAGAACGCCGCCACGCGAACTTACACCCTGGCAGGCGAGGCAACCGATGGACCCGGCTCCGGCAATTCGTTGGATCGTTCGGGACTCGCCGTCGTCTTCATAGACGCATTGCAAGTCCCATCATGCTTCGATGTCCTAGTCGTGGCCGACGTGACCCGCCTGGCACGAGGCATCGGATCGGCACACGTGATCATCAGCCGCCTTAGTGCCTGCGGCATTCATATCGAAACAATCGATCATGGTGTGATCAACCCTTCGTTTCACGAGAAATCGCTCGATTTCTATCTCAGCCACCTCAGGAGGTAGTTATGAGAAGTGATGATCTTCCGCATGGACGTTCCAGACTCGTTAAGTCCACCGAGGGGCGCCCGACCGACCACGATACCCTACTCGACCGCTTCAATGCGACGCCGGAGGAGAAGGAAGATCTGATCACCGTTCTACATCAGATCATGGAGAACTTTGTCGATCGTTCATTCGGGGTGGATCCAGTTCAACACGCCACCGCAGTAAACGCGGCGCGCCCCTCGACAAACCCGACTTCGAGCCCGCGTGGCCGCCGCCGCCCACGCAGTTCTGCCCGGCGAAGGCGGGCGCCACATACCATCCGAGCGGCGAATCCATCAAAACACAGGAGGACGAGACCATGCAGCAGAATCCCACGATCATAGGTTACAGACGGGTCTCTGGTATCAAGCAGGTCACGGAAGGCGACGGGTTAGGTTCTCAGGAAGCTAGAATCACGGAGTATGCTCGCAACAGAGGATATCCGGCGCTTTCGGCGATGTTCACGGACAATATAACCGGGGGGACCGATATCAGGCCTGGCATCAAAGCGATGCTTCAGTTCTTGGTAAAGCATCGAAACGACAACTGCATCGTCATAATCGACGATATAACGCGTCTAGCGCGTGATGTGGAAGTTCACCGTAAGCTTCGGCGTGCGATTGCGGCAACGGGGGCCAAGCTCGAATGCCCGTCCTTCGAATTCGGGGATAGTCCCGACGAGGAACTGGTGGAACTCCTCCTGGCCAGTGTCTCCCAACATCAAAGACGGAAGAACGCTGAGCAGGTTGTAAACCGGATGAAGGGAAGGTTGCAGAACGGGTACTGGTGCTTCTCCTCAAAGCCGCCCGCATACCAGTTTGCGAAGGTCGCAGGGCAGAACACACTGGTGAGAAGAGACCCGATCGCATCTATCGTAACAGAAGCGCTCGAGGGCTTCGCCAGTGGTCGATTTCAAACGCGAGCGGAAGTACAGCGTTTCCTGGAAGGAGCACCGGGTTTTCCAAAGCAGAAGGATGGCGCGGTCAAGTTTGACAAAGTGACGGAGATGCTCACCAACGTTCTGTACGCCGGGCACATCGAATACCTGCCTTGGGGAATATCCATCAGGCCAGGTCAACACGTAGGACTGATCAGCCTCGAGACGTATCAAAAAATCCAAGACCGACTTAGCGAAAAGCCGAAGACCCCTGCTCGGGCCGATCTGAGCGAACATTTTCCTCTGCGGCAAGCAGTTCGGTGCGCGCACTGTGGTCGCCTGTTATCGGGTGCATTTTCCAGCGGGAACGGCGGAGAGTATGCCTATTACTTCTGCCCCGGCAAGAAGTGCCCTCGATCGAGGAAGGGCATCAAACGTGACGAGATGCATAACGCGTTCGAAGAGCTCCTGAAAGGACTCGTCCCCACCTGTGAAGTAATCGAGCTGGCGACCGACATCTTCCGCGAGACGTGGGCTAAGCGGGCCGACGACGCGGGACAGCGGGTGGCATTGCTCGAGCGCGAGATCAAGACGGTAGACAAGTCCATTGAACTGCTGGTCGATCGGGTCGCCAACGCCAAATCTCCGCAATTAGTGGCAGCCTACGAGAAACGCTTACTGGACCTCGACAGAGAAAGGGCTGCTGTAGCGGAGAAGCTCGCCAGTACGGCGAAGCCGTTGCCAGATTTCGACGCTACCTTACGAACCGCGCTGGAATTTTTGGCAAACCCTTGGAAACTTTGGGATTCTGGGAGGCTGGAGGACCAGAGGGCCGTGTGCAAGCTGGTATTCACTGAACACCTTGACTATGCCCCGGAATCGGGCTTTCGAACCGCTGAAACCACCTTACCATTCAAGGTGTTAGACGCAGTCAAGTCTCAAAATCCAGAAGTGGTGCCCCTGGCCGGGTTCGAACCAGCACTCCTTTCGGAACTCGATTTTGAGTCGAGCGCGTCTACCAATTCCACCACAGGGGCCCGCGGAGGTCCGGCGCGGGCCGGACGGCTGCGGACTATACGGGCACGCGGCTGCGCGTCAAACGCTTTCTGGCGGGTCGATGGCGGTCGGGGCGCCGGGCGTCTGGTCCACCGTCGGGAAATCGCCGCGGCGGCGAAGTCGCGAGTCCCCTTGCGACGGAATCGCTCTCCCTGCCGTTCGTCGTCGCTTCCCACGCCCCGAGAAAGGCACTAGACATCCGCCGTCAAACGGGGGCTCTCCATGCTTCGCAGGCTTTACGACTGGACGATGTCGCTTGCTGCGACGCGGCACGCCGAGCGCGCCCTGGCGGGCGTGTCCTTCGTGGAGAGTTCCTTCTTCCCCATCCCACCTGACGTGCTGCTGATTCCGATGGTCCTGTCGGACCGGTCGAAGTGGTTCCGCTATGGCCTCGTCTGCACCATCGCCTCGGTGCTCGGCGCCCTGCTCGGCTACGCGATCGGCGCCTTCCTGTTCGACGTTATCGGGCAGCCGATCCTGAAGCTTTACAACGCCGAACAGTCCTTCGCGCAGATCAAGGACTGGTACGACGCATGGGGCGGGTGGGGCGTGCTCTTCGCCGCCATCACGCCCTTCCCCTACAAGGTGCTGACGATCTTCTCCGGCTTCGCGGGACTGGATCTCCTCACCTTCGTGGCCGTCTCGGTGCTGGGGCGCGGCTTCCGCTTCTTTCTGGTCGCCTGGCTGCTGAACCGCTTCGGCGCGCCGATCCAGACATTCATCGAAAAGAACCTCGGTCTTCTTTTCACCCTCTTCATGGTGCTGCTGGTCGGCGGATTCGTCGCCATCCGCTACGTGTTCTGACAGGTCATGCCCATGTCCCTCACCGCTCCTGCCGGCCGTCGGCAGATGCTCGCCGCCTCCTTTCTCGCTGCGGCGATGGCCGGCGTCGTCGGCTCGGCGCTGCTTTTCGAGCATGTCGGCGGCTACATTCCCTGCAAGCTGTGCCTGGAACAACGCATTCCCTACTACATCGGCGCGCCGGTCATGGTTGCGGCCGCACTCTCGGCGGCGCTGCGCCTGCCGGGCATCGTGACCCGGGGTCTGATCCTCGTGGGCGCACTGCTGATGACCTGGGGGCTGGCGATGGGGGTTTACCACTCGGGCGTCGAATGGGCCTGGTGGGCGGGTCCGACGGACTGCGGCGCCGTCGCGGGTGCTCCGGCCGGCGGCAGCCTGCTCGACTCGCTGAACACGGTGATCCCGCCCTCGTGCGACGAGGCTGCCCTGCGGATCCTCGGCCTGTCGCTGGCCGGCTGGAACGCCATCGCCAGTCTCATGCTCGCCGTGATCGGCGGGCGTGCCGCCTTCGGGAAGGCCTGACCGGCGCTGCCGGATCAGGGCTCCAGTTCCACGTCCCAGTAGAGATAGTCCATCCAGCTTTCGTGCAGATGGTTCGGCGGGAACAGCCTGCCATTGTTGTGGAGGTCGTGGACCGTCGGATGGAACGGCTTCTGCATCGGCCACATGCGGGCCTGCGCAGGCAGCATTCCGCCCTTCTTCAGGTTGCACGGCGAACAAGCAGCGACGACGTTCTCCCAGGTCGTCGCGCCGCCGCAGCGGCGGGGGATGACATGGTCGAAGGTCAGGTCCTCATGCGTGCCGCAGTACTGGCACTGGAAGCGGTCGCGCAGGAAGACGTTGAAGCGCGTGAAGGCGGGATTGCGCGAAGGTTTCACGTAGGCCTTCAGGCAGACCACGCTCGGGATCCGCATCGAGAAGGACGGAGAGGACACGGCGTGATCGTATTCCGCTACGATGTTCACCCGGTCCAGAAAGACGGCCTTGATGGCGTCCTGCCATGACCAGAGCGACAGCGGATAGTAGCTGAGCGGCCGATAATCCGCGTTCAGGACGAGCGCAGGGAGGCTATCCGGCGAGACGGAAACCGTCACTTCGATCCACTCCTTATTTCCGAGAACGGAACGGCGCGGATACTGTAAGCCACAGATGTCAGGAATGTGAAGCGGCCAAATCGCTGCGACCGCTCCTTCCGCGCATTCTGCCACCTCGCCTTTTCAGGAACTTGGCCGTTTCAGGCCATCGGTGCGCCGTCCCGGCCCTTCATGCTGCGGTAGTAGGCCCAGAAAAGCCGTGCAGCCGTGCCGCGGTGCGGTGCCCATGATTCGGCGAGAGCCGAAAGCCGTGCGGCAACCGGCCGCGGCTCCATGCCGAAGGCGTGGCCGACGGCGCTCTGCAGCGCCACGTCGCGCGCCGGAAAGATGTCGGGATGACCGGCCGCGAACAGCAGGTAGATCTCCGCCGTCCATGGACCGATTCCGTGGACTGCAGTCAGATGCGCCATCGCCTCGTCCGCCCCTGCGTGGCAGAGCCCCTCCAGGTCGAGGCCTCGCACCAGCACGGCCTCCGCCGCTGCACGAAGCGTCTTCTGCTTGGGGCGGGAGAGCCCCACGGACCGGAACAGGTCGTCTGGCGCCGATGCGATCGTCAGCGGGTCGAGGGGCGCGCACAGTGCCTCCAGACGCCCGAGGATCGCCGACGCGCTCGCCACCGAGACCTGCTGCGAGACGACGATCGCGGCGAGGCTCGCGAAGCCGGGCTGCGTTCGGCGCAAGGGAACCTCCACCGCCTTCTCGCGGACGGATGCCAATCTCCGGTCGAGCGCGCACAGAGCGTCGAGCCCCTCCTCGATGTCGGCGATCGTCTCGATACGGCGCATGACCTTTCCCTTTCGATGCGGGGACAGTAGCAATCGCAGCCCGTCCGATCCACGCCGTCCTGCGAGCCACGATGTCCGTGCCCACCTTCCGCTTCGCGCCCAGCCCGAACGGCAACCTTCATCTCGGCCACGCCTATTCGGCCCTGTTGAACGCGAGGATGGCGGAGCAGGCAGGCGGCCGCTTCCTTCTGCGCATCGAGGACATCGACCCGGAGCGCTGCACTCCGGACCACGAGCGCGGCATCCTCGACGACCTGGCCTGGCTCGGCCTGAGGTGGGAGCAGCCCGTGCGGCGGCAGTCGGAGCATTTCGACGACTACGCAGAAGCCTTGCAGCGCCTGATCGCCGAGGATCTCGTCTATCCGGCCTTCATGAGCCGAAGCGAGGTGCGGACCTGGCTGACGGAGGAGGCGCCCCCGGACTGGCCGCGCGACCCGGACGGCGTGCCGCACTACCCGCCCCGCGACCGCCGGATGGGCATGCGTGAACGGGAGGCGCGCCTGTCCCGCGGTGACGGCCACTCATGGCGGCTCGACGTCGAGGCGGCGCTCGCCCGGCTGGGCGGTCGACCACACTGGAACGAGACCGGCAGGGGCCCTGCCGGCGAGACCGGACGGATCGTCGGGGATCCCGCCGCCTGGGGCGACGTGGTGATCGCGCGCAAGGACGTGCCGGCGAGCTACAATCTGTGCGTCGTGGTGGACGACGCGATCCAGGGCGTCACCGACGTCGTGCGCGGCCGCGACCTGTACAACGCGACGGCCGTTCACCGGCTGCTGCAGGATCTGCTCGGCCTGCCGGTTCCGACCTACCATCACCACGACCTGATCCTCGGCGACGACGGCCGCAAGCTGTCGAAGAGCCGGGGCGACACGGCCTTGCGTGCCCTCCGGCTGGCAGGCTCCACTCCCGCGGACATCGCAGGTGCGATCGGGCTTTGACTCGGACGGCCCCAGGGGCCGTCAGGGCCTGTTGATCGCCGACTTGAGAACGAGGATCGTCATCAGCACGATGAAGGCGCCGACGAGGCCTGCAAAGGAGGCCTCCTGCAGGTTGGAGAGCCTGACCCCGTAGAGATTGAGCAGGTAGATCGATCCGAAGAAGCCGCCGGTGATGATCACCGTCATCGGGGTCGGACCGACGCCGTCGCGCCCGACCACGGCGCTCAGTCCCATCGACAGGATGAACGACAAGATCGTCACCACCGCGACGGCCATGAAGAGCCACCAGACGCTCAGGTTCCAGATCACGATGTCGCGCCCCGCCTTCCCGGCCAGATGCACTGGCACTCACGATAGTCCGCCGTGGACACTATCGGGCAATCCTTTCGCTTTGCTTAGTCACGCGCTCAGGAACCGGAACCCGACCTTCATGTCCATCGCCAGACTGGCTCCCGCGGTTTTCGTCGTCCTCTGGGCGACGGGTTTCATCGGCGCCCGCTATGCCATGCCCTGGTCGGAGCCGTTCAGCTTCCTGGCCGTGCGGTTCGCGATCGCGTTCGCCCTGCTCGGCATCCTGATGCTCGTGCTGAGGACGGCCCGGGCCGGATGGCGCGAAGCGGCACACGCCGCCTTCGCGGGAATGCTCATGCACGGGATCTATCTCGGCGGCGTCTTCTGGGCGATCCGGCACGGCATGCCCGCCGGACTTTCAGCACTGATCGTCGGACTCCAGCCGCTGATCACGGCCGTCATGGCCGGCTTTTTTCTCGGCGAGCGCATCCTGCCGAGACACTGGTTCGGTCTCGCCGTCGGCTTCGCGGGCGTCTCGATCGTGCTGTGGCCGAAGCTCGGGGACATAGCGGGCGGGGTTACAGCGCTCACGCTGGCAGCATCCGTCATCTCGGTGGTGGGGATGAGCGCGGGCACGATCTGGCAGAAGCGCTTCATCACCGGCGTCGACCTGGTGACGGTGACGCTCTACCAGTATCTCGGCGCTACGCTCCTGATGGCGCTGGGTTCGGCTGCGACCGAAACGCGCAGTTTCGTGCCCACCCCGGAACTGGTTCTGGCGATGGCGTGGTCGGTGCTGGTGCTGTCAATCGGCGCCATCCTGCTCCTGATGTATCTCATCCGTCATGGCGAGATGGCCAAGGTCGCCTCGCTATTCTACCTCGTGCCGGCCTGCACCGCGGTCATGGCCTGGTTCCTCTTCGGCGAGGACCTCTCGCCGGTTCAGATCCTCGGGATGGTCATCGCGACCGTCGGCGTCGGACTGGCGACGACTCAGCGCCCGATATGGGCCCGGGCCTCGCGATAGCGGCGGATCGCAGCGTTGAATTCGCCGCCCAGGATGAAGATGACCGAGACGATGTAGAGGAACACGACGGCGATCATGATCGAGGCGAGTCCGGCATAAGTCGTGACGTAGGTTGAGAACTGCTCGAGGTAGGCCGCAAACAGCGCCGAACCGGCAATCCAGCCGACGACGGTCAGCGCGATGCCCGGAAAGATGTCGAGGAGCGACCTCCTGCCTGCCGGCAGCCAGAAATGAACGCAGACCAGACCGACCACGATGACGGTCGAGGCGATCGCGTAGCGCCAGAGGGTGATCGTGCCCATGTATGGCGTGATCCATTCGAACTGGCGCTCGGCGATGCGCCCGACGAGGGGTGCCAGCACCAGCAATACGCTTATCGCCAGGAAGCCGAGCGTGGCGATCAACACGAAGGCCAGGCTCTGCAGCCGCCGGAAGACGAAGGAGCGCGATTCCGTGACGCGATAGGCGCGATTGAGTGAGACCCTCAGCGCCTCGATGCCGTTGGATGCGAAAATGCCAGCTGCCACGATGCCGAATGTCAGCACGTCGGTCCGCTGGACGGTCAGCACGTTCGTCACCTCGCGGGCCAGCGGCTCGGCGATGTCCTGAGGCCAGGTATCGAAGACCAGATGCACGGCTGTGTCGGCGAAGGCATTCGCACCGAGGAAGCTCGCGAGCGTGGTGGCGAAGATCAGGAAAGGGAAGACGGCAAGCAGCGCCGACAGGGCAAGATGGCTCGCCATCGACCAGCCATCATCGGTATCGAAGTGACCGAGAGCATCGGCCAGGATCCGCCGGGCCGCGGTCATCCCTCGCATGTACACTCCTCGTCTCGTGCCCCTCGCAGGACTATGTGAAGTTCCGCGCGGCCGATGGCAACCCGCCCTTCCGGTCGAACGGCCGCGTTTTGCGGCAATCGCACGGATTCGCGAAGAAGTGCTGACATCGCGGTCCGGACGCCCTAAATCCCGTGGAACTTTCCCGTCCTCACCTCGCGATCCCGGATCCCCGCCATGTCCACCGTCTTCAACATCATCGCCGTCGTCATCATGGTGGCCGTGGTGATCGTCCTCATCCGCGGCCTCATCAACATGCTGCGCGGAGGATCCGGCAACACCTCCAACAAGCTGATGCAGGCCCGCGTCCTGCTGCAGTTCGTGGCGCTCGTCTTCATCATGCTGGCGCTGTGGTACAGCCGCAGCGGCACGCCCGGCTGAACCGGTGGCTGGAGGCACATCATGGTCAAGCTGAACAAGATCTACACCCGTACGGGCGACGACGGCACCACCGGCCTCGTGAACGGAGAGAGGCGCAGGAAGTCGGACCGGCGGATCGAGGCCTTCGGCACCGTGGACGAGGCGAACGCCTGTATCGGGCTGGCGCGCCTGCACACCGCGAAGGACCACCCCGGGATCGACCGGATGCTGGAGCGCATCCAGAACGATCTCTTCGACCTCGGAGCCGATCTTGCGACGCCTCCGAGCACGCGGATCGAGGGATACGAGCCGTTGCGGATCGTCGCCAGCCAGGTGGCGCGCGTGGAAGCCGACATCGACGCGCTCAACGCGGAACTGGAGCCGCTGCGCTCCTTCGTGCTGCCCGGCGGCTCGCCGGCCGCGGCGGCGCTGCATCTCGCGCGTACGGTGGCACGCCGCGCCGAGCGTGCGATGGTCGCTGCCGACGAAGTCGACGGCGAGGATATCGGGGCCGAAGCGATGAAGTTCATCAATCGCGTCTCGGACTTCCTTTTCGTCGCCGCCAGGGCGGTCAATGGATTGGGATCCAACGACGTGTTATGGGTGCCCGGAGCCAATCGCTGATTCGAGGGGAGTGAGGCGATGTTCATACCGCTTCACGACGCCAACAGCCTGAAGCACATCCGCCTCCAGTACATCACGCTCGCCATCATTGCGGCCAACGTCGTCATCTTCCTCATGATGGCGGCAGACGCCGGTTCTCAGGCGACCGTCTACGGCCTCGGCTACGTGCCTGCCGTCGTTCACGACGTCGCCGAGCTGCCGCCGCACCTTGTGATCCTCCCGGAAGGCTTCACCTACGTGACCTATGCCTTCCTGCACGGAGACTTCCTGCACCTGGCCGGCAACATGCTGTTCCTCTGGGTCTTCGGCGACAATGTCGAGGACGCGCTCGGCCATTTCCGGTTCCTGCTGTTCTACCTCGCCTGTGCGGCAGCCGGTGCGGCTCTCCACGGAATGCTCGCGCCCGGCTCGGAGATCCCGTTGGTCGGCGCCTCCGGTGCCATCGCCGGCATCGTCGCGGCCTACCTGATCCTGCATCCGCGAGTGAAGGTCTGGGTCCTGGCCTTCGGGCGGATCCCGCTGCGCATCCCGGCCTTCGTTCCGTTGATCCTCTGGGTCGGGTTCCAATTGCTGATGCTGGCCGTCGGCGACGACAGCAACATCTCATGGGCGACCCATGTCGGGGGCATCCTCTGCGGCGCGTTCCTCATCGTCATCCTGAAGCGCCCGGAAGTGCCGCTCTTCGACCGGCGCATCGTCATGCCGGCCGCTGTGGAAACCGCGCAGGCCGATGCAGCGCCCGGGCGGAAGCCGCCCGCGCGTTGGGGTCGGCAGTAGTCGTGCGGCCGGCGGCCCGGCAGCTTTCGCATGGCCTGCGGCCGCTTCCGCTGTTGACGTAAACGTCAATCGCCAATAGGGTCCGCACGCGCCGGAAGGCCCGGCACGCGGCCGTTTTTCGAAGCCGGATGTCGGCTGGGGACTAGCGGCGACCGCTGCGCAGATGTTAAACGCCGCGCAATTCGAGTCCAAGGAGAGGTTCCGCGCCCATGAAAGTTCTCGTCCCTGTGAAGCGGGTGGTCGACTACAACGTGAAGATCCGCGTGAAGGCGGACGGCTCGGGCGTCGAGCTCGCCAACGTGAAGATGTCGATGAACCCGTTCGACGAAATCGCCGTCGAAGAGGCGATCCGGCTGCGGGAAGCAGGAAAAGCGACCGAGATCATCGCCGTGTCCGTCGGGCCGCAGCAGGCGCAGGAGACGATCCGTACAGCACTGGCCATGGGCGCCGATCGCGGAATCCTGATCAAGACCGACGAGATCGTGGAGCCGCTTACCGTAGCCAAGCTGCTCAAGGGGGTGGTGGAGGCCGAAGGCCCGGAGCTCGTCATCCTCGGCAAGCAGGCGATCGATGACGATGCCAACCAGACGGGCCAGATGCTGTCGGCGCTGCTCGGCTGGAGCCAGGGAACCTTCGCATCGAAGCTCGAGATCGACGGCGCGTCGGCACGGGTGACGCGCGAGATCGACGGCGGCCTGCAGGTCATCGAACTGAAGATGCCCGCCATCGTGACCACCGACCTGCGCCTCAACCAGCCGCGCTATGCTTCGCTGCCCAACATCATGAAGGCCAAGAAGAAGCCGCTCGACGAGAAGAGCCCCGCCGATTACGGCGTCGAGATCAAGTCGCGCCTCAAGGTGCTGAAGACCGAAGAACCCGGCGGCCGCAAGGCCGGCGTCAAGGTCAAGACGGTCCAGGAACTGGTCGAGAAGCTCAAGAACGAAGCCGGCGTGCTCTGATCGCAGCGTCAGGAAAGGAATAGAACCATGGCCATTCTTCTCGTCGCCGAACACGACAACGCGACCGTTTCCGACCAGACCGCCAAGGCTCTCTCGGCCGCCCTCAAGATCGGATCCGACGTGCATGTCCTCGTCGCCGGCAAGGGCGCACAGGGCGCCGCCGACGGCGCCGCGAAGCTCCAGGGCGTCGCCAAGGTGCTGCTGGCGGAGTCAGAGGATCTCGCGGAGCGCCTCGCCGAGCCGCTCGCCGCGCTGATCGTGAGCATCGCGGGCGGTTACGACACCATTCTGGCGCCCGCCACCACCATGGGCAAGAACGTCATGCCGCGGGTGGCGGCCCTGCTCGACGTCATGCAGGTTTCGGACGTGATCGAGGTCGTTTCGGCCGATACGTTCAAGCGGCCCATCTATGCCGGCAACGCGATCCAGACCGTGCAGGCGACGGATCCCAAGAAAGTGATCACCGTCCGCACGGCGACGTTTCAGGTTGCGGGCGCGGGCGGCTCGGCACCGGTCGAGACCGTCCAGGCCGCAGCCAATCCGGGCCTCTCGAACTTCGTGGAGAACCGCATCGCCGCCAGCGACCGTCCCGAACTCACCTCGGCCCGCATCATCGTCTCTGGCGGTCGCGCGCTGGGTTCGTCGGAGAAGTTCCAGGAGGTCATCACGCCGGTTGCCGACAAGCTCGGCGCCGCGATCGGCGCTTCGCGCGCGGCGGTCGACGCCGGCTATGCGCCGAACGACTGGCAGGTCGGCCAGACCGGCAAGGTCGTCGCTCCGGAACTCTACATCGCGGTCGGCATCTCCGGCGCCATCCAGCATCTGGCGGGCATGAAGGACTCGAAGGTCATCGTCGCCATCAACAAGGACGACGAGGCACCGATCTTCCAGGTGGCCGACTATGGCCTCGTCGGCGATCTCTTCACCATCCTGCCGGAGCTCGAAAAGGCTCTTTGAAGCCGCACCGTCAGCGCATAAGATCGCGGACGCCGCTTCGGGAGACCGGTGCGGCGTTCGTCGCGTCTGAACGACGGCGCAGCATCGGCACGGACATGCTTGGGATCTGACATGGCAATTCAATCGGTCGGCATCATCGGGGCAGGTCAGATGGGCAGCGGCATCGCCCATGTCGTCGCCCTTGCCGGCTATCAGGTCATGCTGCACGACATCTCGCGCGACAGGATCGAGAAGGGAATCGCCACGATCAACGGCAATCTGGCGCGGCAGACGGCTTCGGGCAAGCTGCCGGACGCCGAACGAGCCGCTGTCGTGGGCCGGATCGCCGTGGCCGAGAAGATCGAGGACCTGGCTGCGGCCGATCTCGTCATAGAGGCCGCGACCGAGGACGAGACGATCAAGCGAAAGATCTTCGGCCAGCTCTGCCCGATCCTCAATCCCGAAGCCCTGCTGGCCACCAATACGTCATCGATATCGATCACGCGGATGGCCGCCCAGACCGATCGCCCGGAGCGCTTCATCGGCATTCACTTCATGAACCCGGTGCCGCTGATGAAGCTGGTCGAGCTCGTCCGCGGCATCGCCACCGAGGACACCACCTTCGAGACGGCGAAGGCCTTCGTCAGCAGTCTCGACAAGACGGTGACGGTGGCAGAGGATTTTCCCGCCTTCATCGTCAACCGCATCCTGCTGCCGATGATCAACGAGGCGATCTACACCCTCTACGAAGGCGTCGGCTCGGTGGAGGCGATCGACACGGCGATGAAGCTCGGGGCCAACCATCCGATGGGGCCATTGCAGCTGGCCGATTTCATCGGCCTCGACACCTGCCTGTCGATCATGCAGGTGCTGCACGACGGATTGTCGGATTCGAAGTATCGTCCCTGCCCGCTTCTGGTGAAATATGTCGAAGCCGGATGGCTCGGCCGCAAGGCGGGCCGAGGCTTCTACGACTATCGGGGCGATCATCCCGTACCCACGCGCTGACGGCGGATGCTCAGGCCTCAGTGAAGCGGGGCCGCGTCCGACGAGCTGTAAGCCTGGATGTGAGTCAGTTCGATGCGGTTGCGTCCGCCGTTCTTGGCCTGGTAGAGCCGCCGGTCGGCGATCCTGTAGAGCTCGACGAAACCGAGCTGGTCTTCGAACGACACGCCTCCCACGCTGACGGAAAGCGGATGGCGGACGCCGCGCGGACGGAAGCTCATGTCGGAGATGGCGCGGCGCACCCGCTCGGCGACGGCCAGCGCGTTCTCCTGGCTGGCGCCCGGCAGGAAGACGCCAAACTCCTCGCCGCCGAGGCGCCCGACCAGATCGCCCTTCCGGACCTGCCCGCGGATCTGCGCGGCGATGATGCGGAGCGCTTCGTCGCCTTCGTCATGGCCGTATGTATCGTTGATGGTCTTGAAGTGGTCGGCGTCGATGATCAGGAGCGCGCCCTTGAGGGGACGGGAGGCCCGGGTCGCTTCGCCCAGCTGCTCGTCGATCTTCTCGTGGAATGAGCCGCGATTGAGGCAGGCCGTGAGACTGTCCGTCGATGCCACGACACCCAGGTGCTTGTTGGCGATCGCCAGTTCGCGAAGCTTGAATGCGAGGAAGCCGAGGATAGGGCCTGCGAGAACGACGGCCATCATGATGCCCGTCGCAAGGCCCGGGCGGAGCCATGTCCCTCCCAGGCCGGACACCACGAGGTTTTGGTAACCCCAGGACACGAACACGCACCAGAACGTTCCCGCTACCGTCCATTGGAACGGCTTCCAGGCCGCGAGATGCGACAGACGCGGTTCGACCGCGAGACGGAAGGTGTTGAGCATCGAAGGAACCTCTGCACCAGGAAGAGCCGCAGGATACGCGACGATCCGTGAAATCGCGGTTAGGGAAATGACGCGACTTCCAGTGCAGGCATTAACCAAAGCTTCACGCAGGGTGTCAGGCCGGGCCGATCGAGCGGACGAGGCCCGGGATCCGGTCTCATTCGCCCTTGTAGAGCAGCCAGTTCTTGGAACTCCTGAGTTCGGGCAGCGCGGAAAACTGCGTGGATTGGTTTCTTCCGTTCGCCTTCGACATGTAGAGCGCCCGGTCGGCCTTGGCGTAGAGATCGTCGGCGCTGTCGGCGAGGGTGGCCATGCAGGCACCGATGGAGACGGTGACGGCACCGCCGGTGGAGCCGACATGGCCGTTGATCGGCACCAGTCGCTCGACCGCCTTGCGAATCGTCTCGGCGAGTTCGGTGACCGCGCCTTCGGTCATGCCGTGGACGATCACCGCGAACTCCTCGCCGCCGGTGCGTGCGACGACCATGTCGGCCGAAGCTGTCGTGCGGATGATGCTTGCGACGTGCTGGATGATCTTGTCGCCGACCGGATGGCCGTAGCGATCGTTGATCTGCTTGAAGCGATCGATGTCGGCCAGGATCAGGGCGCCGTACATGACCTTCCGGGGATCGTCGTACAGGTGGGCGATCGCCCGGTCGAAGGCGCGCCGGTTGCAGAGCTGCGTCATCGGATCGGTATCGGCCAGTTTCTTGTACTCCTCGAGCTTGGATTTGACCTCCTCCAGCTCTGCGGATTTGTCGATCATGTGGGTGACGAGCTGCTTCCCCTGCTCGATCTTGGAATCGGTGGCAGCGGCCATGATGCCCGAGATGCGCTGCAGGATCTCCTGCGTGACGATCTCGCGCTTCTTGAGCCCGTCCGAGCTCTGGCTGAGGATCGACCCGTAGCGTTCGAGCTGGATCCGCTCGCGCTCGAACAGGATCATCACCTCCTCGACCTTGTTGGCGATCTGGTCGCGGACGTTGTCGACGAAGAGCTGGTTGCTGGTCTGGATGAAGTACTTGATGCTGAGACGGTCCAGATCCTCCTGGCGCGGCCGGCTGCCGAGCGCGCCGAGTTCGGCATTCAGCTCCTGATTCGATCCCGCGAAGACCTCGTAGTAGATCTCGTAGTTCCGCGGGGTTCCCATGACGCCCATGGCACGCATGGCAAGCGCGATCTTGGTCGCAATGTCGGACGTGCTTGCGTTCTTGGGGCCGGGCGCTGTCGCCGCCGAGGGAGCCGTCGAAACCACCATCTCTTTGTCCAACCCGCTCCCACGTCCCCTGCGGGTGCGCGAGGCCACCGGCGACCCCGCCGCGGCCTCCCTCGCTCCCGCCCCCTTCAACCACAGGAAGAGCCATCCACGGTCTCTTCCCCCAGCTTCCCCGCACGTTAGCTGGACCGGACTAATTGTCCGTTAAATTCCAATGCAAGCGAAGTATCGGACCTATACCCGCAGGGGTTTAGACACTCTGTCCTGCGCACCGAAGATGCCGAGATAGCGCGCGATCTCACGCGGATCGCCCGTCGCCTTTTCCGGATTGTCGGAGAGCTTGACTGCTGGCCGGCCGTTGGCCTCGCTGACCTTGCAGACGATCGAAATCGGCTTGAGGCCATCGCGCTCGATCGGCGAGCAGCCTTCGAAGTCGTTGGTCAAATTGGTTCCCCAGCCGAAGGTCATCCGCACGCGGCCATGGAAATGACGGTACGCCTGCTCGATCGAGTCGACGTCGAGCCCGTCGGAAAAGATGAGGAGTTTCTCCCGCGGGTCGCGACCTCGCTCTTGCCACCAGTCGATGATCTTCTCGCCGCCTTCGATCGGGGGCGCGCTGTCGGGACGGAAACCGGTCCAGTCGGCCACCCAGTCGGGCGCGCGGCGCAGGAAGGAGGCGGTGCCGAACGTATCCGGAAGGACGATCAGCAGATTGCCGCCATAGTAGCGGTTCCAGTCCTGCAGCACCTTATAGGGCGCGGCAACCAGCGCTTCCTCGTCCCTGGCCAGGGCGGCCAGGACCATCGGCAGTTCGTGAGCATTGGTGCCCAGAGCTTCGAGGTCCGTGTCCATGGCGAGCTTGACGTTACTGGTCCCCGTGAGCGCGTTGCCGATCCCTTCCTTCAGCGCCTCCACGCACCACCGCTGCCAGAGGAAGGAATGGCGGCGGCGAGTGCCGAAGTCGGAGATGCGCAGGTCCGGCAGCCTGCGAAGCCGTTCGACCTTCGACCACATGCGCGCCTTGGCACGTGCATAGAGCACATCGAGTGTGAAGGGTCCCAGCGACTTCATGGCCGAGCGCGAGCGCAGCTCGTTGATGATCGCGAGCGCCGGTATCTCCCACATGCTCGTTTCCTTCCAGCGGCCATGGAAGCGCAGCTCGTACTGACCGTCCCGCCGGCTGAGTTCATATTCCGGGAGCTGGAACTCGGCGAGCCAGGCGAGGAAGTCGGGCTGGAATATCTGCTTGCTGCCGTAGAAGGTGTTGCCTGCGAGCCAGATCATCTCCTTTTTCGACATCTTGAGCGAGCGAGCGTGGTCGAGCTGCTCGCGAAGCTCGCTCTCCCCGATCTCGTCGGCGAGCCGGACGGTGGTGGTGCGGTTGATCAGCGAGAAGGTCGCGTCGACGTCGGGGTAGAGTCCCCAGATCATCTGCAGCATCAGGAGCTTGTAGAAGTCGGTGTCCAGCAGGCTCCGGATGATCGGATCGAGCTTCCAGGTGTGGTCGTGGACCCGCTTGGCGATGTCGGTCTTCGTCATTCCACCCTCCTGCCGACACGCTGCCCGGCTCCCCGACGGCGCCCGGGTCTAGGACGAAAAGGCCCATGCGGCAAGCAGCCTGCCCGCCGGATCAGGCGGCGTGCTGGCGCACCTTGCTGCGGAACTGGTCGAGCGTGAAGGGCTTGGGCAGGACTTCAAGGATGATGCTCCTGAGTTCCTCGGCCTGTTCGCGCATGTCGGCATAGCCAGTGACAAGCATGATGCGCAGACCTGGAAACAGCGCCGCGGCAGCCTTTGCCATTTCGATACCGTCCATGGCCGGCATGCGGATGTCGGAGATCACCAGGTCGTAGCCGCCGCTGCAGGCGCGGATACGGTCGAGCCCGGACTCGCCGTCCTCGGCAGTCTCGACGTCGTGTCCGTCCCGCTCCAGCGCGCGTGCCGCGAGGTTGCGGACGGGTTCATCATCCTCGACGATCAGGATCTTGCTCATCCCAGCGGAATCCGGCTCTCACGTTGCAGATGGATCGGCGGCGAACTGGTCGCAGACGTCAGGCATCGCCCTTGACGACACCCACGAAAGGCAGTTCGCGAAAGGCATGGGCGACATCCATGCCATAGCCCACGACGAAATAGTCCGGGCAGTCGAAGCCGACATAGTCGGCGGTCAACTCGGTCTGGCGCTTGCTGTGCTTGTCGAGCAGAACGGCGATGGAGACGCTGCGCGCGCCGCGGCCGAGCATCAGTTCGCGGGTGAACTTCAGCGTCTTGCCCGATTCCAGGATGTCATCGATCAGGAGGATGTCGCGATCGCGGACGTCGTTGTCGATGTCGCGCAGGACCCGAACCTCGCCGCTCGTGGTCCCCGTGCCATAGCTGGAGATGAAGATGAATTCCACTTCGGGCGACGCGCCCGCGTCGTGCATGGCCCGGATCAGATCGGCCGCAAAAATGAAGGAGCCCTTCAGGATCGAGATCACGAGAAGGTCGTGGTAATCACGCGAGGCGATCTCCTTGGCGAGTTCGAGGTTTCGCCGCGCGATCGCAGACGCGCTGAACAGAATCTCGATCTCCTTGCCGCGCACCACAGGCATCAGTCGTTCCTCTCGGCCATCTTCACGGAGACCGCGGCCACCACGCCCAGGGGCGCGTTGACGCGGCTGGAAAACCGGTAGTGCTCGCCCGGCTCGACCAGCGCTCCCGCAGAACCGAGTGTGTAGCGGGTCACGCGACCCGCGTCACCCGTAACTTCGATGGCGAGCGTCGGCACGAGGCTCATGGCGGAAGCCGTGTTTTCGACGCTGCCGTCGATGACGACGATGCGGCGGCCGTTCCGTTCCTGCACGCTCGAGGTCAGGTTCGCAATCCGCATCGGCTCTTCGGCGGGAGCCGAGAGAAGCGCGAGCAACGGCCGCGAAAGAGCGTGACCTCCTGAAATCCAGAAGGAGGCGACCGCCAGAACCACACCGACGATCCAGAACAGCGGCCCGGCGCGCTCGCGCGGTATGGGCGTCCGTCCGGTCCTGCTCCTCAGCATGTCCATGCCGTCCCGGTGCCCGATCCCGCCGGTCCGCATCCGCGGCGCGAGGCGGTCGGAACTGGAGGGGATCACCGTCGACAGGTGAAGGACTTCGAAGTCTGCGTCCTCGATGACGTCGCCATCGTCGGCCACACGACGAACGGAGGATCGGACGCACCCGTCCGTCATGATTTCGCCCGAGACCGGGCGGAGGTGTCGCACGTCGAACATCGGGGCCGGCGGTCCCTGTGGAAACCCTTCCACGGGTTAAGCGGAAATGGTTAATGTTTCGCTGCCGAAGGCCGCCTTTCCGTGTCGGCAAGCGGAATCTTAACCGCTCGTTAACCAGCCAGACGGGAACGTCCCGCGTTCCGTCGCAGACGCCAGCAATCAAGGCCGCGAAAACAGTGATTCGGTTCGAGAACGTCGGTTTGAGGTACGGCATGGGCCCGGAGATTCTCCGGGACATCTCGTTCCATATTCCGCGCGGATCCTTCCAGTTCCTCTGCGGGCCTTCGGGGGCAGGCAAGACGACCCTGCTGCGACTGCTCTTCCTCTCACTGGCACCCACGAGGGGCCTGATCAACGTCTTCGGGAAGGACCGTACGCAGATCCTGCGCGCCGAACTGCCGTTGATCCGGCGCAAGATCGGCATCGTCTTCCAGGACTTCCGCCTGCTAGACCACATGACGACCTATGAGAACGTCGCGCTCCCGCTTCGGGTACGTGGGCGCGAGGAGGCGAGCTACAGGAACGATGTGGTGGAGTTGCTGAAGTGGGTCGGCCTCGGCGACAGGCTGCACGTCCTGCCGCCCGTGCTGTCGGGAGGCGAGAAGCAGCGTGCGGCGATCGCGCGCGCGTTGATCGAGCAACCCGAGATCCTGCTCGCCGACGAGCCGACCGGCAATGTCGATCCCACGCTGGCCCGCCGGCTGCTGCGTCTCTTCATCGAACTGAACCGGTCCGGTACGGCCGTGGTGATCGCCACCCACGACCTCCACTTGATGGACCAGGTGGAAGCCCGCCGCATGGTGCTCGCCGAAGGCAGGCTCGACGTCCATGACTGATGCACCCCAGGCCATCGTCCGGGCCGGTGCGGGCGCCAAGACCTGGCGCCGCGCCGCATCGATCGTTCCCCCGCGGAGCGTGGCGGGTCACGCGCTCGTCATCGTGATCGCGATCATGACCTTCCTTTCGTGCCTCACCTTGGGCGCCGTCACGCTGGTGCGCGACACGGCCAGCGTCTGGCAGACACAGATCGCGCGCGAGGCGACCATCCAGATCAAGCCCGACGAGGGTTTCGACATGGACGGAGCGCTGTCACAGGCGCAGGCCATCGCGGCCGGCTTCAGCGGCGTGCGGTCGGCCACCATCGTCGACAGCGCCGCCACCGCGCGCCTTCTCGAACCTTGGCTCGGAGCCGGGCTGGATATCGCGGAACTGCCTGTACCCCGGCTCGTCATCGTCACCATCGACGAGAATGCTCCGCCGGATTTCGCGGCAATGCGCCAGGCGCTGCGCGCAGCCGTGCCGAACGTCAGCCTCGACGACCATCGCAATTGGGTCGACCGCCTGGTCTCGATGGCGCGCACGACCGTCCTGATCGGCGTGGCCATCCTGGTGCTGATGCTCGCCGCGACCGTTCTCACGGTCGTCTTCGCCACGCGCGGCGCCATGGCCGGGAACGGCCCGGTCATCGAGGTGCTGCATTTCGTCGGCGCGGAGTCGCAGTTCATCGCCGCGGAATTTCGCCGCCATTTCCTCTGGATCGGCCTCAAGGGCGCGGCCGCCGGCAGCATGGCGGCCGTCATCGTCTTCGTGCTGTTCGCCTGGTGGTCGTCGCGCAACATCGCCACGCCCGAGGCTGATCAGGCGACGGCACTGTTCGGCAATTTCGTCATCGGCACGACAGGCTATGTCGGCGTGCTGTTCATCCTTGCGCTGGTCGCGGGGCTCACGGCCGCGACGACCCACTTCACCGTCGTCGCGCGCCTGAACAGCATCGACATCGGCCGGACGGATCATGACTGAGCGCGCGTCGGGGGCCTCGCCGGTCGACGCCGGCGCGGGTTCGAACCGCAGGGGGCGGGCCTCACTATCGATTGCCGCAATTGCAGGCTATGAAAGGCCTTCGCGCGATGGATGGAAGGCTGGCGGCGACGGCGAGATGGATCTGGATCGGGCCGACACACGCGGACCGCAGCTGAACCGGTTCGGCTGGCTGGGGAGAGGCATTCTTGCCGCCTCCGGAATCGCCGGCCTTGCCTTCGTCGCGGGCTTCGGCTGGTTCGCAAACCAGATCAGCCTGCTCGAGACGCCGGCCGATCCGCCTGGCGCGGATGCCATCATCGTGCTGACCGGCGGCCAGTTCCGCCTCGATGCCGCCCTTGATCTGCTTCGCTCGGGCAAGGGCCAGCGCCTGCTGATCAGCGGCGTCAATCCGGTTGCCCGCGATTCGGAACTGAAGGCGGTCATGGGAGCAGACGACCGCCTGTTCTCCTGCTGCATCGACATCGACCGTGCCGCGATCGACACGGTCGGCAACGCCGCGGAAAGCGCCAAGTGGGTCAACGAGCACGCCTACTCGTCGATCATTCTCGTCACCAACAACTACCATATGCCGCGCAGCCTGCTGGAGATGCGCCGGCTGCTGAAGACGACCGAACTGCGCCCCTATCCCGTAGTGAACAGCAGGCTGGACGACGGGACCTGGCTGGTGAAGCCGGACGCGGTTCGCGTGCTCTTCACGGAATACACCAAGTTCCTGACGGCGTTGGCGCGCAGCCCCTTCGTGGGACGGCTTCAGCCCGCCACGGCGACGCGCAGCGCGAACGCGGGCTGAACCCGACAGGACCAGCCGAGGTTTCCCTTTGTCGGGCCCGGTGCTAGGTACGACCGCTCAACATCGCGCGGCGCCCCTGATGCTCGTACTCCGATCGCTTGCCTACAACGTCGTGTTCTACCTGAACCTTATCCTGCAGATGCTGTTCTGGACGCCCTTCTACTTCCTGGCGCCGCGGCACCTGGCCTGGTTCGTGCCGAAATTCTGGTCGCGGTCGAGCCTGTGGCTGCAGACCGCCATCGTCGGAACCCGGTTCGAGATCACCGGGTTGGAGAACCTTCCCGAAGGATCCTTCATCCTGGCACCGAAGCACCAGTCGTTCTGGGATGCCATCGCCTTTTTCCCCTACCTGCGCGACCCGCTCTACATCCTGAAGCGCGAGCTGATGTGGATACCCTTCTTCGGCTGGTACATCGCGAAGATGCGCATGGTGCCCGTGAACCGGGGCAAGCGGTCGGCGGCGCTGAAGGCGGTGGTTGCGCGCACGCGAAAGGAGATGGAACAGGACCGCCAGCTGATCATCTATCCCGAGGGGACGCGGAAGGCCCCGGGTGCCGAGCCGGAATACAAATGGGGTATCGTCGAACTGTACACACAGCTCGGCATGCCGGTCGTTCCCGTCGCGCATGTCGCCGGACTCTACTGGCCGCGACGCAAGTTCATGCGCTATCCGGGCACTATCAAGGCCCGCTTCCTCCCGCCGATCCCGCCCGGCCTCCCCAAAGAGGAGTTCATGCGCCGCCTCATCGCCGAGACCGAGTCCGTGGTCGACGAACTGCTGGTCGACGCCGCGCATGGTCCGGACGCACCGGACCTCCCGGAAACCGCCCGCAGGCGCCTCGCCGAACTCGGCCGTCCTGCGGCCGCAGACCCGCGCTAGAACGGCACGCATGCCTTCGGCGAGACGGCTCACCACGATCGGTTTCGATGCGGACGACACGCTCTGGCAGAACGAACGCTTCTTCCGGATGACGGAGCGGCACTTCGCGGACCTTCTGTCCGACCATGCGGATCAAGACCACCTGTCGGAGCGCCTGCTCGAGGCCGAGAAGCGCAACCTGCGGCTCTACGGCTTCGGCATCAAGGGCTTCACCCTGTCGATGATCGAGACGGCAATCGAGGTCACGGAAGGGCGCGTGCCCGCATCGATCATCGAACGCATCCTCGCTGCCGGACGCGATATGCTGTCTCACCCGGTGGAAACGCTGCCCGGCGTGCGCGAGACGCTGGAGCGAATCGCCGCCACGCACAGGATCCTGCTCGTCACCAAGGGCGACCTGTTCGACCAGGAGCGGAAGCTCGCGCAGTCGGGCCTCGGCGAACTCTTCGACGGCGTGGAGATCGTCAGCGACAAGACGCGCGAGACCTACGAGCGGATCTTCGCGCGGCACGGTGACGGTGCCGAGCGCGCGATGATGGTCGGCAACTCGCTGAAGTCCGACGTCGTGGCGGCGATCGATGCAGGCGGCTGGGGCGTTCACGTCCCGCACGAACTGACGTGGGTACTGGAACATGTGGAGCCGCCGACGGACCACCCGCGGTTCCGCGCCATCGACCATCTCGGAGAACTCGCTGCGATCGTAGAAGCAATCGGCTGACCTCCGCGTGCGGGACGTCACGCGGTGCCGAGACGCTCCGCCACATCCTCCAGCCAGTGATCCCGTATGCCCAGCGCGCGGAGATGCTCGACCGTGTTCAGAACGTATTCCTCGTTGGGTCCCGATCGCCCGACCGCGCCGCGGACGTACGCAGCGGCCTCCTCGGCGTCCAGCGCTCCGGCATATTGCTCATGACGCCTGTCGACGACGTAGCAGACGGCCTCGGTACGCTCTCCCGAAGGCAGGCTGATCGGCAGGAGCCGCTCGCGATAGACCTGGGTGACGAGTTCGCGCTCGCGCAGATAGGCCATGACCTCCTCGCGTAGTTCGTCGGGCACCTGGAAGGCGAGGCCGATGCAGGAACCTCCCCGGTCGAGGCCCAGCACGAGGCCCGGTCGCTCGGGCGTGCCGCGATGGACGAAGGACCGGACGCAAAGAGCGCGGCGAAAGCCGTGGACACGTGCCCGGACGGTGCGGGTATGGGCAAAACCCGGACGCCAGATCAGCGAGCCATAGCCGAACACCCAAAAATCGCCCATATGCCAAGCCTAATCGATGGACGGGCCGGGATGCCGCCGGCGGCGAGGGGTAGCGAGGTCGACCGCATGACGTCAAGTGACACGCAGAAGGGCGGCAGCCGCAAGTTCATCCTGCTCGCCCTCGGGATCGTCGTGGCGATCGCAGCCTACACCGCCGGCTGGTTCTACGTCGGCGGCATGATCGAACGAAGCGTGGACGAGACGGTGCAGCGGACGATCGCCGAGGGTGGCGAAGCCACGTGCTCGGAGCGCACGACCCGGGGTTTTCCATTCCGGTTCGGGTTGTTCTGCGACAAGGTCACCTTCTCCGATTCCCCCGGTGGCTTTACCGTCGAGGGCAACGGCCTCCGCACCGCGTCCCAGGTCTACGATCCCTGGCGGATCGTGGGAGAGCTCGACGACCTGAAGCTCTTCCTCTCCGGGCTGCGCGGCGGCATCGGCGCGACCGGCAGCGACGTCCGCTTCTCCGCTTCGCTCGACGAGCCGCTGCCGCAGCGCGCCTCCATGACGCTGGCCGATCTGAGCATCGGGGCCCCGTCGCTCGGCCAGGATGTTTCGACCGTGCTGAAGGCCCTTGCGGGCGAGGCCCACATGCGCCGGCGCGAAGACGACCTCGACCTGTTCATCCTGGGACGGTCGTTGCGCGTGACCCCGCCCGGCCTCGGCAGCGGGATCGAGCTGTCCCGTGTGGAACTCGATCTGACCGTCGAGGACGGCGTGCGGCTGGCCGAAACCCAAACCGAAAGCCTGCGCGGCACGGACTTCGTCGTCCGCTCGGCGTCCGCCTTCTTCACGGAGGAAGCCCGCATCAGTCTGTCGGGACCCGTCGCGATCGGCTCCGACGGGCTGATCGACGCCAAGCTGGAGGTGGAGATGAACCGGCCCGAGGAGGTCGGCGAGGCGCTTGCGGCGGCTCTGCCCGATCAGGCCGACCAGATCCGTTCGGTGATGGCGGGCTTCGCGATGCTCGGAAACGCCGCGTCGCTTCCGCTGCGGATCGAGAAGGGCCGGGCGCGGATCGCCTTCATCCAGCTCGGCAGGTTGCCGGCCCTCGACTGACCCGCCGCGGCCCGGCAGATCAGCCCTTGTCGGGATGCGCGACGACCTGGCGGCCGAAATCGGGCGCGTCGACTTCCTGACCCGCCTCGATGATCGAGCGGCGTATCGCGCGGGTGCGGGTGAAAAGGTCGAAGAGCTTCTCGCCATCGCCCCAGCGCACCGCCCGCTGCAGCGAGGCGAGGTCTTCCGAGAAACGGGCCAGCATTTCGAGAATCGCATCACGGTTGTGCAGGCAGACGTCGCGCCACATCGTCGGATCCGACGCGGCGAGACGCGTGAAGTCGCGGAAACCCGAAGCCGAGTACTTGATCACCTCCGACTTGGTCACGGTCTCCAGATCGTCCGCCGTACCGACGATGTTGTAGGCGATGATGTGCGGCAGGTGCGAAACGATCGCCAGCACCATGTCGTGGTGGTTCGGGTCCATGGTGTCGATGTTGGAGCCGCAGCGGCGCCAGAACGCTGCAAGCTTCTCGACTGCGGCCTCGTCGGAGCCGGGCAGTGGAGTCAGGATGCACCACCGGTTCTCGAACAGCGAGGCGAAGCCTGCATCGGGACCGGAGCGTTCCGTTCCGGCGATCGGATGGCCAGGAATGAAGTGTACGCCCTCGGGAACCTCCGGCGCCATCTGGGCGATGACCGAGGCCTTCGTCGAACCGACGTCGGTGAGGATCGCTCCGGGCTTCAGCGCGGGTCCGATGGTCTTTGCCACCTCCCCCGAAGAACCGACCGGGACCGATACGATGACGAGATCCGCGTCGGCCACCGCATCCCTCGGATCGAGGTGATACGCGTCGCCGAGTTCGAGTTCGCGCGCCCGCTCAAGGGTTACAGGGCTCCGGGTCGAGATCACGAGGCTGCCGGCGAGGCCCTCGCGTCGGATGACGCGCGCAAGCGACGAGCCGATCAGGCCGATGCCGACCAGCGCGACGCGTTCGAAAAGGGGCTCGGCCATGATCAGGTCTTCAGAAACTCGGCCAGCGCGGCCACGACGCCGCGATTGGCCTCTTCCGAGCCGATGGTCATGCGCAGGGCGTTCGGGAAGCCGTAGCCGGTGACGCGACGCAGGATGTAGCCCCGCTGCGTCAGGAATTCGTCGGCGGCCGCGGCGGAATGGCGATCGGCGTCATTGAAGTGGACGAGCACGAAGTTGCCGACGCTCGGCGTGACGCGCAGCCCGAGTCGGGCCAGTTCCTCCGTCACCCAGGCAAGCCACCGGTCGTTGTGAGCGACGGCTGCCTCGACATGGGCGCGGTCCTTCATCGCGGCGACGCCCGCCTCGATAGCGGCCGCGTTGACGTTGAAGGGGCCACGCACGCGGTTCAGCGCGTCGATGATTTCCGTCGGGGCGTAGATCCAGCCGATCCGCGCGCCGCCGAGGCCGTGGATCTTGGAGAAGGTGCGCGTCATGACGACGTTGTGCGAGGACGAGACGAGCTCGATTCCCGACTCGTAGTCGTTGCGCCGGACGTATTCCGCATAGGCCGCGTCGAGCACCAGCAGAACGTGCTTCGGCAGGCCGGCATGCAGGCGCCGCACCTCGTCGAAGGGGATATAGGTGCCGGTCGGGTTGTTCGGGTTGGCGAGGAAGACGATCTTCGTCTTCTCCGTGACGGCGGCCAGGATCGCATCGACGTCGGCCGTCTCGTCGGTCTCCTTCACCGATACCGGCACGGCGCTCGCCGCCTGGGTGTAGATCCGGTAGACGAGGAAGCCGTGCTCGGTGAAGATCGCCTCGTCGCCGGGCTGGAGGTAGGTAAGCGCCAGCAGGCCCAGCACCTCGTCGGAACCGTTCGAGCACAGGATGTTGGCCGGGTTCAGCCCATGCGCCTCGGCGATCGCCTCGCGCAGCCGCGTCGCGGCGCCGTCCGGATAGAATTCGAGCTTGGGCGCGACCTCGCGAACGGCCTCGATCGCCTTCGGCGATGGGCCAAGGGGGCTTTCGTTGGAGGAGAGCTTGTAGACCTTCGCAACGCCCGCCGGTGCCGCGCTCTTGCCGGGCACATAGGCCGCGATGTCCATCACGCCGGGTTTGGGCTGCGGGCGCTGAAGGTCGGTCATGGTCGGCTGTCCTGTGGGGTTGGGGCGGGCGCCCCGGAATGCGCGGCCTCCTCTAGCAAAGCTTCGCCATTGACGCAAAGGGCTGCGGGGGATATTGACCCACACACTTCGTGGTGATTTGGCCGGTCGGCTTGCAGCCACGTTAAACAATTCGCTAAAGGGCCGATTGCGTGTTTCGTGACCGGCCTTGCACCCGCAACGCCGGTTTTTTTTGTTGCGCGGAGCCCGACCGGTGGAAAGAAGGGACCATGGCCGCCGAGCGCGCCCGCATCGCGAACAACGAAGCCAACGAGCCGTCGAGCCGGATCGTCCGGTTCGGTGACGACCAGCCGCTGAAGCTCGATTCCGGCAAGGTTCTGTCGCCGTTCCAGATCGCCTACCAGACCTACGGCGTATTGAACGCCGCCCGATCGAACGCCGTCCTCATCTGCCACGCGCTGACCGGCGACCAGCATGTGGCCAACGACAACCCGGTCACCGGAAAGCCGGGCTGGTGGGAGGTTCTGATCGGCCCCGGCAAGGTGATCGACACCAACCGCTTCTTCGTCATCTGCTCCAACGTGCTCGGCGGCTGCCTCGGCTCGACCGGACCGGCCACGATCAATCCGCTGACCGGCAGGCCCTGGGGTCTGGACATGCCCGTCGTCACCATCGGCGACATGGTGCGCGCTCAGGTCATGCTGGTCGACCATCTCGGCATCGACCGGCTGTTCTCCGTGATCGGCGGCTCGATGGGAGGCATGCAGGTGCTGCAATGGGCCTCGAGCTATCCCGAGCGCGTCCACACGGCACTGCCGATCGCGACCGGAGCGCGCCATTCCTCCCAGAACATCGCCTTTCACGAGGTCGGGCGTCAGGCCGTGATGGCGGATCCCGACTGGCGGGGCGGCCGCTACATCGAGGCCGGCACGCGTCCCGGGAAGGGTCTCGCGGTGGCGCGCATGGCCGCACACATCACCTATCTCTCCGAGGCTGCCCTGCACCGCAAATTCGGCCGGAACCTGCAGGACCGCGCGGCGCTGACCTTCGGCTTCGACGCCGACTTCCAGATCGAGAGCTACCTGCGCCACCAGGGCATGAGCTTCGTCGATCGCTTCGACGCGAACTCCTATCTCTACATGACGCGAGCCATGGACTATTTCGACCTCGCCGCCGACCATGGCGGGCGTCTGGCGGATGCCTTCCGTGGCACCAGCACCCGCTTCTGCCTGGTATCCTTCACCAGCGACTGGCTGTTTCCGACGGAGGAGAGCCGGTCGATCGTGCATGCGCTGAATGCGGCCGGCGCTTCGGTGTCCTTCGTCGAGATCGAGACCGACCGCGGCCACGATGCATTCCTGCTGGACGAGCCGGAGCTCTTCTCGGCGATCGACGGCTTCCTTCGTTCGGCGGCCCGCGCGCGCGGGCTGGAGGAACTGAGCTGATGAGTGCCAAAGGGAACGGACCACGCATCGACCTTCAGCTGATCGCCGGCTTCATCGGTCCGAGGGCGCGCGTGCTGGACGTCGGCTGCGGCGACGGCGAACTGCTGGCCTATCTGGAGCAGGACAAGCAGGTGGACGGGCGCGGCGTGGAGATATCCCAGCGTGGCGTCAACGAATGCGTCGCGCGGGGCCTGTCCGCGATCCAGGGCGACGCCGACAAGGATCTGGTCTTCTACCCCGACAAGGGGTTCGACTATGTGATCCTGTCGCAGACGCTGCAGGCGACGCGCAATCCGCGCGAGGTGCTGGAACAGCTCCTGCGGATCGGTAATCGCGCCATCGTGTCGTTTCCGAATTTCGGTTACTGGCGGGTCCGGCTGTCGCTCCTGTTCCGCGGGCGAATGCCGGTGACGCGCGACCTGCCCTACAGCTGGTACGACACGCCGAACATCCACTTCTGCACCATCCGCGACTTCGTCGCCCTCTGCGAGGAGGTGGGCGCGACCGTCGAGAGCGCCATGGCGCTCGATCGCGATGGCCATCCGATCGGAGTCTCGATGCCCTGGTGGTTCTGGAACCTGTTCGGCCAGCAGGCGGTGTTCGTGCTTAAGCGGTAACGCCGCTTCAGGCGGCGCGACGGGACGGCAGGCCGGCGCCTTCAACCTCGAGGAAACACTCGTGCAGGAGGTCGAGATCGACGGGGACGATCTGGCTCAGCTTCACGTCGAGTTCGTCGAGGCAGTAGCCGCCGTCGACGAGCTCCCGGACAAGCTGCCGCAGCAGCGTCCGATCATCGAGTCGCGTGATCTCGTTCGTTTTTGCCATGCCCCCACCCCCATCGGATGATGAGGGAATGGTGCACCCTCAGGGTAAATTCCCGGTTAAGGTCGGCGCTCTCGCGGCACCCTGGGGGGCAAGGACCGGCACGAAGACGCGTCTCGACGCGCGCTGCGCCACCGGAAGGCCCTGGTAGAGGCGTTTCTGCGCTTCGACGATCAGGACGCCGCAGAACATGGGCCAGAAGCGTCGGCCGGTCCGCTCGATGAGCTGGTGGGCCCGCAGCGCCCAGCGGCTCTGGGACGGGGGGAAGAACAGTGCCTCCGCCCACGATGCCGGCGTGAAGTTGGTCTCCCGCAGCAGCGACAGGATCTGGCCCCTCGACCAGGGTCGTCCGGTGCCGAAGGGCGTATGCTCGAAGCGCGCCCAGACGCCGCGCCGGTTGGGCACCACGATGATCAGCCGCCCGCCCGGCGCCAGGACGCGCCAGATTTCCATCAGCGTCTCGCGCGGATTCTCGGCATGTTCGAGCGCATGCACCATCAGCATGCGGTCGATCGAGGAATCGAAGAGTGGAAGTTCCTCGTCGAAAACGAGCGCCGTCGCGGACGGTCCCTGGGGCGGCCAATTGATCGCCCCCTGCGTGGCGGGCATGAACGAGAAGACGCGCTCCGCTTCGGTGCCGAAACGGTCGAGCCAGGGCAGCGTGTAGCCCAGCCCGACGAGGCGTTCGTTCGGCAGCGTCGACCAGATGCCGGCGAGCGCCATGGCGATCGACCGCTCGGCCAGGCGCCCGAGGGTCGTCGAGTAGAAGGCGCGGAGGTCGACGATGTCGGTGTGCATGGCGCGCAGGCTAGTCGCCCGGGACCGACACCGCAAGGAAGGGGTGGCGTAGTCGCATGCCGCGCCCTATCGTTCGGCCACGGAAAGAGCGAGGACGGAATGGCCCTAGAAATCGAACAGTTCATGTGCCGGAGCGACAATTTCGGCGTGCTCGCGCGTGACCCCTCGACCGGGGAGACCGCCATCGTCGATGCGCCGGAGGTCGGACCGATCCTGGCCGCCATCGAGCGCACCGGCTGGACGCCCTCTGTCATCCTGACGACCCACCACCACCCGGACCATGTGGAAGGCAACCTGGCGCTGAAAGAGAAGTTCGGGCTGACGATTGTCGGTCCGGAATCGGAAGCGGCGCGCATTCCCGGCATCGACCGAACCATGCGGGATGGCGACACCTTCCGCTTCGGCGGCGAGACGGTGCGCGTCATCGAGACCCCGGGCCACACCGCCGGGCACGTCTGCTATCATTTCCCCGACTCGCGCGTTGCGTTCACCGGCGACACGCTGTTCTCGCTCGGGTGCGGGCGGCTTTTCGAGCGGAAGGCACCCGACATGTTCGCCTCGCTGAAGAAGCTCGCCGCACTGCCGCTGGAGACGACCGTCTATTGCGGCCACGAATACACGCAGTCGAACGCGCGCTTCGCACTCGGCATCGACCCCACCAACTCGGCGCTGAAGGCGCGCGCGGCCGAGGTGGACCGACTCCGTGCGCAGGGCCTGCCGACACTGCCGACGACGCTGATGCAGGAGATGGCGACCAACCCCTTCCTGCGGGCGCACGACCCGGTCATCCGCCGCAACCTCGGGATGGAGGGAGCGACCGACGAGGCCGTCTTCGCCGAGATCCGCAAGCGCAAGGACATCGCGTGAGCGGCCGCGGCGAGGCGGGGCGGATCATCGAGGCGCTCGGCATGCAGCCGCATCCGGAAGGCGGCTGGTATGTCGAAACGTTCCGCGATCCGGCGGGCGGGCTGCGCGGGCACTCGACCGCGATCTATTTCCTGCTGGAGCGCGGACAGGTTTCGCATTGGCATCTGGTCAAGGATGCGGTCGAAGTCTGGCACTACCATGCCGGCGCACCGCTCGAATTGTCCATGTCCGCGGATGCGCGGCGCGTCGAGCGGCTGGCGCTCGGACCCGACGTCCTCTCGGGCCAGCGCCCGCAGGGCATCGTGCCGGCCGGTGTCTGGCAGTCGGCCCGAAGCCTCGGTGATTGGACGCTCGCGGGCTGCACCGTCGCTCCCGGCTTCGACTTCGCCGCGTTCGAACTCGCGCCGCCTGGCTGGGAGCCGGGAAGCTAGCCGAGCCTCGTGAGGGCTGATCGCTCCGACCAACCGGTCATCCCTCCGAGCGGCGAGTTGCCTCATCCGCCGAACGGGCGAACCGGAGCTTCTCTCGCCGTTCTGGAACTGCTCTAAATCATCGACGTTGCGAGAAGTTCGCCAGCGGGTTATCTGAACTTGCAGGTAGCCCCCAAGCTCGCGGCACAGAGACACGCGGGCTTTCGCCCCGTTTCCCGTGTTGCCGCCATGTCCACGACGAACATACCGGCCGAGGTTTCCGACGACCTTCTGTCGGTCTACCTGCGGCAGCTGAAAACGCTCCGCATGGCGCTCCGGAAGCGCACCGGCTCGCACGAACTGGCCGAGGACGCGTTGCAGGAGACATGGCTGCGTCTCGCGGGAATCCAGTCCAGGCCGGTCGAGGTTCGAGACCGGCAGGCCTTCATCCTTCGCATCGCCGGAAACATCGCAATCGATCTCCTGCGCAGGGAGCAGCGGCACACGTCGCGCAGCATCAGCGAGGACGCCGTCCTCGAAGCCCTGGTGGACGCTTCGCCCTCGCCCGAAACCGTTGCGATCGACCGGGATCAGTTGCGCCAGCTCGTCCTCGCGCTCGCCGCGCTTCCCCCGAAGCCGCGCACGGCGCTGCTGCTCAGCCGCTGCGACGGACTTTCGCATGCGCAGATCGCCGACCGCCTCAAGGTTTCCGAAAGCATGGTCGCTCGATACCTGTCGCAGAGCCTGCGCCATTGCCGCGATCATTTCCGCAACAAGACATGATGTTTCCGGTTGGCTGCGGTGCAATCTCCGCCGCCTCGCCTCGTCCTTGATGTACGTGGCAGACATGAATGCGCAGGCCTGCGGGAGCGGGCCGCGACCACTCGAGGTGCAGGGCGACGGCCGACTTCATGACATCAGAGGACAGACACCCTGACGACATGGTCCTGAGCGACGAGGCCATCGACTGGGTGGTCAGGCTGAATTCGGGTCGTGCCTCCGCGAGCGACCGTGCGGCGTTTGTGGCGTGGCGACAGAAAAGCGAGAAGCACGAACACGCAGCCCGTGAGGCCGAGGCCATCTGGCACGGCGTCGGGATCGCCGGAAGCAGCGTCCGGCGGGCCGACCGGAAGTCGAAGCTGACACGACGGGCAGTTCTGGGCGCCGGAGTCGTGGTTGCGGGGAGCGGCGTCCTCGCATGGTCGGGCGCGATCGGCCCGCACCTGCTTGCAGACCATGTCACCGGCGTCGGGGAGCAGCGCACCATACTTCTGGACGATGGATCGTCCGTATTCCTCAACGCCGGGAGCTCATTGTCCGTCGATTTCAGCTCCCGGGAACGCCTGCTTCGCATCCACGGGGGCCAGGCAACATTCACCGTCGCCCACGATCCTTCCCGGCCCTTCATCGTCGCGGCCGGTGCCGGGCGGACACGGGCGGTCGGGACGGTCTTCGACGTCGACATCCGGCCACGGGAGGTGATGGTTACCGTGATAGAAGGCACCGTCGACATTGCAACGGAAGTCGCGCCATCGTCACTCGTGATCGCGACGATCGACCAGCGGGTGCGTTACGATGATTCAGCCCCTCCCTCGCAGCCCGAGGCGATCGATTCCGATGCCGAAACAGCCTGGCGCCGGGGCAAGCTCATCTTCGACCGCCGGCCGCTTGGAGACGTCGTGGCGGAACTGGAACGCTACCGGAACGGCCGGATCGTGATCGCGAGCGACCAGCTGCGCTCCCTCGAGGTGACGGGCGTCTTCGATCTGGCGGATCCCGAAGCCGTGCTCGGCGCCATCGAGGCGACGCTTCCGGTCCGGATCACACGGCTGCCGCTCGTGACGCTCATCCGATAGGCACGGGCCGCACCGGCGTCCAAAAAAACTGACTATGTTTATCAGCTTTTTTTCGAACCGCGGTGCAAGATCGCGACCGCCGCTGCGTCCTTGACCCGAGGGCCAGCGAGACAGCGTGTTCACCCGCCAGCCACGCCCTCAATGGGTCAACGAGGCAGACGGGGCGTATTCCATGAGAGACGAGGCGAAGGGATCCGGCGCGGGGCGGATGTGGCCAGGAACGGTGAGGACGGCACTGTTCACGTCGGTGGCGCTGCTGGCGATCGCGGGGGCTGCGCGTCACGACGCAGCACATGCGCAGGGAACGGCGGCGCAGGTGCTCATGCTGGACATCCGATCCCAGAGCCTCGGTGCGGCCCTGACGGCTTTCGCCGACCGGGCGAGCCTGCGACTCCTGTTTCCGTCGAGCCTCGTCGCCGGCCGCACGAGCCCGGCACTAGCGGGCCGCTTCACCCGCGAACAGGCCCTGTCCAGGCTGCTCGAGGGCACCGGCCTTGCCTATGCATTCACGGACGCCGGAACGGTGACGATCACCGACCCCGCGGGGGCCGCCCCAGGCGCACCGGATGCCGAAGGATCGATCCTGCTCGGAACGATCGACGTCGTCGCGGACGGCGGCCCCGGCGCCGCCTCCGGTGCGGGATTCCAGGGGACGCCGGACTGGGTCTACGAGACGCCTGCCTCGGTCGGCGTCGTTTCGGGGGAAGCCATCCGCAGTTCGGGCGCGCGCAACGTGCGCGACGCGATCGCCAGCGCGCCCGGCGTCTACTCCGGCGAAGGCCAGGGGAGCTTTCCGACCGTCTCGCCCAACATCCGCGGGGTCGGCGATTCCGGCCGGGTCGTCGTTTCGATCGACGGAGCACGCCAGAACGCGCAGGACGGCGGACGGTATGGCGGCGGCACGGGCGGCTACGGCACGGCCTTCGTCGATTCGGCTTTCGTCCGGCGGGTCGACATCGACAAGAATCCGGGCGCGAAGGCCGGTAGCGCGGGGTCGCTCGGCGGCGGCGTGAACTTCCGCACCATCAATGCCGACGATATCATCAAGCCCGGCGCGCAGTGGGGCGTGGAGCTCGGCTCCACCACCGGAAACAACGGACATGACTTCCAGGGGTCGGTGATCGCGGCCACGCGGATCGGCGACCACGTGGCGCTCACGGCCGGCTTCAGCCGGACCGAGCTGGAGGATTACGAGCCTGGGCAGCACGGCAGCGTCTCGAGTTCCAGCGTCTACAACATGACGGGGCGGGAAAGCTGGTCTTCTCTGTTGAAGGTGGAGGGAGAGTTCGATGACGTGAGGACGTCATTGTCCTGGATGCATCAGGACAATGCATGGGGCTACAGCCCGAGTGGCTCCACGGTCGGAAGCACCTTCGATGCGACGAACGACAGCGTCTCCGCCTCGGTGGACTGGGATCCCGAGAGTCCCCTCATCAAGGCAAGGGCGACCGCCTGGTTCAACGATTTCAGCTCCGTCGAACTGCGGGAGGCCCGGATCCTCGATGGGAGCGTGATCTGGCCCGAAACCGTCCAGCAGAGAGACCTCGTGAGCTTTGGCGGCACGGTCGAAAACACCAGCGAACTGCACACCGCCCTCGGCGAACACAGCGTCAACTACGGTGTCGAGGCATTTCGTGACGACGGCACGAGTTCGGCAATGAATGACGACATCGCAGAGGATCCGCGTTACGCCTCTGGCTACCTGCAGTTCAATCGTCCCGGAACGCGCGACGTGGTGAGCGCCTTCGTCAGCGAGACGTGGAAGCCAGCCGAATGGTTCTCGGTTTCCGGCGGCCTCCGGTACGATTGGTATCATCTTTCGGGCTCGTCCACATATTACCGCTATCAGGCTGCGGTCGACTACAAGGCGAACTGCGTCATGTCGGAGTATGATTATCGCATCGCCTATATGCCAAGCTGGGATCCGTCCACGGCTTCCAATTCGCTCATCCGCGTCCTGAAGAACAGGTGCGGCGAGGTCCACGATGGCACCTTCTACACATCGGGCACGACCATTTCCGCCTTGAGCACGCCTGTCACCTACCCCGAGACGACCCTCGACATCGATCGGACCGACGGGGCTCTGCTGCCGTCGGCGACGGCGGAGTTCGCTCCCTTCGACTGGTTGCGTCCCTATGTGAGCTATTCGCACAGCTTCCGGCCCCCGACGATCACGGAGGCCTTCTTCTCAGGCGGGGTGTCGCCGATCGTCGGAATCGACACCGACGGCGCTCCCAACGTGGATCTTCGAGGCGAGGCCGCGCGAACGTGGGAGGCGGGCCTCAACGTGATCGGCGACGACGTATTCAGACCGGGAGACAGCTTCCGGCTGAAGGCCGCCGTCTTCGAGCGTACGATCGAGGACTACATCGTTCTCGGCTACATCCGCGTGCCGGACGTCGACGAAGACCTGTTGAGCTTCGTCAACGCCGCCGGAGACACCACGATGCAGGGCATCGAGCTCGAAGCCAACTACGACGCCGGCACCCACTGGATCGGCGCGGCGGCGACCTGGCTCGAGACCACCTGGCCGACATCGACACAGATCTTCACCAACGACGGCGGTTCGACGACCGGTGAGATCTTCGCCTTCGCCGGTGCCGTGCCGCCGCGCTTCAAGGTCACCGTCGACGCGGGGGTGCGCCTGTTTGACAGAAGGGTGGTGCTCGGCGCCCGAGTCAACCACGTCACGCCGAACCTCGCCCACTACCTCGACGAGAACGGCAATATCGCGGAGACCGGCGATCCCTACACGACTCTCGATCTCCACGGATCGTTCGACCTCGGCGAACAGGCGACGCTCAACCTGTCGTTCAACAACGTGACCGACCAGCGCTACATTCCGGCGACGGGCAACTACATCGCGCCCGGACGCACGTTCCTCATGGGCCTGAACGTGAAGTTCTGATCCACGTCAGGTCCGCGGGGATACAGCCGACGACCAGCATCACCCGGCCCGCGTCGAGCGGCGGGCCGGCTCAATCGCAAACAGGTAGACACATGCCGATCGACGAGACAGAGACGACGAAGACCGGTGCTGACGGCGCGTCACGCGCGAAGCGACTCCGGATCGCCACGGGCGACACCCATGACAGGCTGGACCAGGCGATCATGCGCAAGCAGCCCTTCGCCAGTCGCGAAAGCTACGGCCGCTTCCTGATGCTGCAGTATGCGTTTCACCGCGATATCGACACGCTCTACGAAGACGCATCCCTGGACGCTGTTCTTCCGGACCTGAAAGGCAGACGCCGGCTTCCGCTGATCGTCCGGGATCTGGCCGATCTGGGCGTCCCTGCCCCTGCAGTCGGATGCGGACCCGCGTTTCCGGACGGAGCACCGCCAGACCTGCCGACGGCCCTCGGCTGGCTCTATGTTGCCGAGGGCTCCAATCTCGGTGCGGCGTTCCTGCTCAAGGAAGCGTCGAAGATCGGCCTGACGGAATCCTTCGGCGCGCGCCATCTCGGTGCCGCTCCGGAAGGTCGAGGCCTGCACTGGCGGACCTTTACGGCCGCGCTCGACGCACTGCCGCTGACCGTCGATCAGGAGCCGCGCGTGATTGTGGCCGCGGAAGCGGCCTTCCGGCGGGTGCACGGCCTGGTGACGGAGACGTTCCCGTGAGCCTGGTGGCCTGCGTACGGATCCCATCGGTCCGCCCGTCGAGGCGCCGATCCTGCGGCGGGAACGGAGCATGTTTCCTCCTGGGCGCCGCGCTCGTCCTCTGGTCGGCTTCCGCCGTGCGGGCACAGGACCTCGCACCGGCAATGCCTCCTGCGGCGGAAATGGTGGGGGAAGCCGGCGGGGCCGGAGAGACGCCTCAGGAAGCAGCCCCGGCACCCGCGGCGAAGGAGATCGTCGATCCGGCGGGCACCGTCGCGCTGCCCGATGCGGGCTCCGCCGTTCCGGCAATCGTCGCGCCGCCATCGCCGGATGCCGACCCGGTGGCAGATGCTGCACCGGCGGACGCCGGCGGCGTGCTCGTTGGAACGGCGGCGGCCGTCTCGCGACTGTTCGAGGAATCGGACCGTGATCCCGATCTGCCCCACGACCTGTCCCCATGGGGCATGTTCATCGCCGCGGACTGGGTCGTGAAGGCGGTCATGATCGGTCTGGCCGTCGCCTCCTTCCTCACCTGGACGATCTGGCTCGCGAAGTCGATCGAGATCGCCATCGCACGAGCGCTGACCCGGCGAACGCTGTCGATCATCGCAGCCGCACCGAGCGTGAACGGCGCGGCCCTCGCGCTGTCCGGACGCACTGGCCCGGCGGCCTTCATGATCCGGACCGCCGAAGGCGAGACGTCGCGCTCACTGCCGATGCTCGACCATGCCGGCGGCCGGGGCCTTTCAGACCGCATCCGGTCGCATCTTGCCCGCATCGAATCGCAGGCCGGGCGACGGCTCTCGCGCGGGACGGGCATTCTGGCGACGATCGGCTCCACCGCACCGTTCGTCGGCCTGTTCGGGACTGTCTGGGGCATCATGAACGCCTTCATCGGCATCTCGGAGGCACAGACCACCAATCTCGCGATCGTGGCGCCCGGCATCGCCGAGGCGCTGCTGGCGACCGCGGTCGGCCTCGTCGCGGCGATTCCGGCGGTGGTGTTCTACAATGTCTTCGCCCGCAGCATCGCAGGCTACCGGCAACTGCTCGCCGATGCCTCCGCCTCCGTCGAACGGCTGGTCAGCCTCGATCTCGACCGCCGCAGGATGCCGTCCGCCGGCACGGTGCAGGCGGGGGACTAGACACCATGGCCGGAGGCATCCGCGAAAGCAGCGACGATCTGGACGAGAACCACGAGATCAACGTCACGCCGTTCATCGACGTCATGCTGGTGCTGCTCATCATCTTCATGGTGGCGGCGCCGCTGGCGACCGTCGACGTCGCCGTCGACCTGCCCGCCTCCACCGCGCAGCCGCAGGAGCGGCCGGACAAGCCGCTCTACCTGACGCTGAAGGAGGATCTGTCGCTGGCGCTCGGAGACGAACCGGTGACGCGGGACGATCTCGCGGGTGCCCTGGACGCGGCCGCGGGCGACAAAAAGGACACCCGCATCTTCCTTCGCGCGGACCGGAGCGTCAGCTACGGCGATCTCATGGAAGCGATGAATCTCCTGCGCGCCGCCGGCTACCTCAAGGTCGCGCTGGTCGGTACCGAGACCGTACCCGTCCCTGCCGGTGGAGAGACGGTCCGTCCGCGCGGAACAGCGTCGCCGTGAGCGATTCAGACGCCACGATCGGCCGCGGCGCAGCCGTAGCCGAGGCGGCCCTGTGGGTCGGCGCCGGCATCGTGATGCTGGCCGTCCATGTCGGCGGCGCCGCCATGATTCTGCGGGAGCCGCCTCTCGTCGTGGCCGACGACGCGCCGCCGGTCGCCATCATGATCGAGCTCGCGCCGGAACCGGAAGCCCTCTTCACCGAGACGAACGAGATCGCGCCCGACACCGAAACGGCTGCGCCGAGCCCAGCGGTCGAGGAGGCGACGAGCGCACCTGAGGAAGCACCGCCCGAGGAGGTGGCAGAACCCGTCGAGCCGGACCCGGCCGACATGATGGCGCAGGCCGCTCCGGAAGAGCCGGAGCCCGAACTGCCGGAGGTCGCCGAGATCGACGACGCGTCGGACCGCCATGACGACCTGATCCTTCCCGACGGCGTGGACGTTCCCCTCCCGGTCTCTCGCCCGGCCCCACCGCAGCCGAAGGCGCCGATGAAGGAGGCGGCTCGAAAGCCCGCTCCCCGCGTTCAACCGGCCCGGTCGGCTTCGGTCCCGGCCATGCGCGCGCAGGCACAAGTGAGGCAGTCCGACCGGAACGCGGGGCGCCTGACCGCTTCGGGGAGTTCGTCGATGTCGCCGGCGCGGTGGCAGTCGCGACTCATGGCCTACATCGAACGCCGCAAGAGATACCCGTCCGCCGCACGGGCGCGCGGCGAAGAGGGTACGGTCCATGTCCGGTTCAGCATCGACGGCAGCGGCAACGTCCTCTCGGTCACGCTCGTGCGATCGTCCGGCTTCGCCGCCCTCGACGAGGAGGTGCTGTCGCTCGTGCGCCGGGTCTCGCCAGTGCCGCCGCCGCCGCCAGGTTCGGCGAAGACCATAACGGTGCCCATCCGGTTCAGCACGCGATGAGGCCGGCAGGCCGCCCTCATGTCGTCACCGGTCGAGGAGAAAACCCAGCGTGATCGCAGCCTGGGCGGCGTAGTAGAGCACCCAGACGGCAGGCGCGACGATGGCCTGGCGCGGAGAACCGGCCGGGACGAGAAAGCGGCCGGCGGCGAGAGTGGCGTCGGACGCCATGAACAGGAGCGCGCCCGCGATCACCGCGACGGACGGCAGGGTGGCGGCGGCAAGCCCCATGGCCAGGATGGCCGCGACATAGACGCCGACCGGGAGGACGAGTTCGCCGGGCAGCGCCGGCCGGAGTCGCAGGTATGTGCCGGCCGCGAAGGCCGCGATCATCGCCGCCAGGACGAGGCGCAGTGGCTCGGCCAAAAAGGCGACGAGACCGCTTCCGGCCATGCCGAACAGGGCGACATAGACGAGATGCGCGACCAGGAAGGCAGCGAGGCCCGCCCGGAAAGCCCGGTCGCCTTCCTCCGCGAGAAACAGATCGCCGAGCGCCGACAGGAACAGCGCGACCGCCAGCAGCGCGGGTCCGCCCGCGACCAGCACCAGTACGCCGAGCAGCGCGATCGAGGCGGTCTTCACCCCCGTCCGCCGGAACGAAGGCGGATGCCTCACCATCGCAAGGTAGAGCGCAGCCGCGACAGCCGAAAGGACCAGCGTGCCGTTGGCCGTCGCCTCGATGCCGCCCGGGAACGGCATCATTCGGCGGACGCCTTCGGGCGCGGCAGGATCATGTTCTTGGCGGCCAGCGCCGCGCCGGCCGTGATCAGCAGGCAGGCGCCGAGGATGGTCGGCGTCGGCTCGGCGAAGCCGAAGACGATCAGCACCAAAGTCGAAAGCAGCGGCGCCGCGTAGCTTGCGGCACCGAGCACCTGGATGTTTCCTCGCTTGACCCCATGGTCCCAGGCATAGAAGGCGGCCCCCACGGGCAAGAGGCCGAGACCCGCCACGGCCAGCCACTGACCCGCGTCCTGCGGCCAGACCGTCTGCTCGAGCACCAGATGGCAGAGGAGTGACAGCAATGCGGTGGCAGCGCAGAACCAGGTCACGATGCGCGTCGGCACCGCCTGGAAGCGGCGCGACAGCAGCGAATAGGCCGACCAGAGCAGCGCGCAGACGCCCGCCATGGCATAGCCGTAGGCGTAGCGGGCGTCGAACTCGAAGCCGCCGCCGCGGCTGACGATCAGCGCCGTCCCGGCCAGCCCCATCAGGGCCCCCGCCAGATGGTGCCAGCCCAGCCGCTCGCCCGGCATCAGCGCGGAGCCCAGCACGATCAGAAGCGGCCAGAGATAGGCGATGAGGCTCGCTTCCACCGCCGGAGCGTTGCGCAGCGCCGTGAAATAGAAGAAGTGATAGCCGAAGAGGCCGCCGATCCCGACCAGCCAGACGACAGGTGGTATCGATACGCGGTCGACGGGAGTCGCCGACAAGCCGCGCGCGGCGAAGCCGACCGCGGCGCCGACGGCGAAGGTCATGGCCGAGAGCTGGAAGGGCGGAACCGCGCCGGACGCGTCGGTGAAGAGCGCCAGCAGCGCCCACATCATCACCGCCGAGAAACCGATCAACGTCGCCCGCGCCATGCCCGTCGCTCCCGTCCGGAAGCGACGCTTCCGGCTGCTACTTCACCATCTCGAAGCGCACGGCCTCGACCTTGATCGTACCGACCTGCGTGCCGACCGTCGCCTCGACCGGGGCGTATACACCCGAGGTGCCGACCTGCGCAAAGGCGATCGCGATGTCGGAGGTCTTGCGCATGAAGGCGATCGACTTGTTGTTCCTGCGGTAGCCGGCGACCGGCTCGAACCGCACCGTGCACTTCACCGTGTCCCCCTTGTAGCCGGAGACCGAGGTCGTGCCGAAGCCGGCAGGCGTCAGGTGCAGATCCGCCCGCAGTGCGCCGTCGAAGACGCGGATCGTGCGGTTGCAGACGTCGGCGGGCGAGGCAGCGCGCACCAGCGCGGCCGAGATCGGATCGACCACGCCCGAAAGATGCTGCTGCTCGACCTTGATCCAGTCCTTGCGGTTGGTGCGGACGGGGGGCGTGTTTTCGGTGCTGACGACGGCGCCGTTCGCGAAGGCGATCGTGGTCTTCTTCTTCTTGTCGCCCGACGTGTAGTCGACGTCGTAGCTGCGCGGGAGCGGCCCGTCGGTTCCGAGGCGTCCGCTCGATCTCGCGTTGGCCCGCGTGTCGTCGAAGATCTTGGCGACACCGGAACTCGACAGCCGGCCGCTGATCTCGAAGCCGTCCTGTTCGATCCGGCTCTCGAAGGTCGACCGAGCGAGCACGATGCCGTAGAGAGACGTGGCGTACTCCGAACGCAGCGCGGCTCCGTCCGCCGGTGCGGCGTTGCCCGCGACAGGGAAAACCGCTGCTGTGAAAAGAACCGCGGCTGTCTGGCGGAGGCTGGATCGCTGTGGCAATGTCTGGTCCTCGTGCGAAGCTGATCGGCGGGTCATGCTCCAGACCTGCGCTTTTCTCAGGAAGTTTCGGCTAATCTGTGGCAGGAACATTCGGGGCGCCGGTCGTAGTCGACGACGACGTTTGCGCGGGCATCGCGCTTGACGATCGGTCTGTTTCCCACTAAGGAACCCCGACTTTTTCCCACGAGGCCGCCTGACAAAGCCCGCGCGCCATACGGTCTGGTGCGGGTCGGTCGATTGGTCCGACGAGAACCGAAGGTAGAGAACCATGTCCCGCGCTTGCGAACTGACCGCCAAGGCCGTCCTGTACGGCAACAATGTGAGCCACGCCAACAACAAGACGCGGCGCCGCTTCCTGCCCAACCTCGTCAACGTGACGCTGATGTCGGAGGCGCTCAACCAGAGCGTCCGCCTGCGCGTCTCCGCCAATGCGCTGCGCTCGGTCGAGCATCGCGGCGGCCTCGACGCGTTCCTGCTCAAGGCCGACGTGGCCGAGCTGTCGCAGCGCGCCCGCCTCCTGAAGAAGCAGATCACGAAGAAGCTGGCGGACCAGCCGGCGGCCTGATCCGCTCTCCGGCGTCAGGTCGGCACATCGTCGCAAGGCGGGCCTCGGCCCGCCTTTCTGGTTCCATCACCCAGGATAAAAAAATGACCAGCAGTCTGCGTATCCTGCCGTTCGTCGCGGCCATGGCGATCATCGTCGCCCTCTCCAACATCCTCGTGCAATATCCGTTCGAGCATCTCGGGCTCGGCGAGATCCTCACCTGGGGCGCCTTCACCTATCCGGTCGCCTTTCTCGTCAACGATCTGACCAACCGCCGCTTCGGCGCGGGTGCGGCGCGCCGGGTCGTGCTCGCGGGCTTCGTCATCGCCGTGATGCTCTCCGTGTGGCTGGCCACGCCGCGCATCGCCATTGCCTCGGGCACAGCCTTCCTCGCGGCCCAGTTCCTCGATACTGCCGTCTTCGACCGGCTGCGCGGCAATGCCTGGTGGCAGGCGCCGTTCATCTCGACGCTGCTCGGCTCGGTGCTCGACACGGTGCTGTTCTTCGGCCTCGCCTTCTCGGCCACGTTCGCCGGCATCGATGCCGCCTTCGGCATGGAGGACGGCTCGCTCGCCTTCGCGGTGCCGTTCCTCGGCGGACAGGCCCCGCTGTGGGTGTCGCTCGCGCTCGGCGATTTCGCCGTGAAAGTTCTGATCGGGATCGCCATGCTCGCGCCCTACGGGGCGCTGCTGTCGGCGCTGAAGCCTGCCCCCGCAATGCGCTGAAGCAAGCCGCGCGAGCGACTGCCCGCTACTCGCCGTGCAGCACGAATTCGAGATACAGGTTCCGCTGCAGGATCGAGTGGTTGTCGTCGGAGAGCAACGACACCATCAGGGCGCCGTCGGCGCGGCGCCAGACGTCCAGCCCTTCCATGTTGTCGATCTGGTAGGTCATGCCGGCTTCCAGCAGAATCTCGCCGTCGGCCACCGCCCCCTTGCGGACGTCGGCCGTCGGAATGCGTCGGAGCCGCATGCCGACGCCGCGCGCGATGGCGTAGCTGCGCTCGAGAAGGAGCAGGTCGCCATCCGGCAGGAAGGCCCCGTCGGTGATGTCGAACTCGCCCCGGCGGGCGACGGTGAACACGCCCTTGCCCGGTCCCTCGATGATCGCCGCAAAGATGTCGCCCTTCCGGTCGAGGCTCTTTTCCGAAACCACCACCCGGGCGCCGGACAGCGGTCCGTCCTTCGGCGCATAGGCGATCGTTTCGAGGCCGCGGTTGTTGCGCAGCTCCCGCGGCGGGATGACGTAGCCGAGATCGCGGATCTGGCTCTTCATGCCGGCCGGGTCGATCCTGAACTCGGAGACCCGGTGCGCGCGTTCGAAGGTGGCCGTGGCGATGCCGTCCCGCACCGCCAGGCCCTCGGCATCCGTGCGTCCCTTGTCGCCCATCGGCTGGCCGCGGGGGCCGACCATCTGCTGCATGGTGAAATCGGCGATGCCGGAGGGGCGGCCTTCCGCGTCGCGTTCGACTCGGCCGAAGAACCAGAAGCCCGTGTCGGCGACGCCGACGAAGCGACCGCCAGGCTCCAGGAAGCGGAAGGCGGACAGGGCGCCGAAGTCCCGGCCGGCCGAGGCCATTTCCAGGCCGCCGACGAATTCCAGCGGACCGAAGCGCGTCTGCGAGGATCCGATGCGAAAGGCCTTGATCGGCCAGCTCCGCACGGCGATCCGTTCGATCGCGGCGTCCGACGCCGTGGCGCGGGCGGGAACGCCCCCCAGGGCCGACACCGCCGCGGCCATTCCGGCCGCCGCCAAAAGGGCGCAGAGCGCGGGACCGCGCGCTGCCCTCCGGCTGGTCGGGACGCCCGTCGAGGCTCTCCGGTCCCAGGCCAAGCCCGTCAGCCTGCGCGCCGCCGCTGGCCGCCGCGGCGCGCGCCGGCCGCGGCCTGATCGGCGAAGAGCGAGGCCAGCTGCTCGGTCATGGCGCCTGCAAGTTCCTCGGCGTCGACGATGGTCACGGCGCGGCGGTAATAGCGCGTCACGTCGTGGCCGATGCCGATCGCGATCAGTTCCACCGGCGAGCGAGTCTCGATCAGGTCGATGACCGCGCGCAGATGGCGCTCCAGATAGTTGCCGGGGTTGACCGAGAGCGTCGAATCGTCGACCGGCGCGCCGTCGGAGATCATCATCAGGATCTTGCGCTGCTCGCGCCGTGCGACGAGCCGGTTGTGCGCCCACAGCAGCGCCTCGCCGTCGATGTTCTCCTTCAGGAGCCCCTCGCGCATCATCAGGCCGAGATTGCGCCGGGCGCGGCGCCAGGGTGCGTCCGCGGACTTGTAGATGATGTGGCGCAGGTCGTTCAGGCGGCCGGGACCGGCCGGCTTGCCTTCCTTGAGCCATTTCTCGCGCGACTGGCCGCCTTTCCAGGCCCTCGTGGTGAAGCCGAGAATCTCGACGGAGACGCCGCAGCGCTCGAGGGTGCGCGCCAGGATGTCGGCGCAGGTCGCCGCGACCGTGATCGGACGGCCGCGCATGGAGCCGGAATTGTCGAGCAGCAGCGTCACGACGGTGTCGCGGAAGTCGGTGTCGCGCTCCTGCTTGAAGGAGAGCGGCTGCATGGGATCGATGACGACGCGCACGAGCCGCGCCGGGTCGAGATAACCCTCTTCCAGATCGAAGTCCCAGGACCGGTTCTGCTGCGCCATCAGGCGGCGCTGCAGCCGGTTGGCGAGTCGGCCGACCACGCCCTGCAGGTTGGCGAGCTGCTTGTCGAGGAAGGCGCGCAGGCGGTCGAGTTCCTCTTCGTCGCAGAGCTCCTCGGCGCCCACCATCTCGTCGAAGGCGGTGGTAAAGATCTTGTAGTCGAAGTCGGGCGGCAGGTTCGTATAGGGGAAGTCCGGACGCTTGGCCTCTCCCGGTGTCTCGGCGTCGACGTCCTCGTCATCCGAGACCTCGTCGGCGTCGGCGTCACTGGACTGGCTCTCGCCTGCTTCCTGATCCTCGCTGGAATCGTCGGACTCGTCGGATTCGGCCTGCTCCGCGCCCTGGTCCTGTTCGCCGCCGTCGTCGCTGTCCTCCTCGCCCTCGGGCTGGTCGTCGCTGTCCTCGGTCTCCTCGGACTGCTCCTCCTCACCAAGCTCCTCGGCCATGTCCATCGAGGCAAGCATGTTGCGCACGATGCGGGCGAATGCGTTCTGGTCGTCCACCTTGCCGGTCAGGCCCTCGATGTCGGCACCCGCCTTGTCCTCGATCCAGTCGCGCCAGAGATCGACCATTCGCTCGCCGCTCTTCGGCGCCCTGCGCCCGGTCAGGCGCTCGCGCACCACCATGGCGACGGCTTCTTCCAGCGGCGCATCGGCCTGCTCGGTGACGCCGGCGAGGTTCGCCTTCTGGTATTTGTCCTCCAGCATCGAGGCCAGATTGTCGGCCACGCCGGCCATGCGGTTGGCGCCGATCGCCTCCACGCGGGCCTGTTCGACGGCATCGAAGATCGCACGGGCCTGCTTGCCCTCCGGCGCGAGGCGGGAGTGGATGGCGCTGTCGTGGCAGGCGCGGCGGAGCGCCATGGAATCCCCGAGACCGCGGGTGATCGAAACCTCCGCCTTCGTCGGCCGCTTGCCGAGTTCCGGCAGCCTCGCGCGATTGCCGGCCAACGCCGGCTTGTCCTTCGCGAAAGTGACTTCGAGATCGTTCTCGCCCGCAATGGCGCGCATCGTGACGGTCATGGCGCGCTTGAAGGCCTCGCCCTCGCCGCCCGTCTTCGGCTTGCCGCCGCGCTGGTTGTCGCCGGGAGATGCCATCGCCTACTCGGCCGCCAGAGGATTGCGGTTCGTCGGCGCAGGAATGGGATCGCCATCGGCCGCCGCGGCAGATGCCCACTCCCACGCGGCCATGCGAACGTCCTCGATCGCTTCGATTTCGGTTTCGCCGTCTCCGGTGCAGCCTGGAAGTCGGGGGATGACGGCCAGCCAACCACCGCCCTCGGAGGCGTGGAGCGGACGCAGGTTGACCTCATAACCGGCCGGGTCGAATTGCGATCCGTCGGAAACGAGTATCTTCGCTCTCTCGATCATCATCTGCCTATCTCATCGAGGAACTTGACCAGCAATGCAATGTAGACCGGTTTGATGGGACGTCGTGCCGGAATCGTCAGGCGTCGGCCGCCATGAGGATCTCCGACCTTGAAGTGTGACCCGCCAGACGGCTTCATGCAAGCGACGCCAGCTTCCGCGCAGGCCCGTTCGACGTCGGCGATCTGCCAGTCCGCCCTCGGCTTGGAACGCATCCGCTCGATCGTCTTACCCACAGAAGCGGTCCGTGGTTGCACCTCAGCCTAGTACCACGTTCGCCGCGCTCTCCTTCAGTTCCTCGCCGAAGACGCGCTGGTAGAACTCGGCCACCAGGGCGCGCTCGAGTTCGTCGCACTTGTTGAGGAAGGTGAGGCGGAAGGCATGACCGACGTCACCGAAGATCTCGGCGTTCTCGGCCCAGGTGATCACCGTGCGCGGGCTCATGACGGTGGCGAGATCGCCATTGACGAAGGCCGAGCGGGTCATGTCGGCGACCCGCACCATGCGGTCGACGACGACGCGGCCCTTGTCGTTCCGATAATGCTTGGCCTTGGCCAGCACGATGTCGACTTCCTTGTCGTGCGGAAGGTAGTTCAGCGTGGTGACGATGGACCAGCGGTCCATCTGCGCCTGGTTGATCTGCTGCGTACCATGGTAGAGGCCCGTCGTGTCGCCGAGGCCGACCGTGTTGGCGGTGGCGAAGAGGCGGAAGGCCGGATGCGGCCGGATGACGCGGCTCTGGTCGAGCAGCGTCAGGCGGCCGGCGGATTCCAGCACGCGCTGGATCACGAACATCACGTCCGGGCGGCCGGCGTCGTATTCGTCGAAGCAGAGCGCGACGTTGTGCTGGTAGGCCCAGGGCAGGATGCCGTCGCGGAACTCCGTGACCTGCTTGCCCTCCTTCAGCACGATCGCATCCTTGCCGACGAGGTCGATGCGGCTGACGTGGCTGTCGAGATTGACGCGCACCATCGGCCAGTTCAGCCGCGCCGCGACCTGCTCGATGTGGGTGGACTTGCCGGTGCCGTGATAGCCGGAGATCATCACGCGGCGATTGAAGGCGAAGCCTGCCAGGATGGCGAGCGTCGTGTCGCGGTCGAAGAGATAGTCCGGATCGATGTCGGGCACGTGCGGGTCGCCGACCGAATAGGCCGGCACGATCATGCGCGACTCGAAGCCAAAGACGTCCTTCACCGACACGGTGGTGTCGGGGAGATTGGAGATGTCGCGATCGATCTTGTTCATCATGCCTCCAGCGCCGGGCCGTTCGGGGCCGTCGCCATTCGTCCAGTCACAGCTTTTCGGGGGCAGTCCTTAGCAGACGCGGCGCTCAACAAAAACCCGATTGTTTGAGCACTCGGTAGGCCTGGAGCACGTCGCGGAACCGGTCTTCCGAACCCCGGTCGCCGCCATTCGCATCGGGATGGTGGCGCTTCACCAGTTCCTTATAGCGCGCCTTTATGTCCGCGCCAGTCGCTTTCTCGTCCAGGCCCAGCGTTTCCAGCGCCTTGGCCTCCAGCGGGCGGGCCTTGCGCTGCGGCTGCTGCCGCGGCCTGTCGTCGCCGAACAGGTTGAACGGATCGCGGACACGGCTGTAGTAGCCCGCCCTGCCCGAGCGCTTGGCCGCGAAGTCCGGGCTCGACCGGGCCGACCCGTTGATTCCCATCACCCATGTGGGGCGATGTCCCGTCAGCGCCTCCTTCTGGAACCGCGCGATGTCGGTGTCGGCGAGGCCGGAGAAATAGTTGTAGCCCTTGTTGTAGGCGCGCACGTGGTCGATGCAGAAGCGGAAGTACTCGCCCTCCCTCATGCGGCCGACAGGCGCACGATGCAGTCCCGGCTCCGCGCAGCCGTCCCACTGGCAGCGCGGCGCACGCGACTTGGCTTCGGCGTCCGGGTCGGGGCGGACGCGTATCCGGTCGAAGATTTTCGAGTTGGCGTTCATCGTCCAGCGATTATGGGTGCTTCGCACCGCGATACAAGAATTGACATTTGGGGAAGGATGTCCCTAACCCCTGATTTGCATGACCTTTGGCGTCGGAGCGGCGCATATGGTGGGAGAGTGCGCGCATGTCCATCCAGTCCCGTATCGAAGTCAAGCTGCGCCAGCGTTTCGCGCCGGAGCGGCTCGAAGTCGTCAACGAGAGTCATCTTCATGCAGGCCATCACCATTCCGGCTCGGGCCATCACGGCGCCTTCGACGGCCAGGGCGAGACGCACTTCCGCGTCCGCATCGTCTCGCCGGCCTTCGCCGGGCTGAGCCGGGTCGATCGCCACCGCGCCATCAACGACCTGCTGGCCGAGGAACTGGCGGGCAGCGTCCACGCCCTGGCGCTGGAACCCGCCGCGCCCGGTGAGAAGACGCGCTGGTGACGCGGAGAGGGGTCGGTCCTAACCGACCTCCAACGGCTTGATCCGCAGCTTCACGATGCGGTTCTTGTTGCGCTTCATGACGATGAAGCGCTTGCCGTGGAAGGTGAAGGCCTGCTTCTCCTCGGGGATCATCTGCGCCTCGTGGATCACGAGGCCGGCAATCGTGGTCGCCTCGTCGTCGGGCAGCGTCCAGTCGAGCGCACGGTTCAGGTCGCGGATCGGCACGCCGCCATCGACGACGATCGAGCCGTCGGCCTCCTGCTTGACGCCCTGGATGTCGACGTCGTGCTCGTCGGCGATCTCCCCCACGATCTCCTCGATGATGTCCTCCAGCGTGACGAGGCCTTCGACTTCGCCGTACTCGTCCACCACGATGGCGAAGTGCGCTTTGCGCCTCAGGAACGCGTTCAGCTGGTCGCGCAGGGTGGTCGTATCCGGCACGAACCAGGGCTTCGTCGCCACCTTCATGATGTCGACCTGCGTGGGATCGTTGCCCACCTCGTGCAGTGCCCGCAGCAGATCCTTGGCGTGCACGACGCCGACGATGTTGTCGGTCTCGTCGCGATAGAGCGGCATGCGGGTGTAGGGGCTCTGCAGGATCTCGCGCACCACGATGTCCGGCGCGTCGCCCGCGTTGACCAGTTTCATGGCCGTGCGGTGAATCATGATGTCGGAGACTTCGAGTTCGGCCAGGTCGAGCAGGCCGCCGACCCGGTCGCGGTCCTGCTTCACGAAGGAGCCCTCCCGGTGCAGCACCTCGACGGCGCCGCGGATCTCCTCGTGCGCCGAAACCATGTTCGCGTCGCTCGACAGGTTGACGCCGAAGAGGTGAAGGATGCCGCGGACGATGAAGTTGGCCGCGCCGGAGATGGGTCCGAACACGAAGACGACGACCCGCGCGAAGGGCGAGACGAAGAGGGCGAACTGCTCGGGGCGGAACAGGGCGAGCGATTTCGGCAGGATCTCGGAGAAGATCACGAGCAGCACCGTCATGCCGATCGTTGCGTAGACGACGCCGCTGTCGCCGAAGATCGAGAGGAGCACGCTGGTCGCGAGCGACGAGGCGAGGATGTTGACGAGGTTGTTGCCGATCAGGAGCGCGCCGACGAGGCGATCCTTGCGCTCGATCAGGCGCTCCACCACGGAAGCGCGCTTGTCGCCGCCGGCGGCGATCGAGTGGAGCCGCGCCCGCGAGGCCGCCGTCATACCGGTCTCGGTCCCTGAGAACAGGAACGAGAAACAGATCAGGATCAGGATGATCCCGGCGATCACCCACAATTCGGTCGTCATCCGGGGTGGTTCTCCTCGAGGAAGGACAGGACTTCGGAGGCGGGGACGTCCCTGGCGATGAAGGACTTGCCGACGCCATGCGTCAGAATGAAGGTCAGCGCGCCGCGCGAAACCTTCTTGTCCTGTGCAATATAGGCGAGCAACCGTCCCGCGTCAGGGAGCGCTCCCGGAATGTCGGCCATCCGGGTCGGCAGGCCGACCGCTTTCAGGTGTGCCTCGACGCGCGCCGCGTCGTCCGGACTGCACTGATTGAGCCTGGCCGAGAAGCGGTGCGCCAGCACCATGCCGATCGCCACGCCCTCGCCATGGACCAGCCGCGCGCCGTCGTAATCGACCGCCGATTCGAGCGCATGCCCGAAGGTGTGGCCGAGGTTGAGCAGGGCGCGGTCGCCGGTCTCGAATTCGTCGCGAGCCACGATTCCCGCCTTCGAGCGGCACGACTCGGCGATGGCGTGCGTGCGCGCCACGCCGCCCGAGAACACGTCGCGCCAGTTCGCTTCCAGCCAGGCGAAGAAGTCGGGCCGGTCGATCAGGCCGTACTTCGCCACCTCGGCATAGCCCGCGCGGAATTCCCGCAGCGGCAGCGTGTCGAGGACGTCGGTGTCGGCAAGCACGAGCCCTGGCTGGTGGAAGAGGCCGACGAGGTTCTTGCCGTGGCCGGTGTTGATGCCGGTCTTGCCGCCGACCGATGAATCGACCTGCGCCAGCAGCGAGGTCGGCACCTGCACGAAGCGCATGCCGCGGCGCACGATGCCGGCCGCGAAACCCGTCAGGTCGCCGACCACGCCTCCGCCCAGCGCCACGACCACGTCGCGGCGCTCCAGCCGGGCGCCGAGCACGGAGTCGACGACGCGTTCCAGATGCCCGAAGCTCTTGGTGCGTTCGCCGGCCGGCAGCACGACGGGCGTCGTCGCGATCCCTGCCGCCGCGAGGCTGTCCGCGAAGGCCGGAAGATGGATGGCGGCCACGTTCTCGTCGGTAACGATGGCGGCGCGCACCCCCGGCATCCTCGCCGCGATCTGAGCGCCGGACCTGGCGACGAGGCCGGCGCCGATCAGGATGTCGTAGGCGCGGTCGCCGAGGCCGACCTCCACGCGCACCGGTTCGTCAGTTGCTGGCACGTCCATCGCCGAGGCTCTTTCCCGCTCGCTGCGCGTCGAGCCAGCGATCCAGGGCCTGGACCGCTTCCGACGCGATGATCTCCTTGGTCTCGTCGCGCGTCACGACCGTGACGTCGGCAAGCGCGTAGACCGGGTACCGCTCGCGCATCAGGCGCTGCATGACCCCGCGGGGATCGTCGTTCTTCAGCAGCGGGCGGTTCTTGTTCTTGACGACCCGCTGCATCAGGACGTCGATGTCGGCCTTGAGCCAGATCGACACGCCGTGCGCCGCGACCGCGCGGCGGGTCTCTTCGCTCATGAAGGCACCGCCGCCGGTGGAGATGACCCGTTCTCCCTCCTCCAGCAGGCGGGTGATCACCCGGCGCTCGAGGGCGCGGAACTCGGGCTCCCCGTAGCGCTCGAAGAGGTCGGGGATCGTCATGCGCGAGACCGTCTCGATCTCGTGGTCGCTGTCCACGAAGGGCAGGTCGAGCATCTGCGCCACGCGGCGACCGATCGCTGTCTTTCCCGCCCCCATCAGCCCGACGAAGACGATGGCGCGCCCGGCGAGCTTGTCGCGCAGCGTCCGTTCGTCGACGTGGGTCAAGGCGTTCATCGATGTCTTCCCTCGCGAGCCGTATGCGCATGAAAAGACGCGGCACGTCAAGCAATCGCCATGATGGAGGACGACGGCAGAAGGACCCGCGGAAATCCGGCGGCCGGTACCGGGGTTGAACTCACCATTCCCGCGACGCATAAGGATGCCCGGCGGACGACCCGAGGGATCAGCAGTACCAATGCCCACGCTTTTCCGTTTCCTGACGACGATCGCCATCCTCGTCGGCATCGTCTACGGCGCAATGTTCGCGCTCGTCGCCTTCGTGGAGCCGAGAACGGGCGAGATGACGGTACGGATTCCCGCCGAAAAGCTCAATCCGCGCGACTGATCCGGCACCGGCATGAACACCGTTTCCGCGATCGAGGCCTTCCTGGAGATGATGAGCGCGGAGCGGGGCGCCAGCCGGAACACGCTCGACGCCTATCGCCGCGACCTCGAGGAGGCGCACCGGTCCATGGCGGGCAAGTCTGGCCTTGCGGACGCCACGGGTGCCGACATCGCCTGGCTGATGGACCGCATCGCCGCAGAGGGTTTCGCGGCATCGACGCAGGCGCGCAAGCTCTCGGCGCTGCGGCAGTTCTTCCGTTTTCTCTACGCCGAAGGCCTGCGCGGAGACGATCCGACCGGCACGGCCGAGAGCCCGAAGAAGCCGCGGACTCTGCCCGGCGTCCTGTCGGAGGTCGAGACCGGTCGGCTGCTCGACCGCGCGGCGGACGAGGCGTCCGCACCCCCGCCCGGCCTTTCCCGGGAGGCGGCCGTGCGCCTCCATGCGCTCGTGGAGGTGCTCTACGCGACGGGACTGCGGGTCTCGGAACTGGTCGGCCTGCCGCTCTCGGTGGCATTGCGTGACGAGCGCTTCTTCGTCGTGCGCGGCAAGGGGGACAAGGAACGCATGGTGCCGCTCTCGCGTAAGGCCCGCGCGGCGATGAACGCCTGGCTGGCGGTGCGGGCCGCCGACGCCGCGAATGCGGACAGCCCGTACCTCTTTCCGGCCCGCTCGGACACCGGGTTCCTGCCGCGCCAGGTCTTCGCGCGCGACCTGAAGGCGCTCGCGGTGCGGGCCGGCCTGCCGGCTTCGGCTGTCTCGCCGCACGTGATCCGGCACGCCTTCGCAAGTCACCTGCTGCAGAACGGGGCCGACCTGCGTGCCGTGCAGATGCTGCTCGGCCATTCGGACATCTCGACGACGCAGATCTACACCCATGTGCTGGAGGAGCGGCTGATGAAGCTGGTCAACGAACATCATCCGCTTGCCGACTAGGCGCGGGATCGATATGGGAGAGCAACTTTTCAGCGCCGAAGGGCGTTCAGAGAGCAGTTCCGCACCCGAAACGACGCCCGACGCGCGTCCCCCGGCACAGCAGCGAATGTACAATTACCTCGAATTCGAAAAGCCCGTCGCGGACCTTGAAGGCAAGATCCTGGAGTTGAAGACACTCTCGGAAGGCGGCGAGGCTGTCGACGTCGCCGAAGAGATCGCGCGGCTCGAGAAGCGTTCAAGCGAGGCGTTGCGCGACATCTACCGCCAGCTCCAGCCCTGGCAGAAGGCGCAGGTCGCGCGCCACCCCGATCGGCCGCACTGCCTCGACTATGTCGGGCGCCTCTTCACCGACTTCACGCCACTGGCCGGCGACCGCCTCTATGGCGAAGACAACGCCATCATCGGCGGATTCGCCCGTTTCCGCGGCGAGCCGATAGCCATTCTCGGCCAGGAGAAGGGCGCCGACACCAAGACCCGCCTGAAGCACAATTTCGGCATGGCGCGGCCGGAAGGCTACCGCAAGGCGGTCCGCATCATGGAACTCGCCGATCGCTTCGGCGTGCGGCTGGTGACGCTGGTCGACACCGCCGGCGCCTACCCCGGCATCGGCGCGGAGGAGCGCGGCCAGGCCGAGGCCATCGCGCGCTCGACCTCGGTCTCGCTCGGGCTCAAGGTTCCGGTCGTGTCGGTCATCATCGGCGAGGGCGGCTCCGGCGGCGCCATCGCAATCGCCACCGCCAACAAGGTCTACATGCTGGAGCACGCGATCTATTCGGTGATCTCGCCGGAAGGCGCGGCTTCGATCCTGTGGCGCGATCCGACCCGCGCCCGCGACGCCGCGACCTCGATGAAGATCACCGCCAAGGACCTGCTCGAAATGAAGGTCATCGACGGCATCATCCCCGAACCGCTGGGCGGGGCGCATCGCGGCGCAGAAGCCGCCATCGACGCTGCCGGCGAGCAGATCGCAGCGGCCTTCGCCGAACTGGCCGCGCACAACATGGATTGCCGCGAGCACCGACGCGAGAAGTTCCTGGCGATCGGCCGCGGGCTCTGAACGCGTCGCGCCGCCCGCCCCCCGGACTTGCTGCGTTCCGGCATCGTCCCGGCCGGCTCGAGCGGCGGCCTGATCGGGGTGGCGTCCTCCGCCGGCTGGCACCGGCCGCGCGCCGTTTCCCGCCACACTGTCGCCATGCCTTGCCCGCAATGAACTTGCCGTGAGAAACGGGGCGCGCGGCTTGCGGTAAGGGATTCGCAAGGTTAACGCCCGTAGAGGTTTTCCGGTGTGATCGCGCGACGCCCCCTCCCGGGCACGCGCTTCGGCCAGGGTCCAGAGCTTGACGATGATCTCAAAATTCACCCGGATCGGACTAGTCGCGGCGGCGGTGGCACTGGCCGGCTGCACGGAATCCGCGCTGGAATCGGCCGTCGGTGCCAAGGCCAACAAGCAGCTTCCCGAGCGCATCGTGACGCAGATGAAGGCCAAGGGCATGCCGAAATCCTCGCCCGTCATGGCGCGGATCTTCAAGGAAGAGGGCAAGCTCGAGATCTGGAAGCAGAAGTCGAACGGCCGCTACGACCTCATCGCCTCCTACGACATCTGCAAGTGGTCGGGACAGCTTGGGCCCAAGTTCATCGAAGGCGACCGGCAGGCACCGGAGGGCTTCTATACGGTTGCGCCGGGCCAGTTGAACCCGCGGTCCAGCTATCACCTCGCCTTCAACATGGGCTATCCGAACGTCTACGACCGCGCACATGGCCGTACGGGTTCGAACCTGATGGTGCATGGCGGCTGCTCGTCGTCGGGGTGCTATTCCATGACCGACGCACAGGTGGAGGAGATCTATGCCTTCGCGCGCGACGCCTTCGCCGGCGGGCAGCGCGAGTTCCAGATCCAGGCCTTCCCCTTCCGCATGACGCCCGAGAACATGGCGCGCTACCGCAACGACCCGAACTACGCCTTCTGGTCGATGCTGAAGGAAGGCTACGACCACTTCGAGATCACGAAGGTACCGCCGAAGGTGGACGTCTGCGAGAAGCGCTACGTCTTCAACCAGGTGCCCGAAGGCAGCGCCACCTTCTCGCCGACCGGCAAGTGTCCGCCGATGTCGCAGCCCGAGACGCTGATCTCGGCCTACCAGTCGCAGAAGACGAGTTTCGACGCCGCGTTCGCGACGTATTCCGACAAGGAACTGCCCGCGCCGCGCGATTCCATCGCGGGCATCGCCGAAGCGAAGCTCGTCGCCGACTGGACAAAGCGGCGGACACGCGGCGAGCGCGTGCCGCTCGAGCCGCCGGCAATGCTCGGCGACGGCGTCATCGTCGCCTCCACCGAGCGCATGGGTCGAATCGATTCGCCGGCCGGCAGGCGCCAGGCGGCGCTCGACGCGGCAGCGGCCGAGAAGAAGCGGATCGAAGACGAGAAAGCCGCCGCCCTCGCCCAGGCGCGCGCCGAGAAGGAGGCCGAGAAGATCGCCGCCGCCCAGGTGAAGCAGCAGGCCGAGCGGGCTGCGGCAGCCCCGGTCGCTGCAGCGCCTGCACCGGTCGTCACCGTCGAGGAAGGCGCCGCCGGGGGCAGCCTGTTCGGCGCGGTGCGCAAGCGCGCCGGCGCCATCGGCAACCTGTTCGGC
>Ga0208243_1000077_pt1 | contig 101882 bp, 100 predicted proteins | sample Subbio2Aug_QV12A_FD_184826 | JGI IMG/M metagenome (GOLD analysis project Ga0208243, IMG submission 184826) | Serpentinite rock and fluid subsurface biosphere microbial communities from McLaughlin Reserve, California, USA - CR12Aug_QV12A (SPAdes) | ecosystem: Environmental > Terrestrial > Deep... | reverse complement strand
CCGGGCGGGGGGCGCCGCCGCCGCGTTCCCACCCCCGGCGCTTGACGGCGCGGGACCGCGTCGCCCGCGCCTCCTGGTCGATCGCGTCGCCGGACCGCCCCAGCCCCGTGTTGCCCCCGGCATAGCGCGCGAGCCCCCAGGCCGCCCCCGGCGTGTCGGCGATGGCCGCCCGCACCGTGAGGCCCAGCCCCTCGCAATCCTCGGCCACCCGTTCCAGCACGCCCTCCTCACCGCCATGCAGATGCGCGGCCCCCGTAAGGTCGATCATCAGCCCGGCGGGCGGTTCCTCGACCACCCAGGGCGAAAAGCGCCCGGCCCAGCGGCGCAGCGTCAAGAGGAACCGCGCCTCGGCCAGGGGATCGGCGGGAACGGTCAGAAGGGCAGGACAGATCGCGGTCGCATCGCGCAGGGGCTGGCCCGGGGACAGGCCCGCCGCCTCGGCCTCGACCGACAGCGACACCAGCACTTGTGCGCCATTGCGGTCTCCCACCACGGCCAGCGGCACCGGCACCGCATCGGCCCGCAGCCGCACGACGCGGTCCGCCGCAAGCCTTGGAAACCAAAGGGAAAGGATGCGTCGCCCCGCCATCACCGACTCAGAATGTTCATCTTATGTTCCAGGATGTCACCGGGCCTCGGCCCTGTCGAGTCCGGCGGGGTATCAATGACAACTGTGTGAGCGTCCCTGCCCGATTGCGGATGATAAGTGCGTGATCGCACAACTTCCCCGCTACCGCGACGGAATGTCGCGACTATAGTGGGCGCGGTGAGCTAGCGAGGGAGCCAGTAAATGAAGTTTGTCAAAGCTGTAATGATCGGTGCTGTTCTGATTGCCGGAGCGGCCTATGCCAAAGGCGAACGCACAGACCCGAACGCCAAGGCGCGGTCGGACCTTATGCGCGACATCGGCAAGAACATCGGCGTCCTCGGTGACATGGCCGGTGGCAAGGCCGCCTACGACGCCGCCGCCGCCGAAGCGGCAAAGGCCGCGCTGATCGCGGACGCCGCCGCCATCGAGGTCGCCTTCAAGGATCAGGGCGGTGCCGATCCGGCTTCGGAAGCCAAGGCCGAGATCTGGACGAACTGGGACGAGTTCCTGGCCGATGCCAAGGCGCTGGGCGATGCCGCAGGCGCCATGGACGTCGCCTCGGTCGAGACGATCGGTGCCGGGATGGGTGCCCTTGGCGGGACCTGCAAGGACTGCCATACCGAATTCCGCGCGGCAAACTGAGCCCGCGCAGTTTCGAAGACAAAGGCCCCGGTCAATCGCCGGGGCCTTTTCTCATCCGCACCAGACACCGATTATCCGACCGGACTGGTCAACGTCGATGTTCAGCCGATCGGGGCGGTAGTCCTCGGTGACCGGGGTCCCGGGATAGATGAACCGCGTGCCCTGCGGAAAGGTCATCGCCGCCAGCACGTCGTCCTCCTGCCCGATCAGGTCCTGCATACCCGCAGCCCCGCAGGCATTCTCATCGGGCGTCGCGGCCACACAGCCCGCAAGACCCAACGCCAGGAACAGCGCCGCCTTACCCACAGACGACCCGCTCGATCACATCGCGGCGGTCCAGCCAGAAGTTCAGCCGGTAGGGGTTGTAGTCCATCGTCACCGCCATGCCGTACTGGATCACCCGGACGTCCTGGCTGAAGCGCATCCCGTCCAGGACGACGCCGGGACGGCCCACCAAGTACTGCAGATCATCCGCGCCACAGCTTGCCAGATTATCCGCCGGCGGCACCGGCACTGGCGTCGGCTCCATCACGCAGGCCGCCAGCAGCGGCGCGCAGAGCAGCAGGGGAAATGCGTGTTTCATTGTCGCATCCTCATATGTGCGGGTCGAATCCCGCATTGCTTTACGCCCCAGATTGGCACAGGTTCCGGGAAATCTTCAGGGAGGAATACCAGATGCGCACCCGTGCCGCCGTCGCCGTCGCTGCCGGCCAACCGCTGCAGGTCATGGAGGTCAACCTCGACGACCCCAAGGAAGGCGAGGTCCTGATCGAGATCAAGGCCACCGGCATCTGTCACACTGACGAGTTCACCCTGTCGGGCGCGGACCCGGAAGGGATCTTCCCGTCCATCCTCGGCCATGAGGGCGCGGGCGTGGTGGTGAAATGCGGGCCAGGCGTCAAGACGCTGAAGCCGGGTGACCATGTGATCCCGCTTTACACGCCCGAGTGCCGGGAGTGCCCGAGCTGCCTGAGCCGCAAGACCAACCTCTGCACCGCGATCCGCGACACGCAGGGCAAGGGGCTGATGCCCGACGGGACGACCCGTTTCTCCATGCTCGATGGCACGCCGATCTACCATTACATGGGCTGCTCGACCTTCGCGAACCACACGGTCTTGCCGGAAATCGCGCTGGCCAAGGTTCGCGACGACGCGCCCTTCGACAAGATCTGCTACATCGGCTGCGGCGTGACCACGGGCGTCGGGGCCGTGCTGAACACCGCCAAGGTCGAACAGGGTGCCACCGCCGCCGTCTTCGGGCTGGGCGGCATCGGGCTGAACGTGATCCAGGGCCTGAAGCTGGCGGGCGCGGACAAGATCATCGGCGTCGACATCAACGACGACAAGGAAGCCTGGGGCCGCAAGTTCGGCATGACCCATTTCGTCAACCCCACGAAGATCGAAGGCGACATCGCCCCGCACATCGTCAACATGACGAAAACGCCTTTCGACAAGATCGGTGGCGTGGACTACTCCTTCGACTGCACCGGCAACGTCAAGGTGATGCGGGCGGCGCTGGAATGCACCCACCGCGGCTGGGGCCAGTCCATCGTGATCGGCGTCGCGCCCGCCGGGGCCACCATCGAGACGCGGCCCTTCCAGCTGGTCACCGGGCGCGTCTGGAAAGGCACGGCCTTCGGCGGCGCGCGGGGCCGGACCGACGTGCCGAAGATCGTCGACTGGTACATGGACGGGAAGATCGAGATCGACAGCATGATCACCCACATCCTGCCGCTCGACGACATCAACAAGGGCTTCGACCTGATGCACGAGGGCAAGTCGATCCGCGCCGTGGTGGTTTATTGATCCAGCGCGGACTCCTGATCCTGGTTACATCGGCCGCGCCCGCGCTGGCCGATGTCCCCCTGCTCAGCCTCGCCGTCCCTGCAGAAACGGTCGCCGTCCCGCAAGGCACGCCGGTGCAAGCTGAGGCCACGCTCGACTTGAACGGCAGTCCGGCCGTCTATCTGCAGCTGCCCGAGCCCCAGGCGACCGACTTCGCCAAGCTGACCGAGCGCAGTGTCGGACAGGTCATCACGATCAACCTCTGCGGCCAGACCGTGTCGGCCCCAAGGCTTCTGACCCCCATCCCCGGCGGCGCGCTGGTCCTGACTGGCGAGGCGGTCGCCCAGGATTCCTCCAGGACCGCTGCCGTCCTGACCAGCGGCACCTGCGACTAGCCCCTTGCGCCGACCCGCCCCCTGGCCCAGGCTGGCCGCCTGCAATCTTGGAGCTTCCCTATGACCCCCGCAGCAAAGGCCCGCACCTGATGGCCCGCGATGGTGCGAAACTCCTCGCCGTCCTCATCGACGCCGACAACGTGCTAGCGAAACACGCCGAGGCGATCCTGAAGGAGATCTCGACCATCGGCGAACCCGCCCTGCGCCGCGTCTATGGCGACTGGTCCAGCCAGATGCTGACGGGCTGGAAATCCGCCGCCCGCGACCTCGGCCTCGTGATGCACCAGCAGTCGGCCAATACCAAGGGCAAGAACGCCAGCGACATCGGCCTTGTGATCGACGCGATGGACATCCTGCACCAGGGCAAGTTCGACGGCTTCGTCCTTGTCTCCTCGGACAGCGACTTCACCCGCCTTGCCTCGCGCATCCGAGAAGAAGGGCTGGAAGTCGTGGGCATCGGCGAGGCGAAGACGCCCGAGAGCCTGCGCAAGGTCTGCAACCGCTTCATCCTGATCGAGAACATCGTCGGCGAGGCCCAGCCGGAACCCAGCCGCGAACCCAAGCCTGCCGCAGCGAAGGCCGAACCTGCCGCGGCCCCGGTGAAACGCCCGGATACCGAGGCGATCCCGCTGATCCGCAAGGCGATGACCACCATCGACCCGGATGGCGAGTGGTATTCGCTGGGCCAGATCGGCCAGTACATGACCCGCGCCGACCCGGACTTCGACCCCCGCACCTACGGCAGTGCCCGGCTCTCGGACCTCGTGAAACGCCTGACCAAGCGGTTCGAGGTCCGCAAGGACGGCAACCAGCTCATGGTCCGAGACATCGCCTGACGCGGCCTAGAAGATCGTCTGCAGCCAGTCCGCGAAAGCCTCGACCGGGGGCCGCCGCGGCCCGCGCGGCAGGACGAGGGCATAGGTCACGACAGGCAGTCCACCCAGCGGCAGCGTGACGAGGCGCCCGGCTTCCAGGTCCGCACGGCAGATGATCTCGGTCGCCGTCCCCGCCCCAAGCCCCTGACGGCAGGCCTGCAACTCCAGATGCGGGCTGCCAAGCTCCACCCGCTTCAGCCGGGTCACGTCCAGTCCCGTCCCGGCAACCTCGGCCAGTTCCCAGTGGTTCTCGTTCCCGATGATCCAGGGCATGTCCTGCGGATGCAGGCCCCTTGCCGCCAGCGAGGGCGCGCAGACCGCGATCACCGGCGAGCGGCAGAGCGGGCGGATCTCCTCATCGGCCGTCTCGGCCCAGCCGTCCGAAAGAGCCCGGATCGCCATGTCGAACCCGTCGCGCCGAAGGTCGATCTTCGACGGGCTTGGGGAAAGGGCGACCTCGATGCCGGGATGCCTTGCCCAGAAGTCTGGAAGACGGGGCATCACATGGGTTTCCGCGATATAGGTCGTGGTCGTGACGCGCACGATCCGCCGCGCCTCGGCCTCGCGCAGAGCTGCAATCCCCGCCGCCACCGCCCCGAACCCCTCGTCCAGCGCCCGCGCCAACCGCTCGCCCGCCTCGGTCAGTGCCACGGTCCGCCCCGACCGCCGCACCAGTTGCACCGCGAGATCGGCTTCCAACCCCCGAACGGCCTGTGTGACCGCCGCGTGGGTGACGTTCAGCATCCGGCCCGCCTCGGCAAAGCTTCCGCTTCGTGCAGTGGCGTCAAAAGCACGCAGCGAGGACAGGGAAGGCAGATCGCGCCAGCGCAAGACGTAAGTTCAACTTTCGTTTCTGGGAAATTCCTGAGTCGGATTAGCACAGGTTTCATGGCATTCCAACGGGGAGCCCTCCAATCCGGACGAAAGCCATGTACGGCGTCAACCTTGACCTCCTCCGCGCCACCGCCCGCCACCATCCCGATGGTCGGCCAAAGGATCCGCACGCCCATCACCGGGCCGAACATCTGGCGGTTCTCCGCAGCACCCGCAGCGCGTGGGTTCTGGCGGTGCTGGCCGGACTGGCCAACCTCATCCGGGCACCCAAGGCAAAGCCGGCCCCCGCCGACTACTGTCCGGATGTCTCCCGCTGCGGTTCCGGGGTGTGACCCCCCCCGGGAACCGTCAGTCGACCTCGACGGTCACCCAGGTCTCGAAACAGACGCCGTTCGCCAGCGCCATCACGCCGATTGTCGCCCGGCCGCCCAGTCCCCGCTCGCGCCCGAAGACCTCGACGAACAGGTCCGACAGGCCGGACGAGACCTTGTGGACTTCCTCGAACTCCGGCGTGCAGACGACGAAGTTCAGGCTCCGAACGATCCCCTTCACCCGGTCCAGCGAACCCACCGCCTGCCGGATGCCGCCCAGCACGTTCAGCCCGGTCCGCCGCGCCGCCTGGTAGCCTTCTTCGACGGTCACCGTCTGGCCCAACCGGCCCTTGTGGGTGATCTCGGTCCCGATCTGCGCGACATGCCCGGACAGGAACAGAAGGCTCCCGACCCGGTGATAGGGCTTCATCGTTCCGTAGTCCGCCCCGTAATAGCCGTCGCGGTCGAAGTCCGGGATGTCGAGGCCCATCTGCAGGGCCAGCTTCTCGGGTGATGTCATCTGCCTCTCCGTGATTCGCCCGACAAGGTTAACGCGGCAAACGGCGGAAGACCTGCCATACCGATGCCAGACGGATGCCAGACGCAAGGCAGACAGCGGATGGCCTGGTTTTTTCCCCGATTAATCCAGCGACCCCAAGGACTTGGCGCCTCCCGTGCACCGCTGAACGCAGTCTCTCTCCAAATCCGCGTTCATTTCCCCTCGACCAGTCCTTACCTTGCCACCAAAGGAGCTTTCCATGACCCCCATCTCCCTTGGTCTCGACACCTTCGGCGACGTCTCCCTTGGGCCCGACGGCAAGCCGCAACCGATGGATCGGGTGCTGCGCGAGGTACTCGACCAGGCCACGCTTGCCGACGAAATCGGCATCGATTTCATTGGCTTGGGCGAGCATCACCGGCCCGACTTCGCAATCTCTGCGCCCGAAATCGTGCTTGCCGCCATCGCCGGGCGCACCCACCGGATCAAGCTTGGCACCGCGGTCACCGTCCTTTCGACCGACGATCCGGTCCGCGTCTTCCAGCGCTTCTCCACGCTGAACGCGCTTTCCGGCGGTCGGGCCGAGCCGATCCTCGGGCGCGGCTCGTTTACCGAGAGTTACCCCCTCTTCGGGCAGGATCTGCACGACTATGACCAGCTTTTCGAGGAACGCCTGGACCTCTTTGCCAAACTCCTGCGCGAACCCCGCGTCACCTGGTCCGGCCAGACGCGCAGCGCATTGAATAACCAACCGGTTTTCCCGCAACTGGGTCAGCCGATGACAGTCTGGGTGGGCGTTGGCGGAAGCCCGGAAAGCGTCGTTCGCGTGGTCCGGCAGGACCTGCAGCTGATGCTGGCGATCATCGGCGGCGACGCCGGCCGCTTCGCACCCTACATCGACCTGTACCACCGCGCCTGCGCGCAACTCGGCAAGCCGGTCCGGCCCGTCGGCGTCCATTCCCCCGGCTTCGTCGCCGAGACGGACGCAAAGGCGAAAGAGCTTCTCTGGCCCCATTACGCCGACATGTTCGGCCGCATCGGGCGCGAGCGTGGCTGGCCGCCAGTGACCAAGGACCGTTTCATGGCCGAGGTCCAGCACGGCGCGCTTTACGTCGGTTCGCCCGAGACTGTGGCCCGCAAGATCGCCCGAACGGTGAAGACCCTGGGGATCCAGCGGTTTGACATGAAGTACTCGACCGGGCCGATGCCGCATGCCGACCTGATGGAATGCATCCGGCTGTATGGCGAGAAGGTCATTCCGATGGTGCAGGAGATGCTGGCGGACAAGGCCGCGTAGGTGCGCTAAAGCCCGCCGCCCCCAAGATGTTGCGTTCCGCGCTTTGCGGCCAGCAACATCTGGCGGTGCCGCTCCCGGAACCGCTCGCGGTCGGCGGCCGAATACTCGTCCACGCAGGCCGGACAGCAGACACCTTCCTCGTACGCCGGGTCTGACTGCTCGGCCTCGGTCACCGGCCTCCGGCATGCCCCGCAGACCTTCAGGCCCCCGGGCTTGAGCCCATGCCCGACCGAAACCCTGTCGTCGAAGACGAAGCACTGACCCTGCCAGAGGCTCTCCTCCTCGGGCATCTCCTCAAGGTACTTCAGAATCCCGCCCTTCAGGTGGTAGACCTGATTAATCCCCTGACCAAGAAGGTAATTCGTCGACTTCTCGCAGCGGATTCCGCCCGTGCAGAACATGGCGATCCGCTTGCCGCGAAACCGCTCGCGGTTCGCCTGCCACCACTGGGGAAACTCGCCAAAGGACTTCGTTCTTGGGTCGACCGCGCCCTCGAAAGTCCCGATGGCGACCTCATAATCGTTGCGCGTGTCGATCACCACGGTGTCGGGATCACGGATCAGCCCGTTCCAATCCTTTGCGGAAACATAGTTCCCGACCAGCGCCAAAGGGTCCACGTCGGGTTGCCCCATCGTCACGATCTCGCGCTTCAGCTTCACCTTCATCCGCCCGAAGGGCATTGAATCCGCGAAACTTTCTTTCCACTCCAGCCCATCGCATCCCGGCAGGGCACGGATCGCAGCCAAAGCCTCGTCGATCCCCTCGCGCGTCCCGGCAATGGTGCCGTTGATCCCCTCCGGCGCCAGCAGCAACGACCCCTTCACTCCTTTCGCGACACACACATCCAGCAGCCCCGGCTTCAGAACAGCGGGGTCTGGGAAGCGGGTGAAGTGGTATAGCGCGGCGACGGTCAGCATGCCCCCCGTTTGCGCCCAACCCTTCGGAATTTCAAGCCCTTCGCTTGACGCACCCCCCGACGCGCCCTTACGCAAGAAGGATGACCACCCGGAGGCCGCCATGAGACCCGCAACCGACGCGCTGATCGTGATCGACGTGCAGAACGACTTCTGCCCCGGCGGCGCACTGGCCGTCGCGGGAGGCGATGAGATCATCAGCAGGATCAACGGGTTGATGGAGGACTTCCAGACCGTGGTCCTGACGCAGGACTGGCATCCGGCGGGCCACGCGTCCTTTGCGGCGAACCACCCCGGGGCCGCGCCCTTCAGCCTGACGACGATGCCGTACGGCCCGCAGGTCCTCTGGCCGACCCATTGCGTGCAGGGAACCGTAGGGGCAGAGTTCCACGAAGCCCTCCGGACCGACCCCGCGCAACTGGTTGTCCGCAAAGGCTTTCGTCCGCAGATCGACAGCTATTCGGCCTTCTTCGAGAACGACCGTACCACCGCCACCGGCCTTGAGGGCTATCTGAAGAACCGCGGCGTGTCGTCGGTCATGCTGGTGGGTCTCGCCACCGACTACTGCGTCGCCTATTCCGCGCTGGACGCGGCGCGGCTGGGGTTCAAGGTCACGGTGCTTGAAGGGGCCTGCCGGGCCATCGACCTGAACGGCTCGCTTGCCGAGGCGAAGGACCAGATGCGCGCGGCTGGCGTGGCGCTGGAGGCCTGAGATGGTGGACATCGCGACCCGGGTCTGGAACCACAAGTGGAAGATCGATCCGATCGTGCGGTCGCTGATCGACACGGACTTCTACAAGCTTCTGATGTGCCAGTCGATTTTCCGGAACAAGCCGGATACGACGGTGGTCTTCAGCCTTATCAACCGGTCCACCAAGGTGCGTCTCGCTGACCTGATCGACGAGGGCGAGCTGCGTGAGCAGCTGGATCATGTGCGGTCGCTCAGCCTTAGCCGCGGCGAAAGCACCTGGCTGCGCGGGAACACCTTTTACGGCAAGCGGCAGATGTTCCGGTCGGACTTCATGGAATGGTTCGAGGGGTTGCGTCTGCCGGCCTATCACCTGGAAAAGCGCGACGGCCAGTTCGAGCTGACCTTCGAAGGTCGCTGGCCCGAAGTCATGCTGTGGGAAATCCCGGCGCTGGCCGTGTTGATGGAGCTGCGCAGCCGCGCGGTCCTGAACGACATGGGCAAGTTCGAGCTGCAGATACTCTACGCTCGCGCCATGACCCGGCTTTGGGAAAAGATCGAGCGGCTGCGAAAGATCGAGGGCCTTCGTATCGCCGACTTCGGCACGCGGCGGCGGCACGGGTTCCTCTGGCAGGACTGGTGCGTTCAGGCGATGCAGGAAGGGCTGGGCGCGAAGTTCATCGGGACCTCGAACTGCCGCATCGCCATGCGCCGCGACATCGAGGCGATCGGGACCAATGCCCACGAATTGCCGATGGTTTACAGCGCCTTGGCCGACAGCGACGAGGAGCTGCAGCAGGCGCCCTACCAGGTGCTGGCCGACTGGCAGGAAGAGCATGACGGCAATCTCCGGATCATCCTGCCCGATACCTACGGGACCGAAGGGTTCCTCAAGAACGCCCCGGATTGGCTGGCGGGCTGGACCGGCATCCGCATCGACTCGGGCGACCCCGTGAAGGGGGCAGAGACCGCGATCCGCTGGTGGCAGGAGCGCGGCGAGGATCCGCGGCAGAAGCTGGTGATCTTCTCGGACGGGCTGGATGTCGACACGATCGAGGCGCTTTACGCCCGGTTCACCGGAAGGGTGAAGGTATCCTTCGGCTGGGGCACGATGCTGACGAACGACTTCCGGGGACTTGTGGCGGGCGATGCCCTGGCCCCGTTCAGTCTGGTCTGCAAGGCGCTGTCCGCGAACGGACGACCTACTGTCAAGCTGTCGGACAACCCCGCCAAGGCGATGGGGCCGAAGGACGAGATCGAACGCTACAAGCGCGTCTTCGGCGTGGGCGAGCAAGAGGCTCAGGAGGTCGTCGTCTGACCGGTCAGAACGCGGCGTTCAGGACTAGAAACAGCACCGCCGAGAGTGCCGCGGTCAAAGGCACGGTGATGACCCAGGCAGCACCGATCGACAGGGCATGGGTCCGGCGGACGAGCTTTCGGCGACGACGTTCTTCGGGCAGAAGCGGCGTGCCCTTCTGCAAGTTCAACAGCCGCGCGCGCCGTTCGGCATGCCATTCGCGGTAGAAACCCACTCCGAACACGCCGCCTACAGCGATGTGGGTCGAAGAAACTGGCAGCCCGAGCCAGGAGGCAATGATCACGGTGATCGCCGCGGACAGCGCGACGCAATAGGCGCGTAGCGGGTTGAGCTTCGTGATTTCCTGACCGACCATGCGGATCAGTTTGGGGCCGAAAAGCATCAGCCCGAACGAGATTCCGAAGGCACCTATCAGCATCACCCAAAGCGGGATCTCGACCTTTGCGGCAGTTCCGTGGTCCTGGACCGCGTGGACGATAGCGGCCAGGGGTCCGACGGCATTGGCCACGTCGTTCGCGCCGTGGGCAAAGGACAGCAGCGCCGCGGACATGATCAGCGGCAGGGCGAAAAGCTTCTTCAACGACTTCTTGCGGTTCTCCATGCCTTCGGACTGATGCCGTATGACCGGGCGCATCACCACGGCCACCAGAAGGCCGATTGCAAGACCGATGAGGATCGAGTTCGTCAGCGAAATGTCGATGACCTTCTTCAGACCCTTGAGGGCGAGATAGGTGGCGAACGTCCCTGCCATGAGGCCGATCAGGACCGGAACCCAGCGCCGCGCTGCGCCGATCTTGTCGGGAACGTCGTTGATCTTGGCCTTTATGAAGGCGAGGAACAGGGCAGCCACCACACCGCCCATGACCGGCGAGATGACCCAGCTGGCGGCGATCTGGCCCATCTTGCCCCAGTCCACGGCTCCGAACCCGGCGGCCATTATGCCGGCGCCCATCACCCCGCCCACGATGGAATGGGTGGTCGAGACCGGAGCACCCATCCAGGTCGCCAGGTTCAGCCACAATGCAGAGGCGATCAAAGCCGCCATCATCGCCCAGATGAAGGTTTCGGGGTCAGCCACCGCCTCGGGCGCGACAATCCCGCCGGAAATTGTGCCCACCACGTCACCACCAGCGATCAGCGCACCGGCCGTTTCGAAGACGACTGCGATGACCAGCGCGCCGCCCATGGTCAGGACCTTGGCACCCACCGCAGGTCCCATGTTGTTGGCGACATCGTTCGCGCCGATGTTCAGCGCCATGTAGGCCCCGAAGGCAGCGGCAGCCACGATGATCAGCGTCCCGGACTGGCCGCCCATCAGCAGGAAGGCGGTCAGTGCACAAATCACGATGAAGACGAAGGCAATACCCGTGGCGACAACCGGCTTGCCTATGGCCGCAGTTGCAGCCTCGAGTTGGCTCAGCCGGGCGAGGTCCTTGTCCAGGGTCTTCCATTGGTTGACCTTCAGGTCGGTCTCGTCTGTCATGGAATCGCCACGCCGCTGTTACAGTGGCGGCAATAACCGTTCGACTACCCCGTCACAAGGAATTCAGCACCCGGTTGGCGCAGAAGAACGCGCGGGCCAGGTGGCTTCGGTGGACCGGATCGTCGGGCGCCAGTCGCGGCATGGTCCAGCCCACAGAAGCAAGTGTCCGCGCCAGCGTGAAGGCTTCCACCATCTCCACGTCCGTCGTGCCGTAACCCGCCATCAACGCGTCCCGCAGATCCGCGTGTTCCGGGTGTTGCACGGTCTGCACCAGGGCGGTGCCAAGGTCGTACAGACGGAAGCCGAAACCGGAATCGTCGAAGTCGATCAGGGAAACCGAAAGACCGTTCACCAGCACATTCTCGCGCAGGACGTCGGCGTGGATCAGGCCGATGTCGCCATCCAGCTGTTCGCGCAGTGCGTCCCGGGCGCGGATCAGCAGGGCGCGCTGATCGGTGCTGGCGGCGGGGTGATCCCAGAAGCGTCCCCAGTGCGGTGTCTCGCCCACCAGCCCGTCGCGGTCCCACCGTGGGCGCGTGAAATCCGGCGGGAGCGTCAGGCTGTCGGTTGCCGCGTGGACCCGTGCCAGCAGCGCGCCGAGGGCATGGTAGAGATCCAGCACCTCATCCAGCGGTCGTGGATTGGGCAACGGTCCTTCCCCCAGCGCCTCGCCGTCCATCCAGCGGATGGCCGAAGCGTGGCGGCCGTCCGACAGGGCGACCAGGAGCGATCCGTTCCCGGCGGGGAGGGCGGCCGGAACGGGGAGGCCCGTCTCGGCAAGCCGGGCGCACCACCAAAGCTCGGACCGGATCGCCGCCGGAGACTGGTATCCCGCACGATGCAGGCGCAAGGCGGCACGCCCGTGAGGGGTGACCATTTCAAGGACATGGTTCTCGCGGTCGCGCAGCAGGCGGAGGATGCGGCCGTCCCAGTGAAGGGCGGCTTCTTCGGCGACGGTCATTCCTCGTCACCCACCTTGCCGCGCAGTGCCTTGACCTCGCCCCGCTGGGTTTTCGCAGCGATGCGCCGGCGCTGGCTGCCAAGCGTCGGTTTGGTGGCGATCCGCCGCTTCGGCGCAACGAGCGCGGCGCGGATCATCTCCACCAGCCGCTCGCGGGCGATGTCGCGGTTCCGGGCCTGGCTGCGGGTCTCGTCGACCTGCAGGACAATTGCCCCTTCGGTCGTCCAGCGCCGCCCGGCGAGCTTCTTCAGTCGCGACTTCACGCCGGGTGCCAGATGCGGCGACCGTTCCGCCTCGAAACGCAACTCCACGGCGGTCGAGACCTTGTTGACGTTCTGCCCACCGGGACCGGACGCCCGCATGAAGCTTTCGGAAAGTTCCCACTCGGCGATGGTCAGGGTTTCGGTGACGTGCAGCATGGCGACACGCTATCCGGTGGCCCTGACAAGGAAAAGGATTCTGCGCTTCTTGCCGTTGACCACAAGGTCGCCTCAGTTTACTACCCTGGGTTGCAAGGATAGCGCCCCGAATCTCCCCTTGGCCCCTCAGAATGTGGGCTGCCGCGACTATTCCGCTGAATCTTACAAAAATTGTCCGTGCCCGATCACGGTTTCGCCACGTTCTCCGTTGAAATGCTTACCCACCGGTTAACCCCACTGCGGTGTGCCGGGACGGGTTGGTAACCTGGCACGACAGGACGATGTTGGTGATTTCTGGTTGGAAGGACGAGCGACGGATGCTGCTATCTGATGAACTGCGCGGGAACCTGATGATCCTCAAGGTGTGGGAATCGCGGTTGGATGCCAGCAAGGCACCGACCCTGCGCAGGGCCCTGTTCGAACGGATCGAGCGGGGACACCAGTCCATCGTCCTTGACCTTGCCGACGTGGACTTCATGGACAGTGCGGCGCTGAGCGCGCTGATTGCGGCGGTCAAGAAGCTGGGCCCGGTCGGCACGATTTCGGTGGCATCGATGCGACTACCTGTGGCACGCTTGTTCTCGGTGACGAAGATGGACCGGGTGATCCCGGTCAAGACGACGGTGAGAGAGGCGATCCGCGGTCTCGCCGCATGAGCAAGAGGAGCATTGGCAAGGGTGCGCTTCCGAGCGGTAGAGCGTAACCTCGATGCCATCGGTCCTGTAGCTGATGCCCTGCGCGCCACGCTGAAAGATGTTCTGGACGAGGAAGGCGTTGCCTGCGTCGAACTGGCCCTCGTCGAAGCCCTGACAAATTCCATCCATTTCGGCCCGGACCCGTCTGCGGGGCCAATCCTTGTGTTCCTTGATGTGACCGACACGGAAGTCGCGGTCGAGATCGACGACGGCGCGCCACCTGTGCCCGGTCTGTTCGACGGCGCAGGCGCGGAGAAGCTCGACTTCGATCCTGCCGACCGACAGAACATCCCCGAAAATGGCCGTGGCCTTTCGCTTATCGTACTGTCGATGGACGAGGTCGGCTTTCGCGCGGCCGGGGATCGGTCCCGGCTGCGGATGGTTCGCAGGCGCTAGCGGGCGAAGGTCAGCGCGGCGGCAACGATCGCGGGCCGCCAGGTGGGACCGGCCTTGCCGGCCAACTCCCAAAGGGTATCTGCCCGCATCCGCGCCTGATCGATGTCCAGGACGCCGGTCTGAACGGCAGTCGAGAGCGCCAGCAGCAGGGATGCAGCAGCCGCGGGATCGGATTGCGCTGCAGCCTGTCGCGCCTCGGCTTCTGCCAGTGCACTCCGTGCCTCGGCGGACAGCCTCGCATCCTCCTGGAGCGCGGCCTCCCGTTCTGCGGCCTTCTGGCTTGCGATGCTCAGGTTCTCCAGGTGGAAGATCGCGACCGTGGAGAAGGTCAGGGCCAGGATCCACGCAATGTGCCCGCGCGCCCCAAGCAGGGCTTCACTGAACTTCATGCTGGAAGCGCTCCATGATCGGCAGATCGTAGACCGGGTCGGGCCGCCAGACCGCGGCAAGGATGATGGGTCCCAGGGAAAGGATGTTGTTGATGCTCCAAAGCGTATTGGCCACGAGGCCGCCGATGGAGTAGCTTGCCCAGCCACCCAGATGCAAGGTCCAGGCCCAGAGCAGGCCGGCAATGGTGAAACCCACGATCAGAAGCTGCCATTTGACGAGCGACAGGTAGCGACCCTCGCTGCGCTGTTTCGGCGTCACGGGAAACGAGATCTTGCGTTTGCGCGCCACGGCCCAAAGCGCCTGGATGTTCAGCGGGAACATCGCCAGATACCAGCGCCGCCCCGACATCGTCTTGCACCCCCAGAAGCCGGAAAGCTGGGCAAGTTCGTTCAGCAGCAGGAACGGCACGATGTGTATGAGGAAATCGATGGAATAGGTGGAGACCGGAACGATCCCCGTGAAAAGGAAGATCACGGGCCAGACCAGGAAGACGACGTTCCAGAGCGGCGACAGGTAGGAATAGAACGTGGTCCCGTACATCAGCCGTTGCGGCAGCGTCATGCCGGGACCGAAAAGCGGGTTGTCGGTGCGCAGGATGTCCAGCGTGCCTCCGGCGTACTTGAAACGCTGGATTGTCCAGCTGAGCAGGTCGGCGGGCGAGATCATCCGCGACACGACGACGGGGTGCTGCACCGACTTCCAGCCCCGCTCCCGATCCTTGTGCAGGCGGATCGAGGTGTAGATGTCTTCCGACACGTGCAGCATGAATGGCGTGAAGTCCACCTCCTGCGCGGCAGCCAGCCGGCTGATCCTCGCCAGTCGCAGGTCCACGTAGGGCTCGCCGGTCAGTCGGCGGATTTCCTCGTGCTGCTGACGGACCGAGGCCGCGACTTCGGTCGCCCAGGTCCGGATTGCAACCTCCATCACGGCCTCGCGCCGGTGGACCGACCCTGCACCGCAACAGAAGGCGGCATTCGCCCAGTTCCTGCGTCGCAGGATGAAATCATAGAACATCTGCGGGTCGTTGCCGAAGGGGTCTTCCCCAAGGCGGAGGGGACCGATCATCCGCTCGACCAGGGCACCGATGCGGCCGGCGAAGGATCCGAACCGACGCTGCAGTGAAACGGTCAGTGGAACCCCTGGCGGCACATCCCAGAACCACTGCGGGGTCTGCACCCAGGCCATCCTGGGATCCCGGAAATAGCCGAGGGTCTCGGTCAGAAGGTTGGGCAGCGGGATGGTATCAGCATCGCAGATCACCACGAGATCGCCGGTGGTCTGTCCCATCGCATTGCGCAGGTTGCCGGCCTTGTAGCCCACATTGTCCGATCGCGTGATGTAGTTTGCCCCCTCGGCGGCGGCACCCTCGGCCATCGCCGGGCGACGTCCGTCATCCAGGACATGGACCCGAAGGTCGATCGGATAGGGATATTCCAGTTCTCGCGCTGCCCGCAGGCCCTTGCGGACGATGTCCGGATCCTCGTTGTACGTGGCGAAGAAGACGTCGACTGCTACGGGACGGTCCGGAGCGCCCGGATCGTCGGTGATGTCCCGGAACGACCGTGGCAACGGACCCGGCTGAGGGGACTTGTCGGTCCAGATGTTGACCGTGAAGAGGATCAGTCCGATGTAGGCTAGGGTCTCGGCCACGACGAGCGGAAGCGAGAACCACAATGCCTCGGTGTTCAGCGACGCCGTCCAGCGCCACCACAGATACCAGCCACCGAACACAAGGCTGGATGTGGCCAGGAATTGCCAGAGCGCGAGGTGGAGGGGTGAGTGCCTGCTGACCTGCCACGGCACCTGTCGTTCAAAGCGCGTCTCAGCGGGCACGGCCCGTCCGCCTGCACCGGTGCTCAAGCCCGCTGGCGGGGGCGGGTTCTGCGCGGGTTCACTCACTATCCAACCTCGTCCGGTGCCTGCAGAGCGGTTCTCTCCGGGCAGTCTTCCCGGCTGTGTACGCTGAATTCCATCCCGAGAACAGAGCAAGGGGCGCCCTGCTAAGGCATGTCCGTAGCATATGTTCACTTTGAGTTCCCGGTTTTTCTGGCTGCCGCGGTCTGGCAATTCTCTGGTCCGTGCTGAGGCATCCGTCTCCGCGATCGTAGCTGGCTGCCATTGCTCGTGCGCCTTCCAAGAGAAATTCAATTCGCAATTGACGGCCGTCAATTCGCCGCCTTCGGCCAATTGCTACCCTGGCTTTGCGCTGTATGAGGCGTTCAACAATTAATGGGAGATCTGGTGATGATCCGTGGATACAAGTCCTTTTGTGTGGTGACGCTGGTTCTGGCAGGGGCCCTTCCCGCTGCCGCGGACGTGACCACGATGTCCTGCGGCGACTTCATGGCGCTGGATGCGGCCACCAAAAAGGCGACTGCCGGCGAGATGCTCGCCTGGATGGACACCTCCGCGAATTCCGCAACGATCGGGAGCCTCGTCGGCAAGTACACCGAGGCGGCCGTGGATGGCCAATGGGCACCCGAGGAGCTTGTCATCGAGATCGAGGGCCATTGCATCGATGCAAGCCCGTCGACTGGTGTCATCGCGCGGCTGATCGAGCACAGCTGACGCTTCACGGGTCCATTGCCGCCGACCACATTCCGGTTCGGTGGCTGATGTCAGTTGCATGACGGGCCGGGACGACAAAACTGTTCCGGCCTGTCGGCTCTCGTTGAATTGCCTCAAGACGCAAATGGTCAGCAAAAGCCTTTCGGGAAACTTCATTGTCGTGGACGCAAGCTTGAACACATGGTTTGCAGCACGATTTGGCCGGAACCTCAGACATGACGGACTACAGCGTAAGACAGGACCTTATCGACGCGCTTGACTACGAACCGGGCCTCGATGCCCGCCACATCGCAGTGTCGGTGGACGACGGCACGGTAACGCTTAGCGGGTTCGTCCGCACATACGTCGAAAAGTGCAGGGCCGAAGAGGTGGTCAAGCGGGTCAAGGGCGTTAGCGCCATTGCCGAACTGCTTGAGGTGCGCCCGGTCGGATCGCACCTTACCGCCGACGACGAGATTGCCTGGCGCGCTGCGGATCTTCTGCGCTGGCATGCCACCGTCCCCAGCGACACGGTTCAAGTGAAGGTCGAGGACGGCTGGGTCACGCTGTCGGGAGAGGTTCAGTGGAACCATGAGCGCAGCGCCGCGGAGGCGACCATTCGCCATCTCGTCGGCGTGCGGGGCGTGTCGAACCAGATCAAGATCGCGCCGGTACCCACCGCAACCGACATTCGTGAAAGGATCGTCGCGTCTTTGCGGCGGGACGCCGATCTGGATGCGGGCCGTATCACCGTCAAAGTGATGGACCACACGGTGACGCTGGAAGGTCGGGTGCGGACCTGGGCCGAGCGCGAGGCTGCCGAGCGGGCGGTGTGGTCGGCTCCGGAGGTGACGGCCATCGACGACCACCTGACGGTCGGCGCGTGAGCAATCGGCGCCGAAGCGCTGGAAACGGGTCGCTGACACCGGCGACCGGAAGCTTGGAGGAAGACGAGATGGCCGAAGACACGTCACGAAAGCAGATTGCCGAAGGGACCGCCGGCGACGAACTGGCCGAATTGCGACAGGCCACGACCGAGCTTGTGCGCAAGCTGCGCGCCTATGGTCTCGACCGGCTGGAGAGCCTGCGGGAGGAGGTCGAGGATGATGCCGAGATGCTCACGAAAGAAGGCCGCCGCCGCGCGCAGCAGCTGCGGGAGAGGTTGGGCGAGGTCGAAGCGAAAGTGGAACGTCATGTCCGCGAACATCCCTTGACCTGGATCGGCGGCGTACTCGGTGCCATTGGCTTCGGTCTGATCCTGGGGATGATCCTGCGCCGGAGGGACTGATCCGATGCGCGCAATGCGCGAGGCGGGGCGAACGCTGGCCTTGATGGTCGTGGTAGTCCTGTTGGCCTTGACAGCTTGGGTCTGCCTGATCTCTGCCCTGGTGGTTCTGGTGTCGCACTGGCTCGGCACTGGACCGGCACTCCTGGCTGTCAGTGGCGCGCTGGTCTTCCTTCTTGTCCTGATCCTGCTTGTGGCCAGCGCTGTGCGGCCAAGGAAGCTGCCCGCACCAAACCTTGCGCAACGGGTCCTGCCAACGGCACTGGTGCAAGGTGCCGCAAGCATCATCGCCCATCCTCTTGCCACCCGGATGGCGTTCTTGCTTATCGGAGTTCTTCTCGTGGTGACCTCGGTCCTGATCCCCGGGCGCAATTCCGAGGATTCCGGACCGAAGTCATGAGGCGGCTGTGGTGTATTGCTGCGGGACTGGGGGCCCATCAGGAAGAGTGCAACCATCGGCCAGACGATCTCTGTCCCTTTGGCCAGATCGTTCTCAGCCACCGTCACGGTCGTGCCGAAGATCAGCCCCTCGGCCGCCCGCCCGGCCCAGAAGAACGGCCATCCCGTCGGTCCGGTCGGGCGCTGCATCTTGTGGCCGCCGCCCGGATAGTCCCGGGCCACATCTGATCACGACGCGCGACGTCCCGCACTGATCGGGGTCAACTCCTCTGCCTCGGTCACTTGCGGGCTGGAGACCGGCGGTCGGAGCAGGGCCGGTCTGGCACTGCCGCTTACCGGCTTGGCGCCCCATTCCCAGCCCTCCTGCAACAGCGTCTCCTGCAGCCGATCCTCGCTTGTGCGGCCGAGAAGCTTCAGGCGTCCCCGGTCGCGCAGCTCGATCAGGTCAGGCGTGGCAAGCCGGATCGCCCCCTTGTGCTCCAGCTGGTGCAGGGACCGGCACAGCGTCTCGATCGTCATTTCCAGAAGCGAAGCCAGATCGCGCCGCGTGAGCAGGATCCGCAGCCGGACCGGAGCTTCGGTAGCATCCGTCGGCACCTGCAGGAACAGCCAATGCGCGACCCGTTGCATCGCGTTCCGCCCGCGCAGGGCGACCTGAGCAAAGCGTTGTTCCTGAACCTGCCGCATGGTTGCGTCCAGTTGACAGTGGAGCGCAGCCGGGCAGCGTCGGATCGCCGAGGCCAGGACCGAGGTCGGTACCCAGCACAACTCGACATCCGTTGCCGCCTGCCAGGAAAAGCTGCTTTCCTCGGCAAAGGGATCGCCGACCAACTCTCCCGCGTGCAAGAGCTGGATGACATGTTCGCCGCCGTCTTCGTCGTTCAGGACGATCTTGACCAGCCCGCTCATGATGATCCCGGCCCGGCTTGCCGGTTCGTCCTGCATCAGGATCGTACTGCCCGCCTCAAATCGTGTCTGGCTTGTCCGGGTCACGATCCCCTTTGCGTCCTCACCTTCAAACCAGCTGCAGAAACCAAGATGTCTGACTTGGCAGGTATTGCAGCGGCTCTGTGAGGTCTCGCGGGCGAAGTGTGCGATGGACATGTGGTTTTCCCCTTCGGATCAGGCCGGCAAGAGCCCGGTTTGGCAGCAGGGTGAAACTTCTTGTGCCGCGACCCTGCCAGAACAGGGACCGCGACGACAGACCGGGAAATGTGTAGATTTGTGCGCGGGGCAGAGCTGTTCGGGAAAGGGACGGCCGGGGAATGCAGGACAGAGAGCGAACCACCAAAGCGTATCCACCTGCCGTGGATCAGACCCTGGCGCTATTCGTTTCGGCGGCCCCCGTGGCCGTTGCCATGTTCGACCGGCAGATGCGCTACCTTGCCTGGTCGCAGGAATGGACCCGATACTATGGCCTGGACGGGACGGACTTGGCGGGTCGCTGTCACTACGACATCTTTCCAGACCTGCCCGAGCGTTGGCGCCAGGCGCACAACCGCGGACTTTCGGGCGAGACGATCGACTGTGACGAAGACAGCTGGCAATTGCAGGACGGTCGACAGGCCTGGATTCGATGGCGGATCCGGCCGATCACGGGAGCCGATGGCGAGGTCTTCGCGATTGCGCTGTTCACCGAAGACATCACCGATCACCGGCTTGCCGATCTGGAACTGCGCCGCTCTGCCGACCGGCTGAAGCAGATCACCACCTCACTGGGGATCGGGATCTTCGAGCATGATTTCGCGACCGGGCAGTCGACGATCTCGGACGGATATATCGACCTTCTGGGAATCACCCGCGACCAGGTGCCGACCACGACGGACGACTGGGTCGCGCTTTTGCGTCCGGCCGATTTGGCTGCCTACCACACCGCGCGGCAGCGGGCGATGGATCCAGCCGGCGATGGAGGCTTTTCCTGCGAGGTCCGTCCCATCGTCAGGGGCGTCGAGCGGGTTATGGAAGTGAACTCGCGCGTTCTCTTCAAGGGCCAGGGGGCAAACCGTGCACCCGAGCGGCTGGTCGGGATCATCGTCGACCAGACCGATGGCCGACGCTTGCAGGACCAACTGGCGCGCGCCTTGCGGCTTGAGACTGTGGGGCGGCTGGCGGGAATGGTCGCGCATGACTTCAACAACATCCTGACGGTGATCCTCGCCAATCTGGAGTTGGCGGGCCTGCGCAACCTCGACGCCGATCTCATCCCGCTGCTGCGGAATGCCCAGGACGCGGCCGAGATGGGCGCGGGGTTCAACAAGCGTCTCCTGGCGCTGGCGGGCGGACAGCGGGCCGAAAGCCGCCCGATCCTGATCGACGAACATATCGGGCGGGTCTGGGACGTGTTCCAGCGTGTGCTCAGCGACGACATGACCCTGCACTTCCACCCCGGAGCACATGGCACGACCGTCCAGGCCGACCCGGCCGAGATCGACGGGGCCATCCTGAACCTCGTGATGAACGCCCGCGACGCGCAGCCTGGCGGGGGCGAGATCGAGTTGCGCACTGGAGTCGTGACGCTGGATGCCGCGACGGCGGCCACCATCCAGCGTGGCAGGGCCGGGCGGTTCCTGCGGCTTGCCGTCCGTGACAAGGGCCCCGGCATAGCGCCCGACATGCTGGCGCGGCTGGGCGAACCCTTCTTCACGACGAAGGGGCCGGGACGGGGAAGCGGGCTTGGCCTGACCAGCGTCATCCTGTCTGCGGAACGTGCGGGCGGTTTCCTTCAGGTCGCCTCGATTCCCGGCGACGGGACCGAAATGTCGATCTACCTGCCCGTCATCGAAACCGAACCTCTGCCCGCCGACCGCCCAGCCCAGGATTTTCCCTTCGGAAGTGGCGAGCTGATTCTCGTGGTCGAGGACGATCCGATGGTCCGTGAAGCGGCGCTCCTGCGTCTGGAGGCGATCGGCTATGCCGTCATCGAGGCGGGGAATGCCGATGCGGCGCTGAAGCAGATCGAGGAGGGTGAGCCCGTCGATCTGGTGTTCTCGGATGTGGTCATGCCCGGAACGCGGTCCGGCTATGACCTGGTGCGCGAGGTTCGCCTCCGGTATCCCGGAATTGCGACGCTTCTGACCTCGGGGCACGTGTCCTCGGCCCTGCGAGGGCGGGAGGACCTGGTGCCGCCCGTCCCGCTTCTGTCCAAGCCCTACCCGCTGAAGTCCCTTGCCGAGGCGGTCGCCAAGGCGCTGGAGCAGGTCAGGACTCTGCCTTGATGTCTCCCGCGAAGACATAGCCCACGCCGCGGACCGACCGGATCAGCACCGGCGCATCCCCTGGCGGTTCAAGCTTGCGCCGAAGCCGGGCAACATGGCCATCGATGCTGCGGTCGAAGGGTGACCAGTCCCGGCCGTGCAGGGCCTGCGATATCTCGTCCCTGCTCAGGATGCGGCCCGGATGGCTGGCCAGGAGCTCGAACAACCGCTGCTCGATTTCCGTCAATTCGACGGTGGACCCGTCGGCATGACGCACGGTTCCGCTGCGGCTGTCGAAGGCGCTGTGATCATAGAGAAGGGGGCCGGCGTCGACGAAGCGCTTCCGATAGCGGTCCAGCGTGTTGCGGATGCGAAGCACGACCTCCCGGATCAGAAAGGGCTTCACGATATAGTCGTCCGCGCCATGCTCGAGCCCGCGCAGCCGGTCGATGGGCTGGCCCATGCCGGTAATCATCAGGACCGGGATATTCCAGCGCGCGCGCAGGTCCCGCGCCAGGATCAGTCCGTCGTCGGGACCAAGGCGCAGGTCCAGGGTGACCAGATCGAACCGATCTTCCTCCAGGCAGGCGAACATCTCGACCCGGTTCGCCGCCTCGGCCACCGTCCAGCCCTCAGCCGAAAGCCCGGCCACAAGGCTTTGGCGTACCGCAGCCTCGTCATCCACGACCAGTATTCTGAACTTTGTCATCGGCAGCCCACGCAAAGAGCTGCCCCTACAATATCCGGGTCGGACCAGCCTACAAAAGTCTATTGTTCGTCGGCTTTCGGCCCGCATCCGGGCCGCGCATCGGTCGCAATCTGCGACAGGTACATCGTGACCTCGCTGTCCGACACCTGGGGAAAGTCGGAATAGGCCGCCCCCACCGCCGAAAGCCCCGCCGCCGGATGCGGGCAGACCACGGGCGAGACGTGGGAAAGACCAAGCAGCGAGGTCCCAAGGGCGACAGGCAAGGCAACGCCGATCCGCGCGGCGCCCCGACGTCGGGCCGCCTCGACGGCCGCGCGCAGGGTCGCGCCCGTCGCCACGCCGTCGTCGACGATAAGCACGGGCCGACTCGCCAGCGGCACCTCGTCCGCCAACCAGAGCCTGCGGCGGCGGGCGATTTCCTCGACCTCGGGGCGGGCAAGCTCCAGTACCTCCGCATCGGACAGGCCAAGCGCCCGGCGCAGGGCGTCGTTCACGACGATCTCGTCCGGTCCCGCCCCCGTGACCGCCGCAAGCGCCAGTTCCGGGTTCCCGGGCACGCCGACCTTGCGCACGATCAGAAGGCCCAGCCGGGCCCCCAGATGCGCGGCAATCGCCGCCGCGATGGGCACGCCGCCGCGCGGCAGGGCCAGGACGACCCAGGTCCGATCCACCTCATCCGGGAGATGCCGGATCAGGTCTTCGGCCGCGTCGGCCCGGTCGCGATAGAAGGCCATCCTGCGCTAAGCCGCCTTCACCTCGATCTTCTTTTCGGCAGCTTTGGCCTCGGCGGTCTTCGGCAAGACGATCTTCAGGACGCCGTTCGCGAACTGCGCCTCGATCCGGTCGCGGTCGACATGATCAGGCAGGCGCACCGAACGGCGGAAGCTGCCCCAGCGGCGTTCGCTGACATGGTAGTCCTCGCCCTCGTCGGTGGTCTCCTCCTCCTTCTCGCCGCTGACCGTCAGGGTCCCGTTCGCCAGCTTCACCTCGACCTTAGCCGGATCGATCCCTGGCAATTCCAGGGTGATCGCATAGCTCGACCCGTTCTCGGTGAGGTCCATCGCCGGCATCAGCGCCTGCTTGGCCGCGGTCAGGACGAAGGGTGGGTCGAACCACGAGCCCGGCTCAAAACTGCCGAACATGCGGTCGATCTCGTCGCGCAGACTTCCCAGGCGCGACCAGGGCATGAGGGCGGGCGCGCGCCGCTCGGGCGCGGTGTCCTGCCGGACGGGAACGGAGGTGGTCTTGGACATTGTCTCACTCCTTCAGGTGCGATGCGCCGCCGGTCGGCACCGGGGATCACCCGACCGGCGGCAGGGTCCTGACCGTCCTTCGGGCAAGGGGAGGGGAAGGCCCGTTGCCCGGTCATGGGATCGACAGGACACCTGAAGTTTCGCCTCGCCGGACGCCCCCGGCATTGACGGGCGACAATGCCCTGCGCGCCGCAGGCCCCACACTGGCAGCGTCATGTGTTGCAGAGGAGGATCAGCAATGCCTGCCGACACTTCCCAGCGCGCCGAAACCGGCCTGACCCGGCGTGGCTTCATCCAGGTGGCCGGAATTGCGGGGGCCGTTGTCGGGCTTTCCGGCACGCTGGCCCGGGCCGAGGGCCAGATCGGCTATTTCGCGATGGACCTGCCGGACGACAAGCTGAAGGGGATGCTGCGCATGATCCTTCGCATTCGCTGGCACGAGCGGACTATGGCCGACAAGATGCTCAGGGACCCGGCCTATCGCGCCTACAACCATTTCTACGCCGGGCAAGAGGCCGTGGCGACCGGCGTCTGCGCGGCCTTGCGCAACGAAGGACCGTTCGACCAGCTGGACCTCGTCTATTCCACGCACCGCCCCTCGGGCCATGCGCTGGCCAAGGGCGTCGACATGAAGCTGATGCAGGCCGAGATGGACTTTCGCGCCACCGGCCTGAACGGTGGCCACGCGGCCGAGATGCATATCGCCGACCCCTCGGTCGGCTTCATGGGCGCCGATGGCATGATCGGCCCCGGCCACGTGATCGCGACGGGATCGGCCTTCGCCTTCCGCGCGCGCGGCTCGGACCAGGTGGCGGTGGTCTTCGGCGGCGACGGCACCTATGCCACCCCGCATTTCCATTCGGCCCTGAACAACGCCCGGCTTCTGGACCTGCCCTTCATCTACGTGCTGGAGAACAACCTTTACCACCAGTACGCCCATTACTCCTACTCCAGCCCCCACACCGACATCGCCGACGCCGCGCGCGCCTATGGCATCCCGGCGCGGGTGGTGGACGGGCAGGACGTGTTCCAGGTCTACAATGCCGCGAAAGAGGCGGTGGACCGGGCGCGCGCGGGCGGCGGGCCCAGCTTCATCGAGGCCAAGACCTATCGCTACTACAACCACTGGGGCGCACCGGGGGCCGAGGTCGGCAAGCTCGGCGCATTTGGCTATGACCCCCTGGCCATCACCTCGTTCCGCCCCGAACGCGAGGTCCGCGCCTGGATGCAACGCGACCCCGTCGACATCGCCCGCAAGACGCTGATCGACTGGGGCGTCCTGACACCCGAAACCGCAGACGCGCTGGAGGCCGAAGTGAAGGCCGAGGTCGAAGCGGCCTTCGCATGGGCCGCCGAACAGCCGCTTTGCAAGCCCGAGGACGGGCTGAAACACGTCTTCGCGGAAGGCGAGGTCCTGCCTCGCCAGATCGCGTAAGGAGGACCCGCCATGACCGTCAAGACCTGGATGTATGCCGTGCTCGAGGCCGTCGCGGCCGAGATGCGCGCCGATCCCGCGATGATCTGGATCTTCGAGCTGACTCCCCCGGTCGCCTCGAACGCCGGAATGCCGGTGATCAACCTTGAAACCGAGTTCGGCCGCAAGCGCGTGGTCAACACCGGCATCGACGAAAACTGGATGGCCTCGGCCGTCCTTGGCGCGGGCCTCGCGGGGTCACGGGCGGCGACCTACATCCCCTACCAGGGGGCGGGGATGCCGTTCCAGCTGATCCAGAACCACGCCGGCAAGCTGCGCCACATGACCGGCGGCAAGGCCGCGATGCCGGTGGTCTTCGTGATGGAGATGACCGGCCAGACCCCCGGGTTCGCCGGCCAGCATTCCGACTACGAGATCGATTCCACCTACATGCACATCCCCGGCGTGCGGACCGTGGTCCCCTCGACCCCCTACGACGCCAAGGGCATGATGCATGCCGCCCTCCGCAGCCCCGACCCGGTGGTGTACCTCTACCCGGCGGGCCTGCGGATGTTGTCCGAAGAGGTGCCGGATGAACCCTACGAGGTCCCCCTCGACAAGGCCGCCGTGCGGCAGGAAGGCACCGACCTGACCCTTGTCGGTTCGGGCGGCGGGATGCCCGACGTGCTGGAGGCCGCGAAACGGCTGGGCGAGGCGGGCATGTCGGTCGAGGTGATCGACCTGCGGGTCCTGAAGCAGATGGACACCGAGACGCTGGTGAAGTCGGTCGCCAAGACCAAGCGCCTGCTCGCGGTGGACCAGACCTACTACACGCTCGGACCCGCCGCCGAAGTCGTGGCCCGCTGTGCCGAGAACGTGGAAGGCGCCAAGTTCCGCCGCATCGCCTTCCCCGACGCCCCGCCTCCGGCCTCGCCCGAGATGTTCAGCTGGATGAAGGTCACCGCCGACCGCATCGTCAATGCCGCCCAGACCATGGTGTGAATGATGGATTTCTCCCCTGCAAATGCCGCTTCCCTCACCGGCGAAAGCCTGCCCGTGGATTTCGGTGTGGTGTGTGACAAGTGCTCGACAGGCATCCTGCGCCCGGCAAGGATCAGGACCGCCTTCTGGCATGGCGACAGCCTGATCGTCGTGCAGAACATCCCGGCGATGGTCTGCCCGGACTGCGGCGAGGAATATGTCGCGGACCCGACCGTGGTCCAGCTGGACCGGATGCGCGGCAACGGCTTTGGCAGCCTTGAAGCTGTCGAGCAGATGGCCGTTCCGGTCTTCGACTTCGGGGGGGCGGGATGAGGCGGTATCTCGCCCTGGCGGCCGCGGCCCTGGCGGCTGGCGCCGCGACGGGGCAGGTGGACACGTTCGCCTTCATGCCGGACGGCGGGCGCGGCCTTTTTGTCCGGGCCTTCCCGGACCCGGCAGACCAGCGCGACGCGCTGTCCCGGTCCGGAAGCGCCGAGGACTGGCAGGCCGCTCTCGCCACCTCGGGTCTGACCCAGAATGAGACGGCGACCCTGGCGGCCTACCTGTCCCACGTAACTCCTATTGATGCGAAATCCCCGATCGAGACCTTGCCGCCCGATGGCTGCGATCTGGCGCTGGCGCAGTGCCAGTCCTGCCACTCGCTCTTCTCCGGCTACCTGATGCAGCGGCGCGACCGGAACGGCTGGCTGGTGATCTTCGCCTCGCCCTTCCACAAGGACATCCCGATGTCCCAGACCGAACGCGAGATCTTCGCCGATTACTCGGCCATCAACATGCCGATGCGGGTGGAAGACGTGCCGCCCGAGATGCGGTTCTGAAAGGGGGCGACTATGGACACCCGATGGCTTGTCGTTCTGGCCACCTGCGCCGCCACCGGTGCGGCGGCCGAAGAGGACTACTTCGCTTTCATGCCGGATGGCGGGCGGAGCATCCTGGAAAAGGTGCTGGCAAAGCGGCCGGACGTGGAGACGGAACTTGGGGAGACGCACCGGTCGGTCGACTGGCTGATACATATCCAGCAGGGCGAATTGCCGGGCACCGGATGGCTGGACGAATGGCAGGCGCAGACGCTGGCCGACTATCTGGCCTATGCCAACCCCATCGACCCCACCGCCTTGCCGCCCGACGGACGCGACATGACGCTGGCGCGCTGCCAGTCCTGCCACATCGTGACCGTGGTCGTGACCCAGGCCCGTACCAAGGAGGCGTGGCTGGGCACGATGAGCAAGCCGAGCCACGTCGGCGTGCCCCTCACACCCGCCGAACGGGACCAGCTTGCCGATTACCTCACCGTCAACGCGGGTATCCCAATCGACGCGATCCCGCCCGAGTTACGCGCGGGGGGTGCCACGTACTAGGGCCATGTCCTACGCGGACCTCACCTTCTGGCTCTTCCTCGGCCTCGTCCTTCTGGTCGTCGCCCTTTTGCCGCCAAAGGCCCGCCCCCTCTGGCTGATCCTCGCCAGCCTCTGGTTCTACGCCGCTCCCGAGCCGCAGCGCCTTCTCTGGCTGGGTGGGGTCGTCGCCGTTTCCCTCGCGGCCCTTGCTCATCCCGCCTTCCGCAAACCCACAATCGCGGCGCTCGTGGCGCTTCTGGTCTGGGCCAAGTTCCCGGATGCCCTGGGCCTGCCCGACCCCCACCCCCCACCGGGCCTGTCGTTCTACAGCTTCACCGCCATCGCGCTGATTGCCGAATCTCTCCGCCGCCCCGAAGGCTGGAGCATCCCCGCTGCCATCCTCCACCTCGTCTGGTTCCCGAAGCTTCTCGCCGGCCCGATCGAACGGCCGCAGGCGCTGATCCCGCAGTTCCCCGGACTGTCCTTCCGCCCCGGCCTCGCCACCCTTGGCTTCGCCTTCCTCCTCTCCGGTCTCGTCAAGAAGCTGGTGATCGCCGACAGCCTTGCGCCCATGGTGGACACCACCTTCGCCATCCCCGCCCATGCCGCCCCGGTGGACCTGCTGCTCGCCGCCTACTTCTTCGCCTTCCAGCTCTACTGCGACTTCTCGGGGTATGCCGACATCGCCATCGGCCTCTCTGCCCTAGTGGGCCTTCGTCTGTCGCGGAACTTCGACCGGCCTTACCTTGCGCCCACCGTCACCGAGTTCTGGTCCGCCCGCTGGCACATCACCCTCGGCCAATGGTTCCGCGACTATGTCTACATTCCGCTTGGTGGCAGCCGGAACGGGCGCGCCCGGCAGGTGCTGAACCTCATGGCGGTGTTCCTGCTCTCCGGCCTCTGGCACGCCGGGCTGGGATATGGGGTCGGGTGCGGTTTCGTGGTCTGGGGGCTGCTGAACGGCGCGATGGTCGCAGGCGAAAGCTTCCTCTCCACGCCGAGCCGCCCTCTTTCCAAGGCCCTGCGCACGGTCCTGACCTTCCACCTGATCCTGCTGACCTGGATATTCTTCCGTGCCGCTACCGTAACCGACGCCCTGACCTTCCTGCGCCGCCTGGTCGAAAGCCTGACCGAGCTTCCTGCCCTGATTGCAGCCTACCCGTTCACCACGGACCACAAGCTGGGCCTCGCCCTCATCGCCCTGCTCATCCTCACCGAAATTGCCACCGGTCCCCGACCCCTGGCCGAGCGTCTTGCCGCCGCTGCCCTGCCGCTGCGTTGGACGGGCTTCTATGCCGCGCTGGCGCTTCTGCTGCTCATAGGACGCTGGCAGGACACGGGGTTCATCTATGCCGGGTTCTGACGACACCTGGCGCCCCAGGCGCCTCTTGGCCTTCCTCGCTATCGGTGCGGCGCTATACAGTGCGCTTTTCTTCTGGTCCGACGCCAACCTGCGCCGTCACGCCACGCAAAACCCGTTTCTGCGCATCGCCGCCGCCCCGGCCGAGGTTGACTGGATCATCCTCGGCGCCTCGCACGCGCTGCCGCTTGGGTTTTCCGACATGCCCGAAACCATTCGCCAGGGGACCGGCCAGACCACCCTGACCTTGGCCGTTCCCGGCGGCGGGCCGTTCCTGATGCGCCTGATCGCCGAACGCTGGTTCGCCGACCACAGCGCCAGCGGCGTGCTGATCGTCCTCGACGACTTCGGCTTCGCAGACCGCCGCTGGAACGAGCCGCGTCTGGCGGACAGCGATGTCCTGCCGAAGATGCCTGCCGACCGGACAACGGCAGCCATTCTTGCCCATGCTGTCCCGCGCGGCCTGCCCTGGCAGACCTGGGCCGCCTATGCCACGGGCTTTGCCCGCATCAACGACCGCAGCCGCTTGGCGCCTGACACCTGGGACGGCGAAGCCAAGTTCGACTCTGCCCCTCGCCCCAATGCGGCGGCAGCCGAGGCGAGGATCGCCTTCCTCTACCCCGGCCCGCCGGACCCGGAGGCGCTGGACAGCGGCTTCGCAGACCTCGCGGCACTGATCGAGCTTTCGCAGGCCAAGGGCGCGAGGGTGATGATCGTCCGTCCGCCCTTGCCGCAGGCCTTCCGCTCGGCTCTGCCCGACGTGCCCGGCTTCGACTCCCAGCTTGCGCTCCTCTCGCGTCGGCTGGCCGTTCCCGTGATCGACCATTCGGCCCTGCTGCCCGACGCACGCAACTTCTTCGACGCCGACCACCTGAACCGGACCGGGGTATCAGGCTGGCTGGATGCGGGTCTGCGGGACATGCTCGCCGCCCCCGATGACAGCGATCAATGACTGCGAAGCGGGACTGGCGCAGTCTTCCTGGACCCCAGCCGGAGGAGTGCCATGTCCATCGCCGACATCCCCCTGTCCCGTCGCAGCCTCATGCTTGCCGCCGGTTCTGCCAGCAGTGCGCTTGCCGTCCCAGCCCTTACCGAGACGCCGGCCGAACTGTCCATGACCGAAGCCCTGCGTGCCCGCCGGTCGACCCGCGCCTTTGCCGACCGACCCGTCGACCCCGCATTGCTGGCCGAGCTTCTCTGGGCGGCCTTCGGGGTCAACCGTCCGGACACCGGCCTGCACACCGCGCCATCCTGGCACGGCTCGGCGGATGTGGTCGTCCACCTCGCCACCGCTGACGGCGTCCTGCGCTACGACCCTGCGACCAACGCCACGCAATCGCTTCTGACCGACGACATCCGCACCAGGCTGTCCCCCCAGCCCTTCGTCGCCACCGCGCCCGCCTGCCTGATCTTTGTCTCGGACCTGCGCAAGCTTGCGGCCACCGACAAGGTCGATGAAAAGCGCCTGTGGGCGCTGGTCGATGCCGCGATGGTGGCCGAAAATGTCTACCTCTTCGCAGCTGCGCGTGGCCTTGGCACCTGCCTCATCGGCGGCCTTGATCGCGCGGCCATCACCGAGGCCCTTGCCCTCGGGGCGCAGGACTATCCGACCTTCGTCCAGCCGGTGGGCCATCCAGCCTAGTCGCCGTCCTTCAGGCGACGCAGCGTTTCTACCAGCTCATGCGCCGATTGCCGCACGAGGTTCTTCGCCACCTCCGACTGGATGACCGAACGCAACGGCTCGACCAGAACCTCGCGCCAAAGGCCAATCGTCTCGGGCGGCGCCACGACGACGAGCCGGTCAAAGGCCTGCGCCTTGCACTCGCCGGTCAAGAAATCCTGCACATCACGCAGAAAGCGCACCGTGTCCTCGCGGACGGGGTCCGAGCCGGGCTCCACCCCCGATCGGCGACCTGGGGAAGCCGAGGAGAAACTGCGCGCCGGGCGGTCCTCCAGATGATCGCGCAGGTGATGATGTCGAGACTGCAAGGACAATTCCGATGCCGCGGCCTCATGCGGTTGTGGCAAGCCGCGCAGGATGCGCGCACGGTTGGAATTCATCACCAGATACCAGACGCGGTCCGCATGCATCACAGGGATCCTTTCAACGGGGTTCGGCAGCCATCCGTGTTTTCAGAGCCATCAAGGGTGGTGGCCAGCGACGGCGCGGGCCAGTTCGCCCGCAAGGTGCAGTCTCGTTCCATGTGCGACATCCCCCAGGCTCAGCATCCCGACCAGCCGCTTCCGGTCGTCCAGAACGGGAAGCCGCCGCACCTTCTTCTGGTCCATCAGGTGGATCGCGTCCTCGACATCTTCTCCGGTCCGACACCAGATCACGCCGTGGCTCATAACCTCGTCAGCCCGCGTGGTCTGCGGATCGCGCTTTTCGGCCAGGACGCGCAAGGCAAGGTCACGGTCGGTGATCATCCCGACCAACCGGTCCTTCCTGCCCACCGGGATCGCCCCGATGTCCATCTCGGCCATCCGCAACGCCACGTCCCTGACCGGCGTGTCGGCCTCGACCCAGACGGCCTGCGCATGCATCACTTCGCTGACCTTCATGGCATCCTCCTCTGCGTTGTGCTCGACACCAAGGGTACCGGCTCCTTCTGCCGCAGCATTGACCGCCGTCATCCCCACCCTCTTGGGCCGTGCGTCCCTTGGGCCGGAACGTTGATTTTGCCGAGACGTGTCCGACCGCGGAGCGCCGCATTGACGGCGGGCAATGCTTACCAAGGCCATTTTCTTTTCAATGCCAGAGATCAAAATGAGGAGAACACGATGCGAAGCGCCCTTTTGCCCGCTGCCCTGCTCTTCGTCCCTCATGCAGCTTCTGCCGACCCTGACATGCACATGGGTGACTGGGGCTATGGCTACAGCATGGGAATGATGTTCGGCCCCGTGATCTGGGTCGTCACACTCGGCTTGGTCGTGGCCGGTGTGATCTGGTTTGTCCGTCAGCTTGACGGCGTCCCAAAACGACCCATCAGATCCGATGCCCTGAATGAACTCGACCTTCGCCTGGCACGTGGCGAAATCGACATTGAGGAACACTCGGCGAAGAAGAAGGCCCTGTCAGCCTAGAGGCAGCTTTCGAGTCTTGCCGGTCGGCAGAGGCGGATGTGCGGCTACCTGACCATACGCCAAAGACTTTGAAACAGGCTGCCATCACACGGACGATGCAAAAGATGCGTCAAAATAGAGAAAGGGTTGCCCTGCTCAGGCAACCCTTTCCGAGATCCAAGGAGATGGGCCAGTTAGGGCATCCAAATCCAATCGGTGGTCTATTTTCCAGGGGCTGCCCTTAGAAAATACCCCTCCCGACTGTCCCGACACCTCTCTCCAATATCACTCTAGACACTGGATCACCTCCTTTCAAATGGTTGCCGATAAGGCAAGCGTGACACAGATTTTGTGTTTGTCAAAACAAATCACGCTACCCTTGCCGTGAGCTTTGCAATTGCCCAACGGAAAGGCAGTAGCGCCACAAGTGCCATCACAAGCTTCACCAACCAGTCGCCCACGGCCAGCGAGACCCAGAACGGTGCCTCCGGTCCCATGCCCAGAAGCGGCATCGGCGCCGTCGCCCAGGAGACGTCGTTGGCAGGCTCAAGCACGGTCAGGGCCGCCGAGAAGGCGACGGTGAAGAAGATCGCGGTGTCGAGCGTCGACGAGATCAGGGTCGAGACAAGGGGGGCCTTCCACCAGTTGCCCTGGCGCAGTCGGTTGAAGACCGAGATGTCCAGAAGCTGGGCGCAGAGAAAGGCCAGCCCCGACCCCAGCGCGATGCGAAGCGTCACGAGCGGGCCGAACTCGCCCATGATCTGCGTGCCGATGAAGGAGCAAAGCAGTCCCGTGGCAAAGCCCACGAGCACGACGCGGCGGGCCGCAGAAGGACCCTCCAGTCGGTTCACCAGATCGGTCACCAGGAACGCGAAAGGATAGGTCAGCGCCCCCCAGGTGAGGAAGGAACCCAACGGGTACTGCACAAGGATGTTGGAAGCGACGACGATCGCCGCCATGGCGAGAACGCCAGGAAGAAGGATGCGCATGTTGCTTTTCCGTTTTGGCAAGGTCGCGGAGACTTGGCCCCGGCTATCCGGGGCGGGGGCGGCCTATACCCGGCTGTCCGCCAAGTCAACTACTCCGAAGACAGCACACCTTTGCACTGCCGCGGCAGGTCGGCCATCGTGAACTCCCGCGGGCCCTTCTTGCGCGGTGCGTCCTCGTCGCGGGGCTTCTTGCCGTCGGACTTCGGCGGGTCCAGGTAGTCGGTGACCCACCACATCAGGGTTTCGTCGCAGCCGTCGCCGCCCTTCGACAGATCCGCCACGCTGGGGGTCTGCGTTTCGCACAGCCGCGCGCCGCGGGGGCATTTCAGGCGGACGTGGAAATGCGTGTCATGGCCCGCGACGGGACGGATCTTCTGCAGCCACTTCTTGTCCGACCGTTTCGCGGTCTTGCACATCTCGATCTTGACGGCCGCAGCCACAAAGATGCGGTCCACGCGCGGGTCGCTGGCGGCCTGCTTCAGCAACTCGCGGTGGGTCCGCGTCCAGTTCTCGGTGACGGACCGCTGGTCCGCCGACCGCACCGGGATCGAGCTGATCTCCTCGCGCTCGGCTGCACTGAGGTCCAGCCGGCGGGGCGGCAGCATCCAGATGTCGGCATCCAACCCGATCTGGTGGCTGGCATGGCCCGAGGTCATCGGGCCGCCGCGAGGCTGGCTGATGTCGCCGATGTAGAGACCGCGGCCAAAGCCGATGTCGCGCGCGGTGGCCGACAGATCCATCAGGAACTGCACCATCTCGGGGTGGCCGAAGTTGCGGTTGCGCGACAGCCGCATCGCCTGCCAGGTCGGCCCGGACTCGGGCAACTCCACCAGACCCGCCCCACAGCCGCGCGCATAGCTGCCGATGGGCATCGAATCCTGGCTCGACGGCATCGCCATCGCGCCGAACAGCTTGTTCGCCAGCTTTTCCGCCTGCACCGGGGCCGCAAGCAGCAGGGACAGGAAGAGGGCGCGGGTCAGGATCATGCGGGCATCTCGCCTTTGGGTTTGACCCAGAGTAGCAGAACCAGCCCGATGAGGAACAGGACAACCAGGGGGGCAATGCCGATCCGCTGCGATCCGCTTATGGTGGTGACCAGCGCAATCAGTGCAGGGGACATGAAGCTCGCCACCTTGCCCGAGAGCGCGTAAAGCCCGAAGGCTTCGGTCGCGCGGTCCGGAGTTGTGTGGCGTGCCATCATCGTCCGGCTGGCGGCCTGCAGCGACCCGCCCGCGGCCCCGATCAGAGCCCCGCAGAGGAAGAAGATCTGGTCGGGCTTGCTGGAGGCCGGGTCCATCACGATACCCCAGACTCCTTCGCGCGTCATGCCGACGATGATGAGGCAGACGGCGATCAGGATGAGGATCGACACCACGATCACCGGCTTCGGCCCCAACGCCCGGTCGATCCGGCCACCGATGAAGGCAGCGACCATCGCCGTGACGGCCCCCACGATGCCGAAGATGCCGATCTGGATGATCGACCAGCCCAGCACGCCCGAGGCATAGACCCCGCCGAATCCGTAAAGCGCATTCAGCGCGTCGCGGTAGAAGAGCGCCGAGGCAAGGTAGGCCGACAGGCTGCGCCGATAGCGCAGCGACCGGATCAGGTCCTTCAGGCTGCCGAAGGCGCGGCCCAGATGCAGGGGGCGGCGGTCGGTATGCGGCTCTTTCACCCACAGGAAGAACGGGATCATGAACAGGATGAACCAGATCGCGGTGAAGGGTCCGACAAAGCGCGTCCCTTCCCGCGCTTCGGTCTCAAGCCCGAACAGCGGCGGCGTTCCCAGCAGAGTCAGTCCGCTGTCCGCACCTTCCGCAAAGAAGAGCAGCATGATCACCAGCGCCAGAAGGCCGCCAAGGTAGCCGAAGGCAAAGCCGCTACCCGAGATCGCGCCCAGGTCATCCGCCTGGGTCAGCGAGGGCATCAGGGCATTGGTGAAGATCGTCGCGAACTCCATTCCGATGAAGCCGATGCCGAACAGGCAGACCGCCCAGAACAGCATCGTCGCATCGCCGCCGGGGGCCACCCACCACAGGCCGGCGGACCCGACGACGTAAAAGGCCGAGAAGGTCCAGACCCAGACCAGCCGCCGGCCGGTGCCGTCCGCGATGGCCCCCAGAATCGGCGCAAGAATGGCGATGGTGACCGAAGCGATGGCAAGCCCCCAGCCCCAATAGGCCTGCGCAGCCGCCTTCGCGGCCTCTTCGTCAAGGCCCGCGCCCATGTAATAGCCACGGGCGATTTCTGCGAAGTAGGGGCCGAAGATGAAGGTCAGAAGCAGCGTGTTGTACGGCTGGCTGGCCCAGTCGAAGAAATACCAGCCCCAGATCCGCTTGCGGTCGCCCACCATGCCTGCCCCCTGTTTTTCCCGGAAGTGAAGCCGGAAACGCGGGCCAGCGCAAGCGAAGGCTCAGCGGGTCGGCGGACGCTCTGGCGGCCAGGGCCGGGTGGCCTCGGCGGCGATCCAGGACTTGACCCAGTCCGGCAGTGCGGGGCTTTCGGTGGACACACCCGCGGACCTTGCAAGCTCGGCCGGTGGCACGATGCCCTTCTTGCCCACGATGGCCGACCGGATCAGCACCTGCGAGGCACAGTCGTCGCCCTTCCACATCGATTGCTCGGTATAGAGGAACCGCTCGTCCCAGCCGAGGCAGCGGCTGTAGGTCACCAGCCGCGAAAACATCGTCACTCGCCGGCGGTAGCGGACCGAGGATCCCGCGACCGTCATCCCCCAGCCGTTCGCAACGAGGTGCCGGTGGATGCCGGTCCGCGACCCAAGTGGCAGGCGGCCCAGGTCGTAGAGCGTCAGCGTGCGCCCGTTGTTCAACTCGACCCAGGGGTCCAGGTCCCAGGGCCAGCACATGTGATGGCTGACATGCGTGTCGAAAAGGCCCAGGGACGGCATCCGCCGGGCGCGGGCCATCTCCTTGAACATGCGCAGGAAAGGGTACATCGGGGCCTCCGTTTCACCCTTCGCACTGACCCCGCCGGGCCGCGAAGGTCAAGCAGAACGCTGCGGAAGCCATTGCCCTTTCGGCCCCCGGTCGCTACCTCTGCCCAAATCCCGACGGAGTGGCCGATGACCTCGCTCTACCAGATCCTTATGCTGATCCTGAACGTGGCCCAGTTCATCGTCCTGGCCCATGTGATCATGAGCTGGCTGATCAACTTCCAGGTCCTGAACATCCGCCAGCCGCTGGTCTCGCAGATCTGGTACGGTCTTGAACGGCTCCTGGAGCCGCTCTACGCGCCGATCCGCCGGATCCTGCCGCCGATGGGCCTCGACCTTGCGCCGCTGATCGTGCTGATCGCGATCTATGCGCTGAAGATCATCCTGCAGAACAACGTCGCCGCCTTCCTCTGATCTTGGACGACGCAGCGAGGCTTCTGCATTCCGTCTTCGGCTTCCCGGATTTCCGACCGGGGCAGGCCGAGATCGTCGAGTCCGTCCTGCAGGGCCGGAACACCCTGGCGATCATGCCGACGGGGGGCGGAAAGTCCCTGTGCTTCCAGCTGCCGGCGCTCTGCCGCGAAGGGGTGACGGTCGTCATTTCTCCCCTGATTGCACTGATGCGGGACCAGGTGCGTGCCTTGCGGGCCGCAGGGGTCGAGGCAGGGGCGCTGACCTCGGGCAATACCGAGGAAGAAACCGAAGAGGTCTTCCAGGCCATCGACGAGGGACGGCTGAAACTCCTTTACATGGCACCAGAACGGCTGGCCTCGAGCGGGGCGCTCGCGCTCCTGCGGCGGGCGAAGTGCAGCCTGATCGCGGTGGACGAGGCACATTGCGTAAGCCAATGGGGCCACGACTTCCGCCCTGACTACCTGCGGATCGGCGAGTTGCGCCGCAGCTTGCGCGTGCCGCTGGCCGCCTTCACCGCCACGGCGGACGAGGAGACGCGGGCCGAGATCGTGACGCGGCTCTTCGATGGTGAGGCACCCGTCACCTTCCTGCGCGGTTTCGACCGGCCGAACATCCATCTGGCCTTCGCCGTGAAGGACAAGCCGCGCGAACAGATCCTCCGCTTCGCATCTGCCCGCCGGGGGCAATCCGGGATCGTCTACTGCGCGACGCGCGCCAAGACCGAGACGCTTGCCCAGGCCCTGCGCGAGGCGCGGCACGAGGCGGTGGCCTATCACGGCGGGATGGAGGCCGAGGAACGCCGCCAGGTCGAGACCCGCTTCCAGCGCGAGGACGGGCTGATCGTGGTGGCGACGATCGCCTTCGGGATGGGGATCGACAAGCCCGACATCCGCTGGGTGGCGCATGCCGACCTGCCGAAGTCCATCGAGGGCTATTACCAGGAGATCGGACGGGCCGGGCGCGATGGGTCGCCCGCCGAGACGATGACCCTCTACGGTCCCGACGACATCCGCCTGCGCCGATCGCAGATCGACGAGGGGGCCGCACCTGCGGACCGCAAGGCCGCGGATCATGCCCGGCTGAATGCGCTGCTGGGCTTGGCGGAGGCGCTGGGCTGTCGGCGGCAGGTGCTGCTGGGTTACTTTGGCGAGGCTGCAGAGCCCTGCGGGAATTGCGACCTCTGCGACCGGCCGGCGCAGCTCTTCGACGCGACCGAGGCGGTGCGGAAGGCCTTGTCGGCGATCCTGCGGACCGGCGAGTGGTTCGGGGCGGGGCATCTGATCGACATCCTGACCGGCACCGCAACGCCGAAGGTGCGGGAGAAGGGCCACGATCAACTCCCGACCTTCGCAGTGGGCCGCGACCTGTCGAAACCGGCCTGGGGAGCGGTGTTCCGGCAGATGATGGGCCGTGATCTCGTCCGGCCCGACCCCGACCGCCACGGCGCGCTGCGGATGACCGAGGCTGCGCGGCCAGTCCTGCGGGGCGAGGCCTCGGTGACGCTTCGCCGCGACACGGTGGTGGCGGCCGGTGAGCGGGAGCCGGTCGTGCGTGCCCAGGTGGCGGAAGAGGATGCGGGGCTCCTCGCGCTCCTGAAGGCGCGGCGGCGGTCGCTGGCGGAGGCGCAGAACGTGCCGGCCTATGTGGTCTTCCCGGACAAGACGCTGATCGAGATGGCGGAGAAGAAACCCGCGACGCTGGACCAGATGGCGGGGATCACCGGCGTGGGGGCGCGGAAGCTGGAAAGCTATGGGGCGGCCTTCCTGGAGGTGATCACCGGGGCGGCCGAGGGGCTGCACCCGGCGCGGATGAAGCTCGTTGGCCGGCCGGAGGGGGCGCTGTTCGACCGGCTCGCAGAGGTGCAGCTGGAGCTGTGCCGGGGAGAGGACGGGACGGGGAAGTACCTGACCTGCACCCACTCCACCCTGCGGGCAATTGCGGAGCGGCGGCCCTCGACCTTGGGAGAGCTGCAGGCGATCCAGGGGATGGGGGAGCTGAAGGTAGAACGGTTCGGGGAGGCCTTCCTGGCGGTCCTGCAGGAGGAGTGAGGGATTTGTCCACGGTGGACAAACGCCGGTACTCTCAGAAAATCAATCACTTGCATTTTTCCGTTAGGGATTTGGCAAGGATTTGATCGGCGCGCTTCCGGCTGAGGGCGGTTCGTGAAAGGAGCGCTTCGCGCGAGCTTTTTGTCTCGCCTCTGGCCTGCGGCCAACCGGCTCGGTTGCCGGGGGCGCTTCGCCCCCCGGAACCCCCAGAGGATATTTGTAGAAGGGAAAGATGTCAGGGACTGTCGTTTTTCCGGTCACGATCCACACTGCGGCCCGCAACGCCACTGAAGCCGGGTTGCCCCGCGTAGCAAGTACGTGCCGCAGGCGTTGCCTGGCCCCCGGGTGCAAGTCCGGAGCCGCGCGGAGAATGCGGCCCAGCGGGCCGACTTTCAGCAGGACGTCGGTCATCGTATCGATGTCGCCGCTGGAGACGAGCGAGTCATGGGCAGTGATGGTGATGCCGGTGAAGCCTGCCGCCTGCAGGATCGGACGGATGCTGTCAGGGTCGGACAGGCTGAACGGACTTCTGTCCACAGGGGCCGCAAAGCCGGCTGCGGCGAGGGGCAGGTGATCGAGCTCGTTCTCTGCCAGTGGCCGCCAGCTGACAAAAGCGAGCCTGCCGCCGGGGCGGAGGATCCGGCGGAGGTTCGTAAAGGCTGCCACCAGATCCGTGAAGCCCATCACGCCGAAGCGGGAGTAGACGGCATCTGCGCTTGCGTCGGGGGCGGGCCAGGTCTGCGCGTCGGCTTCCACGAGCTGCACCTGCGGCAGATGGCTGGTCCTTTGCCGGGCGACGGCGAGAAGCGGCGCGGCGATGTCCACGCCGATCACCCGGCCCTCAGGCCCGACCCCGTCGGCAAGCTGAAGCAGGGTCTGCCCCGCACCACAGCCGATGTCGAGGATGGTTTCCCCGGCGGCGGGCTGCAGGGCGTCCATTGCCGCCATGCCGAGTGGCGACAACTGGCGGTCAATGTGCACATGTTCCTCGGCCCAGACCTGCGCATGCAGCAGGGCGGAAGGGGAGAGCGTGATTGTGGGTCGGTCCGTCATGGGCCGACCCTAGCAGCCGGGCGACCACCCGTCTGCTTGTTATGCCGCGTCTTCAGTGGGGGCGGCAATGGGAGGGCGCGCCCCGGGCGGGCAGTATTCGGCCAGCGCCCCCTCGATGGCGGTCTTGCGCAGCGGCTTCGTCAAATAGCGGTCGATGCCGGAGGCGAGGATGGCCTCGGCGTCGCCTTCCATCGCATGGGCGGTCAGCGCGACGATGGGAACCTCCGAGCCCATGCCGCGGATCGTGCGGGCGGCCTCTTTCCCGTCCATCTCGGGCATCGAGATGTCCATGAAGATCAGGTCGGGCTGGAAGTCGTTGAACATCTCGACGGCGATGCGGCCGTTGTCGGCAAAGCGCAGCTCGATGTCCATGTCACGGACCATCTTCTGGAAGACGAGCTGGTTGGTCTTGTTGTCCTCGGCGGCAAGGACACGCATCTGGCGGAGGTCGGTGGCGACCACGGGGTCGTGACCGACCGCGGCCTCGGGCGGGGGAGCGGTCAGGCTCCGGAGGTGGCGGTAGAGGTCCGAACGCAGGACGGGCTTCTGCAGGACGGCAGCGAAGTCGTTCGACAATGTGCCGAGGCCGGTCGGGTCCGAGCTGAGCAGCATCACCGGGAGAGTATGGCCCGCGACGCGGATGTGGTCGAGAAGCTGGACCCCGTCCATTTCCGGCATCGCGTGGTCGGTCAGGACCACGTCGTAACCCGGGTCCTGGGCCAGACGCTCCAGCAGTTCGGCTGCGGACCGGCAAAGTGTCACCTCGATCCCGCAGGGCGCAAGCTGGCGTTCCAGGATCGTGCGGTTGATGAACTGGTCGTCCACGGCGATGACGCGCTTGACCGTCAGCGGCACCTGCGCGGGGGCCGAGTCCTCGGCCACGGGGAGGGTGACGCGGAAGCCGAAGCAGGAGCCCTGTCCGAAGTCGCTGTCGACCCAGACGGCACCGCCCATGCGTTCGATGAGCCGCTGGGTGATGGCGAGGCCAAGGCCGGTGCCTTCGAACTTGCGGTTCCGCTCATCCTCGACCTGGTTGAACTCTCCAAAGATGTGGTCGAGGTATTCCGGCGCAATGCCGATGCCCGTGTCTTCCACGGTGACGTGCAGCGTCTGGTTGCCATCCTCGGAATCGACGCCGACGACGCGGGTCAGGACATGGCCCTTTTCTGTGAACTTCACCGCATTGCCGATGAGGTTGGTCAGCACCTGGCGCAACCGGCCGGGGTCGCCCACGAAGCGCGTGGGCAGGAACATGTCGAAGTCGATCATCAGGTCGATGCCCTTTTCCCGCGCGCGGGGCTGGAGAAGCATCGTCACCTCGTGGATTGTGCGTTCGAGGTCGAAGGGTTCGGGGCGCAGCGTCAGACGTTCCGCCTCGATCTTGGAATAGTCCAGGATGTCGTTGATGATGACGAGAAGCGCCTCGCCCGAGGAGCGGATGGTTTCGGCGAACAGGCGTTGCTCTTCGGACAGCGCGGTGTCGCAGAGAAGCTCGGCCATGCCGACAACGCCGTTCATGGGCGTGCGGATCTCGTGGGACATGTTGGCAAGGAAGGCCGACTTGGCGCGGTTTGCAGCCTCGGCGGCTTTCCGGGCCGCTTCAAGCTGGGCCTGCTGTTCGCGGATCGCGGTGATGTCGCTGCGCAGGCCGACCCGGCCCCCGTCCGGCGTCACGTGGTCGGATTCGAGGATGACACGGCCGCCGGCGATCACGTTCTCGGCCACGGAATTCGCGTCGCGGAACTTCTGCAGCCGGTCGGCGAGCCAGTCTTCCTCGCGCCCCACGGCCTCGGGGACATGGCTGTTTTTCAGGCCGTGGCGGAGGAGATCCTCGAAGGTCGTCCCGGGCTGCATGAGCGGCGCCGAGTCGGGAAACATTTCACGGTAACGCTGATTGCAGGCCAAAAGACGTTCCTCCCGGTCAAAAAGGACAAAGGCGTCGGGCAGCACGTCGATGGCGGCCCAGATGCGCATCTGTTCGGTGATGTCGATGGCAAGGCTGACGATTCCGCCATCATTGGCGCGGCGGTCCTGAAGCTTGATCCAGGTTCCGTTCACGAGTTTCAGGGTGACGGGTTCGATGCGGTCTGCCTCGATCCGGCTGCGCATCCGCTGGATGAAATCATCAAGCGTCTCGTCCCCGAGATCGACGAAGGTCTTTGCGAACAGGACCAGTATCTCGTCATAGGGAACGCCGGGCGCAACGGGCTGGCCTTCAAACCAGGACAGGAAGGCCTGGTTCGCGGTGGCGAGCCTGAGGTTAGCGTCGAAGACGGCAAAGCCGTCGCGGATGGTGTTGACCGCGTCCCAGAGCCTGCGTTCGGCCATCACGGCGGCGGTATGGGCGCGGTCGAGATCTTCGACGAAGCGGAGGTTCTGGTCTTTCAGAAGCTCGGCCTCGGAAAGCGCGGTCTTCACCACCTGGCGCTGTTCGACGATCTGGTCCGAAAGCGTGCGGGCGTGGATCGCGAGCTTTTCGTTCGCGGCAAAAAGCTCACGGCTTTTCTGTTCGAGAAGGCGTTCGGCCGCAAGGCGGGCGCGCCGTTCCTTCACGAGACGTTCCGAGAGATCCATTCTGGTCCTGAGGGCTGCAACGCCGGGGGGCCGACATCCGGTTTTCGCGACTACCCTCGCCGATCAAAATGAACCAAGGCTTAACGCCGAAAGGGTTGTCCGGCTTGCCTGCTTGGGGCGGGCCATGCGACAGTCGAGGCAATCCATTGCGGGAGGCATTTTCCATGCGCTGGTTTCTGAAAGCTGCGGTTGCGGCTGTTTTTCTTGGCATTTCGGGGCTTGCCCAGGCTCAGGACCTGATTCCCGAGCGGCGCTTCGTGGTGACCCAGGACCAGGACCTGCCGGGCGGGGATATCGCGTCGATCTTCGACACCACGATCGAGGCCTGCGAACGGGCCTGCCTGACCAACGCGCGCTGCACGGCCTATGTGTTCAACGCGAACAAGGGGGCGTGTTTCGTCAAGAACGCTCCCGCCGAGGGGACGTTTTTCGCCGGGGCCTTCTCGGCCACGGTGATCGAGGCGGATGCGGCGGTACGGGCGGCGGCGGCGGAGCGGCGGGCAGAGCTTCAGTTCCTGCCGGACTGGGACATCCAGCCGGCCTTCGAGCAGGCACAAGGGCTGGGGCGGCAGCACACGACGGGGCCGTGGTCGGCCGAGGAGCATCTTGCGGCGGCGGCCGAGGCCGAGGGGCGCGGCGACTGGGCGGGGGCGGCGGCCTTCACCGGGGCGGCGCTGAACCTGACGGACGATGCCGCGACCTGGGGCGAATTCGCGCGCCGGCAGTTGCAGGCGGGGATCACGGACCAGAACCAGTCGGGTTATTTCTTCTACCAGGCGATGCTGTCGTCGGTGAACGCCTACCTGCGGGCGGAAAACCCGGCGCTGCGGCACACGATCCTGGTCACGATGGCCGATGTGCTGGAGCGGAACGGGCGGGGGCGCGATACCGTCAGCGCGCTGCGGCTCGCGCAGTCGCTGCAGGAGCGGGTGGATACCGCGGCGCTCCTGGATCAGGCCATCGGCAAGTACGGCTTCCGGATCGCCGAGACGCTGGTGCAGTCCGACCTCGCCCGCCCGCGGATCTGCGCGACGTTCAGCGAGGACCTGGTGGCCTCGGGCGTCGACTATTCGACCTTCGTGCAGCTGAACGATCCCGGCCTGACGGTGGAGAACGGCGGCTGGCGGCAGCTCTGCGTGGCGGGGCTGGAGCACGGGAAGCGCTATTCGGTGACCTTCCGGGAGGGGCTTCCGGCGGCGGATGGCCAGACGATGGCCAAGTCGGTCGAGATCACGCAATACGTCCGCGACCGCGCGCCGGGGGTGAAGTTCCCGGGGCGGGGCTACGTGCTCCCCAAAGCCGGTGATCCTGCACTGCCGGTGCAGACGGTGAACACCGAGAAGCTGGACCTGGAGCTGTACCGGGTGACCGACCGGAACCTCCTCCGCTCGATCCAGGACTACTATTTCGGCGCGCCGATCAACGTCTATTCCGAGGAATACTTCGCGGACACCGTGGGCGAAAGCCTGTGGACCGGGTCCGCTACGGTGGGCCAGGAGGTCAACAAGGACGTCACCACTCGGCTTCCGATGGGCGAGGCGCTGGAGGGGCTTCCCGCGGGCATCTACGCGCTGAAGGCCTCGGTGCCGGGGGTGGACCCCTACAATATTCCCCCCGCGTGGCAGTGGTTCGTGATCTCGGACCTTGGGGTCACCACGATGTCGGGGACGGACGGGCTGCATGTCTTCGTCCGCTCCTTGGGCACTGCCGGGGCCAAGCCGGGCGTGACGGTGGAGCTGTTGAACCGTGCCAATACAATCCTGGGCACATCCACTACGGATGACCAGGGCTATGCACGGTTCGATGCAGGCCTGACGCGCGGCACAGGTGGGTCTGCCCCGGCAATGGTGGTGGTCAAGGAGGCGGATCAGGACATCGCCTTCCTGTCGCTGACCGATCCCGAGTTCGACCTGTCCGACCGTGGGGTCGAGGGCCGCGAGGCTGCTCCGCCCGTGGATGTGTTCGTCACGACCGACCGGGGCGCCTATCGCGCCGGGGAGACCGTCTATGTCACGGCGCTGGCCCGGGATGCGGAGCAGGCGGCGGTCGAAGGATTGCCCCTTACGGCTGTCTGGAAGCGGCCAGACGGCGTCGAATATGCGCGCGCAGTGGTGAACGACTGGGGCGGCGGCTACGTTTTCACGCAGGTCGTCGCGGAGTCCGCACCTAGGGGCGTCTGGCGACTGGAGATGTTCGCCGACCTTGAAGCCCCGGCCTTGGCGTCGAAGACCTTCCTCGTCGAGGACTTCCTGCCGGAACGGATCGACTTCGACCTGACCATGGCCGATGCGCCCTTGCTCGTCGGGCAGGATTCGGCGGTCGATCTGACGGTGGCGGCGAAGTACCTGTTCGGTGCCCCCGGCGCGGGGCTGGCCATCGAGGGAGAGGTACTGTTGCGGGCCGCCGAGGGTCTTGCAGCCTTCCCGGGCTATGTGTTCGGGCGGCATGACCAGCCGTTCAACGCGGTGATGGAATCGCTGGGCGGTGGCGAGACGGATGAGGCGGGCAATGTGACGATCCCGGTCTTCCTGCCGGTGATCGAAGACCCGCACCGCCCCTTGGAGGCCCGCGTGACGATCCGCGTGGCCGAGGGCTCGGGTCGCCCGGTGGAGCGGCAGGTGACCAAGGCGGTGGCCTCCTCCGAACCGATGATCGGGGTGAAGCCGCTTTTTGACGGTGTGGTCGGCGAAGGCAGCGCGGCGCGGTTCCAGATTCTCGCCGTACAGGGCGAGACTTCGGTAGCGATGCCGGTGAAGTGGACCGTCAACCGGGTGCAATACGACTATCAGTGGTACCAAAGCTACGGGAACTGGAGCTGGGAACCGGTGGTCAGCCGCGAGGTGGTGGCCGAGGGCGAAGCGACCTTGGGGACTGCACCGGTCGAGATTTCGGCGGACGTGACCTGGGGCACCTACGAGGTTCTGGTGACGGCGGCGGATGGCGGCAAGGCGGCCACGTCGATGGAGTTCTGGGCGGGCTGGTATGCGCCGGCAGATGCCTCGGCCACGCCCGACACGCTGGAATTGTCGCTGGACAAACCAGCCTACAAGCCGGGTGAGACCGCGACCCTGCGGATCGTGCCGCGCGCGGCGGGGACGGCGCTGGTGACGGTGCTGTCGAACCGGTTGGTGGCGATGCAGGCGGTCGAGGTGAAGGAGGGCGAGAACCTGATCCAGCTTCCGGTCACGGACGAATGGGGCGCGGGGGTATATGTGACGGCCTCGGTCCTGCGGCCGATGGACGTGGCGGCGGGCCGGAACCCGGCGCGGGCGCTGGGGCTGACCCATGCCAGCATCGACCCGGGCGCGCGGGCGCTGAAGGCGACGGTGGAGATGGCGGCAGAGGCCGCGCCCCGGGGTCCGCTGGACGTGGCGGTGAAGGTGGAAGGGGTGCCGGCAGGCGAGACGGCCTATGTCACGATTGCCGCCGTGGATGTGGGCATCCTGAACCTGACGAGGTTCGAGGCCCCCGATCCGCAGGCGCATTACTTCGGCCAGCGGCGGCTGGGCGTCGGCATCCGCGACATCTATGGCCGGCTGATCGACGGGCTGAACGGCGCGACGGGCGAGGTCCGCTCGGGCGGCGATGCGGGCGCGCAGGCGCGGTTGCAGGCGCCTCCGCCCACAGAGGAACTGGTGGCCTATTTCACCGGCCCGGTCGAGGTGGGCCCGGATGGCTATGCGCGGGCGACCTTTGACCTGCCGTCGTTCAACGGGACGGTGAAGGTGATGGCGGTGCCCTGGTCGAAGACCGGAGTCGGACAGGCATCTGCCGACGTGCTGGTGCGCGATCCGGTGGTGGTGACAGCTTCGGTGCCGCGCTTCCTGTCGCCGGGTGATACCTCGCGGCTCTTGCTGGAGATCGTCCATGCCACTGGTCCCTCGGGCCGGATGAGCCTGGACGTGACTGCGAACGGGCTGACGCTGGGCGAGGTGCCCTCGGGCTTTGACCTGGGCGACAAGGCCAAGGCGGTGTTCGAGGTGCCGGTGACGGCGGGCGAGGTCGGGCTGGAGACCATCGACATTTCGCTGACCACGCCGGACGGGAAGGTGCTGAAGAAGACGCTGACCATTCCGGTACAGGTGAACGACCCGGAGGTCGCGAAGATCAGCCGGTTGGAGTTGGCCAGCGGTCAGACCTTCACCTTCGACGAGAACGTCTTTGCCGGGCTGGTCCCTGGGTCGGGGAAAGCCACGATGGCCATCGGTCCCCTGGCGCGGCTGAATGCTCCGGGCCTGTTGGCGGCCTTGGACCGCTATCCCTATGGCTGCACCGAGCAGATGACGAGCCGGGCGCTGCCGCTTCTCTACTTCGATGAAGTGGCCCGCGTGATGGACCTTGAGGGCGATGCCGAGATCTCGGGCCGGATCAACGAGGCCATCGTCGAGATCCTGGCGAACCAGTCTTCGACGGGCGGGTTCGGGTTGTGGGGTCCGGGCGAGGGCGACTTCTGGCTGGATGCCTTCGTCACCGACTTCCTGAGCCGGGCCAAGGCGCAAGGCTTCGCGGTGCCGGACGTGGCGTTCAAGTCGGCGCTGTCGAACCTGCGGAACCAGGTGAACTACGCGCCCGACTTCAGTGCGGAAACCAACGGCGGTGGCGAGGCTCTGGCCTATGCGCTGATGGTCCTTGCGCGGGAGGGCGCGGCGGCGATTGGCGACCTGCGCTACTATGCGGACGTGAAGGGCGACGACTTCTCCACCCCGCTCGCGATGGGGCAGCTGGGGGCGGCGCTGGCGTCCTACGGCGACCAGGCGCGGGCGGATGCGATGTTCCGCAAGGCCGTCGCGAAGATGGAGGCCGAGGCGCCCGAGCAGGGCCAGGTCTGGCGGGTGGACTATGGCACCCAGTACCGCGATGCGGCGGCCTTGCTGACGCTGGCGGTGGAGGCCGGGAGCCAGGCGGTGGATCGCGAGGCTCTGACGGATCGGCTGTCGCGGCGAGGTGGCAACCTCTCGACTCAGGAGACGACCTGGACTCTGCTGGCGGCGAATGCGCTGATCGACCGACCCGACGTGCAGGGGGTGACGATCGACGGCAAGCCTGCGGACGGCCCGCTGGTTCGGGTGATGGATGCAGGGTCCGTGACTCCGGTCGTGGTGAAGAACGACGGACCGGATACGACGGTGACGGTCACCACCTATGGCGTGTCCTCGGAACCCGAACCCTCGGGCGGCAACGGCTATGCGATCACCCGCAGCTACTTCACGATGGCCGGGGAACCGGTGGCGCTGGAGAATGTGGCGGCGGGGACGCGGCTGGTGGTGGTGCTGGAGGTGACGCCCTTCGCTTACGGCGAGGCGCGGCTGATGGTCAGCGATCCGCTTCCGGCGGGGTTCGAGATCGACAACCCGAACCTGATGTCGGCGGGATCCACCTCCGAGCTGTCGTGGCTGGATACCCTGCAGGACGTGGCACATTCCGAGTTCCGGCAGGACCGCTTCCTGACGGCGGTGGACTGGCGGTCAGACCAGCCGTTCGAGCTGGCCTATGTCGTCCGCGCAATCAGCCCCGGGACGTTCCACCACCCGGCTGCTAGCGTCGAGGACATGTACCGGCCGGACTTCCGGGCCAGAAGCGAGACGGGTGAGGTGACGGTCGTCAAGTGAGCCCGTTTCGGACACAGACGCGCCTCCGTTATCCGGCAGGGGCGCGGGGTAAGCCTCCTCGAGCACTTCGTGCACTCGTTGGAAGCGCGGTAAGCGAGGAATGCACGAAGTGCAGGGCGAGCGGCCCGTCATGATCCGCGCACGCTGGTTCATTGTCCTTGCCCTCGGCCTCTGGCTCGCCGCCCTGGGCCGCGACCGGTTCGATGCCTGGATCGAAGAGACCATCCTGCCGCCCCTGGCAGTGGAGATGTCGGTCGAGGTCCTGGACCGCGACGGGGACCTTCTGCGGGCCTATACGGTGGCCGATGGCCGCTGGCGCTTGGCCCTGCCGCCGGACAAGGTGGACCAGGGTTATCTGCGAATGCTTCTGGCCTATGAGGACAAGCGGTTCTACCAGCATTCCGGGGTTGACCCCCGGTCCATGACCCGGGCTGTCCTGCAGGCGGTCTGGAACGGACGCGTCGTCTCGGGCGGCTCGACCCTGACCATGCAGGTGGCCCGTCTTCTGGAGGAAGGCACGACGGGCGAGGTCGGCGGCAAGCTGCGGCAGATGCGCGTCGCGCTCGCGCTGGAGCGGCGGTTGTCGAAGGACCAGATCTTGCAGCTTTATCTGCACCTTGCGCCGTTCGGGGGAAACCTTGAAGGCGTCCGCGCGGCCTCGATCAGCTATTTCGGCAAGGAACCCTACCGCCTGACGCCCGCAGAGGCGGCGCTCCTCGTGGCGATCCCGCAATCCCCCGAAACCCGCCGCCCGGACCGCGCCGCCGACCGGGCCGAGGCGGCGCGGAACCGGGTGTTGGCGCGGGCTGTTGGCGAGGGTGTCCTTGACCCCGAGGAGGCCGAGGCGGCACTGCGGGAAGAGGTCCCCGGCCTACGGAAAGCTTTCCCGGCCTTTGCCCCCCATCTGGCCGACCGCGCGCGGGCGGATCAGCCGCAGGCGGGGACGCACCACCTGACGCTTGACCGCGACCTGCAGAAGAAGCTGGAGACCCTGGCGCTGGAGGCGGTGGAGGGCCAGGGCGACCGGTTGCAGGTGGCGATCCTGGTGGCGGACCATGCCTCGGGCGAGATCCTGGCCAGCGTCGGCTCGGCCGGGTACCAGGCGGACCTGCGGCAAGGCTTCGTGGACATGACTCACGCGCTGCGGTCGCCGGGGTCCACGCTGAAGCCGCTGGTCTATGCCTTGGCCTTCGACGAGGGGCTGGGTCATCCCGAGACGATGATCGACGACAAGCCGATGGCCTTCGGCACCTATGCGCCGCAGAACTTCGACAAGCTCTACATGGGCACGATCCGGATGCGCGAGGCCTTGCAGCTGTCGCGGAACATCCCGGTGGTGGAGCTGACCGATGCGATGGGACCGGCGCGGCTGATCTCGGCGATGGAGAAGGCGGGGATGAAGCCCGTGTTCCCCGGCGACCAGCCCGGCCTCGCCATTGCGCTGGGGGGTGTGGGCGTCAGCCTGTCCGACATGGTGCAGCTTTACGCGACACTGGCGCGGGGCGGCGTGGCGCGGCCCCTGGTCTGGCGGCAGGACAGCGCGGGGGCAGAGGGGCAGCGGGTGGTGTCCGAAGTCGCGGCCTGGCAGGTCGGCGACATCCTGGCGGGGCTTGCGCCGCCGCCGGGGGCGCCGTCGAACCGGCTGGCCTACAAGACCGGGACCTCCTACGGCCACCGCGACGCCTGGGCGATCGGCTATGACGGCACGCATGTGATCGGGGTCTGGATGGGCCGGGCGGATGGTACCCCAGTGCCGGGGGCCTTCGGGGCGGATGTGGCGGCGCCGGTGCTGTTCCAGGCTTTCAACCGACTGAAGGGCAAGCTCGACCCGCAGCCGCCTGCTCCGGCGTCCACGCTGATGGTCGCCAACTCTGAATTGCCGCAGCCGTTGCAGCGGTTCAGGTCGCGGTCGGCGGTGTTCGAGGCCGAGGCGGATGCCCCTGCCGTGGCCTTCCCGCCGGACGGGGCGGAGGTGGAACTCCTGTCGTCGGGGCTGAAGGTCAAGGTGGCGGGCGGGACAGCACCCTTTACCTGGCTGGCAGACGGCGTACCGGTGGTGGTCGCGTCCGACGCGCGCGAGGCGATGCTGGCGATGCCGGGGGCGGGCTTCGTGACGCTGAGCGTGATCGATGCCGAGGGCCGGTCGGACCGGGTGCAAGTGCAGGTGCGCTGAAGGGCTGGCTCGTCGTGCGCCTTTGGCTTCTTCTCGCAGGGCGACCGACGAGGAGCGAAGGCAAACGAGGAGGGGTCCGGTTGCGCCGGAGTTTTCAAAAACTCCGGACCGGAGCCTTTGAAGGCTCCGGTGCGATTTCTTCGAAGAAATCGTCTATGCGCGTTCGATGGCCAGCGCGATGCCCTGCCCGCCGCCGATGCACATGGTGATCAGCGCGGTGCGGCCGCCGGTGCGTTCCAGCTCGTGCAGGGCCTTCACCACGAGGATCGCACCGGTTGCCCCGACGGGGTGGCCAAGCGCTATGGCCCCGCCGTTGGGGTTCACCTTCGCCGGGTCCAAGTCCAATGCGCGGGAGACGGCGAGGGCTTGCGCTGCAAAGGCCTCGTTCGATTCCACCACGTCGAAGGACTGGGGTTTGACGCCGAGTTTGGCGCAGAGAGCCTGGACGGCGGGGATGGGACCAAGGCCCATGACCTTGGGGTCCACGCCCGCCAGCGCATAGCCCATGACCCGGGCGCGGCTGCCCTTGTCCGACCGCGACAGCACCAGTGCCGCCGCGCCGTCGTTGATGCCGGAGGCATTGCCCGCCGTCACCGTGCCGTCCTTCTGGAAGGCGGGTTTCAGGCCCGCCAGAGCCTCGGCGCCGGTGGTCTTCGGGTGTTCGTCCACGGCGAAAGTGACGGGTCCCTTCTTGCCGCCGATCTCGATGGGCACGATCTGACCCGCAAACCGCCCCTCCGCGATGGCGCGGGCGGCGCGGGTCTGGCTTTCCAGCGCGAACGCGTCCTGATCCTCGCGGCTGATCCCGTGCTGGGCAGCGACGTTTTCTGCCGTCACGCCCATGTGCCCGGTCCCGAACGGACAGGTCAGCGCGCCAGTCATCATGTCCAAGGCGCGGGTGTCGCCCATCTTCTGGCCGAAGCGCGCGGCGGGGAGGATGTAGGGCGAGCGGCTCATGCACTCGGCCCCGCCCGCCAGCGCCATCTCGGCATCCCCGAGCATCAGCGCCTGGACGGCCGAGACCACGGCCTGCGCGCCGGAGCCGCAGAGGCGGTTGACGTTCAGCGCCGGGGTGGTTTCGGGGATGCCGGCGTTCATAGCCATGACGCGGCTGAGGTACATGTCGCGGGGTTCGGTGTTGATGACATGGCCCATCACGACCTGGCCGATCTGCGCACTCTCGACCCCGGCGCGGGCCAGCGCGGCCTTGGCGGCATGGGTCGCGATGTCGATGGGCGGCAGGGCAGAGAGCGAGCCGCCGAACCCGCCGATGGCGGTGCGGGCGGCAGAAAGGATGTGGATGTCGGTCATGGGGGCCTCCGGCGTTTCCTGCAGCATGCACGAAAGCCGGGAGGTTGCAGAGGGGACGTCACGTCACGGGGGCGTCACTCCCGCCATTGACATGCGCGGGCGGGCGGGGTTGATCGGGCGGAACGAGCGGGAGAGCGACGTGAAAGACCTGATCAGGGCCAATGCGGCGCTGCTGTTCGCCGGGGTGGCGACCTTTGTCATGATGGGGGCGGGGCAAGCGCTCTTCGGTCCCGCGCTGCCGGTCTATGTCCGCGATTTCAGCTTGGGCGAGGGCGAGGCGGGGCTTTTCGTGGCGCTCCTCTGGGTCGGCTGCTTCCTGGGCGTGGGCTTCATGTTCTTCAGGGGAGCGCTGATCGGACCGCGGCACACGCTGGCGGTGATGGCCGCCGGGATGGGGCTGATGGCCGTTGAGGCGGGCTGGGTCCTGACCTTTGCAGGCGGGATGGTCTTCGGCATGGGCTACGGCATGGCGACGGCGGTGTTCAACCCGCGGGTCATGCGGGCCTTCGGGGCGAAGGGCCCGTCGATGCTGAGCCTTCTGAACGCGACCTTCGGGGTGGGTGCCATCGCTGCACCGCTGGTGTTCGTCTGGCTTGGCAGCGATCCGGCCCTGACCTTTGCGACCGTGGCCGTGGCGCTTGCCGTGGTCTGGGCCTTTGCCGGACCGGCGGGACGCGAGGGCATTGCGCCGGTCGGCGAGGTCAAGGCCTTCCGGCCGCACTGGGGGATCCTGGCCTTCGGGGCGCTGGCGATCGGGATGGAGGCAAGCCTTGCGGGTCTTGGCCCCACCGCCCTGATCCGGGCGGGGGTGGCGGAGACGCGGGCGTCCGAGCTTCTGAGCCTCTTCTTCGTGGTCTTCCTGCTTGCTCGGATCGTCCTGATCTTCATCGCGCACCGGGTTGCGCCCTTCCTTCTTTACACCCTGTCCATCGGCTCTGCCGCCCTGTTCGCGCTGGGGGCCGCGCTGATCTCGCCCTCGGTGTTCTTCGTGGCGATGGGCGCCTCGGCCGGGGTCTTCTTCCCGGGCTACTACGTGACGGCCAGCGGAAAGATGGGCGAGGACATCCGTGTGCCGCCGACCATCGTCGCCTCGGGTCTGGTGGGCGCGATCGCGACACCGCTGATCCTGGCGCCGCTGGTGGCGGGCATGGGGGATCGTGGCTTCTTCTGGGTCTGCGCCGCGCTTCTGGGGGCCGCGACCGTGGCGGCGGTCTTGTCACTGCGGCGGATGAAGGTCTGACGCGTCAGCGTCCGGCCTGCCATTCGGCGACCCATTCGAGCGGCCAGAGCAGCATCAGGACGTTCAGCGCAAGACCGTCCCGGATGATCCAGATCGTCACCCCCTCGAACAGAAGGATCAGCGCCACCGTAACCCAGACCGGCAGCTTCGCGGCCAGCCAGAAGCCGACGATCATCGCCACGATGTCGGCCACCACGTTCAGGACGGAATCGCCATAGTAGTCCAGCGAGATGGTCACTGTCCGGTACCGTTCGATCACGGCGTCCGAGTTTTCGATGATCTCCCAGGCGGCCTCGACCAGAGTGGCGATGGACAGCCGCCAGCCGAAGGAAAGCCGCCGGGCCACCAGCCACAACAGGCCGTAGAACAGGAAGCCGTGGATCACATGGCTGGGCGTGTACCAGTCGCTGATGTGCTGGCTGTTCTCGGAACTGACCACCTCGCCGTGCCAGAGCTTGATGTAGCCGCACTTGCAGATCGGCTCGCGCCCGATCCACAGGAGGTAGGCGGCGCCCAGCAGGATAATTCCTGCTACAACAAGAAGGGGCGAAATGCGTCTGATCATGACGCATAGGAATCACGCGGCGCGCGTGCCGTCCAGAGAATTGAGGAACGCGATGCGGAAGGTTTTCCTGACTGTCCTTTTGGTGCGCATGGACCACCGGCGAGGTGACGGAGTTCGAGATGCTTGACGCGGTCTGGGGCGCGGCGCTTTTCGCCGCCCGGGTCGATGAAGTGCTGAAGGGCCGGCCAGGGGCAAGGTCGAGTTCATCTGGACCACCGTCATGGCGCAGGGTCCCTGTCCCCAGCTGGCGACCGGGCGTGTCCTGATCGGCGCGATGAAGGGCGGGCGCGTCGCCGTGACCACCGGGGTGCCAGACCTGCGGCCGGACTTGCCTTCCGTCATCCAGCCCTATTGTGGAGAGGTGTGGATGCAACCGGCCACGGCAGAGACGCTGGCCCTGGCGAAGGAGGCGCTGGAATGACCGAGAAGAACCCCTGGCGTTTCGGCCCGACGCGGGGCGAGCTGTGGTTCTGGCTCTGGACGAGCCTTGGCGGCTTTGCACTCCTGGCAATCGCGCTGGCCGTCCGGGGCCTTCCGCAGGGTCCGGCCCTGGCCGAGGTCGTGGGACTTGCCGTCGTTGTCTTCGGCTATCTTGGCGGCCGGTCAGTAAAGCGCCTGATCCGGCGCGAGCACCCCTAGCCCTTCGAGAACAGCATCGGCGGCGGGCCAGGAAGCTTCTTGCGTCCTTCCGGCGTGAGAAGGGCTGCGTCGGTTCCCTCGATCACAACGGCCGAGAGGGGGCCGCCATAGGCCGCGCTGGAATCGACGTTGATGCGGTTGCCGTAGTGTGTGGCTTCCTTGATCGCGGTATGACCGTGGACGACAAGCGGGCCGAAGCTTTCCACCTCGATCAGGAACAGGTCGCGGATCCAGACAAGGTCGGTCTCGCTTTGCTGGTCCAAAGGAACGCCGGGGCGAAGACCCGCGTGGACGAAAACGCAATCGCCAGCCTGGTGCATCGTGGGGCGGGTCGCGAGGAAATCCCGGTGGGCCTGCGGGACGGCGGCGAGTGCATCGGCGTGGACCTTGGCGACCGGGCGGTCCGCGGCCTTCTTCACCCCGTAGGAAGCCAGCGTGTCCGGCCCGCCAAGCTTTGGGTGGAGCCAGCCGAGGTCGGCGCGGAGGCCCGGTTCGGGTTCCAGCGGATCGTTCAGGAACCGGCTGAACATGCGGTCGTGGTTGCCCTTCAGGACCACCCAGTCCTCGCCCCGCGCCTCGCCCTGCATCAGGAAGTCGATCACCCCGCGGCTGTCCGGCCCCCGGTCGACGAGGTCCCCCACGTGGACCACCTGGCCCGACCCATGCTGCGCCATGTCCCTGGCGATCAGGTCATGCGCAGCCTTCAGGAGACCGAGATGCCCGTGGATGTCGCCGATGGCGTAGAGGTGCATGGAGTTCCCTTGGTTGACCCCGGGGGCACTGCCCCCGGACCCCCGGGATATTTGTGCAAAGATGAAAGGGCAAGGGTAGTCAGGCCTCCGGGTCTGGGAGCATCCGGTAGCTGTCGAACCCGATGTCGCCGGACCAGCGCCACATGGCGAGGAATCCTTCGGGGCCTGCGCGCATGGCGTGGGGGAGGTTCGGGTGGTGATGGATGGGCTCGCCTGCGGTGACGGGGAAGCGGCGGTCGCCGGCCTGCCAGAGGGCAGAGCCGGAGAGGACCGTGTAGGTCTCGGCGGCGTTGTGGGCGTGGAGGGGGTAGTAGCTGAGTGGTGCCTGGTAGAAGAGGCCGAAGAGGAGAGTGTCGGACGGGATCGGTGCCTCGGGGCCGAGGAAAGTGACGATGGATTTGATCGCGCGGAGGCAGGTGGGTTGCAGCGACGCGGCGGGGCTGTCCTGCCAGGGGAGCCACTGGTGGGCGGCGTGAATCAGGCGCGCTGCGGGGAGGCCGGGGAGGCTGGCCGCGTGGAGGATGCCGGGGGAGAGCGTGGAGGGCTTTTGCGTCGGAAAGTCGGTGTCCGTGCCCGCGCGGAGGGCCTCGGCGGTGGCTTGCGCCTCGGGGCGGGGCTCAAGGGCCGTCAGGTCGGCCAGCGCGTGGAGGAGGTCGGGAAGGAGCATGGGGGCCTCGGCCAGGCGAGTGCCCGGCCGAGGCAGGATTTCTCAGGCGACGTCGAACTGCAAGGCTTTCACCTGCTGGAACATGCCGGTGCCCTCCAGCGTCTCGATCACCTTCGGGTCGATCGGCTGGTCGAGGTAGAGGATCGCGATGGCGTCCTGCCCCACGCCCGAGCGGCCGAGGGTGAAGTTCGCGATGTTGACGTTGTTCTTGCCCATCGTCATCCCAAGAAGGCCGATGATGCCCGGCACGTCCTCGTTGGTGGTGTAGAGCATGTGCTGGCCGATCTCGGCGTCGATGTTGATGCCCTTGATCTGGATGAAGCGCGGCTTGCCGTCCGAGAAGCAGGTCCCGGCGACCGAGCGTTCGCGCTTGTCGGTGACCATCGTCACCTTGATGTAGGCGTCGAAGACCCCCGTCTTCTCCTGCCGGGTGGTGGAGATCTGGATGCCCTTGTCCTTGGCGACCACGGGGGCCGAGACGAGGTTGACGTCGGGGTTGTGGGCTTTCAGGACGCCCGCGATCACCGCCTGGTTCAGCGCGGCGAGGTTCATGTTGGCGACAGTGCCGTCGTAGAGGATGTTGATCGCCTTGATCGGCTCGTCCGTCATCTGGCCGATGAAGGCGCCGAGGTGGGAGGCGAGCTTGATCCACGGCCCCATCACGGCGGCCTCTTCGGCGGTGACGTTCGGCATGTTCAGCGCGTTCTGGACGGCGCCGGTCAGAAGGTAGTCCGACATCTGCTCGGCCACCTGCAGCGCCACGTTCTCCTGCGCCTCGGTGGTGGAGGCGCCGAGGTGCGGGGTGCAGACGACGTTCGGGTGGTTGAAGAGCGGGTTTTCGTTCGCCGGTTCGACTTCAAAAACGTCCAGCGCCGCCCCGGCGACGTGGCCGGCGTTCAGCGCGTCGAGGAGGGCGGCTTCGTCGATCAGCCCGCCGCGGGCGCAGTTGATGATGCGGACGCCCTTCTTGGTCTTGGCGAGGTTCTCGCGCGACAGGATGTTGCGGGTCTTGTCGGTGAGGGGGACGTGCAGGGTGATGAAGTCGGCGCGCTGCAGAAGCTCGTCCAGGTCCACCTTGGTGACGCCCAGCTGCCTGGCACGCTCGTCGGACAGGAACGGGTCATAGGCCACGACTTTCATGTGGAGGCCCACTGCACGGTCGCAGACGATCCCGCCGATGTTCCCCGCCCCGATCACGCCGAGGGTCTTGTTGAAAAGCTCCACCCCCATGAACTTGGACTTTTCCCACTTTCCCGCGTGGGTGGAGGCGTTCGCCTCGGGGATTTGCCGGGCCACAGCGAACATCATGGCGATGGCATGTTCCGCCGTGGTGATGGAGTTGCCGAAGGGCGTGTTCATCACGATGACGCCCTTCTTGGACGCCGCCGGGATGTCGACGTTGTCCACCCCGATCCCGGCACGGCCGACGACCTTGAGGTTGGTGGCGTGTTCCAGCAGCTTCTCGGTGACCTTGGTGGCCGAGCGGATGGCAAGGCCGTCGTACTGGCCGATGACGGCGGCGAGAGCCTCCTTGTCCTTGCCGAGTTTGGGGAGGTAGTCGACCTCGACCCCCCGGTCGCGGAAGATCTGGACGGCGGTTTCGGAGAGTTCGTCGGAAACGAGGACTTTGGGCATGGATGTGGTCCTGAATTGGGTTGGGAAGGTGGGCGTTACGCCCACCCTACGGAGGGGTTCTGTAGGGTGGGCGTGTCGCCCACCGCCCGGTCAGGCAGCTTGTGCCAAGGCCGCGATCTCGGCCTCGAAGGCATGGGCGATCCAGGGCATCAGCGCCTGGACGTCCGAGGTCTCGACCGTCGAGCCGCACCAGATCCGCAGGCCCGGAGGCGCGTCGCGGTAGGCACCAAGGTCAAAGCCCGCGCCTGCCTTCTCGATCCGTTTGGCGACAGCCTTGGCGAAGGCCTCGCCGTCGGTGATGCGCGGGTCGGTGAACTTGAGGCAGACGGAGGTGGTCGATGCGGTGGCCGGGTCCTCGGCCAGGTTCGCGATCCAGGGGTTCTGGGCGCAGAAGTCCCAGACGACCTTGGCATTGGCATTGGCCCGCGCGATCAGGCCCTTCAGCCCGCCGATGGACTTCGCCCATTTCAGTGCGACGAGGTAATCCTCGTTCGCCAGCATCGAGGGCGTGTTGATGGTCTCGCCCTGGAAGATGCCTTCGATCAGCTTGCCCTTGGCGGTCAGCCGGAAGATCTTCGGCAGCGGCCAGGCGGGGGTGTAGCTCTCCAGCCGCTCCACCGCGCGGGGCGACAGGATCAGGACGCCATGCGCGCCCTCGCCGCCGAGGACCTTCTGCCAGGAGAAGGTGGTGACGTCGAGCTTGTCCCAGGGCAGGTCCATCGCGAAGGCGGCGCTGGTCGCATCGCAGATGGTCAGGCCTTGGCGGTTGGCGGGGATCGCCTCGCCGTTCGGCAGCCGGACGCCCGAAGTAGTGCCGTTCCAGGTGAAGACCACGTCCTTGTCGAAATCGACCTGGGCGAAGTCCACGATCTGGCCATAGGGGGCCTTGCGGACCGTCGCGTCCAGTTTCAGCTGCTTGACCACATCCGTGACCCAGCCTTCGCCAAAGCTTTCCCAGGCCAGCATCTCGACCGGGCGGGCGCCGAGGAGCGACCACATCGCCATCTCCACCGCGCCCGTATCCGAGGCGGGAACGATGCCGATCCGGTAGTCGGCGGGAACGCCGAGGATCTCGCGAGTGAGGTCGATCGCCTCTTTCAGCTTGGCCTTGCCAACCGCAGCGCGGTGCGAACGGCCCAGGGGGGCGTCGGCCAGCATGTCGAGGGAATATCCGGGGATCTTGGCGCAGGGGCCCGAAGAGAAGCGCGGGTTGGCCGGGCGCTTGGCCGGCGGGGTCAGGTCTGTCATGGTAGCCTTCCAGCTAAAAGCCCTTCGTTGGGGAAGGGTGTCCCGCCGCCTTGGCTAAAGACCCGCCCGCTCTGGCGCAAGCGGAAAAATCGCGATAGTCCGACGCTTGGTCGCGAAAAAGCGACACGCCTGTTCACTATCGGAAACCTGCCCCATGTACGTCGTCACGCTTCTGACCAATCCCGAAACCCCGGTGCTGGAGCGGGTGACGGTCGAATCCCTGCGCAACGCATGGGGCGGAGGCGAGGCGCGCTGGCTCGACCCGGGAGTGGCAGCAGAGTTCGATCTGGCAGAGGTGCCGGAGAACCGCTGGGAGGTCTGGGAAGGCCTGCAGGCGCTGCGGGTGGACATGGTGGTGCAGAAGTCGGAGGGGCGGAAAAAGCGCCTGCTCATCGCCGACATGGATTCGACGATGATCCGGCAGGAATGCATCGACGAGCTGGCCGAAGAGGCCGGAGTCGGCGCGCGCGTGGCGGACATCACCGCGCGGGCGATGAATGGGGAACTCGACTTCGAGGGCGCACTGCGTGAACGGGTGGGGCTTCTGAAAGGTCTGCCTGAGGCGGTGATTGAGCAAGTCCTGAGGGACCGGATCACGTTGATGCCGGGCGGGCCGGTGCTTCTTGCGACGATGAAAGCGAACGGGGCCTACGCGGCGCTGGTGTCGGGCGGGTTCACGGCCTTCACGGCGGCGGTGGCTGCGACGCTGGGCTTCGACGAGAACCGGGCCAATACGCTGCACGTCGCGGCCGGAGCCTTGGCAGGAACGGTGGCAGAGCCGATCCTGGGCAAGGAAGCCAAGCTCCAGGCGCTGAACGAGATCACCGTGCGGCTGGGGTTCACGCCCGACGAGGCGCTGGCCGTCGGTGACGGGGCCAACGACCTTCCCATGCTGATGGCCGCCGGGACAGGGGTTGCCCTGCACGCGAAGCCCACGGTCCAGGCGCAGTGCGATGTCCGGGTGAACCACGGTGACCTGACCGCGCTTCTCTACCTGCAGGGCTATTCGCGTGAGGAGTTCGCGTGCTGACCCGCCCGGCGACTCCGGCGGACGCGGAAGCGATGGCCCAGGTCCTGAACGCGGTGATCGCCTTGGGTGGCACGACTGCGCATGAGGTCGCGAAGTCCCCCGCCGATGTTCGGCGCGAATACATCGATGGGCCGGATGTCCTCTCCTCGGTCGTGGCAGAGGACGAGGGTCGCGTTGTCGGCTGGCAGTCGGTGGAGCATTGGGAGGGCGACGCGCATATAGGCAGCTTCGTCCAGCCGGGCCTGCAGGCGAAGGGCGCGGGCGTCCGGATGTTCGAGCTCACCTGCAAGATGCTGCGGTCCAAAGGGGTGCGCGAGATCGTGGCCTCAATCCGGGCGGACAATGTGCCGGGGCTCGCCTATTACGCCCGCATCGGTTTTGTCGACTTCGCCCATGAGCCTGACTTCGCGCTCTCGGACGGGCGCAAGGTCGGGCGCGTCCACCGCCGCTTCACACTCTGAGGCCCCCTTGTCCCCGTCGCCGGGACGGGCGACAAGCCGGGCATGTTCGAGATTGCTACCCATCTTGCCGTTCTGCTGGTCCTTGCTGCCTTCTGCGCCGGCTTCGTCGACAGCATCGCGGGCGGGGGCGGGCTGATCTCCGTTCCGGCGCTGCTGCTGGCTGGTGCTTCTCCGGTGGAGGCCTTGGCGACGAACAAGCTGCAGGGCACTTTCGGCGCAGCAACGGCCACGTTGACCTATGCGCGCGCCGGGCATGTCCGTCCCTCCGAACAACTGGGGATGGCGGCGATCAGCGCGGTGTTTGGGGCGCTCGGGGCGCTGGTCGCGCATCTGATACCGGCCGAGGTCCTGCGGATCGTCATGCCGGTGGTTCTGATCGGCGTGGCGGCCTTCTTCGCGCTGAAGCCGGGGCTGTCCGATGACGCCCGGGCGCAAAGGATGAAGCCCGCGGTCTTTGCGGTGACGGCGGTGCCGCTGATCGCCGCCTATGACGGGTTCTTCGGGCCGGGGACCGGATCCTTCTTCATGATGGGCTTCGTTCTTCTGGTGGGCTACGGGGTCCTTAAGGCGACGGCCCATACCAAGATGCTGAACTTCGCCTCGAACATCGGCTCGCTGGTCGTCTTCATCCCCTCGGGCGCGATGTGGTGGGCGGTGGGGCTGGCGATGGCGGCGGCTCAGGTCGCCGGGGCCTCCCTGGGCGCGCGGCTGGCAATGCGGGTGGGCGCGCGGCTGATCAAGCCCTTGCTTGTCGTCACTTCGACCGCGATGGCCCTGCGGCTTCTCTGGCAGGCTTTCGGCTAAAGGCCCCAGTCGGCACCCTGCATCTCGCGCAACCGGCTCGCGGTGCGTTCGAATTCGAAGGAGCCTTCGCCTTCGATGTAAAGCCGCTCCGGCGTCTCGGCGGCCGAGGCGATCAGGCGGACCTTCGCCTCGTAAAGCGCATCGATCAGGGTCACGAAGCGCTTCGCCTCGTTGTAGTTGGCGGATGACAACTGAGGGATGTCTTCCAGGATCAGCACCCGGACGGCGCGGGCGATGGCGAGGTAATCTGCGGGGCCGAGGGGTTTCGAGCAGAGGTCCCAGAAGCTGGCCCGCCCAACGCCATTCGAGAACCGCGGCAGCGTGACTTGCCGTCCGTTCACCTCCAACATCAGCGGGGCCTCGGGGGCACCACCGGTGAGGTCGGTCCAGATCTCGGCGATCTGTGTCGTGGCGGAACGGGCCGGGTGGAAGTATACCTGCGCGCCCTGCAGGCGGTGCTGACGGTAGTCGGTGGGGCTTTCCAGCTCGACGACGTGGAGCCTTTCTTCCAGCATCGCGATGAAGGGCAGGAAGATGCCGCGGTTGAGGCCGTCCTTGTACAGGTCCTGCGGCGGGCGGTTCGAGGTGGTGACGATCACGATGCCGGCGGCGAAGAGCTTCTCGAAGAGGCGTCCCACCAGCATCGCGTCGGTGATGTCGGTGATCTGCATCTCGTCGAAGGCGAGGAGCCGCAGGTCGCGGATGATCTCGTCGGCGACGGGGGAAAGCGGGTCCTCCACACCCCGGGCGCGGGCGGCGTGCATGCCCTTGTGGACGGACTGCATGAAGGCGTGGAAGTGGACGCGGCGTTTCTGCTGGATGGCCGTGGCCTCGGTGAAGAGGTCCATCAGCATCGACTTGCCGCGCCCGACGCCGCCCCAGAGGTAAAGGCCGCGCGGGGGTTGGATGGGCTTCGCGAAGAGGCCCGCGAAGAGGCCGACCTTGCGGGTCGCGTTCGCTTCGAGCCACGACCGGAGCTCTTCGAGGCGGGGGAGGAGGGCGTGCTGGGCCGGGTCCGGGCGGAGGGTACCCGCGACCACGCGGGCCTCGTAGATCTCGGTCAGGGTCTGGCGCATGGAGGAGGATTACCGGGGCGGGGGTGGGGGCCGCAAGGGATTCCGGTTGTCCACGCAGGACAGGGGGTGCGGGGGCAGGGATTTCAAGGGGTTGGGGGTGGGCGTTAGGGTGGTGTTAACTGTGGCTTGGCTGCGTCTGGGTCGTTCCCGCAGAAGGGAGAGACCAGGCTGAGAGTGGAGAGCTACAAGTGGATCCCCGCTTTCGCGGGGACGTCAGGGGGAGCCAACGGCGGTGGAGTAGCACCCATGTACCAACCCCTAAGGCGCCAATGGGCCGTCGGTCTGCGCATTTTGGTTGGGTGGACCCCCGCTACAGCAGTCTTCATTGAGTCGCGCTGAAGCCCGACCTACGGATTTGTCGCAGGTTCCGCTGGGGCGGTACCTTCGGTCGGGGTTGCGGGGGCCTCGCCCTCGACTGGGGCCGGGGCCTCGGGTGGGGCCGTCAGGATGCCGTTCTGCCAGATGCCCTCGGCCACTTCGCCGCTGGCGTAGGTGAGCTTCCCTTGACCCTCGCGCTTGCCGGCCTTGAACAGGCCCTCGTAGACGTCGCCCTCGGGGTAGGTGGCCACGCCCTGACCCTCGATCTGACCGGCAACCCAGGTGCCCACGTATTTGAACCCTTCGGCCGTGGTGAATTCGCCCTGGCCGTCCCGGAGGCCCGCCTTGAAGTCGCCGTTGTACAGGCTGCCGTCAGGGTAGACCGCCGAGCCGACACCCTGCCGCTGGCCTGCGACCCAGTCGCCGTCGTAGCGGTAGCCGTCGGGGTAGGTCATCACGCCCTTCCCATCGGGCTTCGCCTGCTTGAACGAGCCCTCATAGACCCGACCGTCCTTGTAGGTGGCGCGGCCCTGGCCCTCGATCACGCCGGCGACCCAGTTGCCCTGGTAGGTCGAGCCGTCCGGGTAGGTGATCGCGCCCTGGCCGTTCGGCTGGTCGGCCTTCATCGCGCCGATGTAGACGGAGCCGTCGGGATAGGTGATTGACCCCGTCCCCTCCATCCGGCCCTCGACCCAGGTGCCTTCGTATTTGAAGCCGTCCGGCGTGGTGAAGGTGCCGCGGCCCTGGCGGCGGTCCTTGGTCCAGGTGCCGATGTAGATGTCGCCGTTCTTGTGGGTCAGCTTCCCCTGCCCGTCACGGAGGCCGTCCTTGAAGCTGCCTTCGTAGACGTCGCCATTGGGCTGGGTCAGCATGCCGGCGCCGTTGATCTGCCCCTCGGCCCAGTCGCCCTGGTAGATCAGCCCGCCGGGCATGGTGAGACGGCCCTTGCCCGACCGCTGGCCCTTGACGAGCCCGCCCTCATAGACCGTGCCGTCTGGGTAGGTGATCTTGCCTTGGCCTTCCTTGACGCCCAGGACCCAGTCGCCTTCGTAGGTGTAGCCCGAGGGGTTGGTGAGCTTTCCCTTGCCGTTGTGGGTGCCCTTGACGAAGGTGCCCTCGTAGACCGACCCGTTGGCGTATGTGGCCTTCCCGGTCCCGGTCATCTGGCCCTGGACCCAGTCGCCTTCGTAGATGCGGCCGTCGGGTGAGGTGATCTTGCCCTTCCCCTCGGGCTGGCCCTTCACGAAGCTGCCTTCGTAGACCGAGCCGTTCGGGTAGCGCGCGGTGCCGACGCCGGTGATCTCACCCTCCACCCACTCGCCGGAATAGGTGAAGCCGGACGGCAGGCGATATGTCCCCATGCCGTGCTGGCGGCCGTTCAGGAAGGTGCCTTCGTAGACCGATCCGTCGTCGTACTGCTTGGTGATGATGTCCCCCTCTTGCGCCTGCGCGGGGAGGGCGAGGGCTGCGAGGAGGAGGGCAGTGGGCAGGCGCATGGGCGAATCCCTCGGGGGCATTGCGGGGCAGGGTAAGGGGCGGGTTCAGGTGTGACAAGGATTTGACGGTCAAAGGCTCGGGAGGGGCGGGAAACACTTTCCCTTGGGGCGTGGTTTGGTAGAAGGAGAGGATATAGTGGGGGCCCGGCCATGACCGACACGTTCAAGATGATGCTGGCACAGTTGAATCCGGTGGTGGGCGACATCGCGGGGAACGCCGCGCGGGCCAAGGCGGCGTGGGAAAGCGGGCGTGCCGCGGGCGCCGACATGGTCGCGCTGACCGAGATGTTCATCACCGGCTACCAGACCCAGGACCTGATCCTGAAGCCGGCCTTCGTGGCGGCCGCGGTGGCGGCGGTGGAGCGGCTGGCGGTGGAGTGCGCCGACGGTCCGGCTATGGGCATCGGCGGCCCGGTGCAGCAGGGGCTGAAGCTTTACAACGGGTACTATGTGCTGGAGGGCGGGCGGGTTCATGCGCGTGTCCTGAAGCACCACCTGCCGAACGACGCCGTCTTCGACGAGAAGCGGGTCTTCGCCTCGGCCGATGTTCATGGGCCTTACGTGGTGAAGGGCGTGCGGATCGGGACGCCGATTTGCGAGGACGCCTGGCATCCGGACGTGGCCGAGACGCTGGCCGAGACGGGGGCGGAGATTCTGCTGATCCCCAATGGCTCGCCGTACCACCGGGGCAAGCCGAATTTGCGGTTGAACCTGATGGTGAGCCGGGTGGTGGAGACGGGGTTGCCGCTGGTCTACCTGAACATGGTGGGCGGACAGGATGACCAGGTGTTCGACGGCTCGTCGATGGTGCTGAATCCGGGCGGTCGGCTTGCGGCGCAGCTGCCGCAGTTCGACGAGTGCGAGGTGATGGTCACCTTCCGGCGCGGGCCCGAGGGATGGCTGGCGGACCAGGGAGAGATCGCGGAGATCCCGCCAATCGGGGAAGCGGATTACCGGGCCTGCGTCATGGGCCTTGGTGATTACATGCGGAAGACGGGGTTCAGGAAGGCGCTGCTGGGGCTGTCGGGCGGGATCGACTCGGCGATCGTGGCGGCGATGGCGGTGGATGCGCTGGGGCCGGAGAACGTGCGCTGCGTGATGCTGCCATCGGAGTTCACCAGCCAGGAGTCGCTGGACCTCGCCACGGCGGCGGCGAAGGCCCTGGGGTGCCGCTACGACACGGTGCCGATCAAGGGCGCTCAAGGGGCGGTGGGGGAGGCTTTGGCGCCGCTGTTCGAGGGGACCGAGCCGGGGATCACCGAGGAGAACATCCAGAGCCGCCTGCGGGGGCTTCTGCTGATGGCGCTGTCGAACAAGTTCGGCGAGATGCTGCTGACCACCGGCAACAAGTCCGAGATGGCGGTCGGCTACTGCACGATCTACGGCGACATGAACGGCGGCTACAACCCGGTGAAGGACATGTACAAGACGCGCATGTTCCTGACCGCGCGGTGGCGGAACGAGCACCATCGGGCGTGGATGAAGGGCCCGGCGGGAGAGGTGATCCCGGAGCGGATCATCGCGCGGCCCCCGTCCGCGGAGCTGCGGGCGAACCAGCGCGACGACGACAGCCTGCCGCCCTATGAGGTGCTGGACGCGATCCTGGAGTGCCTCGTCGAGAAGGAGATGTCGGTCGAGGGAATCGTCGCGCTGGGGTTCGACCGGGCGGTGGTGAAGAAGGTCGAGCACCTGCTCTACATCGCGGAATACAAGCGCTTCCAGTCGGCCCCCGGCGTGCGGCTGACGCAGCGCGCCTTCTGGCTGGACCGCCGCTACCCGATTGCCAACCGCTGGCGCGATGACGGCTGAACTGGTCGTCTCCAGCTTCTACGACCTGCGCGACGCCGTGGCTTTCGACCGGGCGGCGCGGTCCCTTGTCGCGCGGCTGCGGCTGACAGGCATGGAGGGTGTGCGGAGCTACCGGTTTCTCGGCGGGGTGCGGGACCGGCGGCTGGTGGCGATCTACGAGGAACCGGCGACCTGGGTCCAACTGCAGGACCGGATCGCCTCTTGGGCGGAAAGCGCGGCCTTGCGGGACGCGGCTCGGCTGGTGCGGATGGATGTGTACGGGACCCTCAGCCCACCGATGCGGGATTGGGCTGAAGGGTTGGGCCTAGGGCGGCGGTTGCGGTTGATCGGCGAAACGTCACCTGCGCCGGCCGTGCCGGTCAGAAGAACGGGTGCGGCCCGGGGTATCTTCCAGCGACTTGCAGGTGGCTGACGAGCTGCCCTTCCTGCCAGTGGTGCAGGAGGAAGGCGGCGGGCTCGGTAATCGAGGCCGGTTCCGCATCCGGTGCAAGGCGTAGGGCAAGGCTGGTGGTGATGGCCGGGGCGGTCAGCGCGGGGCGGCCGGCGAAGCTGGTCAGCGTGGAGCGGTGGACATGGCCCGCGATCAGGCGGATCACCTGGGGGTGGCGGGCCAGCACCTCGGACAGAAGGTCCTCTCCGAAGCAGCGGAACTCGTCGATGAAGGCGATCCCGGTGGCATAGGGCGGCTGGTGCATCATGAGGAGCGTGGGTTTGTCAGGCGCGGCGGCGAGCGTGGCGTCCAGCCAGGCGGCATGGTCGGGCGTGACGAGGCCGTGGTGGCCCCCCGGAACGGTGACGTCGAGGCCGATCACGCGGACAGGGCCGTCGGCGACGGCGTGAAGCGGGCCGGTGGTGGGGAAAGGAATCAGGTTCGGGAGGCTGGAGAGACCCGTGCGGAAACCCTCACGGTCGTCGTGGTTGCCGGGGATGGCGAGGACGGGGGCGGGGAAGCCTGCCAGCAGTTCGCGGGCCGAGGCGTAGCTTCCCGCATCGCCGTGCTCGGTCAGGTCACCGGAGAGGATGAGGAGGTCGGGGGCGAAGCTTGCGGCCTGGTCCAGCGTCTCGGCAAAGCGCGGGGTGGTGTCGAGGACGGCCTGGTAAAGCTGACCCGTCGGGCAGATGTGCGGGTCGGAGAGGTGTGCGATCAACATGGCGGGGTCCGAGGGCGGTGGGCAAAGATGCCCACCCTACGGGTGTTTGTGCGGGAAGTCGCCCGTTGCGTGGGGAAGGTGGGCAGGAATGCCCACCCTACGGTCAAACCTCGGTCACCGTGCATTCGCGCAGGAGGCGCATCACGTCTTCCGGGCGGCAGAGCTGGGTGGCGTCGGTGGTCACGGCGGCGGAGGCTGCGGCGGAGCCCAAGGCCAACGCCTCGGCATTGGTCTGCCCCTGCGCGAGCGCCAGCACGAAGGCCGCGACGAAGCTGTCGCCCGCGCCCACGGTGGACTTCACCTTCACCTTCGCGGCCTTGGCGAACAGCTTCTGGTCCTTGTCGGCCAGCACGTTGCCCTCTGCCCCCCGCGCGATGATGACGGTCTTGGCCACGCCGCGGCGGACCAGCGACTGCGCGAATTCGGCTGTGTCCGAGAGCGTCGGGAGCGGCTTGCCGGCCAGTTCCTCGCCCTCGGGCCCGTCCATCCGCAGGACCTCGAGCCCTGGGATCGGATGGCGCACGGCTTCCGTCAGGGTGGAGCCGGAAGTGTCGAGAACCACGCGGGTCTCGGGCATGGATGCGGCAAGCTGCGCCGGAAAGTCGACGGGCACGCCGGGGGGCTGGCTGCCCGAGATGACCGAGAACCCGCCGGGCCGGGCGGTGGCGCGGAGAAGGGTGAATACGCGTGACCGTTCCGCCTCGCCCCAGACGGGGCCGGGCAGCATGAAGCGGTACTGCTTGCCGGTGGTGCCTTCGTTCACCGTCAGCGACTGGCGCGTCTCGCCGGGTCCGAGGATCGACAGGAACGTCACGCCTTCCGCCCGGATCAGGCCGGCAAGCCGGTCACCGGTAAGGCCGCCGATCGCCACCAGCGCAAGGCTGTCGCCGCCCAGGGACTTGATCGCGCGAGAAACGTTGAGGCCACCACCGCCGGGGTCGAGAAGCGGCTCCGTGCAGCGGAGCTTGTGGCCGGGGATCAGCTCGTGGACCTCGGTCGCCATGTCGAGCGCGGGGTTGAGCGTCAGGGTCAGGATGGGGGCTTGGGACATGCGGCACCTGTTCGTGTTACCGCTATCATAAGCCTTCCGTGCGGAAATGGAACAGCCCCCGGTCGAGGGGGACGCCGGGGGCACACTGGTCAAGCACGGAAGTCCGGAGGGAGCAGTCCGGACGGGGTCAGCCGTTCAGCAAAAGCTGGTAGCTGGCGGGCACGTAGCGGAAGCCGTCGCCCTGCGCCTCGACATAGCCCACGCCGGGGAAGGGCATGTGGTAGCCGATGAAGGGGATCTTGTCGGCGGCGATCTGGCCGAAGACCTGCTTGCGGACGGCGGCCGCGGCGGCCTTGTCGCGGTCGAAGCGCACTTCCCAGTCCGGGCGCTGCAGCGACCAGACGTAGTGGTTCGCCGTATCGGCGGTGATCATCAGGCGCTGGCCGTCCGATTCCACGTTGTAGACCATGTGGCCGGGGGAATGGCCGAAAGCGGCCACAGCGGTGATGCCCGGCGCCGGGCTGCCGCCCTCCTCGAGGAAGGTCATGCGGTCGTTCAGCGGGGCCACGTTCTTGACGAAGCCTTCGTCCCCGGCCTCGGTCGCGGCATTATGCTCCACCGCGCCGGTCACGTAGCGGGCATTGGCAAAAGTCGGCGTGGTGCCGTCCGCACCCATCAGCCCGCCGATATGGTCGCCGTGCATGTGGGTCAGGACCACGACGTCGACCTGGTCCGGGGTGTAGCCCGCGGCGGTCAGCGCGGCGAGCGTGCCCTCGGCGGCAAGGCCCGTGTCGAACAGCACCAGTTCCGCGCCGGTGTTGACGAGCGTGGGGGTGAAGAAGTTCTGCGTGCGGTCTGCCGGGATGAAGTTCGCGGCCGAGAGGGCGGCAAAGTCCTCGGGCGAAGCGTTGGTCCCGAAGGTTTCCTGCGGCTTGTCGCCCGCGCGGGTGCCGGCCAGGAGCGTGGTCACCTCGAAGGCGCCGAGCTTGAAGCGGTTCCAGGGCGCGAAGCCCGATCCCTGCATCTCGGCCTTGGCGAAGACGGGCAGAGGAAGCGTGGCGGCGAGGGGCATCGTGGCACCGGCGAAAAGCGCCTGACGGCGGGAAAGTCGGGTCATCCTTGTCCTCCTGAGGTTAGGGTGAGGCAAGGATAGGTTCGGCGGGGCCGAGGTCCGCTCACGCCCGCGTCAGGTGACGTGCGACCCTGCACATGCGCTGTGCACGATCGCCGGGAACCAAAGTCATTCCCACCAGCGGTCGATGTTGGCGATGTCCTCGTCCGACCAGCCGAAGTGATGCGCGAGTTCGTGGACGACGACGTGGGAGACAAGTTCCTGCAGGGAAACGTCGCCGCGCTCGGCCCATTCGTCCAGGATCGGGCGGCGGAAAAGCCAGATGACATCAGGCTTGATGACCTGGTCGGCGGTGGATTTCTCGGTCAGCGGAATGCCGTCGTAGAGGCCGGTCAGTTCGAACGCATCGTCGATCTGCAGTTCGTCCAGCATGTCCTCGTCCGGGAACTCCTCGATCCTGATGCGGATGTGGGTGGCGGGCTCGCGGAAGGGCTCGGGCAGGGTGGAGATCGCCTCGTGGGCGAGTTGCTCGAGAAGCGCGAGGGAGGGGGCGATGCTGTCGGGCGATGGGTTTGTCATCCGGGGAAGATAGGGCCGGGGGCGGGCGGGGGGAAGGGGCGTGGCCGGCCGGTTTGTGGTAGCCTGGTGGAAAGGGAGGCGCGGATGGCGGATGCGAAGACGAAAAGCGCGGCTTTCGACCGCGAGGCCTGGCTGGCCGGAGTGGACCCGGCGCGGCGTGCGGAAGCGGAACGGTTGCTGGCGATCTTCGCCGAGGTGACCGGCTGGGAGCCGCGGCTTTGGGGGCCGTCGATGGTGGGGTTCGGGCGGTATGTCTATCGGTACGACAGCGGGCACGGCGGGGAGAGCCTGGCAACGGGGTTCTCGCCGCGGAAGGCGGAACTGTCGGTCTACCTGATGCCGGGGGGTGGCGACTTCGGGCCGATCCTGACGCGGCTGGGGCCGCACCGGATGACGAAGGCCTGCCTTTACATCAGGCGGCTGTCGGCAGTGGACGAAGGCGTGCTGCGCGAGGTGATCCGGGCGGGGCTGGAGGACCTGGGTCGGCAATGGCCGGTGCATCCGGTCTGACACCTCGACGGGGGAGCCGTCCTCGTGGCATCGAACCACTCGGACGGCGTTGCCACGGAAGGTGACGCTGGCGGCGCGAAACTGGACAAGGCGCGGGGCTTGTGACAGGGAAGGGCGGTTCAAGGAGCCTGCCATGACCGTCACCTGTCGCTTTGCCCCCTCGCCCACCGGCTGGATCCATGTGGGCAACCTTCGCACCGCCCTGATGAACTACCTGATCGCGCGCCAGAACGGCGGGACCTTCATCCTGCGGCTGGACGATACCGACCAGGAGCGGTCGAAGCAGGAATACATCGACGGGCTGAAGGCGGATCTCGACTGGCTGGGGATCAGGTACGACCGGATCGAGCAGCAGTCGAAGCGGATGGACCGCTATGCCGCGGCAGCCGAGCAGCTGAAGGCGGCGGGTCGGTTCTACGAGTGCTTCGAGACGCCCGTGGAACTGGACCTGAAGCGGAAGAAACAGCTGAACATGGGCAAGCCCCCGGTCTATGACCGCGCGGCGCTGAACCTGACCGAAGCGCAGAAGGAAGCCTATCGCGCCGAGGGGCGGCAGGGCTACTGGCGCTTCAAGCTGGATCAGGAGCGGATCGAGTGGACGGACGGGATCATCGGGCCGATCTCGATCGATGCGGCCTCTGTCAGTGACCCGGTGCTGATCAAGGCGGACGGGCAGGTGCTTTATACCTTCGCGTCCTCGGTCGATGACGTGGAGATGGGCGTCACGCATATCGTGCGCGGTGCGGACCATGTGACGAACACGGCCACGCAGATCCAGATCATGAAGGCGCTGGGAGGGACCCCGCCGACCTTCGCGCACCATTCGCTGCTGACCGGACCGCAGGGCGAGGAGCTGTCGAAGCGCCTGGGGGTGCTCTCGCTCCGTGACCTTCGTGCGCGGGGCGTGGAGCCGATGGCGCTTCTGAGCCTCATGGCGCGGCTCGGGTCGTCGAAGCCGGTGGAGCTGGCGGCGAACATGGACGAGCTGGTGGCGGGGTTCGACGTGGGATCCTTCGGGGCCGCGCCCACGAAGTTCGACGCCGAGGACCTGTTCCCGCTGACCCGCCACCACGTCCAGTCGCTGCCCTTCGAGGCGGTGCGCGAGCGCGTGCTTGACCTTGGCGTTCCCGAGGGCGAGGCCGAGGCCTTCTGGGCCGTGGCCAAGGGCAACATAACCGTGCTGGCGGACCTTGAGGAGTGGTGGACGCTTTTCCGGGACGGGGCCGAGCCGGTGGTCGATCCGGCCGACCGCGATTTCGTGGCCGAGGCGCTGGCGATGCTGCCGCCGAAGCCCTGGAGCCAGGCGACCTGGGGCGAGTGGACCTCGGCGGTGAAGGAGGCCACGGGCCGCAAGGGCAAGGACCTGTTCCGTCCGCTGCGTCGGGCGCTGACCGGCCGCGACGCGGGGCCGGAGATGGCCGACGTCATGCCGCTTCTGCGCAAGGTGCCAACCGTCTGAGATTTTGGCAGGCCCCGGAGGGTGTCACGCCCTCCGGACCTCCCGTGGGATATTTGTTGACGGATGAACCCCTGACCGGGCCTCGGTGGTCAGGTCTGGAGCATGTAATGGCAGCACCGAACGCGCAGGCGAAATTCGTCGAGGGAAACCTCTTCCGGCATGTGTCGGTGATGGCGCTGACCTCGTCCGTGGGACTGATGGCGGTCTTTGTCGTCGACCTGATCAACATGTTCTACATCGCGCTTCTGGGGCGGGCCGAGCTGGCTGCGGCCATCGGCTACGCGGGCGCGATCCTGTTCTTCACCACCAGCTTCGGGATCGGCATGTCGATCGCGGTGGGCGCCCTTGTCGCCCGGGCGCTGGGCGCGCGCGATCCGGTCCTGGCGCGGGAGAAGGCGACGACCGGGCTCGTCCTGAGCTTCGTCGCCGGGTCGCTGTTCGCGGCAGTCGTCTGGGTCTTTCTCTGGCCGCTGGTGGGTCTTCTGGGTGCCACCGGAGAGACGGCGGCGCTGACCGTGCATTTCCTGCAGATCGTCATTCCGTCCCAGCCGCTGCTCATGGTCGGGATGATCGGTGGCGCGGTCCTGCGGAGCCACGGTGACGCGCGGGCGGCGATGATGGCGACGGTCTGGGGCGCGGTCGCGACGGCGGTGCTGGATCCGATCCTGATCTTCGTCCTGGGCTGGGAGCTGACCGGCGCGGCCATCGCCAGCGTGGTGGCTCGGGTGGTGATCGCCTGGGTCGCGCTGCAACCGATCCGCAAGAAGTATGGCGGCTTCGACCGGCCGACGACAGGGCAGATCATGGCCGACATGGGTCCGATCTGGGCCATTGCAGTCCCCGCCATCCTGACCCAGGTGGCGACGCCCGTGGGCCAGGCTTTCATCACGCGGGCGACCAGCGCCTATGGCGAGGCGGCGGTGGCAGGCATGGCGATCGCCGGGCGCCTGACGCCGGTGGCCTTCGGGGTGATCTTCGCGCTCGCCGGGGCCATCGGGCCGATCGTCGGGCAGAACTTCGGCGCGGGCCGGATGGACCGGGTGCGGCGGACCTTCTGGGATGCGCTGATCTTCACTGGCCTGGTGATCGTCCTCGTCTCGGCGCTTCTGTTCCTGTTGCGCGGGCCGATCGCCGATGCCTTCCGGGCCGAGGGGCTGACGCGCGATCTCGTCTACCTTTTCTGCGGTCCGCTGGCGCTTCTGTGGTTCTTCAACGGCATGGTGTTCGTGGGCAACGCGGTCTGCAACAACCTCGGGAGACCCTTCTGGTCCACGCTGGTGAACTGGGGCCGGCACACGGTGGGAACGATCCCGCTGGCGCTGTGGCTGGGGCAGACCTGGGGGGCCGAGGGCGTGCTGGTCGGGCAGGCCATTGGCGGGGTTCTCTTCGGTCTCCTGGCCGCCTGGCTGGCGCTTCTGGCGATCCGGGCGCCCGTCATGCCCGCGGCCCGGATGCGCCCGGTGCCGGAGGCCGCGCCCGAGACCGAACCGGTGGCAAGCCCGGGTGAGCGGCGGGCCTGATCCGTCGCAGGGCGGCGGCATACCGTCGTATCCCGAATTTCTCTTGCCCGACGGGGCGGCTTTGGAGTAGGGAGATTCCGTCAGGTTCGGGAGAATCCGGGTCACACCCCGGTGCCGAAGGAGCAACCGCCCCGGTAAACTCTCAGGCGCAAGGACCGTTTCTGACGACAGACTCTGGAGAGTTCCCGGGAAGCCGGGACGCCGAAGGGATAACGATCTCAGGCGCACCTTGGGGTGCAAGGACAGAGGGGGCATCGCAGGGTGGGGATTGGCCCGCCTGACGGTGCCGGTGCGTTTTCCGGTCAGAGACGATGGGAGGGACGGCGATGGCCGACCTGGAGGAGCCGGAGCTTCTGCATCTGGGGCTGGAGGCCCTGCATGAAGAACTGGGCGGCAAGATGGTGCCCTTCGCGGGCTACCGGATGCCGGTGCAGTATCCCGACGGGGTGATGAAGGAACACCTGCACACGCGTAGCGCGGCGGGTCTGTTCGATGTCAGCCACATGGGGCAGGTGATCCTGCGGCCCAAGGGGCAGGTGGATGACCTGAAGCTCGCGTTCGAGGCGCTGATGCCGGTGGATGTGCTGGGCTTGGGCGAGGGGCGGCAGCGCTATGGGTTGTTCACCAACGCCGCTGGCGGGATCCTGGACGACCTGATGTTCACCAACCGGGGGGACCACCTCTACGTCGTGGTGAACGCGGCCTGCAAGGCGGCAGACATCGCCCACATGACCCGGATGATGCCGGGCGTTTCGGTGGAACCGGTGACCGACCGCGCGCTTCTGGCGCTGCAGGGACCGGGGGCCGAGGCGGCGCTGGAGGCCGTGGTGCCGGGCGTCGCCGCGATGCGGTTCATGGATCACCGGGTGTTCGGGGATATCTGGGTTTCGCGGTCGGGCTATACCGGCGAGGACGGGTTCGAGGTTTCCGTCCCCGAGGCGCAGGCGGATGGGTTTGCGCGGAAGCTGCTGGCGCAGCCCGGCGTGGCCCCCATCGGCCTTGGTGCGCGGGATTCGTTGCGGCTGGAGGCGGGGCTCTGCCTCTATGGCCATGACATCGACACCACCACCAGCCCGGTCGAGGCGAACCTGGTCTGGGCGATCCAGAAGGCCCGCAAGTCCGGCGGCGCGCGCGAGGGTGGCTTCCCCGGTGCTGCGCGGATCCTGAAGGAACTGGCCGACGGGCCGGAGCGGCTCCGCGTCGGCCTGAAGCCCGAGGGCCGAGCCCCGATGCGCGAAGGCGTGGAGCTTTTCGCCGAGGACGGCACGCCCGTCGGCCGGGTGACCTCCGGCGGCTTTGGCCCTTCGGTCAATGCCCCCATCGCGATGGGTTACGTGGCCCGCGCCCATGCTACTGTCGGCACGACTCTGCTGGGCGAGGTGCGTGGCAAGCGCCTGCCCGTGACCGTCGCCGAGATGCCTTTCCAACCGACAACCTACAAGCGCTGAGGACTGACCATGAAATACACCAAGGAACACGAATGGCTGCGCGTCGAGGGTGACCTCGTGGTCGTCGGCATCACCGAACACGCGGCGACGCAACTCGGCGACGTGGTCTTCGTCGAACTGCCCGAGACCGACACGATGGTCGCCGAGGGCGACGAAGTCTGCGTGATCGAAAGCGTCAAGGCCGCCTCCGACATCTTGGCGCCCATCGACGGCGAGATCGTCGCGGTCAACGAAAAGCTGGTCGACGCACCTGGTCTGGTCAACGAAGACCCGACGGGCGCCGCCTGGTTCTTCAAGCTGAAGGTGGATGACCTGAGCGTGCTCGACCAGTTCATGGACGAGGACGAGTATCAGGACCTGATCGGCTGACCCTCGCGCCCCCGGAGTTTTCGAAAACTCCGGACAATTTTCTTCGAAGAAAATTGCAAATCCCTTCGAAGGGATTTGTCCGCCCCATCCCAGAGGCTTGTGCCATGACCTTCACGCCCACCGACTACAACCCCTACGACTTCGCCAACCGCCGCCACATCGGCCCCTCTCCGTCGGAGATGGAGGAGATGCTTGCCGCAGTCGGTGCCCGCACGCTGGACGAGCTGATCGACCAGACCGTGCCCCCCTCGATCCGCCAGTCGAAGCCCCTGCCCTGGGCTCCGCTGGCCGAGCATGAGCTTCTGGCCAAGATGAAGGAGGTCGGCGCGAAGAACCGCGTGATGACCTCGCTTATCGGGCAGGGCTATTACGGCACGGTGACCCCCCCGGCAATCCAGCGGAACATCCTGGAGAACCCGGCCTGGTACACGGCCTATACGCCCTACCAGCCCGAGATCGCTCAGGGGCGGCTGGAGGCCCTTCTGAACTTCCAGACGATGGTCTGCGACCTGACCGGCCTCGACGTGGCGAACGCCTCGCTGCTGGACGAGGCGACGGCGGCGGCGGAAGCCATGACGATGGCCGAGCGGGTGGCCAAGTCGAAGGCGAAAGCCTTTTTCGTCGACCGCTTTTGCCACCCCCAGACCATCGCCGTGATCAAGACCCGCGCGCTGCCGCTGGGCATCGAGATCATCGAGGACGACGTCCGCAAGCTGGACCCGAAGACCGTCTTCGGCGCGATCTTCCAGTATCCCTCCAGCTACGGCCACGTGACCGACTTCACCCAGCGCATCGCCTCGCTGCATGCGGCGGGGGCGATTGCGATCATGGCGACGGACCTTCTCGCGCTCTGCATCCTGAAGGAACCCGGCGCGATGGGGGCTGACATCGCCGTCGGCTCTGCCCAGCGCTTTGGCGTGCCGATGGGCTACGGCGGCCCGCATGCCGCCTTCATGGCGGTGAAGGATGCCCACAAGCGGCAGATGCCGGGGCGGATCGTCGGCGTCTCGATCGACGCACAGGGCGGGAAGGCTTACCGGCTGTCGCTGCAGACCCGCGAGCAGCACATCCGGCGCGAGAAGGCGACCTCGAACGTCTGCACGGCGCAGGCCCTGCTGGCCGTCATGGCCTCTATGTACGCCGTCTTCCACGGCCCGAAGGGGCTGCGGGCGATTGCGGAACGGGTGCATTTCCTGACCCAGCGGCTGGCGCGCGCGCTTAAGGCGGCAGGCGCCAAGGTCGACCCGCGGGCCTTTTTCGACACGATCACTGTCGAGGTGGGTGTCGGCCAGGCGGGTATCCTCGCCGCCGCCCGCAACGAAGGCCTGAACTTCCGCAAGATCGGCAACAACCGTGTGGGCATAAGCCTGGACGAGACGACGGACGAGCGGGTACTGATCAAGGTCCTCCGCGCCTTCGGTATCGACGGGGTGCCCCCGCACCGCGCGACCCTGGGCTTCCCGGAGGAGATGCTGCGGACCAGCGACTACCTGACCCATCCGGTTTTCCACATGAACCGGGCGGAATCGGAAATGATGCGCTACATGCGCCGCCTGTCGGACCGTGACCTGGCCTTGGACCGGGCGATGATCCCGCTGGGGTCCTGCACCATGAAGCTGAACGCGGCGGCCGAGATGATGCCGATCACCTGGCCGGAGTTCGGCAGCCTGCACCCCTTCGCGCCGCGCGACCAGGCGGCGGGCTATCACGAGGCGATCAGTGACCTGAGCCAGAAGCTGTGCGAGATCACCGGCTATGACGCGATGTCGATGCAGCCGAACTCGGGCGCGCAGGGCGAATATGCGGGGCTTCTGACCATCCTCGCCTATCATCATGCCCGCGGCGACAAGCAGCGGACGGTCTGCCTGATCCCGACCAGCGCCCACGGCACCAACCCGGCCTCGGCGCAGATGGCGGGGATGGAGGTGGTCGTCGTGAAAGCCTCGGCCAATGGCGACGTGGACGTGGAGGACTTCCGCGCCAAGGCCGAAGCGGCTGGGAACCGTCTCGCGGCCTGCATGATCACCTACCCATCCACGCATGGCGTCTTCGAGGAAACCGTGCGCACGATCTGCCAGATCACCCATGACCACGGCGGGCAGGTCTACATCGACGGCGCGAACATGAACGCTCTCGTCGGGTTGGTGAAACCGGGCGAGATCGGCGGCGACGTCAGCCACTTGAACCTGCACAAGACCTTCGCCATCCCGCATGGCGGCGGGGGACCGGGCATGGGACCGATTGGCGTGAAGGCACACCTCGCGCCGCACCTGCCGGGGCATCCGGAGACGGACAATCCCGAAGGCGGTGGGCTGAAGAGCACCGACCAGGGGACAGTTTCGGCGGCGCCCTATGGCTCGGCGTCGATCCTCCTCATCTCCTGGGCCTACTGCCTGATGATGGGCGGGCCGGGGCTGACCCAGGCGACCCGCGTGGCGATCCTGAACGCGAACTACATCGCGGCGCGGCTTTCGGGGCACTACCCGATCCTTTTCATGGGCAACAAGGGTCGCGTGGCGCATGAATGCATCCTGGACACCCGGCCCTTTGCCGAGGCGGGCGTGACGGTGGACGACATCGCCAAGCGCCTGATCGACAACGGCTTCCACGCGCCCACGATGTCCTGGCCAGTGGCAGGGACGCTGATGGTGGAGCCGACGGAAAGCGAGACCAAGGCCGAGATCGACCGCTTCATCACCGCGCTTCTGTCGATCCGCGAGGAGATCCGCGCGGTCGAGAAGGGCGAGATCAGCGCCGAGGAAAGCCCCCTCCGCCACGCCCCGCACACCGTGGCGGCGCTGGTGGGCGATTGGGACCGGAAGTACTCCCGCGAGACGGGCTGCTTCCCGCCCGGGTCGTTCCGGGTCGACAAGTACTGGCCGCCCGTGGGCCGGGTCGACAACGTCTACGGCGACCGGAACCTGATCTGCACCTGCCCGCCGGTCGAGGCCTACGCCGAGGCGGCGGAGTAGAGGACAAAATCCTTAAGCAAGGATTTTGACAAATTTCTTGCTCAAGAAATTTGGCCCCTGGAGCAACCCGGGGGCCAGAGCGTCACGGCTGGGGCTTCGGCGCCGGGGTCCCGAGCGCTCCGCCCGGCCGCGTGCCAAGCCCGCCGCCAGAGCCCACGCCGCTGGTCTTGGGCTTCGACAGGTCCGGCACCTTGGGCGGGGTCTTGACGCCGCCCGGAGACGAGCCCAGCACCTTGCCGCCAGAACCGCCGGTCTGGCCCTGCTTCGCCAGGCAGGCCTGCGCCAGTTCCAGTGCGGGGGCGATGCCGTCCACGTCGAAGCCGTCGTCGATCCCCATGCCAAGCATCCTTAGGTACCGACCGCTGACCAGGAAATCGATGGTGGGCTGCACGCCGGTGTAGGTGATGCCTGCGAAGGACTGGTCCCAGGCCTCGCCGTTGCCGATGGCGGGCAGGCCGGTTTCCATCATCACCCAAAGCTCGAAGGTCTGGCCGGGTTCGAAGCGCACGTCGGGCTGTGACAGAAGGATCGATGCCGTGTCGTTGGGATAGAGCCCGATCCAGAGCGTCTGGCCGTTCACGTAGCCGACCGAGGTGTAGCAGTGCGAGAAGTTGCCGCGGTCGTCGGCCACCGCCGCGCCCCCCCAGTTGCCGGCTTCGAACTCGGTTCCCGGAATGTCCTGGGCCAGGGCGGGGACGACGGCGGGGAAGGTCGCAAGGGCGGCGGCAAGGATGAGACGCATGGCAGGTCCTGAGCAGGTTTCGGAGCGGAGAATGCAGAGCCGCAGGCCCTCGCGCAAGTCAGGGTTTCCGCAACAGTCGGGTACCATTGACCGCGCGGGGAGGCCGCGCTAGCCCTTGCCCCGCAATGAGCCAGACGCGCCCGCCCTTTCTTGACGGCCTGATCGCCAGCCTGCCGATCGCCCTGGGATATTTCCCCATTGCCTTCTCCTTCGGGGTCGCCGCTACCCAGACCGGCTTCACGGCGCTGGAGGCGGTTGCCCTGTCAGTGATCATTTATGCCGGGGCTTCGCAGTTCCTGGCGCTGGCGCTGCTGTCCTCAGGCGCGCCGATCTTGATCACGGCCTTCACGCTGATCGCGATGAACCTGCGGCATGTGCTTTACGGTCCCGCCCTGATGCGCGAAGCCGGGGCTGACGCCGCGCGGCGTCGCGCGTGGGCCTGGGCCTGGGGCCTGACGGACGAGGTCTTCGGCCAGGCGCTCGGGTCGCTGGCAAGGGGCGAGCGGTTTTCGGAAGCGCACATGTTCGGCCTGGGCCTTGGGGCCTATGCCGCCTGGGTCACGGGCACGGCGGTCGGGGCCCATGCGGGTGGCGGCGCGCTGGAGGGCTGGCCCGCGCTGGAAGCCGGCCTTGGCTTCATGCTGCCGGCGCTGTTCCTGGCGCTCCTCCTGTCGATCCTCAGCCGGGCGCAGTTTCCGGTGATCGCCGTGGCGGGGCTGGTCACGGTCGGGGCAACGCTGGCGCTGGGGGCCACGAGCGGCATACTTCTGGGAATGCTGGCGGGCGCGGCAACCGGGCTGGTGCGGCGATGAGCTGGGAGCTTCTGACCGTCGCGCTCCTGGCCGGGGTGGCCAACTGGGCGTTCCGCGCCCTGCCGATCCTTGCACGGATGGACCGGATGTCGGTGGGCGGCTGGCTGGGCCGGTTCCTGTCGGCCACCGGACCCGCGACCATCGCCACGCTCTTCGTCGCCTCGATCCTGCCAGCGCTGTCCCCCGACGCGGCCCGCCTTGCCCCCGTCTTCACCGGGACGGCGGCGGTGCTGGCCACCTGGATCGCTCGCCGGTCCGTCGTGCTGGCCACGCTGGCCGGCGCGGTCGCGCACGGGGTCACCGTCTGGCTGATCGGCTGACGCTTGCGCCGCGGAGCGTCCTGGGCGACCATGCGGAAAAGAGGGAGGCCGGCATGCTCGAGATCAGTCCGCAAAAGGTGGTGCACGTGATCTACCTTGCCCGCGAGGGGGGCGTTGGCGATGCCGAGCTTCATGCCTTCATCGATGCACTGAACGACGACGACAAGGCGCAGCTTACCGCAGTGGCCTGGGTCGGACGCGGTGCCTTCGAGCCCGAGGATTTCGACGAGGCGGTGGCGACGGCGGTAACGGAAGCGACCACACCCACCGCGGACTACCTGATGGGAATGCCGCACTTGGCCGAGAACCTGGAAGCCGGGCTCGAGGCGCTGGGTGTGAACGTCAGCGGCGAGGAAGAGGATTTTCTCTGACCCGCTCTTGCAGCGGCGGGGTGCCCAACACATCTTCAGGTCTTGCTAGATGTGAGGTGCGCCATGCCTGTGACCGAAGCCCTGAAGCTGACCTGCGCGACCTGTGGCCAGGCGAACCGCGTGCCCGCGGCCCGTCTGGGAGATGCGCCGAAATGCGGCGTCTGCGGTGCGGTGCTGGTCGATGGCACAGTGTCGGATATCGATGCGGCCACCCATGACAAGATGACCCGCGGCGACGGCCTGACGGTCCTGGTCGATTACTGGGCGGCCTGGTGCGGGCCCTGCCGGATGATGGCGCCCGAGTTCGCGAAGGCTGCGAAGACATTGGCGACCGAGGCGCGGCTCGTGAAGCTGAACACCGAGGACCATCCGCAGATCTCGGCCCGCGCGGGGATCCGCGGCACTCCGGCGCTGATCCTTTACCGGAACGGCCGCGAGATTGCTCGTCTTGCCGGGGCCAGACCGGCCGCCGACATCGTGGCCTTTGTCCGCCAGCACAGCCGCTGAACCGGCGTTGACCCGGCTTGACTCCGCCGGGGAATTCAGATGAATACGGCGGCGCGGATGGGGCAGTAGCTCAGTTGGGAGAGCGTATCGTTCGCAATGATAAGGTCAGGGGTTCGATCCCCCTCTGCTCCACCAAATCCCTTGCATAGTTGATCGGACGGACCGGCGGGGACACGACCCGTTGCTGTCGTGTGCCGGTCATCCTGTTGTTCGGGCGCTCGCCGGCCCTCCGCGCCCTACTTGCGAGGACTGCGGAAGGCCGGGTGCCCCCAGTGTGCCCGGATCGCCTAGAACAGGAAGTCGCTTTGCGCGATGGCGCCGGTCACTTCGATCGCGAGGTCCGCGACGCCGTCGTTGTTGACGTCGCCGAAGACGACACCACCACTCATCCACAGCGAGGCGGCCCCGGCGGCGGAGGGGCCGAAGACGAAGGCCTGGTTTCCCGTGACCGAGGTGTCGGCGTCGATCAGCGACAGGTCAAGCTTGTCGACCCCGGTCTGGAAATCCAGGACCCTGTCGCTAGCGCTTCGCGTCGAGTGCGAGGCGCGCTGGAAGATGAACACGTCCGCGCCCGCTCCACCGAACAGCTGGTCCTGTCCGTGGCCACCGTTCAGCCGGTCGTTGCCGGCGTCGCCGTGCAGGACATCATTGCCCGAGTCGCCGCAAAGACTGTCATTGCCGTCGCCTCCCACCAGCCGGTCGGCCCCGGACATGCCCCGGAGGGTGTTGGCCGCAGAGTTGCCCGTCAGGATGTTGGCGTTCAGGTTTCCGGTCCCCTTGATCGCGGAAGTGCCGGTCAGTTCCAGGTTCTCGACATCGGAGGCGATCGTGTAGGTGGCCGAGGAGCGCACCGTGTCGATCCCGGCCAGACCCGAGATGACGGTGCTGCTGCTGGTGACGGTGAACACATCGTCGCCCGCGGTGGCAACGTTCTGCGTCTGTGTCTGCGTGGTGGTGGTGCTGGCGGGCCGCCAGGTTCCGGCGCCCTTGAAGATGCCATCCACCGCCGACAGCGCCTTGACCGACATGTCGCGGAGGTCGACGGCCTTGTCGGCAAAGACCAGCCATTCGACGTTCGTCACGCGGTCGACTGACTGGGTGCCCGTCCTGTCGGTCACCTCGAACACGCCGCCACCCAGCGACCGGATCGTGAAGTCGGCGTGTTTGCCCGTGTAGGCGGCGATATCCACGCCGGCCATGCCGTTCAGAGTGTCCTTGCCCGCGCCGCCGACAAGCATGTCGTTGCCGGCCCCGCCCGTCAGGCTGTCGTCGCCGCCCTTGCCGTCCAGTAGCGAGCCGTTGTCATAGCCGGTGATCGCGTCGGCCAGCCGGGTTCCGGCCACCGCGCCGAAGGCGACCTTGTTGGCGCCGGCATCCGTCACGGTGCCGTAATGGGTGCCCTTGGTGTTCACGAAGAGCGTGGGCGAGATGATGTCGGAATTCGCATCGCGGATCGAGCGGTCGACCATCACCACGTTGTCGTGGTCGCGCCCGCCGTGGAAATTGATGTCCCGGTCGGTCTGCGAGACATGCACGAAGTTTCCGGCGGCCGAAGTCCACGAGGCGAAGACGACCGAGTGGCGCATGTCCATGTCGCTGAGATTGGTGAAAGAGCTGTCGTAGACGTCGCGGATCTGCAGCGCATAGCCGTTGCCGCCGTCGCCCTTGTTGTGTGCGCCGGTCATCGTGATGCCGTCGATCCTTGCCTTCGTGCTGCTGGCCACGTTGACGCCAAGCGAGGGGACATCATGCGAGGTGACGTCGAAGAGCTGGAGCCCGGCCGTGCCGTCGACCTCGATCACCGCGTTGCGGTCATAGGCGCTGAGCGTGTTCGAGAACCGGGACGGATCGGCGGTGGCAAGCCCGTAATCCACGGTGAAGCCGCCGACCTTCACGTTCTCGGCCATCGCGATTTCGCGGATCGTGGTCTCGCCGACGGGGAAGTCGAAATGGACGCCCGGCGACAGGGTGATCTGCGATCCGTTGACGGACACGACCTTGGCGATCGAGGTGCGAAGCGGCACGTCGGTCCGGGCCCAGGTGGTATCGCCGATCTCGTCGTAGAAGTCTGAAGTGCTTTCCCGCGAGAGATAGACATAGTCGCCTGCAACAAAGCTGTGCGCCCCGGACAGGCTCATGACAGTGCCGCCCTCGGCCATGTCCCTGGCAAGGGTGAAGGCACCCTTCTGGACGCCACTGCCGATCTGGAACGCGGCCTCGCCCAGGCCGGACGGCATGTCGATGAAGGTCTTGCCCGATCCGGCACCCACGACCGAGATGTCGTCTCGGTCCACCACGATGGTGCGGTCGAACCGGTAATGTCCGGCTTCAAGTTGAAGCGTGGTCCCGGCGGGCACCGTGTTGATCAGGGCCTGCAATTGTGCTGCGGTCGTGCCAAGCTTGACGAGCATGATCAGACCACCGAGGCGAAGGTGGCGCGGGTCTCCCTGCGCCCTGCAAGGGGATGGCAGAGCATCGGCGGCGTGGCCGGGTCGTGGGTCTTGGACATCATGGCAGTGATCCTGGTTTGAGTAAGGGGGCCCAACTGGGCATGCGGGCACAGGCCACCGGAAAGGCAGCACGATAACCGGTCTTGACCGCGGCCAAGCCTTTGACAAAGCGGGCAGGCAAGCGTCATGAGGCCAGCGCCGCGGGTGCAGCGTCGACGCGAGAGGCAGATGCCGGTCCGGGAAAGCGGGGCTAGATGAATGTGCCCCGCGGGGTGTTCACACCCCAAAAATATTTCATTCGCTACGGAACCATTTCCTCATAAGGCGACTTAAATCACTTGGCCAGAGCTAACCTCTGGTTGTGGGCGAATTTCGCCTGATCGTGGCATAGTTGCCGCGGCTGTCCGCCTATGCGGGTTGCGTCTCGTCCCTGGACGGGCCAGATACCCGCTCTTTCCGTAACTCGTGACCCTGTGCCAGCGACCGGACAGCCGTCCCGAACGCGAAGGAGCCCCCATGCAAATCCATCCGGTGAATCAACTTGGACGAGAGTAAGTCGGGTCATGGCGGCCGGGAACTCAGGTCCGCGCGACGGGAGGCCATCGGCCTGACCTGGTCGGTGGCGCTGTTCAGCCTGGTGGTGAACGTGCTGATGCTGACTGGTCCTCTCTACATGCTGCAGGTCTACGACCGCGTGCTTGGCAGCCGATCGGAAGAGACGCTCGTGGCGCTGTCGATCCTGACTCTCGCGCTCTTCCTGGCGATGGGTGTGCTTGACTATGCGCGCAGCCGAATCATGGCCATCGCCGCCGCGCGGTTCCAGGACCGGCTGGACCGGCGCGTGTTCCGAGCCGCGATGCAGGTTGCCGCGGTTGCCCCGAACGACGCCGAGGCCGTGACCGCGCAGCGGGACCTCGAGTCGATCCGGAGCTTCCTCGCCTCGCCGGTATTCCTGGCCCTGATGGACCTGCCCTGGACGCCAGTCTTCTTCGCGGCCGCCTTCGTGTTCCATCCAGCCCTTGGCTGGCTTGCCATCGGCGGTGGGGCAGCGCTGGTGGGCATCACGCTGATGAACCAGCTCATGTCGCGGCTGCCACAAGCCGAATCGGGCCGGGCCGCGGTGCAGTCCGAGCGCTTTGCGGACCAGTTGAAGACCGAAGCCGAGACGTTGCAGGCGCTGGGCATGCAGGAGGCGGGCTTTGACCGCTGGCATGTCTCCCGGCAACGAGCCTTGCAGAAGGCGATCGCGGCGGGCGGAGTGGTGGGAGCTTTCGGGTCGATCACCAGGACGTTCCGGCTGTTCCTGCAGTCCGCGATGCTGGGCCTTGGCGCCTGGCTGGTCCTGCAGGGAGAACTGACGGCCGGGGCGATGATCGCAAGCTCGATCCTGCTGGGCCGGGCGCTTGCGCCGATCGAGGTGGTCGTGGGCCAATGGCAGGTGGCGCAGCGGTCGCGGGAAGGCTGGCGCCGCCTGTCCGGGCTACTTTCTCGCGTCCCGCCCGCGCAGCCGCGCACGGCCCTGCCGCGGCCGCGGGCCCTCGTCGAAGCCGAAGGCCTCAGCGTCGGTCCCCCTGGCGAACAGGGGCTGATCCTGCGCATGGTCAGCTTCCGGGTCCTGCCGGGACAGGCGATCGGGGTGATCGGCCCGTCCGGGTCTGGCAAATCCACGCTGGCCAAGGCCCTGACCGGGGTGTGGCGTCCGCGGTCCGGGACGATCCGTCTGGATGGGGCCACGCTGGACCAGTACGACCCGGACACGCTGGGCCGCCTTGTCGGCTACCTGCCGCAGCGGATCACGCTTTTCGACGGCACGATCGCCGACAACATCGCGCGCCTTGATCCCCAGCCGGACAGCGCCCGCGTCGTGGCCGCGGCGATGAAGGCCGACGCGCACGACATGATCGTCCGGCTGCCGAACGGTTATGACACGGTGGTCTCGGCCGTCGGAAACCGGCTGTCCGGCGGTCAGATCCAGCGGATCGGCCTTGCGCGCGCGCTTTACGGCGACCCGGTGCTGCTGATCCTGGACGAGCCGAACTCGAACCTCGACAGCGACGGCTCCGCGGCGGTCAACGCGGCGATCCGGGCCATGAAGGCCGAGGGGAAGTCCGTGCTGATCATGGCGCACCGCCCGGCGGCGATCCAGGAATGCGACCTGCTTCTGGTGCTGGAACAAGGCCTCTGCCGGGGCTTCGGTCCGCGCAACCAGGTCCTGCGCGAGCTGGTGCGGAACCACACACTGATCCTCGGGCCCGCCAACCGCGTGGAGGCGACATGAACCGTCAAACTCTCCGATGGTCCGCCGTGGGACCGCTGGTCCTGGGCTTTCTGACGCTTCTCCTGCTGATCGGCGGGATCGGTGCCTGGTCGGTCCTGACGACGCTTACCGGGGCCATCATCGCGCCGGGTCAGGTCGAGGTCTCAAGAAACCGCCAGGTCGTCGAGCATATCGACGGCGGGGTTGTGGCCGAAATCCTGGTCGCGGAAGGCGACAGGGTTGCTGCGGGCGACGTCCTTCTCCGGCTGGATGGCAGTCCGCTGCGGTCAGAGCTGACCATCGTCGAGAACCAGCTGCACGAGGTCCGCGCCCGGCGCGCCCGGCTTGAGGCAGAGCGCGACGAAGCGACCGTGGTGACCTTCCCCGACGACCTGCTGCAGGTTGCGGCAAGGTCCCCCGACGTGGCCGAGATGGTCGAAGGGCAGGCGGGCCTCTTCGACGCTCACCGCGAGACGCTGGCCCACGGGGTCGAGGAACGCCGCAAGCGGATCGAACAGATCGGCAGCCAGATCGAGGGGATCAGGGCGCAACAGGTGGCGCTGGAGACGCAGGTCAGACTGCTTGGCACCGACCTTGAGGCGCAGCGCAATCTGTTGGCCAAGGGACTTGCCCAGGCGCCGCGCGTCACGGCCATCGAACGCGAACTGGCCGAAGCGCAGGGACGGCTGGGGGAACTGGCGGCCGCCCAGGCGGAAGCGGCCGGGCGGATCACCGAGATCGAGATCGAGATCCAGGGCCTTGCCACCGAACTGCGCGAAAGCGCGGAGGCCGAGCTTCGCGACGTCGCCGCGCGCGAGCTTGAGCTTTCGGAACGCCAGCGCGCCCTTGCCGAGCGTATCGGGCGGCTCGACATCCGCGCTCCGGCGGCGGGGGTGGTGTTCGGGCTGAAGGTGACGACGCCGCAGTCGGTGATCCGGCCCGCTGATCCGCTTCTGTTCATCGTGCCCCAGGACCGCCCGCTGCTGGCAGCGGTCCGGCTTCCGGCCACCGACGTCGATGACGTGCGCGTCGGGCAGGAGACCCGGCTGGTCTTCTCCTCGCTGCCGTCCCGCACCACGCCGGAGGTTGTGGGCCACGTGACGCTGGTTTCGGCGGACGCCCTTACGGACGAGTCCACAGGGATGCGCTACTTCCGGACCGAAATTCTGATCGACCCGGAGGGTCTTCAGGCACTGGACCAGACCGTTGTCCCCGGGATGCCCGTGGATGCTTTCATCCGGACCGCGGATCGAACTCCCCTGTCCTATCTGGTGAAGCCCTTCACCGACTACTTCCGCAACGCGTTCCGGGAATCGTGAGCGCCTCTCTGAGCCGGGCGCGAAATGATAAATGGGCCTGCAAGCCACGGGGAGGCTTGCAGGCCCCGGCCGGCGCGAGGGGGTCGACACCGGCCAGTTCACCCGCAACAGGGACATTGCGGGCTTTCAGAAGGCTTTACGCCCCTGTGCCAGCCGACTGTCCATATGGCCACCAGTCGACCAGCAGCCAGTCACGCTACGCGGTTGGAACATCATCTGTCGAACAACGTCCCCACCGGACCGCCGAAACACACGGTCGTTCTGCCTGTGCTATCCGGACGGAAGCGGGCCATCTGTGGCAGAACGCACAGATGCTGACTCCGGGGAATCACGCGGTCGTGAGACGCTGCTTTGCCATCCCGATGGTCAGGAATGGATCCCGGGTTGCGGGAATCTCCCGCAGGCGGCGAAATGATCGTTTAACCATGTCACGGACTGCACTACCTTCCGTGCAGCCGAGGGGAAATCACTGATGACAAAGGCAGATCGGGAAAGCGGCAGCATGTGCGACCGGCGCATGACCGGCCATACCGGAGCCGCCGGAATTGCCTCGGCCCGTCCTTTCAGCCAGCCGGCCTTTCCGTGAGTGTCGAGGTCCTGTTGTCCCATGACCTGCCGCTGTTCCAGGGCCTCGCGCCCCGGGATTTTGACGGGATCGACATCAGCCTGGCTGAACGGCGGCTGGGTCCGTGGGAAATCCTGTTCAACCAGAAGGACACCAGCCGGGATGTCCACTTCCTTTTGTCGGGGACGCTGATCGCGCTGTTCTGGACGGCCGACGGACGCGAGGTGATCTTCACCCGCTTCGGACTTGGCGAGCACCTTGGAGAGCTTGCCGCGCTTGACGATGGCCCACGCTCGCTGGCGGTGGTGGCGCGAAGCGAAGCCACGGTCCTTACCCTTCCGGGGGCGGTCTTCCGCCAGCTTTTCGACCAGGTTCCCACCCTGCGCTGGCGGATCGCCCAGAACCTTGTGGCGCGTATCCGAACCCTGACCGCGCGCAACCTGGAGCTGACGACCTACAGTGTCGAACAGCGGGTGGCGTCCTACCTCTTCGGACTTGCGGTGGACCACGGCCAGCTGCGCGCCGGAGGGGTGATCCGCGAGGCGCCGACCCATGCCGAGATTGCGGCCACCATCGGGTCGAACCGCGAGATGGTCACCCGGGTAATGGGCGGGCTCGCCCGGCGCGGCGCGATCCGCACCTCGCGGCAGCGAATCGAGCTTCTGGATCCGAAGGTGCTGACGGCCGAGTTCTGACCTGCATCACCGCCCCGCCCCAGGCGGTCACGCCCGTCCCGTCGTCGCATCGCGGCATCCTTCGGTACCGTCCGACGGGCCAACCTATCCCGCGACCTGGACCCCGGTTCCCCATGCTTCGCACTTGCGCATCAGCTCTGCAGGAAGCGGCTGGTCGGTAAAGACAGTCGTGATCTCGGAGAGGGACGCGAGCCGGGCCGGGGCGGAACGGTCGAGCTTGGAATGGTCGCAGACCAGGAAGGTCTTCCGCGACTGCTGGATGATCGCCTTCGAAACCCGGACCTCGGCGAGGTCGAAGTCCAGCAGGTCGCCGTCCCGGTCCAGGGCCGAGACGCCGATGACCGCGTAGTCCACCTTGAACTGTTCGAAGAACTGCGTCGTGAGCTCTCCCACCAGTCCGCCGTCCGTCCGGCGCAGGGCACCGCCGGCCACCACGATCTCGCAGCCCGGGTTCGCGACAAGGGTGTTCGCCACGTTCATGTTGTTGGTGATGACGGTGATGTTGCGGTGCGACAGCAATTCGTGCGCGACCGCTTCCGTCGTGGTGCCAAGGTTCAGGATCAGGCTGCAATTGTCCGGGATCGCCGCCGCGCAGGCCCGCGCGATGGCGGCCTTCGCGCCCTCGTTCATCTTCCGTCGCGCCTCGTAGCCAATGTTGGCCACGCCCGTCTTCAGCATCGCCCCGCCATGCACCCGGTCCAAATGGCCGGCATCGGCAAGGTCCGACAGGTCGCGCCGGATCGTCTGCAGCGTCACGTCGAATCGCTGCGCCAGGTCCTCGACCATGACCCGCCCCTCGGCCCGGGCAAGTTCCAGGATTTCGGTCTGACGAAAGTTCAGCGCCAAGGTTCCCTATCCTTCGCAATCCGCGTTTCTGCTTTCTGCCACGCCTGTCGCCCCCTGTCAGCGGTTTTTTCTGTTTCGTTCCAGTGCGTTCTTTTGCGGTTGCGGCAAAAGTTTCTGCACATGCTCGGTTTCACATCGAGAATGTTCGTTTTCTCCCTCAATCGCGCAAAAGCGAAAATTCTTGTTGACGGCTGCGTGACAATCGTCGCAGTTTTCGCCCGGGGGAGGAACCCGACGTGAGCAACGGAACCGCAGGGGTCGTGACCGACCTCTTCATCATCGGTGGCGGCATCAACGGCTGCGGCATCGCCCGCGACGCCACCGGCCGCGGTTTGACCGTCACGCTCGCCGAACAGGGCGATCTTGCGCAGGGCACTTCGTCGGCTTCGACCAAGCTCTTCCACGGCGGCTTGCGCTACCTGGAATACTTCGAGTTCCGCCTGGTCCGCGAGGCCCTCGAAGAACGCGAAACCCTTCTCGTCGCCATGCCGCACATCAGCTGGCCAATGCGCTTCGTCCTGCCGCTGTCGCCCGAGATGCGCTTCGACAATGACACGCCAACTGCACGCCTGCTGGGCTGGGTCATGCCCTGGGCCAAGGGGCGCCGGCCGGACTGGCTGATCCGCCTTGGTCTCTTCCTCTACGATACGATGGGCGGCCGGAAGATCCTGCCCGCGACGCGTACGCTGGACCTGACCCGCGATGCGGCGGGCAAGCCCTTGAAGGACAAGTTCCGCAAGGCCTTCGAATACTCCGACTGCTGGGTCGAGGATTCACGCCTTGTCGCGCTGAACGCCCGGGACGCCGCGCTGCGCGGGGCACGCATCCTGACCCAGACCCGGGTCGCCAGCGCCGAGCGCCGCGATGGTCTCTGGCATGTCACTACCCAGGGCCCCCACGGCACCGAACACCACAAGGCCCGCGCACTGGTCAATGCCGGCGGCCCCTGGGTCGAGGACGTGATCCGCAACGTCGCCCGCATCAATTCCAGCGAGGGCGTGCGCCTTGTCCGCGGGTCGCACATCGTGACGAAAAAGCTTTTCGATCACGACCGCTGCTACTTCTTCCAGGGCTCCGACGGGCGGATCATCTTTGCGATCCCCTACGAGCAGGACTTCACCCTGATCGGCACCACCGACAAGGACCACAAGGGCGCCCCGAAAGAAGCGCACTGCACGGATGAGGAGCGGGACTACCTGCTTGCCTTCGCAAGCCAGTATTTCGCCAAACCGGTGACCAAGGACGACGTGGTCTGGACCTACTCCGGTGTCCGTCCGCTGTATAATGACGGGGCCAAGTCGGCCACGGCGGCGACGCGCGACTATGTGCTCAGCCTCGACCAGAACGGCGCACCGCTTCTGAACGTGTTCGGCGGCAAGATCACCACCTACCGCCGCCTGGCCGAATCCGCGCTGGCAAAGCTGCAGCCCTTCTTCCCGGCCGCAAAGCCCGCCTGGACCGCCCGAGTGCCCCTGCCCGGGGGCAATTTCCCGCATGACGGTGTGGCCGCCTTGACCAGCAGGCTGAAGACGAACCACCCCTTCCTCACGGACTATTGGGCTGCCCGGCTGGTCCGCGCCTACGGGACCGAGGCCGCGCAGATTCTTGGCACTGCCACCACCGCCGCCGCCCTTGGCCAGGACTTCGGTGCCACGCTGACCGAGGCCGAGGTCCGCTGGCTCATGACCCACGAATTTGCCGCAAACGCGACAGACGTGGTCTGGCGGCGGTCCAAACTGGGCCTGCGGATGACAGCCGATCAGATCGAGACACTGGACCGCTTCATGGCGGCCACTGCGTCGCGGGCCGTCAGCCCGGCGGCCGAATAGGGGGATGGGATGACGCTGGAGTTGCAGGGGGTTTCGCGGTCGGTCGGAGGGAGGGTGCATATCCACCCCACCGACCTCACGCTGAAGAACGGCACGATGAACGTGCTGCTTGGCCCCACCCTGGCGGGCAAGACGACGCTGATGCGCCTGATGGCGGGGCTCGACAAGCCCTCGACGGGGCGCATCCTGTGGGAGGGGACGGACGTCACCGGCGTCAAGGTGCAGGACCGCAAGGTGGCGATGGTCTACCAGCAGTTCATCAACTACCCCGGACTGACGGTCTACGAAAACATCGCCTCGCCCCTGCGCCTGATGGGCCGCGCGGAGGCCGAGATCGACAAGTCCGTCCGCCAGACCGCCGAGATGCTGCGGCTGACACCGATGCTGCAAAGAAAGCCGCTCGAGCTGTCGGGAGGCCAGCAGCAGCGCTGTGCGCTGGCCCGGGCGCTGGTCAAGGGCGCGGGCCTTGTCCTCTTGGACGAACCGCTCGCCAACCTCGACTACAAGCTCCGTGAGGAGCTGCGGATCGAGATTCCGCGGATCTTCGAGGCCTCGGGCGCGATCTTCGTCTATGCGACCACTGAACCCGAAGAGGCGCTGCTCTTGGGCGGCAACACCGCCACGCTGTGGGAGGGCCGGGTGACCCAGTTCGGCCCGACGCCGCAGGTCTACCGGATGCCGACCGACGCAACGACCGCGCGCGTCTTCTCGGACCCGCCGATGAACTTCGTCGCCTGCCGCAAGGAAGCCGGCCGCCTGACCTTCGGGGACAGCGTCCACGCGTCCGCTCCGCAGGGGCTTCTGTCACTGCCGGACGGCAGCTACATGGCCGGGTTCCGGGCGAACCACGTGACCCTGAACCGCCACTCCGGCGATGCGGTCGAATTCCGCTGCACCGTCGGCGCCAGCGAGATCACCGGGTCCGAAACCTTCCTGCACCTGGACCACGGCCCGGACCGCTGGGTCGGACTGGTCCACGGTGTCCACCCGATGTCGGCGGGGACTGCCTGCTCGGTCTATGTCGACCCCGCCCATGTCTACCTGTTCGACAACACGGGCCGCCTCGCCGCGCCCGCCCCTTACGCGATGGCGGCCTGAATGTCCCGGATCACGCTTTCCAACCTTGCCCACAGCTACCTGGCGAACCCGACCAGCGACGCCGACTATGCGTTGAAGGAAATGGACCACGTCTGGCAGGACGGCGGGGCCTATGCGCTGCTCGGCGCCTCGGGCTGCGGCAAGACCACGCTTCTGAACATCATCTCGGGCCTTGTGCGCCCGTCGCAGGGTCGGGTGCTCTTTGGCGACCGCGACGTGACCGATGCCGAGACGACGGAGAGGAACATCGCCCAGGTGTTCCAGTTCCCCGTCGTCTACGACACGATGACCGTGCGCGATAACCTCGCCTTCCCGCTGCGGAACCGGGGGATGGATGCGAGTTACATCGCCAAGCGCGTCGATCAGATCGCCAAGATGATCGGCATGGAAGCCGACCTGAACCGCAAGGCCCGCGGCCTGACCGCAGACGCAAAGCAGAAGATTTCCCTCGGTCGCGGGATGGTGCGCGAGGACGTGAACGCGATCCTCTTCGACGAGCCGCTCACCGTGATCGACCCCCACATGAAGTGGGAGCTGCGGACCCAGCTCAAGGACCTCCACCGCGAGTTCGGGCACACGATGATCTACGTGACCCACGACCAGACCGAGGCGCTGACCTTCGCGCAGAAGGTGGTGGTCATGCATGAGGGCCGCGTCGTCCAGATGGGCACGCCGGAAGAGCTGTTCGAGACCCCGGCGCACACCTTCGTCGGCTACTTTATCGGCTCGCCGGGGATGAACCTCTTCGACGCCGAGATTTCGGGATCCGAGGCGCGCCTGCAAGGCGTCTCGGTGCCCCTGGGTGCGGCCTATGGGCCAACAACGGGCCGCACCCAGATCGGCATCCGACCGGATTACGTGACGATTTCGGATCAGGGTTTGCCCGTGACCGTCAAACGGGTGGAGGACGTTGGTCGCCACCGCATCGTCCGGGCCGAGTTCCAGGGCCAGCCTCTGAACGCGATCCTGGGCGAAGGGACATCCGTCCCCGCCGACCCCCGCGTCGCCTTCGCGGCCGGTAAGATTAACGTCTACGCCAATGACTGGCGCGTTTCGCCGCTAGAGACTCGGGGAGGGGCCTGACCGATGGAAAAGACCCAGAACAACAAGGCCTGGTTCCTCGTCCTGCCCGTCCTGGTGCTGGTGGCCTTCTCGGCCATCCTGCCCCTGATGACGGTGGTGAACTACGCCTTCAACGACACCTTCGGGCAGAACGAATTCTTTTGGGCCGGCATCGACTGGTTCGAGGAGATGGTCACCTCCGACCGCCTGCATGAGGCGCTGGGGCGGCAGATCCTCTTCTCGGTCATCATCCTGCTGATCCAGGTCCCGCTCGGCATCTTCATCGCGCTGAACATGCCGAAATCCGGCTTCTGGGCCTCGTTCTGCCTGGTGCTGATGGCCCTTCCGCTCCTCATCCCGTTCAACGTCGTCGGCACCATCTGGCAGATATTCGGCCGCGTCGACATCGGGCTTCTCGGCCACACGCTGGCCGCGATGGGGATCGACTACAACTACACCAACGATCCGCTGGACGCCTGGATCACCGTCATCGTGATGGACGTCTGGCACTGGACCTCTCTCGTGGCCCTTCTCTGCTACGCGGGTCTCCAGTCGATCCCCCAGGCCTACTACCAGGCCGCCAAGATCGACCAGGCCACCCGCTGGTCCGTCTTCCGCTACATCGAACTGCCGAAGATGAAGGGCGTCCTTCTCATCGCCGTCCTCCTGCGCTTCATGGACAGCTTCATGATCTACACCGAGCCCTTCGTCGTCACCGGCGGTGGCCCCGGCAACTCGACCACCTTCCTCTCGATCGACCTGGCGAAGATGGCCACCGGACAGTTCGACCTCGGCCCCGCCGCTGCCTTCTCGATCATGTACTTCCTGGTCATCCTCTTGATCTCATGGGTCTTCTACACCGTCATGACCAACCTCGACCGTGAGGAGTCCCGCTGATGCGCTTCCGTTCCAATGCCGTCGTGATGACGATCTACCTCTTGTTCCTGCTCATCCCGATCTACTGGCTGATCGGCATGAGCCTGAAGACAAACACCGAGATCACGGGGACCTTCACGCTGTTCCCGCAGGACCTCACCTTCCGGAACTACATCGTCATCCTGACCGACCCCAGCTGGTACATGGGCTACGTCAACTCGATGATCTACGTGACGCTGAACGTGGTGATCACGATCACCGTGGCCCTGCCCGCGGCCTATGCCTTCAGCCGCTACAGCTTCATGGGCGACAAGCACCTGTTCTTCTGGCTTCTGACGAACCGCATGGCCCCACCGGCCGTCTTCGCGCTGCCCTTCTTCCAGCTCTACTCGGCGATGAACCTGATCGACACTCACATCGCCGTGGCCTTGGCGCACTGCCTCTTCAACGTGCCCCTGGCAGTCTGGATCCTCGAAGGCTTCATGCGCGGCGTCCCGAAGGAGATCGACGAGACGGCCTATATCGACGGCTACTCGTTCCCGAAGTTCTTCGTGAAGATCTTCATGCCGCTCATCGCATCCGGGATCGGCGTCGCCGCCTTCTTCTGCTTCATGTTCAGCTGGGTGGAGCTTCTGCTTAGCCGCACGCTGACCACCACCGACGCCAAACCCATCGCCTCCACCATGACCCGCACGGTCTCGGCTTCGGGGATGGACTGGGGCGTCCTAGCCGCTGCCGGGGTCCTTACCCTGATCCCCGGCGCGCTCGTGATCTACTTTGTCCGCAACTACATCGCCAAGGGCTTCGCCCTGGGAAGGGTGTGATGTCCCAGACCCGCTGGACCTCGATCTACCTGACAATCGCCGTCATCATGGGCGCGATCCTTGCCCTGCTGGTCCTGGCCGTCCCCGTCGACGAAGACGGCTTCCGCGAATGGACCGGCCAGCTCATCCCCGGCTTCTGGATGGCCTGGACCTTCCCGGTGGCGCTGTTCTTCTGGTGCATCGCGGGGCTGATCATCATCATGACGCTCCTTGCCATCCGCTTCCCCGAGACCCCCCGCGTCGGCATCCTTCGGATCGAGACGACGCGCGGCGACCGGCTCTTCATCACCCTTCTGGGCACAGCCTTCATCCATCTTGGCTGGCTCTTCTTCGCGGGCCCCGACGTACTCTGGGGCGCGCTCATCCTCTCCCTCGCCTATGCCTTCGCGGTCTTCCGCTGGGTGTAAGGGGGCAACGACGACCCCGGGGCGGGGAAGGAGACCGGCCCGGGGAATACCAAGATCAAACGTCTCAACATTCTGGGAGGAATCACATGAGACTTCGTTCTACCGCAACGGCCATGGCGCTTGCGCTTATGGCCACCCAGGCGCCGGCCTGGGCTGACATCGAGGCGGCAAAAGCCTTCCTTGATGCCGAAATCGGCGAACTTTCGACCTTGGACCGCGCCGCGCAGGAAGCGGAAATGCAGTGGTTCATCGATGCGGCCGCGCCCTACGCAGGGATGGAAATCAAGGTCGTGTCCGAGACCATCGACACGCACAGCTACGAGGCCAGCGTCCTTGCCCCGGCCTTCACCGCGATCACCGGCATCAAGGTCACGCATGACCTGATCGGCGAAGGTGACGTGGTCGAAAAGCTGCAGACGCAGATGCAGACCGGCGAAAACATCTATGACGCCTACATCAACGACTCCGACCTCATCGGCACCCACTGGCGCTATCAGCAGGTCCGCAACCTGACCGACTGGATGGCAGGCGAAGGCGCTGCCGTGACCAACCCGAACCTGGACCTGGCCGACTTCATTGGCACCAAGTTCACCACTGCGCCGGATGGCAAGCTCTACCAGCTTCCCGACCAGCAGTTCGCCAACCTCTACTGGTTCCGCTACGACTGGTTCAACGACCAGAAGACCAAGGACGACTTCAAGGCCAAGTATGGCTATGACCTCGGCGTTCCGATCAACTGGTCGGCCTACGAGGACATCGCCGAGTTCTTCACCGGCCGTGACATGTCCTACATGGGCGGACCGACCTCGGCCTGGGGCAACATGGACTACGGCAAGAAGGACCCGTCCCTCGGCTGGCGCTACACCGACGCGTGGATGTCGATGGCCGGCATGGGCGACGTGGGCGAGCCGAACGGCCTGCCGGTCGACGAATGGGGCGTCCGCGTGGACGAGAACTCCCGTCCCGTCGGTTCCTGCGTGGCGCGTGGCGGTGCAACCAACGACGCGGCCGCGGTCTATGCCGTGACCAAGGCGATCGAGTGGCTGCAGAAGTACACGCCGCCGGAAGCCCAGGGCATGACCTTCGGCGAAGCCGGTCCGGTTCCTGCCCAGGGCGCGGTTGCCCAGCAGATGTTCTGGTACACCGCCTTCACCGCGGCTTCGGTCAAGCCCGATCTGCCGGTGATGAACGAGGACGGCACGCCCAAGTGGCGCATGGCTCCCTCGCCGCACGGCGTCTACTGGCAGGAAGGCCAGAAGATCGGCTACCAGGACGTGGGTTCGTGGACGCTCATGAAGTCCACCCCGGTGGATCGTGCCCAGGCTGCCTGGCTTTATGCCCAGTTCGTCACCTCCAAGACGGTGGATGTGAAGAAGGCGCATGTCGGCCTGACTTTCGTGCGTGAATCGACGATCCAGCACGAAAGCTTCACCGAGCGTGCTCCGAAGCTTGGCGGTCTGATCGAATTCTACCGCTCGCCCGCCCGCGTCCAGTGGTCGCCCACCGGCACCAACATCCCGGACTATCCGAAGATGGCCCAGCTGTGGTGGCAGAACATCGGCGACGCCATGTCGGGTGCCAAGACCCCGCAGGAAGCGCTCGATGCCCTCTGCGAAGAGCAGGAGAAGGTGCTGGAGCGGATCGAGAAGTCGGGCGTCCAGGGCGATATCGGCCCGAAGATGAACGAACCTCAGGATCCGCAGGTCTGGCTTGACGCCCCCGGTTCGCCGGTTGCCAAGCTGGAGAACGAGGACGAAGAGCCCAAGACGATCGCTTATGACGAGCTGATCAAGTCCTGGCAGAACTGATCAAGGTCGGGCGGCCCCAAGTCGGGGCCGCCCACGCCCCAACGTCTTCGAACGAAGCTTCCGCCGCTGGTGCTCGGCAGAACTGCACATGTTAAGAATCTCCTAACACCCACGATCAACCCGCTGGAATCCCTCACACTCCACTGTTTGTCCACCGTGGACACTTCTTGCCGCAGGCCGCCGACATGACCCATATCCTTGCCATCGACCAGGGCACCACCTCGTCCCGCGCGATCCTGTTCGACCAGGCCCTCCGCCCCGTCGCGAGCGCCCAGGAAGAGTTTCCCCAGCACTACCCCCGTCCCGGCTGGGTCGAGCATGACCCCGCCGACCTCTGGTCGACCGTCGCCGCCACGGCGCGGGCCGCGATCGAGAAGGCCGGGAAAGGTGCGACAACCATCGCCGCCATCGGCATCACCAACCAGCGCGAGACGACGCTGATCTGGGACCGCAAGACCGGCCAGCCGATCCACCCCGCCATCGTCTGGCAGGACCGGAGGACGGCGGACACCTGCGCCGCCCTGAAGGCCGCCGGACATGAACCGTCGATCACCGCGAAAACCGGCCTCCTCCTCGACCCCTACTTCTCGGGAACGAAGGTGAAGTGGCTCCTCGACCACGTCGAGGGCGCCCGCGACAGGGCAAACCGCGGCGAGCTTGCCTTCGGCACGGTCGACACCTGGCTGATCTGGAACCTGACCGGGGGCAAGGTCCACGCCACCGACGCCACCAACGCCTCCCGCACGCTTCTCTACAACATCGCCGAGGGAGCCTGGGACGACGAGATCTGTCAGCTTCTCGACGTGCCGATGTCCCTCCTCCCCGAGGTCCGCGACTGCGCGGCCAACTTCGGCACCACGCGCCCCGACCTCTTCGGCCGCGAAATCCCTATCCTCGGCGTCGCGGGCGACCAGCAGGCGGCGACCGTCGGCCAGGCCTGCTTCTCCCCGGGCATGATGAAGTCGACCTACGGGACCGGCTGCTTTGCCCTTCTGAACACCGGGGCCGACATGGTCCCGTCGAAGAACCGGCTTTTGACCACCATCGCCTACCAGTTGCAGGGCAAGCCCACCTACGCCCTCGAAGGCTCGATCTTCATCGCCGGCGCCGTGGTCCAGTGGCTGCGCGACGGGTTGAAGATCATCCGCGAGGCGAAGGAGACGCAACCGCTCGCCGAAAAGGCCGAGGAGGCGCAGGGGGTGATCCTCGTCCCAGCCTTCACCGGCCTTGGGGCGCCCTATTGGCGGCCGGACTGCCGGGGGGCCGTCTTCGGACTGACCCGCAACTCCGGCCCCGCCGAACTGGCCCGGGCGGCGTTGGAGAGCGTCGGCTACCAGACCCGCGACCTTCTGGAGGCGATGCGGGCCGACTGGGGGGCCGCTGCCGACGGGGTCCTTCGCGTCGACGGAGGGATGACCGCCAGCGACTGGACGATGCAGTTCCTGTCGGACATCCTTGGCGCGCCGGTGGACCGGCCAAAGGTCACTGAGACGACGGCCCTGGGTGCCGCCTATCTTGCCGCGATGCAGGCTGGTGTCATGGGCGGGCCGGAAGAGTTCGCGAAGTCCTGGGCGCTGGACCGCCGGTTCACGCCGCAGATGGACGCAGCCACTCGCGACGCGAAATACGCCCGCTGGGGCAAGGCCATCGCTGCCACGATGTCGGTATGACCCCTTTCGGGATCACCTCCCCGGGCCGAATCCTGTTCGGCCGGGGCGAGGCCGCGAAAGCTCCCGCCCTCATACACGCCTTCGGTCGGCGCGGGGTGGTCGTCCATGGGGCAAACCCGGCCCGCGCCGCCTGGCTGTTCGAGGCTCTGGGGCCGGAGACGCTGGCACTTCCCTGCCCGGGCGAACCCACACTGACCGACCTTGACGCCGCATTGGCCGTCGCCCGCGCCCACCGGCCAGGCTGGGTGTGCGCCTTCGGGGGCGGGGCGGCGCTGGACCTCGGCAAGGCGCTGGCCGCGCTGATCCCGGCGCCGGACGGGCCGATGGCACATCTGGAGGTGGTGGGGCAGGGGCTGCCGCTGAAGGTCGACCCGCTGCCGTTCATCGCGCTTCCGACCACGGCGGGAACGGGGGCCGAGGTCACGAAGAACGCGGTCATCGGGTTGCCCGACCTTGGTCGCAAGGTCAGCTTGAGGGACGATCGCATGGTGGCGCGGTTGGCCATCGTCGATCCGGCGCTGACGGATGGCTGCCCGAGGGGGGTGACCTTGGCTTCGGGCCTGGATGCGGTGACGCAGGTGATCGAGCCCTACGTCTCGGTCAGGGCGACGCCCTACACGGATGCGTTGGCACGGCCGGCGATCGCGAAAGGAATGGACGCACTGATGCGTCTGATGCAGGGCGATGACCCCGAGGCACGGGACCGCCTGGCCTGGGTGAGCCTTTGCGGCGGGCTGGCGCTGGCCAACGCTGGCCTTGGCGCTGTGCATGGCTTTGCGGGGGTGATCGGCGGCATGACCGGGGCAGCGCATGGCGCTATCTGCGGCGCGCTTCTGGGGCCGGTGCTTGCCGCGAACCGCCAGGCGGCAACGGGTGCGGCGCGGGCGCGGCTGGACGAGACCTGCGCGACACTGGCCGAAGTCCTGGGGTCCACCGCCGCCGAGGCTCCGAGCGCCTTGCAGGCCTGGGCCTGGGCCGAGGGTCTGCCGGGTCTGGTCGCACTCGGAGTCACGGAAAGCCAGCACGCCGGTATCGTCGCCGCGGCGAGAGAGGCTTCCTCGATGAAGGGCAATCCGGTGGCATTGCCGGATGCGACCCTGCGCGAGATTCTGGAGCGGGCCTAGTTTGACCCCGATCAAGGCGGCCGGAGCGTGACCGGCCAGACTTCGCCCAAGTGGCGAAGGAGGCAGCGATGCGCCTGATGATGGTTCTTTACTCGATGATCGCGACCGCCATGGCGGGAACCGGAGTGATTGCGGTCCTGACTGCCGGTTACGGAACCCTGTGGCCGATCGTGATCGCGGCCGCGGTGGGAGCAGCACTTGCGTTGCCCGTCGCCTGGGCGGTGGCGCGGCAGATCGACTAGGCTTCCAGGAAGACCCGGACGGTTTCCTCGAACTCGCGCGGCTTCTCCGCGTGCAGCCAGTGGCCAGCATCGGGGATCTTCGCGAAGCGCGCCTTTGGGAAGAGGCGCTTGATCTCCTCCCGATGTTCGGGGCGGACGTAGTGGCTTTCCGATCCTGTCAGGAACAGCGTGGGATGGTCGAAGCTGCCGTTCGTGCCCGGCCAGCCGACGATCCTGGGCATCTCGGCCTCCAGCACGGACAAGTTCAGCTTCCAGCGCGGCGGCTTGTGGCGGAGGTCGAGGGATTGCAGGAAAAAGGCCCGAAGTGCCGGGTCGTCGATGTGTTCGGAGAGGGCCGCGTCGGCTTCGGCCCGGGTGGTGATCCGGGACAGGTCGAGACTGGCCATCGCCTGAGCATTGCGGGCCTGGTCGTGCTGGTAGGGGACTGGCGCGATATCAGCGACGACGAGACGGCGAAGGAGTTCGGGTCGGGTCAGGGCCAGTTGCATCGCGGCCTTCCCGCCCATCGAATGTCCGAGGAGGTCGACCGGGGCGCCCAGAGCCTCGATCACTTCGGCCAGATCGGCGGCCATGTCGGGGTACCTTTGCGTCGGAAATCGCGGGCTGTCGCCGTGGTTGCGCATGTCGACGGCCACCACGTCGCGCCGGTCGGCAAGGCGGCGGGCGATCACCCCCCAGTTCCGGCCCGAGCCGTAGAGGCCGTGGGCGATGACGAGGGTCGGCGCTTCGGCGGTGGCGCTGGCGGGGTGGCGGATCGCGGCGAGCATGGCCCTTGATAGCCGCGTCGGCGGGATCAGGCCAGACCGGTTGAACATGCCCGGAATCGCTTCTAGGTTCTCCTCAAGGGTGTCGAGGGGGAACGCGATGAGTGCGGTGACGATCCAGCAGATGGCGGATCGGGTGGCACAGCTTCTGGAAGAGAGGCTGGGGCTGGGCGGGCGCGACCTGTCGGCCAAGATGAAGCGCGCGGGGCGGTCGCTGCCGAAGAAGGTCCGCGACAGCGGCAGGCTTCTGGCAACCTCGGCGCACCGGGCCCAGAATCCGAAGCTGCTGGGTCAGATCGACATGGCCGAGGTGACCGAGGCCTATGATATCTGCGTGAAACACCTGATCGGGATCGAGCCTGCAAATCGGCGGCGGGAGCTTTTTGCGGGCGTTCTGGGCTCGGTCGGGTTTGGGGTGCTGGTGCTGGCCGTGGCGATCCTGGGCTTCCTCGTCTGGCGGGGGTATTTCTAGGCGTCTGTCCACGGTGGACATTTCCGGAATTTAGTTAGTGACTTGTCCAAATCCGTTTACGATTTGGCAAGGTTTTCACGCGCGTGGGAAAGGTCAACCGGCTGCGGGCTTAGTGCCTTGCGGGTCACAAGCGTCACCGTCACGAAGGCGACGTAGAGCAGCAGATACCAGGACCCGAGCTTGGCGAGGCTCACCAGTTCCCCTTGCACCTGGCCCGAGTAGATCCAGGTCCCGGTCGCGGTGCCCACGTTCTCGGCCACCCAAAGCGCGAGGGCCGACAGGAAGGCGGCGACCGGGAGGGGCATCCACCAGTGCCGGTCGTGGATGCGAAACCAGATCCGGGTGCGCCAGTAGAGCGCCACAGTGGCGACGAAGAGCGCCACGCGGATGTCCGGCAGGAAATGGTGGGCGAAGAAGTTGACGTAGATCGCCGCGGCCAGAAGGACGGTCAGCGGAAAGCTCGGGTAGGGGGCAAAGCGCATGTCGAAGACGCGGATCACGCGGGCCATGTAGCTGCCGACAGCCGCGTACATGAAGCCGGAGAACAGGGGCACGCCCAGCAACTTGAAGATGCCGGGTTCGGGGTAGGCCCAGGAGCCGGCATGGACCTTGAACCATTCCATCGCCGTTCCGGTAAGGTGGAAGAGGAGAATGACGCGGGCTTCCTCCCAGGTTTCCAGTTTCGTCCACAGGAAGATCACCTGCGTGGCGATGGCGAACAGGAAAAGCGCGTCGTAGCGGTGAAGGGGCCAGTGGGGCTCCCAGATCAGCTTGGAGCCGATGATGGCTACCAGGAGAAGGCCACCGAAGAGGCATGCCCAGCCCTGTTTCAGGACGAACATGACCAGCTCGGCCACCGCAAAGGGGAGCCGGGCACGGGCCCAGTCGCCCATGCGGTGTTCGAGGGAACGGGTGTCGGGAGTGCTCATGCGGCCCTTCGGTTTCAGCGGATGAGACCGGGAGGCGGCGCCTGCGTCAAGGTGAGGGATCGCCAACCTTTGGACGGTCGCTTTTCGAAACGAGCGCCTGGCGGCGCGAGCCTTTTGTCTCGCCGTTTTGCGTGAAGGACGCAAAACGGCTCGGGAATGCCTCCGGCGGGGATATTTGGTGCCAGGTGAAAGGCATGCGAAAGGCCCCGGACGACTATGCGCGGGGCCTTTTGCGACGTGCTGCGGGTTTCAGAGCTCCGGATAGATCGGGAAGCGGGCACAGAGCGCTTCGACCTCGGCCTTCACCTTGGCCTCGACGGCGGCGTTGCCGTCCTCGCCGTTCTTCGCCAGGCCCTCGACGACCTCGATGATCCAGCGGGCGATCTGGCGGAATTCGGGCTCGCCGAAGCCGCGCGTCGTGCCGGCGGGGGTGCCGAGACGGACGCCCGAGGTGATCGTCGGCTTTTCCGTGTCGAAGGGGATGCCGTTCTTGTTGCAGGTGATGTGGGCGCGCCCCAGGGCCTTCTCGGTCGCGTTGCCCTTCACGCCCTTGGGCCGCAGGTCCACCAGCATCAGGTGCGTGTCGGTGCCGCCGGTGACGATGTCGAGGCCGCCCTTCATCAGCTCGTCCGCCAGCGCCTGGGCGTTCTTGATCACCTGGGCCTGGTAGGTCTTGAACTCCGGCCGCAGCGCCTCGCCGAAGGCCACCGCCTTGGCGGCGATGACGTGCATCAGGGGGCCGCCCTGGATGCCCGGGAAGATGGCCGAGTTGACCTTCTTCGCGATGTCCTCGTCATTCGTCAGGATCATCCCGCCCCGCGGACCGCGCAGGGTCTTGTGGGTGGTCGTCGTGGCGACATGGGCGTAGGGGAAGGGCGAGGGGGAAAGGCCCGCCGCCACCAGA
>Ga0208243_1000076_pt1 | contig 105717 bp, 106 predicted proteins | sample Subbio2Aug_QV12A_FD_184826 | JGI IMG/M metagenome (GOLD analysis project Ga0208243, IMG submission 184826) | Serpentinite rock and fluid subsurface biosphere microbial communities from McLaughlin Reserve, California, USA - CR12Aug_QV12A (SPAdes) | ecosystem: Environmental > Terrestrial > Deep... | reverse complement strand
AACGATGTCTCGGGTCATGGAAAGGTCTCCGCTGGGGGGTGGGTGAAAGGGATACCCGCCATGGTAAGCCCGGCGGTTCAGAACGCCTGTCGCGCCAGCAGCCGCAGCCGCTCCGGCTGGCGGGGGTCGAAGCGGGTGACGAACACCTCGCCGCTGGCCGGAAATTCGCCGGTCAGCGCGGTCATGTTGACCTGGTGGGTGACCAGCATCCAGTTGGCCGGCGCCTTGACGCCGGCCACCCCCTGCAGCACGGCCCGGGTCTGCGCGGCGCGGTCGCCGACCTGGAAGAAGGAGTTCAGCGGTGCCCACACCGTGTGGCGCCCGAAGGCCAGCTGCGCGGTGTCGACGCAGCGGCACCACGCGCTGCTGCGCACCTCGGCCAGCTGCACCCGTTCGCGCTGGAAGGCCTCGCCCAGGGCCCGTGCCTGCTGGCGGCCAGCGTCGCTCAGGTTGCGCTGGCTGCTGCAGTCGTCGAGCCGGAAGCCGGGCGGGTCGCCCACGCCGGCCACGGTGACCGCATGGCGCATCAGCACCACGCAGCCCCCGGCGCGCAGCAGGTCCCAGAAGCCGGTGGCCGGGGTGTCGGCGGTCTGGGCCTGCCCGGCGGCGGGCAGGGTCAGGGCCAGGGCGGAGGTGGCGAGAAAGTCGCGTCGTTGCATGGCGGGTCCTCGGGTGGGGTCAGGCGTCGCGCACGTCGGCCACCGGTTGGCGGCCGAAGTCCGGGCGGTCCAGCCAGGCCAGCACGCGGGCGGCGGCCTGTTGCGGTGATGTGAGCACGCCGCTGCGCAGCAGTTCCACGAACCGCTCGCGGTCGGGGAAGGCGGAGGTTTCGGCCCCGCGCAGCTGCACCTGCATGTCGGTGTCGATGACGCCGGGCGCGAGCGAGACCAGCTTCGCACCGTGGGGCTGCTGCGCCTGGTCGAGCGCGGCGCAGCGGGTGAAGTGGTCCAGCCCGGCCTTGGCGGCGCAGTAGGGCGCCTGCGAGGCCATGGGGTGGCGGCCCAGCCCGGACGAGATGTTGAGCACCCGGCGCGGGCCGCGCCAACCCTGCTCGACCCAACGGCTGGTGGCGCCCAGGAAGGCGCCGGTCAGGAGCAGGGGCGCCTCCAGCCCGACCCGCAGGGCGTGCGCCACCTGGGTGGGCGGCACGGCCTCCAGCGGCGCCACGGCCGGAATGACACCGGCGTTGTTGATGAGGGTGGCGCTGCCCACCTCGGCCTGGTTCTGCTCATCGAGCCACTGCGCCAGCCGCGCCGCCACCGCTTCGCCGTCGACCAGATCGGCCGACCATTGCAGCAGCGGCGCGCCCAGCGCGTCGGCCTGGACCTGCAGTTCGGGGTGGGTGCTGCGCGACAGGCAGAGCAGCAGCCGGTCGGGCGCGAGCAGCTGCTGCGCCATGGCGAGGCCCAGGCCCCGCGAGGCGCCGGTGAGAACGGTGATGTGCATGGTGGTGGGTCCTGGGCAGTGGGTTCAGAAAGGACAGGGGCTGTGGAAGCTCAAGGTCTGGCCGCTGGCCGGGTGCGGCAGCGACAGCTCGCAGGCGTGCAGCAGCAGGCGGCCGGACCAGCCCTGCTGTTCGCTGGTGGCGTACAGCGGGTCGCCCACGATCGGGTGTCCGATGGCCTGCAGGTGCACCCGCAGCTGGTGGGTTCGGCCGGTGACGGGTTCGAGTTCCAGCCGCGTGGTGATGACCGGGCGATCTGCCGGGGCATCGGGCTGCCAGGGTGCTGCCGCCAGCCGCCGCCAGCGGGTCAGGCTGGGCTTGCCGTTCTGCTGGTGCACGATGCTGCGCGGTCGGTTGAGCCAGTCGATCATGAGCGGCAGGTCGATCGAGCCTTCGGGCTCTGCGAGCGCGCCGGCCACCACCGCCTGGTACCGCTTGTGCACCCGGCGCTGCTCGAAGGCCAGGCTGAGGGCGCGCTGCACCGGCAGGCCGCGCGCCATGACCAGCAGGCCCGAGGTGGCCATGTCGAGCCGGTGCACGATCAGCGCATCCGGCCACAGGGCCTGGGCGCGGCTGCTCAGGCAGTCCTGCTTGTCCGGGCCGCGGCCGGGCACGGCAAGCAGGCCGGCGGGCTTGTCGAGCACCAGCAGGTGCTCGTCGATGAACAGGGGCGTCATGGCCGGCCGGCGGCCAGCGCGGCGCGCAGGTCGTCCGCGTCGATGCGCCGCGCCGCGCCGAAGCCGGCAATCTGCCGCGCCTGCAGCGGGTGCAGCAGCACGAAGCGGAAGTCGGGCAGGGCGGTCATGTCGGCGGCCTCGGGAAAGCGCTCCAGATAGGCGGCGCGGGCGGTGGCCAGTGCCTCGCCCTGCGCTGTCTCGGCGCGCACCGCCAGGCTGACGCGGGGCAGCGCATGCACCGGCTCGCCGTCGACCTCGCCCTGGTCCACCAGCAGCGCGGCGCGCGGTTCGGCCTGCAGTTGCGCGGTGTGCGGTGCCAGGGCGCTGACATGGATCACCACACAAGCCAGCCCGGGACACACCGCAAACGGCACCAGCGAGACGGCGGGGGCGCCGGCCTCGTCCCGCGTGGCCAGCGCGGCGGTGCGGCGGCTCCACAGCAGCTCACGCAGGGCATGGGTCAGGCGGGGCTCGTGCGGGGTGCTGGACATCCACCGATGCTAAACCGCAGCCCGCGAAGGGCCGGCGCGCAGCAGGGACAATCACGCCCATGCTGCTGCTGGCCCCCATGGAAGGATTGCTCGACGCCACCCTGCGCGACGTCTTGACGCGCCTGGGCGGCATGGACCGTTGCACCAGCGAGTTCATCCGCATCACGAACATGCTGCTGCCCGAGCGGTCGTTCACCCGGGTGGTGCCCGAGCTGCTGCACGGCGGCCGCACCCGGGCCGGCGTGCCGGTGCGACCGCAGCTGCTGGGTTCCGACCCGGCCTGCATGGCCGACAACGCGGCGCGGCTGGCCAGCTTCGAGCCGCCCGGCATCGACCTGAACTTTGGTTGCCCGGCCAAGACGGTGAACAACAGCCGGGGCGGCGCCGTCCTGCTGGACGAACCCTGGCTGGTGCACCAGATCGTGCGCGCGGTGCGGCGTGCGGTGCCGGCCCATGTGCCGGTGTCGGCCAAGATGCGCCTGGGCTTCAACGACGACGCCCGCGCCGAAGACAACGCCCTGGCCATCACCGAGGCCGGCGCCAGCGAGCTGGTCATCCATGCCCGCACCAAGGCCGATGGCTACCGCCCCCCGGCCTGGTGGGAGCGCATTGCCCAGGTGCGCGAAAGCCTGCCGGCCGAGCACCCGGTGCTGATCGCCAACGGCGAGATCTGGAACGTGGCCGATGCCCGGCGCTGCCAGGCCGTCTCGGGCTGCGACCACATCATGATCGGCCGCGGGCTGGTGGCCGACCCGGGGCTGGCGCGCGAACTGGCCGGCGGCCCGGGCGCGGAATGGGACGAGATCGAGCCGCTGCTGCTGCCCTTCTGGGAGCAGGTCAGCGCGCGTGTGGAACGGCGCCACCGCGCCGGGCGCCTCAAGCAGTGGCTCAACTACCTGCGCCGCCGGCACCCCGGTGCGCAACAGGCGTTTGACGAGCTGCGGCTGTCCAATGAACCGGCTTTCATCGAGGCCTGGCTGGACCGGCGCGCCGCCTGCAGAAATGCGGCAACCGTGTTAACTTCTGCGCCCCTGATGCCGACACCCGACCCCGTATGACTTCCCTGCCTTCCCGTCTGGACGCCCTGGGCACCGAGCGCCTGCAGGGCATGCGCCGCGGCCTCGAGAAAGAAAGCCTGCGCTCCCAGCCGGACGGCAAACTGGCCCTCACCCCGCACCCGGTGGCCCTGGGCAGTGCGCTGACCCACCCGCACATCACCACCGACTACAGCGAGTCGCAGCTCGAACTCATCACCGGCGTGCACGCCAGCGTGGCCTCCACCCTGGCCGAGCTGACCGAGATCCACCAGTACACCGTGCGCACCCTGCGCAGCCAGGGCGGTGCGGCGGGTCAGGAAATGTTGTGGGCATCGAGCATGCCCTGTGGCCTGCCCACCGACGAGACCATTCCGCTGGGCCGCTATGGCGGCAGCAATGTCGGCCGCGCCAAAAGCGTGTATCGCATGGGGCTGGGCCACCGCTATGGCCGGCGCATGCAGACCATCTCGGGCATCCACTACAACTGGTCGCTGCCCGGTGTCGACAACGACGGTTACTTCGCGCTGATCCGCAATTTCCGCCGCCATGCCTTCCTGCTGCTGTCCCTGTTCGGGGCCTCGCCGGCGGTGTGCTCCAGCTTCGTCGAGGGACGCCAGCACGAGCTGCAGCCGCTGGGCGACGGTGGCTGCCTGCACATGCCCCACGGCACCTCGCTGCGCATGGGACGGCTGGGCTACCAGAGCGAGGCCCAGGCCACGCTGGCCGTGAGCTACAACGGCCTGGAGGGCTACGCCGCTTCCCTGCACGACGCGCTCACCCGACCCTGGCCCGCCTACGAAGCGCTGGGCATCCGCAACCCCGGGGGCGACTACAACCAGCTCGCCACCACGCTGCTGCAGATCGAGAACGAGTTCTACGGCACCATCCGGCCCAAGCGCGTCATCTTCCCCGGCGAACGCCCGCTGCATGCGCTGCGCGAACGCGGGGTGGAATACATCGAGGTGCGCCTGCTCGATCTCAACCCCTTCGAGCCCATCGGCATCTCGGCCAGCACGCTGCGCTTCATCGATGTCTTCCTGCTGCACTGCCTGCTCTCCGACAGCCCGCCCGACACGCCGGCCGAGATCCGCGAACTGGCCCAGAACCAGCACCTGACGGCCGCCCGCGGCCGCGAGCCCGGCCTGCAGCTGGTGCGCGGTGGCCAGCCGGTCGCCCTGGTGGACTGGGGCACCGAAATCATCGATCAGCTGGTGCCGCTGGCCGAACGGCTGGACGCGCTGCACGGCGGCCACGACCATGTGCTGGCGGTGTCGCAGGCCCGGGCATCCTTGCACGCACCGGACACGCTGCCGTCGGCCCGTGTGCTGCGCGCCATGGCGCAGGAGCACGGCGATTCCTTCATCGGGTTCATCAAGGCCCAGTCGGCCGAGATCCACCGCCAGCTGCTGGCCTTGCCGTGGAGTGCGAAGCAGCAGGCCCGCTTCGAGGCCATGGCCGAGCAGTCGGTGCACGACCAGCGCGCCATCGAGACGGCCGACACCATGCCGTTCGAGATCTACCGCCAGGAATATGTGTCGCCCGAGCGGCTGGGCCGACCCCGCAGCGCCCCGGCGCCGCAGACCCAGGCCACGGCGTTGCCCATTCCTTGAGCAACCCAGAAAAGTCCCTTGTGCCACAGGCACTTGCCGCCGCCGTACACGGCTGACCCGGACTTATTCACACCCTTGTCCCCACTTTCCGGGGACAACTGTGACCCAGGGCCGATCAGGCTTCGCCGCCGAAACGCTTGATCAGGTTGGCGATGTACTTGTCGACCAGCTTTTCGAACTCGGCCTCCACCACCGGGGCCACCACCATCTTCATCAGGCCGGGCAGCGGCACCTCCACCGTGCCTTCGATGGCGAGTTCGATCGAGGTGGTCTTGCCCTCGCCGACGATCTTCCAGTGACCGCCCACCAGGGCGTTGCCCACGCCCTTGACCGGCGTCCACTTGACGGTGCCGGTGCCTTTGGCGGCGTCGAACTTGCTGGTGTACTTGCTGGCATACACCGTCTGGATGTTGACCTGCGCGGTGCCCACCTTCTCCATCTCCCATCGGTATGTGCCGCCGCCCATGTCGACCAGCTGTTCCACCTTGGGAAAGTGGCCGACCGATTCCGGCACGTCGGACAGCACCGCAAACACATCGGCAGCGGCGGACTTGACCGCAAATTCATAACCCAGATCGATCTTGACGGTGATGCTCATGTGGTTCTCTGCAGAGGGGATGCGCGCCATTCTAGGCAGCGCCCCCGTGGCCGGCGCTCGGGGCTTACACCGAGGCGCTCAGGGCACAATGCCGCCTTTGTTTCACCTGCCGCCCCCATGAGCATCCAGTGGTTCCCCGGTCACATGCACCTCACCCGCAAGGCGATTGCGGAGCGGGTGAAGGCCATCGATGTCGTGATCGAAATGCTCGACGCGCGCCTGCCCGGGTCCAGTGCCAACCCGCTGCTGGCCGACCTGACCGGCCACAAGCCCACCCTGAAGGTGCTCAACAAGCAGGAAATGGCCGACCCGGCCCGCACCGAGCAGTGGCTGGCCCACTACCGTGCCCAGCCCGGCACGCGCGCCATTCCGCTGGACGCCAGCCACACCTCGCCGGCCCGCGCGCTGGTGGCCGAATGCCGCGAACTCGCCCCGCTGCGCGGCGGCATGGTCAAGCCGCTGCGGGTGCTGATCTGCGGCATTCCGAACGTGGGCAAGAGCACGCTCATCAACACCCTCATGGGCAAGCGCGCCGCCAAGACCGGCGACGAAGCCGGCGTGACCCGCAACGAGCAGCGCGTGGCCCTGGCCGACGATTGCTACCTGTTCGACACGCCCGGCGTGCTGTGGCCCCGCATCGTGGTGCCCGAAAGCGGCACCCTGCTGGCCGCCAGCGGCGCGGTGGGCCGCAATGCCTACGACGACGAATCCGTCGCGCTGGACCTGCTCGATCTGCTCAAGCTGGCCTACCCGGTGCTGCTGGAGGAGCGCTACCGCTTCGGCCTGAACCCGGCCGCCCTGGCCGAGGCCCATGCCGAGGTGCTGATGGAATCGATCGGGCGGCAGCGCGGGGCGCTGGTGGCCGGGGGCAAGGTCAACCTGACCAAGGCCGCCGAGCTGGTGATTGCCGACTTCCGCCAGGGCCACATGGGCCGCATCACCCTGGAGACGCCGGAGCAGTTCGGGCGCTGGCTGGCGGCCGGCGAGGCCGCCGATGCACAGCGGCAGAAGGCCCGTGGCGACCGCCCGAACAGCCCTTCCGGCGGCCGCCGCAAACGCTGAGCTGCGTCAGCCGCAGGCCCGCATCAGCGGCTGAAGATGGCATGGGCGATCAGCCCGGTGGCCACCGCCACCAGCAGGAACTCGCCATCCACGCTCACCCACTGGTGGCCCCGCGGGGGGGCGTACAGCTGGCGGTGGTGGCGGTGATCGATCACCACATGGCGCTGCTGCACCACATGGCGCGGCAGGTACTGGCCCTTGTGCCAGTGCGGGCCGTTGCGGTAGATGTGGTTGTGCTGGTGGACGATGCGCACGTCAGGCCGGTGGTCGCGGCGCCAGTCACGGCGGTCATCGCGGCGGTCGTCCCAGCGATCGTGGCGGCTGTCATGGCGATGTTCGTAGCGGTGGTCCTGGCGGTGGCCGCGGCGGTCGTCATCGGCCAGGGCCAGCGTGCCCATGCCGAGGGTGCTGGCAGCCATCACCGTGGTCATGATCTGGCGGAACTTCATGGCGGGTCTCCTGTGGGGTGTTGAGGAGCCTTCATGCTCGCGGCGCCGTGTTTCGGTCGTGTCAATGGCGTGCGCCGCCGGCGCAAAGAGCGCCGGCCCGCTGTTACCGGCCCGGCGCGGCTTGCCAGACCAGCAGCAGGTTGTTGGCCGGCATGGGGATGCGTTGCGCCAGTTGCAGCCCGGCCGCTTCGGCCTGCTGTGCCACCTGGTGCAGCCAGCGCAGGCCCCACGCAGGGTCGCGCGCACGCAGGCTCTGGTCGAAGGCCAGGTTGCCGGGCGAGGTCTCCACGCCTTCTTCCAGGTAGGGCCCGTAGGTCAGCAGCAGGCCGCCGGGTCGCAGCACGCGGGCGCTGCCCTGCATCAGCCCGGCGCAGGCCGACCACGGCGCAATGTGCAGCAGGTTGGCGCAGTACACCGCATCGAAGCAGGCCAGCCAGGGGGTTGGTGTGCCCCATTGCGGGGCCGTGACGTCGAGCCGCACCGCCGGCTGTACCGAGGCCAGGTGCGCGGTGCGTGCCGCGATGCCGGGCAAGGCGTCGGCCATGAAGTCGGTCGGTTGCCAGCGCCAGCCGGGCAGGGCGGGGGCCATGTGTTCGGCATGTTGCCCGGTGCCCGAAGCCACCTCCAGCAGATGCCCCTGCGCCGGCAGCAGGCGCAGCAGTTGTTCCAGGATGGGTTGGCGGTTGCGGTCGGCGGCAGGGCTGAAAGGCAGGGGTTCGGTCATGCGGCGATTTTGGCGAGAATGCGGGCCATGCGTAACCTGCCTGCTCTGCCTACCCCCGACCGTGTCATCCGGGTGATCTGCGCCCTGGGCCTGCTGGTGCTGCTGGTGCTGTTGCAAGGCTGCGCCATGAGCTGGATCCGGTCGGCCGGCCCGCAGGACGTGTCCACGCCCGAGTTCACCGTGATCAGCGGGCGCATGAACTACATCATCGACGGCGAGCCGATGGCGCCCTACGGCAGCGCCCCGCGCTGGGGTGCCCCCAACCTGATCGCGCTGCGCATGGAAGACGGCAACCCGTACGTGTTCCCGCAAGTCGATGCGGCCACCGGCGCGTTCCGGCTCAAGGTGCCGCCCGGGGCCTATGTGGTGAGCCAGATCGGGCCGCCCGCCCACCTCGGCCGGCACGTGGCCTGGCCGAGGCTGGTGCTGTGCGTGCCGGCATCCACCGGGGCTGCGGTGCAGGCCGTGCAGGCGGTGCATGTGGGGCATCTGCAGCTGCTGGGCACCCGTTACCGCGAGACCTACACCCTGAGCACCGGCAGCCAGCAGGTGTCGCAAGGCGTGCGCTACCGGTATGCCGTGGTCGATGAAGCGGGGGCCGGCCCGCGGTCGCTGTTCCGCGAGATCCCCGACCTGCCCATCGGCCAGCGCCTGCAGGAGCGCTGGCAGCAGGACCGGGCCGGGCTCATCCGGCAGATCTGCGGCTAGAGCGGCATCGAGCGGGCCAGCAGCTGCTCCCGCACCGGACCCGCCACCGGCGGCAACGCGACCAGATCCACCCGCACGCCGATCAGGCCCTCCAGTGCCTCGCGCAGCGGGGTCGGGTCGAACGCGCCGTCGGGGTGGTCCACCAGCAGATCGATCTCGGTACCGGGCGCGTCCTCGCCCCGGGCCACCGCTCCAAAAGCCCGCAAGGCGGTGGCGCCGTGCTGCTGCACCACCGCCTGCAGCGCCGGCCGCAGGCGCACCAGCGTGGCCGAGGGGCGTTCCGGTGCGGCCGGTTCCGGCGGGGCGGGCGGGTGCGGAGTGGACATGTCGTTCTCCTGGGCGGGGGAAACTTCTATCGAAAGTCTGATTGTTCTCTATCCACTTGATTCTTCACCCATGGGGGTAGGGGTTGGTCCGCCGAGCGGTGCCCAGCCCGTACCATCGCGGCCATGACCCATGCCGTTGCCCGCCTGCGCCAGACCCGACTGGCCGCCAGCACCAAACCCTTCAACGCCCGGGGTTCCAGCCTGGTGCGGTGCGAACGCTGCCGCCTGCCCGCCAGCCACTGCGTCTGCGAATGGCGACCCAGCGTGCCCGCCCGCGCCGGCATGTGCCTGCTGATGGGCGACATCGAATCCCTCAAGCCCAGCAACACCGGCTGGCTGATCGCCGACGTGGTGCCCGACACCTTTGCCTTCGGCTGGTCGCGCACCCAGCCCGATCCCGGTTTCGTCGCTCTGTTGGCCGACCCGGCCTGGCAGCCGGTGGTGGTGTTCCCCGGCGATCTGGTGGAGCCCGAGCGGGTGGTCAGCGACCTCTCGGGCCTGGCCCCGGTGCCGGCGCCCGGCGCACCCGCCACCGGCCCGCGCCCGCTGTTCGTGCTGCTCGACGGCACCTGGACCGAGGCCCGCAAGATGTTCCGCAAGAGCCCGCACCTGCAGACGCTGCCGGTGCTCAGCCTGGACCCCGGCCACGCCTCCACCTACCGGCTGCGGCGCTCGCAGTTCGACCACCATTTCTGCACCGCCGAGGTGGCCGCCATGTGCCTGCACATGGCCGGCGACGAAGCCGCCGCATCGGCGCTGTCGGCCTGGCTGCAGGTGTTCAGCCACCACTACCTGCGCTGCCGCCAGAACCAGCCGCCGGACACCGGCAGCGAGGCGCACGCGCAACTCGGTTCATGAACGCGCTGCCCACCGTCCTGCTGACCGGGTTCGACCCCTTCGGCGGCGCCACCCGCAACCCCAGCAGCGAGGCGGTGCAGGCCCTGCACGGCACCACGCTGGCCGGCCACCGGGTGCAGGCGCTGGAGCTGCCCACCGTGTTTGGCAATGCGTGGCAGGTGCTGCACGCTGCGCTGCGGCAGCACCGCCCCGCGCTGGTGGTGTGCGTGGGCCAGGCCGGTGGCCGCCAGGGCGTGCACATCGAACGCGTGGCCATCAATCTGGACGACGCCAGCATCCCCGACAACGCCGGCCATCAACCGCGCGAACAGCCCATCGAACCCGGCGCACCCACCGCCTACTTCAGCAGCCTGCCACTGCAGGCCGTGGTGACCGAACTGCGCGCACAAGGCCTGCCGGCCGAGGTGTCCAACAGCGCCGGCACCTTTGTGTGCAACCACGTGTTCTACCGGCTCATGCACGCCTTGGCCACCGAGCCGGAACTACGCGGCACGCGCGGTGGGTTCGTGCATGTGCCGTGGCTGCCGGAGCAGGGGAGCCCGGGGATGGAACTGGGGGATGTGGTGCGGGGGCTGCAGTGTGTGGCGATCTGTAGCCTGAACGCGGGACGCGAACGGCAAATCTGATGTTGCCGGTTTGGCAGCCCGCCTCGGCCTGTGCATGATGTGGCGACATCCACTCATCCGCCGCCCCGTCCCGTCGATGGCCACACTCATCCCAGCGCTCAGCGTCTGCGTGTCCCGCATGACATCCGGTGAACGCCGCACCGCCGAACGGCTGGAACAGAAGCTCGATGCCGACTACCTGCTCTGGTACGACGTGCCGGTGGGTCCGAAGCACCAGCACCCCGACTTCGTGGTGCTGCACCCGCGCCGGGGCATCCTGATCCTGGAGGTGAAGGACTTCCGCCTCAACACGCTTATACAGGCCAACAAGCAGACCTGGGACATCCACGGCGACAACGGCCCCAGGACCATCCCCAACCCGCTGGAGCAGGCCCGGCAGTATGCGCACCAGGTGGTCAAGGCGCTGGAGCGCGACCCCCAGCTGGTGCACCCCGACGGCAAGTACCAGGGCAAGCAGGCCTTCCCGTGGAGCTACGGCGTGGTGCTGCCCAACATCACCCGCGCGCAGTTCGACAAGGCCGGCCTGGCCGATGCCATCGAGCCGCACCGCGTGGTCTGCCAGGACGAAATGACCGAGGGGGTGGAACCCGAGGCGCTGCAGAGCCGGCTGTGGGGCATGTTCCCCTTCATGATGGGCGGCGTCATGTCGCTGCCGCAGCTGAACCGGGTGCGCTGGATCATGTTCCCCGAGGTGCGCGTGCAGGTGACCGGCGAACTGTTCGACGATGTCGACGAAGCCGCCGACCTGCCCAGCATCATGCGGGTGATGGACCTGCAGCAGGAGCAACTTGCAAGAAGTCTGGGCGAAGGGCACCGCGTCATCCACGGCGTGGCCGGATCGGGCAAGACCATGTTGCTGGGTTACCGCGCCGAGCACCTGGCCAAGGCCTGGAACATGGCGGATGCCACCGCGCGCAAACCCATCCTCATCCTTTGCTACAACGAGCCGCTGGCCCGGCAGATCGCCCGAGTGATGCAAGCCAAGGGCATTGCCGACCGGGTGCACGCGGTGCACTTCCACAAATGGTGCCGGCAGCAGTTGGTGGCCTACGGGCAGGACCTGCCCCCGCAGAACCAGCCCTGGGACGCCTTTTTTGCGGACATGGTCCAGCGTGTGATCACCGGCGTGGACCGTCGCCAGATCCCCAGCGGGCAATACCAGGCCGTGCTGATCGACGAAGGCCACGACTTTGCGCCCGAATGGCTGCGCCTGGTGGTGCAGATGGTGGACCCCGCCACCAACAGCCTGCTGGTGCTGTACGACGACGCGCAGAGCATCTACGAACGCACCCAGAAAAAGAACTTCAGCTTCAAGAGCGTGGGCATACAGGCCCAGGGCCGCACCACCATCCTGAAGATCAACTACCGCAACACCCGGCAGATATTGCAGACCGCCAGCCTGGTGGCGGCCGACCTGCTGACCGCCGAAGACAAGGACGACGACGGCGTGCCCCTGCTCAAACCGGTGAGCTGCGGCCGCGACGGCGAGGCGCCCATCGTCATCCGTCTGCCCACTCTGCGCGAAGAGGTGGCCCAGGTGACCGAACTGCTGGCCACCGCCCACCGCGAAGGCCACGCCTGGGCCGACATGGCCATCCTCTGCCGCCACCACAGCGAGATGGACATGTGCGCCGAATTCCTGCGCAAACGCAAGCTGCCCCACCAGGTGCGCCGCAACTCGTCCAGCGTGTACGACCCGGCGCACGACAGCATCAAGGTGATGACGCTGCACGTCAGCAAAGGCCTGGAGTTCCCGGTGGTGGCGCTGGTGGGCGCCGGGCGCATGCCCGCCGAGGGCGAAGACGAGCGCGAGGAAGCACGGTTGTTTTACGTGGGGGCTACGCGGGCGACGCAGCGGTTGGTGGTTGGGGTGAGTGGGGCAGGGCGGTTCGCGCAGCGGCTGGGCCAATCTGCACCGGAATTGAATCATCGAAAGCCATGAGCACACGAAACGAATCTCCCCGTCTGGCCGTCCTCATCGACGCCGACAACGCCCAGGCATCCCTGGTGCAGGAACTGCTGGCCGAGGTCAGCCGATACGGCACGGCCACGATCAAGCGGGCCTACGGCGACTGGACCACCCCGCAACTGGCCAAGTGGAAGAACGTGCTGCACGCCCATGCCATCCAGCCCATTCAGCAGTTCCGATACACCACCGGCAAGAACGCATCGGACTCGGCGCTGATCATCGACGCCATGGATGTGCTGCATGGCCGTCAGGTCGAGGGCTTCTGTGTGGTGTCGTCCGACAGCGACTTCACCCGTCTGGCTACCCGTATCCGCGAAGCAGGGCTGAAGGTCTACGGGTTCGGCGAGAAGAAGACCCCGGAGCCTTTTGTGGCGGCCTGCGACAAGTTCATCTTCCTGGACATCCTTCGCCAAAAACCCGGGGATCCACAGGATCCTCCGGTCGAGGTGCCTCCTGTCCAACTGAAGGAGTTGGTCCAGCTTCAACCCGTCTTGATCGCCGCTATCGATGCTAACGCCCGCGAGGACGGCTGGGCGCCCCTGGGTGGCGTGGGTGGACACATCGGCAAGGTACGCCCCTCGTTTGACGCGAGGAACTATGGCTTCAAAAAGTTGAGCGATCTGGTCCGTACCTTGAACTATGTGGAGGTCAGGGACATACCGGTGACCCGTCCGGATGGCGTGGTGCTCAACAACCCGCTCATACGCTTGAAGCGCGTGGCCGCTTGATGCAACGCGCCCAGCATGCCCCTCACACCGCTGGTAGGGCAGTCAAGAACCGGCTCGCCCGGTCCGCTGCGTCGTCGTATGTCGGCCGATACCCGAGCGAGTCGATGGCCTCGAACTGCGCACCCAGCACCGCGTGCCTTTGCCGAATCTGCGTCAGAAACGCATCTCGGTGACGAACGAGGTAAGGCGCTGCCGTGGCCAACGCTTGAGGCTCCCGCTCGATCACCAGCGACAGGTCGAACAGGTCTCGCGCTGTAGCCCAGTCGCCCCGGTGCCAGAGCTTTTTCGCCACGATCTCGGCGGCGGTTTCCACCTTCACCGTGCGGCCCAGCAGTGTCCATTCCTCATACGGTTGTGCCGTGAGGTTGGGCGAGGCTACGAAGTCGATCTCGCCTTCCGGCCGCAGCAGCTTTACGTAGCCGGGCCCCTCCACATAGTCCACCGACACACGCTCGGCCGCATCGCTCAGCCGGGGCGACACAAAGCCCAGGTACTGCGGGTCGGGCACGAAGATGTCGATGTCCTTGCTCAGGCGGTGGCCGTATCTCAGCATCAGCACGGTGCCGCCGCCAAACGTCCAGAACGGGTTGCTGATGCCGTGGCGCGCAATCTCGTCCACCAGCGTGAAGGCGTGGGCCAGCAATGTCTGCCAGACGCCTTCAGGCAGGGCGCTGGGTTGCAAGGACCGATTCATGCCCAGGCCGCGCGTGGGGACTGCAGCGCCTGCGCCCAGGCCGTCAGGTGCTTCCAGAGCATCTTGGGCGGTGTGTGCGTGCGTTCGGCCACTTCTGCCACCCCGGCCACGATCAGTGGCAACGGCGCCTCGTCCAGCAGCGTTGCCACCTGCGGCACCAGCGCGGTGGGCAGGGTGCCGGCCACCAATGCGTCGGCCAGAGCATCAGGCGCCAGCGCCTGCCTGTAGCTCACGCTGGCCGTCAGGCTCAGCAGAGCCAGCGCGTGCGCCTGGCGTGCTCGGGGTTGTGCGGCCAGGTCCAGGCCCAGCAGGTTCAACAGCGTCAACAGCTTGGCCGCGCCCAGATCCACCAGAGAGCCGTTTTCGAGCTGGTTGATGGTGGCACGCGACAAGCCGGCCAGCCGCGCCAGCCGTGCTTGCGAAAGGCCTAGCGCCTCCCGCCGGGCTTGCACAAGTTGGCCGATGTCTGCGAGGTTCATGGGCTGGAGTGGAGCATCGGGCTCAAAAAATGTCAAATATGTTCGACATTTTCGGCGCCCGGCATCTTTTGCGGAAACCCGTTCGCCTGGCGGTTGCCTACCTATTTCCTGAGTGCTTCCAACTGCGCTCTCAGGCCAGTTTGACCACGTTGTTGCAGGCCTCGCCGATGATCTCCAGGTTGCGGATCACCGCGTCCTGCGTTTTACGGTCGGCCTTGAACCCGGCCGCATCCATGCCCGCCGTGTAGCTCTGGATGTTGTCGATGGCACCGCTGATGTGACCAAGGTAGTCCGCTGTGCGCAGCGGCTTGTTCCTCGTCACAGCCGCACGGCCTCGCGCAGTACCTGTTCGCGGAAGCTGGCGGGCAGGCCGTTCGGCGTCAGGACATCCACCTCCATGCCCAGCAGCGCCTTCAGTTCATGGCGAATGGCGCCAATGTCCAGCAACGTGGTAGCCGGCGTAGGGTCCACCAGCAGGTCTAGATCGCTGCCCTCGGCGTCGTCGCCATGAATCGCAGAGCCGAACACGCTCACGCCAGACACGCGGTGGCGCAGGGCGATCTCGCGGATCTGCGAGCGGTGCAGGGCAAGGGCTTGGGAGGGGCGCATGGGGCGTAGTGTAGGTGGCCAGGGTTGGCCGGTAAACGGACAGCGTGGCCAGTATTCACTTGCCCCAACCGTCCTTCAACCCCGTCACCCGGTTGAACACCACCTTCCCCCCCACCCCGTGATCCACCCGATCCGCCACGAAGTACCCGTGCCGTTCAAACTGGAACTTCTGGTCCGGTTTGGCGGCGGCCAGTGACGGCTCCACATAGGCGGTCACCACCTTCAGGCTGTCGGGGTTGAGGGCGTCCAGGAAGTTCTTGCCGCCGGCGTCGGGGTGCGGGTCGCTGAACAGGCGGTCGTACAGGCGCACTTCGGCTCTGACGCCGTCGGCCACGCCGACCCAGGTGATGGCGGCCTTGGCCTTGACGCTGTCGGCGCCGGGGGTGCCGCTCTTGGTGCCGGGGATGACCTTGGCGTGCACTGCCGTCACGTTGCCGTTCTCATCCTTGGTGCAGCCGGTGCACTCGATCACATAGCCACCCTTGAGGCGCACCACGTTGCCCGGGAACAGCCGCTTGTAGCCCTTGGGCGGCACTTCTTCAAAGTCCTCTCGCTCGATCCACACGGCCTTGCCGATCTGGAACACGCGGTCGGGCGGGGGCGTCTGGCCTTCCGCAATGGCGCTGTGGGGCAGGGCGGGCTGGGTGCAGGGCTCGGTGTAGCCATCGGACCCGAACACTTCGGCCCAGTTGGTCAGCACCAGCTTGACCGGGTCGAGCACGGCCATGCCGCGGTGGGCCTTGTTCTCCAGGTCTTCGCGCAGGCAGCCGTCGAGGGTGCTGTAGTCGATCCAGCTGTCGCTCTTGGTGACGCCGATGCGTTCGGCAAACAGCTGGATGGCTTCGGGCGTGTAGCCGCGCCGGCGCAGGCCGACGATGGTGGGCATGCGCGGGTCGTCCCAGCCGTTCACCTTGTTCTCGTTCACCAGCTGGGCCAGCTTGCGCTTGCTGGTGATCACATAGGTGAGGTTGAGGCGCGCAAATTCGTACTGGCGCGGGGGCGGGGCCTGCAGCAGGCCGCATTCGGTCAGGCGCTCCAGCAGCCAGTCGTAGAACGGGCGCTGGTCTTCAAATTCCAGCGTGCAGATGCTGTGGGTGATCTGTTCCAGCGCGTCCTCGATCGGGTGCGCAAAGGTGTACATGGGGTAGATGCACCAGGCATCGCCCGTGTTGTGGTGGGTGGCGCGGCGGATGCGGTAGATGGCCGGGTCGCGCAGGTTGATGTTGGGCGACTGCATGCTGATCTTGGCGCGCAGCACGGCGGCGCCGTCGGCCAGCTGGCCGTCGCGCATTTCGCGGAAGCGGGCGAGGTTCTCTTCCGGCGTGCGGCTGCGGAAGGGGCTATCCACACCGGGCTTGCTGAAGTCGCCGCGGTTCACGCGCATCTCCTCAGCCGTCTGTTCGTCCACATAGGCGTGGCCGGCGGTGATCAGCGCTTCGGCGGCGCGGTACATGAAGTCGAAGTAGTTCGACGCGTAGTACAGGTGATCTTCGGTCTTCCCGTTGAAGCTGCTCTGCCAGCCAAAGCCGAGCCACTGCACCGCGTCCAGGATGGAGTCGACGTATTCCTGCTCTTCCTTTTCGGGGTTGGTGTCGTCGAAACGCATGTGGCACACGCCGCCGTAGTCGCGCGCCAGGCCGAAGTTCAGGCAGATGCTCTTGGCGTGGCCCACGTGCAGGTAGCCGTTGGGCTCGGGGGGGAAGCGGGTGCGGATCTTGGCGGGGTCGGGCGTGCCGGCGGCGTGGTGGGCGGCATCGCCGGGGCCACCGCCCCAGCGGCGGCTGGCGTAGGTGCCTTGCTCCAGGTCTTTCTCGATGATCTGGCGCAGGAAGTTGCTGACCTTGTGTTCGCCCTCGGCAGCGTGGCCGGCGGGGGTGGCGGGGGTGGCGGGGGTGTTGTTCGGGTGCGGGGTGGAGCTCATCCGGCCATTCTAGGCACCCGCGTGCCCCCGGATGCCGGCCTCAGATGCCGCCCAGGGTGATGAGCTGCAGCACATCGGGTTGCATCAGCTCCTCCAGTGCCGGGTCGGGGCGGTTGAGCCAGGCGGCGGCCAGCACCACGGCCAGGGCCAGCGCCCCGGCGGCCCAGCGGGCACGGCGCATGCGCTGGCCCTGTGCGCCATGGCCAGGGCCGCCGGCGGTGGCGGCCTGCAGGGCCAGCTGGCCGGCATGGCGTTGCGCCCACTGAGCCATGACCCGCTCTTCCAGGGCCTGGGTGGCGCCCTGGGCGGGCAAGCCCTGGTGCAGGCTCTGCTGCAGGGCGCGTTGCAGTTCGGCGTCGGGCGGGTTCATGCGGTGCCTCCGGGGGTGAGGGCGCTGCGCAGCTGGCGCTTGGCCCGGTGCAGCAGCTGGTGGGCGGCGTTGGCCTCGATGCCCAGCGCCTGGCCGATGGCGGCCGCGTCGGCATCGGCATAGGCCCAAAGCGCCAGGGCCAGCCGTTGCCGTGGGGGCAGGGCGGTCAGGGCGCTGTGCAGCAGGCGGTGTTGCAGGGCGTTGTCCAGCCGATCGATCCCGGAATGTTCGGTGGAGGGCTCGGCCTGCTGCTCCTGCAGGGTCTGGAGTTCGTCCGGGTCGGTGGCCCATTCGCGCTGGCGGCTCAGAACGCTGCGGCAGCGGTTGAGCACGATGGTGTGGAAGTAGGTGCTGACCTGAGCCGAGGCCTGGTCTTCCGGACGGGCGCTCCACAGCCGCAGAAAACTGTCCTGCACCACGTCTTCGGCGTCTTCCGGGCGGCCCAGCACCTGCCTGGCCAGGGCAAGGGCCGGCGGGGTGAGGCGGGCCACCAGCGCGCGGGCGCTCGCCGGGTCGCCGCCGGTGGCGGCTCGCCATTCGGCCCAGCCGTCACCGGCAGGCAACAGGGTGCGGCGGGCGCGTTGCAGCAGTCCGGCCATGGCGGTCAGCAAATGGCCGGTGTGCGCTTCAGGCGCCGAAACGAGGGGTGGCGGGTGTGCGGTGGCGGTGTTCATCGCAGCGGCAGTTTCTCGCGCAGGGCGGCGCGTTCCTCGGGGGTCATTGTCTCCAGCAAGGCGCGGCGCTGGCGCAGCAGTTCGCGCCGTTCGGCCGGGCTCATGGACTGGATCTGCTGCCGCCGCTCGGCCGCCAGGGCCTGGCGCTGCTCGGGGCTGAGCTGGTCCCACTGGGCGCGGGCGTCGCCGATGAGCGCCTGGCGCTGTTCCGGGCTGAGGTTCTGCAGCCGCTGGCGCAGCTCACGGCGGAAGGCCTGACGCTGCTCGGGGCTGGCGTTCTGCAGCTGGCGGCGGATGGCCTCGCGCTGGGCGGCCTGTTCGGCCGGGCTCAGCCGCGACCAGGCCTGTGGGTCGGGAACGGCCGGGGTCTGGGCGAAGGCCGGCGCCGACAGTCCCGCCGTGATGGCGGCGGTCAGCAGCAGGGATCGCAGCCAGCGACGTGTGCGGTTGCGAGGAAAGGAAGTGGCTCGGTGCATGACGCTGAAACCCGGCTGCGCGCCGGCTCTTACGCGCCGGTCGGCAAAACCCGGCCGCTGGCCGGGAGATGGTCGATGGGGCCGTAAGCGCAGGCCGGGTGTTGCGGTTTCAGAGCCAGCCCCGGCTGCGGGGTGCGCGCCGGGATGGTCCCGGTGCCGTCCGAACAGGAGTCACCATGCAATTCAATCTGTCGTTTCGCCGTGCCGTCCCCCTGGCCCTGACGTTGGCGCTGGCCGGCCTCTCTGCGCAAGCCCAAGCCCAAGGCCAGACCTCGTGGCAGGACGCCCAGGCCGACCGGGTGGATGCCCGTCAGGAGCGTCAGGCCGATCGCATCCGTCAGGGCGTGGCTTCCGGTGAACTGACCCGGCCCGAGACCGCTCGGCTGGTGGAGCAGCAGCGCCACATTCGCCGGCTGGAGCGCCGGACCGAAGCCGATGGCCAGGTGACCGCCCGGGAAGCAGCCCGGGTGGAAGCCGCACAGGACCGGGCCAGCCGACGCGTCTACCACGCCAAGCACGACGGCCAGGCCCGCCCCCGCGCGCACTGAACCCGATCAGCCCGGCGGGCCGTCGTCGCGCTGCCAGCCGACCTCGCCGGGGCGGTGCTGCTGGCGGGCCAGATCGGCCTGCATCTGGCGTTCAAACTGTTCGCGCGCTTCGCGCACCCGGCGGATCAGGTCGTCCTGATTGTGGCGGTCTGCCCGGGCGGTGCGCAGGAAGCCTTCGGAGTAGCGCCGGAAATCGTCGGCCAGCGTGCGGGCATGGAACGGGTCGAAGTCCAGCGCTTCCAGCACCGCACGGCCGCTGCGCAGCGAGCTTTCGAACAGCTCGCGCTGCACATGGTGCACGCCGTCTTCCATGAGGTCCATGGCATGCACTGCGTCGCGGGCGCGCGCCACGATGCGCAGCTGCGGCCAGTGTTGGCGCACCAGGGCAACCACCCGGCTGGCCTGCTGGGGGTCGTCGATGGCCACCACCATGACCCGGGCCTGGGCGGCCCCGGCAGCGGCCAGCAGGTCGGCCTCGGTGGCGTCGCCAAAATGCACCACGAAGCCGGCGCGCCGGGCGCTGTCGATGGTGTCGGCGTCGTGGTCGATCACCGTCGGGCGGATGCCGGTGGCCAGCAGCAGGCGCGCCACGATCTGGCCGTAGCGGCCGAAGCCGGCCAGCAGCACCGGGGCATGGTCGGACTCAATGGTGTCGGCCGGGCGGGACGGGGTTTCGTCGGCCTGCAGCCAGCGGTCGTGCGCCATGAGCAGCAGCGGCGTGGTGGCCATGGACAGCGCGGCAATCAGGGTGAGCAGGGCGGCGGTGTCGGGCGGCAGCGCGCCGCTGAGCTGGCCGGCGGCCAGCACCACGAAGGCGAACTCGCCCACCTGCGACAGCAGCACCGCCAGCAAGGTGCGCTCGCGCCGGTGCAGCCCGATGAAGCGGCCCAGCAGCCACAGCCCCAGCGCTTTCAACGCCACTACCAGCAGCAGGCCCGCGCCCACCTGCAGTGGCTGGCTGACCAGCAGACCCAGCTGCATGCTCATGCCCACCGCAATGAAGAACAGGCCGAGCAGCAGGCCCTTGAAGGGCAGCAGGTCGCTCTCCAGCGCATGGCGGTAGGGCGAGCTGGCCAGCAGCACGCCGGCCATGAAGGCGCCCAGCCCCATCGACAGGCCCACCGCCTGCATCAGGGCGGCCACGCCCAGCACCAGCAGCAGGGCCAGTGCCGTGAACAGTTCGCGCACCGGCAGCGTGGCCACAAAGCGCATGGCCGGGTAAGCCGCGTACCGGCCCAGCACCACCACCGCCACCACGGCGGCGGCCTGCAGGCCGAGCTGTCCGAAGCCGCCACCGGCCGCGCCGTGCCCGCCGGCCCCCGCCGTGGCAGCGGTTCCGAGTGCCGCCGCCAGACCCAGCAGGGGGATGGCGGCAATGTCCTGGAACAGCAGCATGGAAAAGCCGTGTCGGCCCACCGGCAGCGCCATCAAATGGCGCTCCTGCAGCAGGCCGACCACGATGGCGGTGCTGGACAGCGCCAGCGCCAGGGCCGCCACCAGCGCGGCCTGCCAGCTCCAGCCCAGCAGCAGGCCCACCGGCATCAGCAGGGCGGCGCAGAGGGCCATCTGCGCGGTGCCGCCGCCGAACACGGCGCGGCGCATGGCCCACAGGCGCTGAGGCTCCAGTTCCAGGCCAATCACGAACAGCATCAGCACCACGCCGAGTTCGGAGGTGTGCAGCAGTGCCACCGGGTCGGACACCAGTGCCAGGCCCAGCGGGCCGATGGCCACACCGGCCAGCAGGTAGCCCAGCACCGAACCCAGGCCCAGGCGCACCGCCAGCGGCACGAACACCAGCGCCACCGCCAGAAAGACGATGGCCTGGTTCATGCGCCGCGCTCCAGGGAGGCCAGCAGCGCCTGCGCCTGGAGGCGCAGTTCATGCCCGGCCTCGGCGCGGGCAGCGGCATCGAGCCGGTGGCCGCCGTGCAGCACGAAGGGCGGCGCCCAGTGCATGCCGCAGAAGCGGGCGGTCTGTTCGACGGCGTGGGTGTAGTCGGCGAAGGGCCGGCCGTGTTCACCGGCCGGGCCGTAGGTGGCCGGCAGGCCGCCGGCGCTGGCCACCCACCAGGCGGTCTTGCCGGCCAGCGCTTGGGTGGCCGGGCCGGTGCCCTGTGCGGCGTGCGCATGGCCGTAGGCCCAGCCATGGGTCAGCACGGTGTCGAACCAGTGCTTGAGCAGGCCCGGCACGCTGTACCAGTAAACCGGGCTTAGCCAGACGATGAGGTCGGCCTCGCGCAGGGCCTGCTGCTCGGCCGCCACGTCGATGTCGAAGTCCGGGTAGCGGTCGTAGAGCGGGCGCACCGCCACGTCGGGCAGTTCCGACAGCGCCAGCAACAACCCCCGCGTGGCCACCGACTGGGCCGGGCGGGGGTGGGCATGGACGATGAGGGTGCGGGGCATGGTCGGTGACGATATCACCGACCCCGCTCCGCACCGGGGCGGGCGCCTCAGTAGGTGGGGCGGATGCGGTACACCGCGGTCGTGCCGCTGCTCTCGTGGCCGACCACCAGCAGCGGCTCGCCGGTGGGCGAGTCGTCGGCCGGGATGTAGGTCAGGCCTTCCGGACCGCGGTCGCCCTTGTCGGCGCCTTCGCGGGTGTTCAGGTAGCTCACCTGGCGCGGCTTGGCGGGCTCGCTCACGTCGTACACCACCACACCACCCACCCGCTCCAGGCCGATGAAGGCAAAGGTCTTGGGGCCGAAGCGGGCCACGGTCACGCCTTCGGGCTCGGGGCCCTTGGACGTGCTGCGGCTCTCCAGCGTGTTGTTGGTGTTGCTGGCGTTGAACAGCACGTTGGGCAGGTTGGTGGTCAGGCGCTCGAGGTCTTCCCCGGAATCGGCCACGCGCTGGATGTCGGTGTTCCAGATGCTGAACGAGCGACCGCCGAAGCTGTAGAGCTCGGTGCACTGACCCGCCGCGTTCTTGCCGGTGCGGTCGCCGTTGGGCGTGTTGGTGACGTTCAGGCGGCCCAGGCCGGCACTGCCGATCAGGGTGGCAACGTCGGCGAACACGGCCGGGTCCAGACCGGCCGGGCAGTGGGTGGCCACGCGGACTTCTTCTGCGAAGCCGGTGTACTCACGGGCGTCGCCCTCGTTGGCGGTGATCAGCCAGGTCTTGCCCTTGGCCTGGAAGGACGCGATGGCGTCCGGCATGTACATGCCCTTGACCGGCACCGGCCCGATCTTGATGACGCTGTCGCGGTCGGACGGGTCCATGCCCATGCCGGCCATGTTGTGGTTCTTGAAGCCCAGGGGCTTGACGTCGGTGATGCGGGCGTTGCGCACATCCAGCTCTGCGATGGCATTGTTCTCCTGCAGCGTCACCCAGGCGGTGCGGCCATCGTCGGAGACGGCGATGTACTCCGGCTCCAGGTCCTGGGCCACGGTGGCGCCGGGGCCGAAGATGCGGATGCCGGCCTCCTGCAGGCGCTGCTTCTTGCTGTTGAAGGCTTGGAAGTTGGCGGTCAGCACGGTGCGCTCGATGCGGGTGGCATCCGGCTTGAGCTTGCCCAGGCGGATGACGCTGATGCTGCCTTCGGGATCGATCGAGGTCGTCTGGTTGTAGCTGTCCGGCTCGCCTTCATTGGCCACCAGCAGGGTGCGGCCGTCGGGGGTGAAGGTCAGCATGTCGGGCAAGGCGCCGACGGTGTCGGTGCCCAGGGGCTGCAGGTCGCTGGCGCGCATCCAGCCGACCACGCCTGCGGAGGTCTTGGGGTTGGCCTCGATGGCCAGGGCCACGATGCCGTCCTGCACCGCCACGCTGTTGATGGCCGCAAGACCCGCACCGAACAGGGAGGCCGGGATGGAGCGGATCAGCGTCGGTGCTTCGGGGTGGCTGAAGTCCAGCACATCCACCGACGACAGCGCGCCGTTGACCACGAACAGGCGCTGGCTGATGGGATCGAAGGCCGTGATTTCTGCCGACGAGGGACCGCCGGCGTGGGCGTAGCCACCGATCTTTTCCAGTTCCAGGCCGACGGGCGGGCCCTTGGGTGGTTCTTCCATGCCGCCGCAGGCGCTCAGGACAGCGGCGGCGACCAGGGTGGCGAGCACCGGCGCGATGAAGCCGGCGGGTTGGCGTTGGGCGGGTTTTTGCATGGCAGGTTCGGTTGGGTGAAGAACCTGCCGGTTGTAGGCCGTTCGGATGACAGTCTGGTGACACCCCGGGGGGTGTCTGAATCCTCCGGCATTACTGGCCGAAGCGGGGCCCGTCCACCAGGAAGGCGGTCTCTTCGCCGGTATTGCGCCGGCCCAGTGCGGCGTTGCGGTGCGGGAAGCGGCCGAAGCGCAGCACGATGTCGCGGTGCACCCGGGCGAATTGCAGGTGGCTCTCCAGATCGGCCCGGGCCACGGTGTGGGCGTCCGGTGTGGCGGCCAGCAGCTCCTCGAAGCCGCGGATGCAGCGGTCCTGCAGGGCCAGGTCCTCGGCGTGCATCAGGGGCATCAGCACGAACACCCGGCCGATCGGGGGCAGCTGCCGGTCCAGGCCGCGATCGAGCGCGTCCCGGGCCAGGGCGCATGCCCGGGCGTCTCCGGCGAAGGCTTCCGCCCGGCCCCGGTGCAGGTTGCGGGTGAACTGGTCCAGCAGCACCAGCAGGGCCAGCCGATCCGGCGGGCTGGCCTCCCAGGACTGCAGCCCGCCGGCCACGGCCTGCGCCACCAGGGCGCCGAAGCGTTCGCGGATGGTGCTGTCGGTGGCCGGGTCGTTGCCGAACCACAGCGGTTTGCGCGGCACCACCGGCCAGCCATGGGCCAGGCTGTCGCCGAACCAGAAGTCCAGCACGGCGTGCGCGTCGGGGTGGGGGGAGGGCAGGTCGTCGGTCATGGCGGATACGGGGAGGGGGTTTACGACTTGAAACGACTTTGACGTTGCGTGGGGCAGTGTGTTCCTTCTCCCGTTTTGTAATCCATCCCACGCAGCCGGTATGTTCCGGTGCGAATCCTTCGAGGAGTTTCTCCATGCAATCCGCCCTTCGACTCCCTGCCGTGTCGCGCCCGTTCAGTGGCTGGGCACGTGGCCTGACGGCCGCCGTGATGGCCGCCGGTGCCTGGGCCGCATCGGCCGTGGTCAGCGAGGCCGAGGCCCGCGACAGCGTGTACTGGTCCATCGGCATCCAGTCGCCCGGTGTGGCGGTGGGTGTGGCGAACGCACCGCCGGTGGTGTACGGCCCGCCGGCCGGTTACTACTACCAGCCGCGTCCGGTGGTGGTGGCGCCCCAGCCCATCTATTACTACGACGACGACTACCGCCCGCGCCACTGGAAGAAGGGCCACAAGCACCACCGCTGGCACGATGGTCGTCGCCACGGCCGCGGCCACGATCGCTGGGACGACTGACCGGTCCCGCCGGCCGGTGCCTCATCTGGTACCACCGGCTTTACCGGCCTGATACCCGGGGGATACCCCGCTGAAGCGCTCCCCCGAGGAGCGCTTCCTACAATTCCGGCATGACCCGTACTCGCTGGATGTTGTTGGTGCTGCTGCTGGCCCTGTTGGCCGGCGGTGGCTGGTGGTGGTGGAGCCGCAGCGGTGCGTCTGCGGTGCAGTACCGCAGCGCCACGCTGGAGCGCGGCAACCTGCAGGCCACCGTGTCGGCCAGCGGCGCGGTCAACCCGGTCAAGCAGGTGTCGGTGGGCACCCAGGTTTCGGGCCAGGTCCGGGACGTGTTCGTCGACTTCAACAGCGAGGTCAAGGCGGGCCAGCTGATCGCACAGATCGACCCCCAGACACTCGAATACCGCCTCAACTCCGCCCTGGCCGACCTCGACGCATCGAATGCGGCCGTGGCCATTGCGCAGGCCAATGCGGCTTCTGCCCGCGCCAACGTCTCGCGCGCCCGCACCGAACTGGCTGAGGCCCAGCGCAACCACGATCGCAACCTGAGCCTGGTGGCTCAGGGCTTCATCGCCCAGAGCGAGGCCGACCGCACCCGCGCCGCCCTGGCCTCGGCCCAGGAATCGCTGAAGGCGGTCGAGGCGCTGGTGGGCGTGAGCGAGGCCCAGATCAGCAGTGCCCGCGCCAACGTCAAGCAGCGCGAGGCAGCGGTGTCGCAGGCGCGGGTCGACCTCTCGCGCACCCGCATCACCTCGCCGGTGGACGGCATCGTCATCAAGCGCACGGTGGAGCGCGGCCAGACCGTGGCCGCCAGCCTGCAGGCGCCCGAGCTGTTCGTGATTGCGCAGAACCTCTCCGAGATGCAGGTGGACGCCAGCATCGACGAGGCCGACGTGGGCCGCATCCGCCCCGGCCAGAAAGCCAGCTTCACCGTCGACGCCTTCCCGGGCCGCACCTTCGAGGGCGAGGTGCGCCAGGTCCGCAAGGCGGCCACCAATGTGTCCAACGTCATCACCTACATCGCGGTGGTCGGCTTTGCCAACGGCGACAGCCGCCTGCTGCCCGGCATGACCGCCAATGTGCGCGTGGTCACCGACCAGCGCGAGGATGTGCTGAAGGTGCCTAACGCCGCGCTGCGCGTGCGCCTGCCCGGCCCCGAGGCCGGCAACGGCGCGGCCACCGGTGCGCGGGGCGGCCCGCCGCGTGGCCGCATCCACCTGCTCGATGCCGCCAACCAGCCGGTCACGGTGGCGGTGGGCACCGGCGTCACCGACGGCAGCTACACCGAGGTGATGCTCAAGCCCGACACCACCAACGCGGACCTGGTGGTGGAGGGCGCGAAGGTCATCACCGGCGTGCAGGGCGGGGCTGCCCAGGCGGCCTCCGGGCGCCCGCGCCAGCCGGCTCCGCGCCTGCCGTTCTGAGGCCCGCAGCATGGCCCTGATCGAACTCCGCGACCTGCACAAGACCTACGGCACCGGCGACCAGGCGGTGCATGCGCTGGCCGGCGTGTCGCTCGACATCCAGGCCGGCGAGTTCGTGGCCATCATGGGTGCCTCCGGTTCGGGCAAGAGCACGCTGCTCAATGTGCTGGGCTGTCTGGACCGGCCCGACACCGGCGAATACCGGCTGGCCGGCGAACCGGTGCAGGACCTGTCCCCGGACCGGCTGGCCGAGGTGCGCAACCGGCGCATCGGCTTCGTGTTCCAGCAGTTCAACCTGCTGGCCCGCACCACCGCCCAGGAAAACGTGGAACTGCCGCTGGTGTATGGCGGCGTGCCGGCCCCGCAGCGGCGCGATCGAGCGCTGGCGGCGCTGGCCCAGGTGGGGCTGGCCGGGCGGGCCCACCACACGCCTTCGCAGCTCTCGGGCGGGCAGCAGCAACGGGTGGCGATTGCGCGCGCCCTGGTGAACCAGCCTTCGCTGATCCTGGCCGACGAGCCCACCGGCGCCCTCGATTCGCGCACCAGCGACGAAGTCATGCAGCTGCTGGCCGGCCTGCACGCCACCGGCATCACCGTGGTGATGGTCACGCACGAGAGCGACATTGCCGCCTGGGCCCAGCGCCGGCTGGTGTTCCGCGACGGCCGCGTGGTGGAAGACGCCCTGCAGGTGCCCCGCCCGCACGCCGAGGGCACGCCGGCATGAACACGCTCACCGCCATCCGCAGCGCCTGGCGCTCGCTCAAGGCCAACAAGCTGCGCAGCATGCTGACCATGCTGGGCATCATCATCGGCGTGGCAGCGGTCATCACCATGATCGCGGTCGGCGGCGGCGCCACCCAGCGGGTGCAGGAGCAGATGAAGTCGCTGGGCTCCAACGTGATGCTGGTGCTGCCCGGCAGCCTGTCGGCCGCCGGTGTGCGGCAGGGCGCCCAGACCCGCTCGCGCTTCACCGAGGAAGATGTGCAGGCCATCATGGCCGAGATACCCGAGGTGCAGGCCGCCGCGCCCGGCTCGCGCACCACGGCGCAGGCGGTGGCGCAGAACGCCAACTGGAACACCACCATCTTCGGCACCACGAATGAATACCTCGACGTGCGCGACTGGGCCCTGGCCAGCGGCCGCCTGTTCGAGCCGGCCGAGCAGACCAGCTCGGCCAAGGTGGCCTGGGTCGGCCAGACCGTGGCCCGCGAACTCTTCGGCGACCAGGACCCGGTCGACCAGGTCATCCGGGTGCGCGGCGTGCCGTTCACCATCGTCGGCGTGCTGGAGCGCAAGGGCCAGAACGCCTCGGGTCAGGACCAGGACGACATCGTGGTCATGCCCATGTCGACCTTCCGCAACCGCATCTGGAACGCGGGCGGCAATGTGCGCCGCATCTGGACCATCTTCGTGAAGGTGCGCGAGGGCCAGGACATGAAGGCCACCGAGCAGAGCGTGCGCGACCTGCTGCGCCAGCGGCTGCGGGTGTCGGAGGAGGGCGACGACACCTTCTCGGTCAACAACCTGTCCGAGGTGCTGCAGGCGCAGGAAGAGGCCAGCCGGGTCATGACCTGGCTGCTCTCGGCGGTGGCCGGCGTCAGCCTGATCGTGGGCGGCATCGGCATCATGAACATCATGCTGGTCAGCGTGACCGAACGCACCCGCGAGATCGGGCTGCGCATGGCGGTGGGCGCGCGCGGGCGCGACATCCTGGCGCAGTTCCTGATCGAGGCGGTCACGCTCAGCCTGATCGGCGGGGCCATCGGCGTGGTGCTGGGCGCGGCGGCCACCTGGGCCACGGCCGAGGCGGCGGGCTGGCATGTCAGCATGTCGGCCCAGGCGGTGGCGCTGGCGGCCGGCTTTGCGGCCCTGGTGGGCGTGTTCTTCGGCTACTACCCGGCCCGTCGGGCATCCGGCCTGCTGCCGATCGAGGCGCTGCGGCACGAGTGACGGCCGGCCCCCGGCTGCCGGCCGGGTAGGATCGCGGGCTGTCCCCACTGCTGCAGCACTTCATGGATCTCATTCTTCTGCTCAAGGCCGCCGTCATGGGCGTGGTCGAGGGCCTGACCGAATTCATCCCGGTGTCCTCCACCGGTCACCTCATCCTCGCGGCCGCCCTGCTCAAGATGCCGGGCGAAAAGATCAAGCTGTTCGAGGTGGTGATCCAGACTGGCGCCATCCTGGCCATCGTCTCGCTCTATGCCGAACGCCTCTGGTCCACCGTGGCCGGCCTGCCGCGCGGCGACCGGGTGGCGCGGCGCTTCACCGCGAATGTGCTGATCGGCTTTTTCCCGGCGGCGCTGGCCGGGGTGCTGTTCATCGACGTGATCAAGAGCGTGCTGTTCACCCCCACGGTGGTGGCGGGCGGTTTCATCGCCGGCGGCTTCGTGATCCTGTGGGCCGAGCGGGTGCAGGCCCGCCGGGCCGTCTCCCGCATCGAGGCGGTGGACGACATGCGCTGGACCGATGCGCTCAAGGTCGGGCTGGTGCAGTGCGTGGCGCTGGTGCCGGGGGTGAGCCGCTCGGGCGCCACCATCATCGGCGGCATGCTGCTGGGCATGAACCGGCGCAGCGCCACCGAATTCAGCTTCTTCCTGGCCATTCCCATGCTGTTCGGCGCGGCCGTCTACGACCTCTACAAGCACCACGAGCTGCTGAGCACCGCCGACATCCCGCTGTTTGCGGTCGGCATGGTGACGGCCTGGCTTTCGGCCTGGGTGTGCGTGCGCTGGCTGCTGCGCTTCGTTTCCACCAGCACCTTCGTGCCGTTTGCGTGGTACCGCATCGTTTTCGGCGTGCTGATCCTGCTGACCGCCTGGGGCGGCTGGGTCGACTGGACGCCCTGATCGGGTTCCTGTCCCTCGGCTTCAGCGCTTGAGCGGCGGCTGCAGCGTGAACCAGAAACGGGCGCCCTGACCGGGTGCCGATTCGGCCTTCAGCAGGCCGCCGTGGCGCACCACGATGCGCCGCACCGTGGCCAGACCGATGCCCAGGCCCACGAACTCGTCGGGCCCGTGCAGGCGCTGGAACGGCTGGAACAGCTTGGCCGAACGGCTCATGTCGAAGCCGGCACCGTTGTCGGCCACGCAGAAGGCACGCACCCCGTCCAGGCTGTCCAGGGTCACCCGGATGCGGGCCTGCGGCGTGCGGGCCGAGTACTTCCAGGCGTTGTGCAGCAGGTTCTGCAGCAGGGCCTCGGCCAACGGCGGATCGGCCAGCGCGTGCAGGCCCGGCTCCACCTCCCAGTGCACCTGCCGCTCGGGCTCGGTGGCCGACAGCTCGCACAGCAGCCGGTTCGCCATGTCGCTCAGGTTCACCGGCTGACGCACCAGCTCGCCGCGCGAGACCTGCGACAGCTTCAGCAGGCCGTCGATCAGCTCGCCCATCTTCTTGCTGGCCAGCATGATGCGTTCCAGGTGCTGCCGGCCCGAGTGGCTCAGGCCGGCTTCGTCCTCCACCACGGCCGAGGCGAAGCCGTTGATGATGCGCAGCGGCGAACGCAGGTCGTGGGCCACCGCATACGAGTAGCTCTCCAGTTCGTCGTAGGCCGCCTGCAATGCCTGGGTCCGTTCGCGGATGCGCTCTTCCAGCGTCGCATTGAGCTGGCGGATTTCCAGCTCTGCCTGCTTGCGCGCGGTGATGTCCAGTGTGACGCCCAGGGCCCGAACCGCCCGGCCGGTGGCATCGCGCTCGAAGTCGGCCCGCACCGAGAACCACCGGTACTCGTCGCGGATGCGCAGCCGGTATTCGATGTTGTAAGGCAGCTCGCCTTTCACGGCCGCAGCCCAGGTGCGGTCGACCATGGGCAGATCGTCCGGGTGGGTGATGGCGCGCAGTTCTTCGGCCGCGAGCTCGGCCGCCGGCAGGTCGAGCACCACGTGGGAGCCCGAGAGCGTGAGGAAGCGGCGGGTCTTCATGTCCGTCTGCCAGCTGGCCATGCCGGCCAGCACCTGGGCCTGGCTCAGCAGTTGTTCGGTGGTGCGCAGGGCCTGCTCCACCGACTTGATGCGCGAGATGTCCTGCACCACCGCAATCAGGTAGTCGGGCGTGGCGTCCGGCTGGCGCACCAGCGCCACGGTGAGCTGCACCCACACCACATGGCCCTGGCGGTGGATGTAGCGCTTCTCGATCGAGTAGTGGTCGATGTCGCCACGCAGCGCGCGCTGCAGCAGCTCCAGGTCAACCGCCAGATCGTCCGGGTGGGTGAAGTCCTGGAAGCGGGCCTGCAGCAGCTCGGCCTCGGTGTAGCCGATCAGCTCGCAGTAGGTCCGGTTGACGCGGATCCAGCTGCCGTCGATGTGGCTGTGCGCCATGCCCACCGCGCTCACCTCGAAGGTGTCGTTCAGGCGCTGCGAGGTCGCGCGCACCAGGTCGGTCGCCCGGCGCAGCGCCCGGTTCTGGCGCTGCATCAGCGCAATCGCACCCACCACCACCAGCTGGGTGATCAGGTGCCAGAGGTTGAGCCAGAAGGCCTCGGCCGGGTCGTCGAACGCCAGGCTGAAATACGGTTTGACCAGCGCATAGTTGATGACCAGCATGCCCACCACGGTGCTGAACATGCCGGCCCGGAAGCCGCCATACAGCGCCGACAGCGCGGCCGCCAGCGACAGGGTGATGAAGCGGCCGCCCGATTCCGCCGGGGCCAGCGCCATGCGCAGCCAGGCCGCCAGCAAGGTCAGCGCCAGCGCCACCAGCAGCCGCAGCCACAGCGGGTGCATGTCGGGCTGCCATTGCAGCAGCGCCCGGCCGGTGCGTGGGAAGTCGAGCTTCATGCCGGTGCTCAGCGGGCCAGGTCGGCCAGCATGCGGTCCAGGACCACAGCGGTTTCCAGCGGCTTTTCCATCGGGAACAGGTGGCTGCCTTCGATCATCTGCAGCCGCTCGGGGCGGTCCGGGCCCACCAGCCGGTGCGTCATGGCCATGCCGACCTGGCGCATTTCCAGCGATTCGGTGCCGCCGATGAACCCCACCGGGCACTGCAGCGGGTGCCGGCGCAGCAGGCGGTCCAGGTTGTGCGGCAGGGTGTTGTAGATGGCGGTTTCCACGTCGCGGTCAAAGGCCAGCACCCGGCGCGGGCCGTCGGGCGTCTGGGCATCCAGCGTACCGTGATCGATGTAATCGGCCAAGACCGGCGGGTGCCAGCGGGCGAAGCTGCGTTTGCCGGCAAAGTGGGCCAGCGCGGCGTCGCGGTCCGGCCACTGGTGGCGGCGCTTGCGGCTGATCTTGCCGGGCGACAGCGAGCCCACCAGCTGGGTGCGCTTGACCAGCTCCAGCGTGCGGGCGCGCCATCCGCCCAGCACCGGCGAGTCGATCAGCACCACGCCGCGCACGCCGTGGCCGCCGAGCTGTGGGTGGCGGGCGGCGCACATCACGCTCAGGAAGCCCCCCAGCGAATGGCCGACCAGCCAGGCCGGCTCGCCGTGGCGCTCGATCTCGGGGCCGGCAAAGTCGGCCAGCTGCTGCACCAGGTGGGGCCAGTTGCTGGTCACCGGGTAGGCCGGGTCGTGGCCGAATTTCTCCAGCGCCCGGACCTTGTGGCCGCGCGCCCGCAGCGACTTGAACAGGACGCCGTAGGTGCTGGCGGGGAAGCTGTTGGCGTGCGAGAACAGGATCAACGACATGGGCCGCCCACCGGACTCAGATCAGCTTCTCGCGCGGATTGCCGATCTTCTTGAGCGGGCGGGCGCGGGCGCTGTCGGTCATGAGCGGCACATCGGTCGGGCTGCCGTCCCAGACCGGGTGCTCGATCTCGTCGAACACCTGGCGCAGCTTCTCGCCCCAGGTGTTGCGCACCATGCGGAAGTAGGGGTTGTTTTCGTCGATGCAGGTGATGCGGTCGGACGCCAGGCGCCCGGCCTCGTACACCGCGAGGTCGAGCGGCAGGCCGACCGACAGGTTGGACTTGAGGGTCGAGTCCATCGACACCAGCACGCACTTGGCGGCCTCGTCCAGCGGCGTGTCGGGGTTGATCACCCGGTCCAGCACCGGCTTGCCGTACTTGGACTCGCCGATCTGGAAGAACGGCGTCTCGCTGGTGGCCTCGATGAAGTTGCCGGCTGCGTACAGCTGGAACAGGCGCATGCCCTCGTTGCCGATCTGGCCGCCGAAGATCATGGACACATTGAAGTCCACGCCGGCGCGCTTGAGCGATTCGCCGTCGCGCTCGTAGACATGGCGGATGGCCGATCCCAGCACCCGGGCAGCGTCGAACATGCTGGTGGCGTTCCAGATGGTCAGCGGCTGCTCGTCCTCGCCATCTTCCAGCCGCTCGACCTGCAGGATCTCCCGCACCGACTGCGCGATGCTGAGGTTGCCGGCCGACAGCAGGCACATGAAGCGGTCGCCCGGCTTCTCGTAAATGATCATCTTGCGGAAGGTGCTGATCTGGTCGAGACCGGCATTGGTGCGCGAGTCCGACAGGAACACCATGCCGGCTTTCAGTTTCACGGCGACGCAGTAGGTCATGGGGTGCCGATCAGTTTCTTGAGTTGGTAGAGCTGGTCCAGCGCTTCGCGCGGGCTCAGGGCGTCGGGGTCGATGGCGCTCAGCGCGGCCACCACCGGATGGGGTTCGGGGGCCTCCTCGGGCGGCGGCGGGGCGAACAGGTCGACCTGCAGTCGGCTTTCTTCACTCTGCGCTTCCAGTGCGGCCAGTGCCTGCCGTGCATGCGTCACCACCGGGGCCGGCACGCCTGCCAGCCGGGCCACCTGGATGCCGTAGCTGCGGCTGGCCGGACCGGGCTCGATGTGGTGCAGGAACACGATGCCGCCCCGGCCGCCTTCGGTGGCGCTCACATGCACGTTCACCGCCGCGTGGTGGCTGGCCGGGAATTCGGTGAGCTCGAAGTAGTGGGTGGCAAACAGGCAGAAGCAGCGCGAGCGGTCGTGCAGGTGGGCGGCAATGCCGCCGGCCAGGGCCAGGCCGTCGAAGGTGGAGGTGCCGCGGCCGATCTCGTCCATCAGCACCAGGCTCTCGGGCGTGGCCGCATGCAGGATCTGGGCGGCCTCGGTCATCTCCACCATGAAGGTCGACTGGGCGTTGGCCAGGTCGTCGGCCGCGCCGATGCGGGTGTGGATGGCATCGATCGGGCCGAGCCGGCAGGCCTGCGCCGGCACCAGGCTGCCCATGCTGGCCAGCAGCACGATCACCGCCACCTGCCGCATGTAGGTGCTCTTGCCGCCCATGTTGGGACCGGTGATGACCTGCATGCGGGCCTTGGGGCCGAGCACCGTGTCGTTGGCAATGAAGGCGCCGCCGCTGGTCTCGTTCAGGCGGGCTTCCACCACCGGATGGCGGCCGCCCCGGATGTCGATGCAGGGTTCGGCCACGAACTGCGGCTCGCACCAGCCGAGGGTGAGCGAGCGTTCGGTCAGGGCGCACAGCACGTCCAGCGTGGCAATGGCCCGGGCCACCGCCGAGAGCGCCGGCACATGGGCCTGCAGGCTGTCGAGCAGTTGTTCGTAAAGCCACTTCTCGCGGGCCAGCGCCCGCTCCTGGGCCGAGAGCGCCTTGTCCTCGAAGGCCTTCAGCTCGGGGGTGATGAAGCGTTCGGCGTTCTTGAGGGTCTGGCGGCGGCGGTAGTCGGCCGGCACCCGGTCGAGCTGGCCCTGCGTGACCTCGATGTAGAAGCCGTGCACCTTGTTGAACTGCACCCGCAGGTTGGCGATGCCGCTGCGCTCGCGCTCGCGGGTTTCCAGGTCGATCAGGAAGCCGTCGCAGTTGTTCTGGATGCCGCGCAGTTCGTCCAGCTCGGCATCGAATCCGTCGTTGATGACGTCACCGTCGCGCACCAGCGCGGCCGGCTCGGCCAGCAGGGCGGCGGCCAGCAGGTCGGCACAGCCCGGCGGGGGCTGCAGGTCGGTGGCGATCCGGGCCAGCAGGCCGGCGGGGTCCACCGGCGCGGCCTGCAGTTCGCGGGCCAGGGCGGCGGCGCGCTGCAGCGTCTGGCCCAGGCCCACCAGCTCGCGCGGCTTGACCTGCCGCAGCGCGGTGCGGGCGGTGATGCGCTCGACATCGCTTGCGCCCTTGAGCGAGGCCCCCAGGCGCTGCCACAGCGCCACCGGCGAGCCCTGCTTGAGGGCCGCGATGGCGGCCAGGCGGGCGCGCGGCACGGCGCGGTCGCGCGGTGGCTCCAGCAACCACTGACGCAGCAGCCGGCTGCCCATGCCGGTGTGGCACACGTCCAGCAGGCTCAGCAGCGTGGGGCTGGATTCGCCGCGCAGGGTCTGCACCAGTTCCAGGTTGCGGCGGGTGTTGGGGGGCAGGTCGATGCGGTCGTCCGGCCGCGCCACCTGCAGGCTGCGCACATGGGTCAGGGCCCGGCCCTGGGTGTGTTCGGCATGGGCCAGCAGGGCGGCGGCGGCGGCATGGGCATCGGGCAGGTCCTGGGCGTCCCAGGCGGCCAGGCTGGCGGTCTGCAGCTGCTCCAGCAGCTTGCGCTGGCCCAGGGCGGCATCGAAGGTCCAGGCCGGCCGCACCACCGCCACCGCCCGCTGGGCGCCGCCGGCGGCCATGGCCTGCACCCGCTTCTCGAAGGCCGGCGTCACCTCGGCGCTGTAGAGCAGTTCACCCGGGCCGATGCGGGCCACCCAGTCGGCCAGGGCATCGGAATCGCACTGCGCCAGGAACACCACGCCCTGGGTCACCGACATCCAGGCCAGGCCGCAGCCGGTGCGTGCGCCGGGGTGCACCGCCATCAGGATGGCCTCGGTCTTGTCGGACAGCAGCTCGGCGTCGGTCAGGGTACCGGGCGTGACCACCCGCACCACCTTGCGCTCCACCGGGCCCTTGCTGGCGCCCACATCGCCCACCTGTTCGCAGATGGCCACCGACTCGCCCATGCGGATCAGCCGCGAGAGGTAACCGTCGACCGAATGGAACGGCACGCCGGCCATCGACACCGGCTGCCCGGCCGACTGACCGCGGTGCGTCAGGGTGATGTCGAGCAGCCGCGCGGCCTTCTCGGCGTCGGCGTAAAACAGCTCGTAGAAGTCTCCCATGCGGTAGAAGACCAGCGTGTCCGGGTACCCGGCCTTGATGGTCAGGTACTGCTGCATCATGGGCGTGTGCAGCGAGAGGTCGGGGGCCGCTGCGTGGCCGGCGGCGGGTTCCGTGGGGCTGGGCATCGGCGGGAGAGGGCGGGTGGCGGCGGAAAACCGGTGATCTTAGGGGATAGCCCGGGGCCCCAATGGCGCACCGCCGCAGTCGGGCATGGCGGGCTTAAGTCACCCTTCACCCGGGGCGCCCTAGCATGCTGCCGTGCATCCCCCCAACCACCCACGAAAGAGGTCACCCATGGATCAGTCGAAGAAGAATGTTGGCAGCGCATCCAGCCGCCGCGTGTTCATGATGCAGGTTGCCGTCGGCGGCACCGCACTGATGGCCGGTTCGGCCGCTCTGGCACAGGCCCCGGCCATGGTCGACCCGGCATCGCCGCAAGCCCAGTCGCTGGGTTATGTGGCCGACAGCAGCAAGGTCGACGCCAAGAAGTACCCCAAGCACGCTGCCACCCAGCTCTGCAGCAACTGCCAGCTGTTCGTGGGCAAGCCCACCGACGCCGCCGGCGGCTGCGGCATCTTCCCGGGCAAGCAGGTCGCCGGCAAAGGCTGGTGCTCGGCCTACGTCAAGAAGGCCGGCTGACCCTGGCGTCGGCAGGGATCAGGGGCGGCGCCAGCGCCGCCTCAGGTCCCAGGCATGCAGCAGGCCTGACGCCGCCAGCCCGCCCAGGGTGAACGGCCAGGCCCAGCCCGCCAGGGCGCTGCGCAGGGCCAGCATCAGGCACAGGCCCGAGGCCAGGTTCGGCAGCACATCCATCGGCGCCACCCCGGCGCCGGTCCGGTTGTGGTGCAAGGTCAGCACCAGCGCCTCCAGTGCGGTCAGCACCAGAATGGCGTCCAGCAGCAGCAACAGGCCGTCAGCGGTCAGGCTCACCCGGTGGTCCCGAGCGCGTCAGACACGCGCCATCCCCAGCAGATGCCCGACATCTTTCAGGAAGATGCGCACATGGGCCATGGGCTTCTTGCGGACCAGCTTCTTGTTCATGTAGGACTCGAAGGTCAGCTGCTGGACATCGCGGTCCTCGCAGATCTTGACGAAGCGCTCGCGGCGCTTCTCGCTCCCGTACCAGAACCACTGCATGATGCCCAGCACCGTGAACACGGTGCCGTGTTCGCGCATGAAGCGTTTGCGGGCCAGCTTGAGGCTGGCCACATCGCCGGTCAGCAGCAGTTCCTGCACCGCCTGCGCGGCCAGCTGGCCGCCCAGCATGGCGTAGTAGATGCCTTCGCCCGACGCTGGCGCCACCACCCCGGCGGCGTCGCCGGCCAGCACCAGGTCGCGGCCGTTGTCCCAGCGGGGCAGGGGCTTCATGGGGATGGGGGCGCCCTCGCGCCGCAGCGTTTCCAGCCCGTCCAGACCGCTGGCCTTGCGCATGCGGGCCACCGACCCCTTGAGCGAGAAGCCCTTGTCGGCGCTGCCGGTGCCCACGCTCAGCGTGCCGCCGTGCGGGAACACCCAGCCGTAAAAGTCGGGCGAGAAGCGACCCTGGTAGTAGACATCGCAGCGTGAGCCGTCGTAGTCGGCGCTGCGCTCGACCGCCTCGGGCGCCCGCACGATCTCGTGGTACGCGAACACATAGCGGGTCTTCTCGGCGCCGGGCACACCGCCCTGGCGGGCCACTTCCGAGCGGGCGCCATCGGCACCGACGATGCTGCGCGCCCGCACGCTCACCGGTGTGCTGCTGCCCTTGGGCAGCCAGCTCACGCGGCTGGTGCCGTCGGCATCGCGCTGAAGCTGGGTGAACTGGCCGCTGTGCCGCACGGCGCCAGCCTCGCGGGCCCGTTCGCGCAGCCATTCATCGAACTCGGCGCGGTCGACCATGCCGACAAACCCGTTCTCGATCGGGATGTCCACATGCTTGCTCGACGGCGCGATCATGCGGGCGCACTTGGCCTTGGCCACCAGCAGCTCGTCCGGAATCTCGAAGTCGCGGATCAGCCGGGGCGGTATGGCGCCGCCGCAGGGCTTGATGCGGCCTTCGCGGTCGAGCAGCAGCACCGAGCGGCCCTGCCGCGCCAGTTCGTGGGCGGCGGTGGCGCCGGCGGGGCCGCCGCCGATCACCACCACGTCGAAGATGTCGTTGGAATTCATGCAGCGGGCCTCTGGTGGTGGCCGATGGCGGCCTGGGGAACAAGGAAGGCATCGGGCCGCCGTGGGGCGGGCTCCGCAGCGGGGAGGGGTCGGGGTGCAGCCGCCACGGTGGACACGCGGGCGGCCAGCAGGGCAGCCGCCAGGAAGGCCAGCGCCTCCACGGCAAACACCACGGCATAGGCGGTGCCGGCATCGGCCAGCAGGGAACGGGTCAGGTCGGCGGCGCCGGTGCCCAGCAGGCCACCCAGCGCGAAGCCGATGGCCTGCGCCGCGCCCCACAGGCCCATGCGCACGCCCTCGCGGCCATGGCGCCCCTGCGAGGCCAGGGCCATCATGGAGCCGATGGCGCCGATCGAGAATGCGCCGTTGCACAGCCCCAGCAGGAACACATTGGCCTGCAGCGGCCAGCCCGGACCTTGCAGGCCGGCCAGCGTGAGGCCGCCCAGCGCCAGGGCGGAGCTGATGCAGCCGCCCACCGCCCAGGCCCGCAACGAGCCCACATGCCGCCAGCCGGCCCGGTGGGCCCAGCGCTGGCCCAGCGCGCCGGCGGCGGCCACCAGCAGCATGCCGCACAGCACGCCGGCGTTCTGCACCCCGGAGAGCCGGGTGGACTCGCCCGGCGTGAAGCCGAACACCGTGCCGGCGAACGGCTCCAGGATCAGGTCCTGGGCGCTGAAGGCGATCATCGACACGAAGACGAACACGGTGAAGCGCCGTGCCACCGGCTCGTCCCAGATCTGTGCCAGGGCCTCGCGGAAGGCCGGGCGCGGGGCACCGGACGATGCCTCGGCCGGCGCGTCGGCCAGCGGGCCCTCCAGCCCGCGCAGCACCACCAGCGTGACCAGGAAGGCGAGCGCCGACACGCAGGCGCTCACCGTGACCAGCCGTTCCGGTGAAAACGGGTCGATCAGCCGGCCGGTGATGCCGGCGGTGACCGCAAAGCCCAGGATCATCATCATCCAGACCAGCGTGGCCGCACCGGCGCGGCGGCCCTCGGGCACCCGCTTGGCCAGCAGCACCAGCAACGAGGTGCCGGCCGCGCTCACGCCCAGGCCGACCAGCACGAAGCCCAGGGTGGCCACCAGCACGCCCACCAAAGGCTGGGTCGCCAGCCACAGGGTGCTCGATGCCGCCACCACGCCGCCGGTGCCCAGCACCGCCATGCCGCCCACGATCCAGGGCGTGCGGCGCTGCCCCACGTCCGAGCCGAAGCCCATGCGTGGTCGGGCCAACTGCACCGCGTAATGCAGTGCCACCAGCAGGCCCGGCAACAAGGCGGGCAGGGCGAGTTCGACCACCATCACCCGGTTCAGGGTCGAGGTGGTCAGCACCACGATCGATCCCAGGCAGGCCTGCACCAGGCCGACGCGGACCACGCGCGACCAGCCGAAGGCGGTCATGGCGACACCCCCAGGCTGCGCAGCGCAAAGGCGCTGACCATCATCCCGGCCACGAACAGCGGCACGCCGAAGCCGCTGTACCACAGGGCACGTTCGGTGGGCTGGGCCAGAAAGCGGCGCATCAGCACGCCCTGCAGCAGCAGCAGGGCCGCAATGCCGGCCGCGTGCAGCGGGCGGTCCCAGTGCAGCAGCAGGCCGATCACCAGCACCTGCGGCACCGCCATGAACCAGCAGGCCACGCGGGCGGCCCGGTCCACGCCGAGCTGCACCGGCAGCGAACGCACGCCCATGCGCCGGTCGCCGGCCACGGCCTTGAAGTCGTTGAGGGTCATGATGCCGTGGGTGCCGGCGCTGTAGAGCGCGGCCAGCACCAGCGACTCACCCCCGGGCATGGCGCCGCCGGCCATCACGGCCGCACCGGTGATCCAGGCGATGCCTTCGTAGCTGATGCCGCAGGCCGCATTGCCCCACCAGCCGTTTTCCTTCAGGCGCAGCGGCGGCGCGCTGTAGGCCCAGGCCAGCAGCAGGCCGATGGCGGCGGCGCCAAAGCCCCAGGGGCCGAGCACCGTGGCCACCACCAGCGACAGCGCGGTCCAGGCGATGGCCAGGTACAGACCCCAGCGGCCCGGCATGCGGCCCGACGGGATCGGGCGTTGTGGCTCGTTGATGGCGTCCACATGGCGGTCGAACCAGTCGTTCACGGCCTGGCTGGTGGCGCAGACCAGCGGACCGGCCAGGGCCACACCCACCAGGGCCAGCCACCAGCGGCCGTCCATCGACACGCCGGAAGCCACCACCCCGCAGGCAAAGGCCCACATCGGCGGAAACCAGGTGATGGGCTTGAACAGCTCGGTGACGGCAGACAGGGCGGGGCGGGTCATGCCGATGGTTGTACGCCGGCCGCCCCGTTGTGTCAATTCAGATTGACACTCTTTCTGTCATTTTGAGTGGATCACTCGGGTGCGACGTCGTCGCCCGGGGTGTCCTTGATGCCGAACCGGCGCAGCTTGATGTAGAGGCTCTGGCGCGAGAGCCCCAGCATTTCGGCGGCCGAGGCGCGGTTGTCGCCGGTGAGGTCGAGCGCGGCCTCGATGCACAGCTGCTCGATCAGGTCGGTGGTCTCGCGCACGATGTCGCGCAACGGCAGTCGGCCCACCAGTTCGGTGAGTTCGCTGGCCGAGCGGGGCAGCTCCTTGCCACCGCGGCCGTCCAGGCCCAGGCGCCGCCCGACGTCGCGGATGGTGAAGCCCAGGCAGCGCTGCACACCGTTGTGCACCGCCACAGCCGAGAGCTCGACATCGGTGGTCGAGCCGAACTCGCCCCGCATCTGGGTGCCGAACAGCCGCACCGTGCCGTGCTGGCGCAGGTTGGTGATGAGCACCCGCATGTCGACGCCGGTGCGGCCCAGCCATTTGTCGAGCATTTCGCCGCGGGCCTGCTCTTCGGTGCCGAGCTGGCCCAGGTCGAGGAAGCTGCGGTTGGCGCTCAGGATGCGGCCGTCCAGGTCGGTGACGACCACCGCATCGGGGGCGCCGTCGATCACCTGCAGCAGCTGCTGCCGGCCGGCCGCCAGGGCGGGCGCCATGCTGTCCAGCGGCCGGGTGAAGCGCAGCAGGAAGTGCTGCTGGTTGTCCTGCCGGAACTGCGAGGCGGCCACCAGCATGTCTTCGGTGCCGTCGCGCAGGCGCACGCTGCAGGGGTCGGCGCGGCCGCTCACCCGCAGGCGTTCGATCATGTCGCGCAGGGCGGTGGCGCTGTGTTCTTCCAGGCTGTCGGTGAGCGACCAGCTCGGCGTGCGCATGCGCTCGCCGAACAGTTCGTAGGCGGCCGGGTTGGCCTCGGCCAGCCGGTCCATGGCACCCGCCAGGATCAGCACCGGCTCGGAGGCCATCTGGAACAGCAGGCGGTAACGGGTCTCGACCTGGCGCAGCCGCCAGTAGTCGCGCTCCATCGAGAGCTGGGCCGTGACCAGCCGCTGCTGCAGCGTGATCTGGTTGCGCAGGTCGTGGCCGAAGGCCATGCGCCATGGGCCTTCGCTGCGGCCCACGGTGTCGCGGTCGATGGACACCAGGGTGTAGGAGACCGGCCACTCCTGGTTGTCCGGCAGCGCATGGTTCACAAGGCGCCAGCGCATGACCTCGGGTTTGCCGGGCTGGCCGGGTGCGGTGGCGTGGGTCTGGCCGAGCAGCTGTTCAATCTTGGGGCGGCTCTCCAGGGCCACGGTGTCGACCCAGCGCTGCCCGATCCAGTCGGCCAGCAGGAGGTTGGCCGGCGTCTCGCCACGGCAGGAGAGATCGACGATCACGCCGGCCGGGTCGAGTACCAGCACGAGGTCGGTGGCGGTGCTGACCAGCTCGGCCACCACATCGGCCGGGAGCCCCTCCAGAAAACGCTCGGGGGCATCAAAAAAACGCTCGGCAGACTCGGACGTCGCCTGGGACATGTTGTTCTTTCTGTTGGGGTCGGGTCGGCGGGCCGGAAAACATTCAGGCGTGCGGTTGTCCGCAGACCAGGCGCTCGGCGATCCGGGGTGCGGCGGCACCGTCGGTGATGATCTCGTCAGCCGCGATCCGTTCCCAGGCGTCCGGATGTACGGTGAAAACGGGGCCGCCGGCGATTATAGAGACGCACCTGTTGAGGCTTTGACGCCTGACTGACTCGATGGCGCGGGCCAGTGGCTCCAGGCCTTCGAGATTGCCGACGGTGAAACCGACCACGTCGTACCAGGTGGTCTGCACCTGGCGAGCGACCGGTTCGGCGGGCAGGAAATGGGCGTCGACGTCCCAGCCGGCGCGCATGAAGAACTCGCTGACGATGCTCAGGCCCAGGGTGTGCACCTCTCCGGGAGCCGAGGTGAGCAGCACCCGCCGGCCTTCCTGGGTGAGGGACTGGCGCTGCTGCACCAGCGCGGCGCTGTGGTCGCGCACCACCTGCTGCAGCCGGCCGACACCGATGGCCACGTCGGTGCAGCTGCATTCGTCGGTGACCCAGCGGTGGCCGAGCAGCCGCGCCACCGGGGTCAGCAGATCCAGAAAGATGGATTCGACCGGCACCCCGCGCTCGCGAAGGGCGTGCATGCAGTCGTTCAGGGCGCGGTCGTCGCCGTGCATGACCAGGTGGGCGAACTGGTTCACCTCGTCGGGCTGGACCACGCCGGGGTGGCTGGACCGCCCGGTCATGCGCCAGGGCGACAGGCCGTGGGCCCGCACCAGGCGGGGAATGATGTCCATGGCCAAGGTGCGGTTGATCAGGGAGTTCTGCAGAGGGGCCGGTCCGGTGTCCAGCCTGTGGGGCGGAGCCCGGGAGTCCAGTTGCTGATGTGCGGCCATGGTCGTCTCCTGCGAATCGGCTGAAACACCGAGGGCCGGAATTGCTTGCGACCGAGGGCTCGTGTGGCTGGCGGCGGGTGGCCGCGCGGCGAGATGCCGTCCGCAACGGGTAGGTGACCGTTCGCGGCATGTGAAAACTGTACTCCCTTGGTTTTGAGTGTCAAATTTATTTTGCGTCAATTTAAGTTGACACTTCGGCGTGGACCACCTAAATTGGGTCATCACGTTCCAGGAGACAGGCTTCATGCCCATCCGCACCGCACCGGCCCCCCAGGGTCGGCCGCTTTACACCCCGGCGCAGCGCCAGCGCCGCGACGCCTCAGCCTGGACCCTGGTCCAGGGGGTGCTGGCCCCGGTGCAATTCCTGGTCTTTCTGGTGAGTCTGGTGCTGGTGCTGCGGTTTCTCGCCACCGGCGAGGGCGAAGCGGCGGCCACGGTGTCGGTGGTGGCCAAGACCCTGACCCTCTACCTGATCATGGTCACCGGCTGCATCTGGGAGAAGGTGGTGTTCGGGCAGTACCTGTTTGCCCCCGCCTTCTACTGGGAAGACGTGTTCAGCATGCTGGTGCTGGCCCTGCACACCGCCTACCTGGCGGCGCTCGTCGGCGGCTGGCTGGACGCCCGGGGGCTGATGCTGCTGGCGCTGGCCGCCTATGCCGCCTACGTCATCAACGCGGCCCAATTCGTCATCAAGCTGCGCATGGCGCGGCTGCAGGGGGTGCCGGCATGAACGCTTCGATCCCGATCCGCGCACTGGACCCCGAAGGCCGCTCCGGCGGCTGCAGCGACGCCCCGGTGCTGCGCGAACGCGGCCAGCGTGAGGTCTTCTGCGGCCTGACCGGCATCATCTGGCTGCACCGCAAGATCCAGGACGCCTTCTTCCTGGTGGTGGGTTCGCGCACCTGTGCCCACCTGATCCAGAGCGCTGCCGGCGTGATGATCTTTGCCGAGCCGCGCTTTGCCACCGCCATCATCGACGAGCGCGATCTGGCCGGCCTGGCCGACTGCAACGACGAACTCGACCGCGTGGTCGACCGCCTGCTGGAGCGCCGCCCGGACATCCGCCTGCTGTTCCTGGTGGGCTCCTGCCCGTCGGAAGTCATCAAGCTCGACCTGTCGCGGGCCGCCCAGCGCCTGTCGACCCGCCACCACCCGTCCACCCGGGTGCTGAACTACTCGGGCAGCGGCATCGAGACCACCTTCACCCAGGGCGAAGACGCCTGCCTGGCCTCCATGGTGCCGGTGCTGCCGGCGCCCGACGCGCTGGCTGTGCCGGAGCTGCTGGTGGTCGGTGCACTGGCCGATGTGGTCGAAGACCAGTTCGCCCGCCTGTTCGCCCAGCTCGGCATCGGGCCGGTGCGCTTCTTCCCGGCCCGCCAGGCCAACGACCTGCCGCCGGTCGGCCCCAACACCCGCTACCTGCTGGCCCAGCCTTTCCTGGGCGACACGGCTTCCGCGCTGGAGAAGCGCGGTGCGCAGCGCCTGCCGGCCCCGTTCCCGCTGGGCGAGGAGGGCACCAGTGCCTGGCTGCTGGCCGCCTGCGAAGCCTTCGGCGTGCCGCGCGAGCGCTTTGACGCCGTCACCGCCGCCCCGCGCCAGCGCGCCCGTGCCGCACTGGCCCGCCAGCGCGAGGTGCTGGCCGGTCGCTCGGTGTTCTTCTTCCCCGACTCGCAGCTCGAAATCCCGCTGGCCCGCTTTCTGGGTCGCGAGCTGGGCATGCAGCTGGGCGAGGTCGGTACCCCCTACCTGCACCGCGCCCACCTGGCCGACGAACTCGCCCTGCTGCCGGCCGGCACCCTGCTCTCCGAGGGGCAGCACCTGGACCGCCAGCTGGACCGCTGCCGCGCCGCCCGGCCCGATCTGGTGGTGTGCGGCCTCGGTCTGGCCAACCCGCTGGAGGCCGAGGGCATGACCACCAAGTGGGCCATCGAGCTGGTGTTCACGCCCATCCATGGCTACGAGCAGGCCGGCGATCTGGCCGAGCTGTTCGCCCGGCCGCTGCGCCGCCGCGCGCTGCTGGCCGCCGACGCCACCCCCCAACGCTGGCTGGAGGCCTGAGATGCAGCTCACCCTCTGGACCTACGAAGGACCGCCCCATGTGGGCGCCATGCGGATCGCCACCGCCCTGGCCGACGTGCACTATGTGCTGCACGCGCCGCAAGGCGACACCTACGCCGACCTGCTGTTCACCATGATCCAGCGCGACGCCAAGCGTCCGCCGGTGACCTACACCACCTTCCAGGCGCGCGACCTCGGCGGCGACACCGCCGAACTGTTCCAGTCGTCGGCCCGTGAGGCGGTGGCCCGCTTCAAGCCCAACGCCCTGCTGGTGGGTGCTTCGTGCACCGCCGAACTCATCCAGGACGACCCGGGCGGTCTCAGCAAGGCCCTGGGCCTGGACATTCCGGTGGTGGCGCTGGAGCTGCCCTCGTACCAGCGCAAGGAAAACTGGGGCGCGGCCGAGACCTTCTACCAGGTGGTGCGCCAGCTGGCCGACCCGCAGCGCCGTGCCGCCCCGCGCCAGCCCGGCGAGCGCGCCCGCTGCAACATCCTGGGCCCGGCAGCGCTCGGCTTCCGCCACCGCGACGACCTGACCGAAATCACCCGCCTGCTGGAGCAGCTGGGCGTCGATGTGCATGTGGTGGCCCCGCAGGGCGCCACCGTGGCGCAGCTGGCCACGCTGGGCGAGGCCCACTTCAATGTGATGCTCTACCCCGAAATCGCGTCGGTGGCGGCCGGCTGGCTGCAGCGCACCTTCGGCCAGCCCTTCACCCGCACCGTGCCCATGGGCATGGGCGCCACCCACGACTTCATCCGCGAAGTGGCCGAACTGGCCGGGGTGGACCCGGAGCCTGTGCTGCAGGGGCAGGGCGCCCGCGCACCCTGGTACGCCCGCTCGGTCGATTCCACCTACCTCACCCACAAGCGCGTGTTCGTGTTCGGTGACGCCACCCACGCGGTGGCGGCGGCCCGCATCGCGGCCGAGGAGATGGGCTTCACCGTGGTGGGCATCGGCACCTACAGCCGCGAATTCGCCCGCGAGGTGCGCGCCTGCGCCACCCGCCTGGGCATCGAGGCCCTGATCAGCGACGACTACCTCGAGGTCGAGGCGCGCATCGCCGAGCTGCAGCCCGAGCTGGTGCTGGGCACCCAGATGGAGCGGCACATCGCCAAGCGCCTGGGCATTCCGTGTGCCGTCATTTCCGCGCCGGTCCATGTGCAGGACTTCCCGGCCCGCTACTCGCCGGTGATGGGTTTTGAAGGCGCCAACGTGCTGTTCGACACCTGGGTGCACCCGCTCATGATGGGCCTGGAGGAACACCTGATCGGCATGTTCCGGGGCGACACCGAATTCCATGCCGACGCCGCGCCCTCCCACCTGGGCGGCGCGGTCCGCGCGCAGCCGGCGGCGGTGGCCGAAGACGACCCGGCACCGCTGATCCAGGTGGCCGAGGCCGCTGCTGTGGGCGAGGCCCCGGTGCTCCCGTCAGGCCCGCTGGCCTGGCTGCCCGAGGCCGAGCGCGAGCTGCGCAAGATTCCGTTTTTTGTGCGCGGCAAGGCCCGCCGCAACACCGAGCTGTATGCCAGGGACAAAGGCCTGCCCTCCATCACCCTGGAGACACTCTACGATGCCAAAGCCCATTTCAGCCGCTGAAGCCGCCCCGGGCCTGCGCGTGGTGCTGGTCACCATGGACAGCCACCTGGCCAGCGCGGCCGAGCGCGCCCACCGGACCCTCGCCCGCCAGTTGCCGGGCGTGTCGCTGTCGGTGCATGCCGCCAGCGAATGGTCCGACGACGGCGTGGCACTGCAGCGCTGCACCGACGACATCGCCCGTGGCGACATCGTCATCGTCTCGATGCTCTTCATGGAGGACCACTTCCTCCCGGTGCTGCCCGCCCTGCAGGCGCGTCGTGCGGCTTGCGACGCCATGGTGTGCCTGATGTCGGCCACCGAGGTGACCCGCCTGACCCACATGGGGCGGTTCGACATGAGCGGCCCGGTCAGCGCCCCCATGGCCTTCCTGAAGAAGTTGCGCGGCAAGTCGGCCGCCGCCGCCGACACCTCGCCCGAAGACCGCAGCACCGCCGGTGCGCGCCAGATGAAGATGCTGCGCCGCCTGCCCAAGATCCTGCGCTTCATCCCCGGCACCGCCCAGGACGTGCGGGCGTATTTCATTGCCATGCAGTACTGGCTGGCCGGCTCCGAAGCCAACATGGTGGGCCTGGTCCATTTCCTGGTCAGCCGCTACGCCGACGGTCCGCGCCGCGCGCTGCGCGACCGCGCTGCCCCGACCGAGCCGCTCGAATACCCCGAGGTGGGCGTGTACCACCCGCGCATGGCCCAGCGCCTGTCGGCCCTGGCGGCCGATCTGCCGCCGGTGGCCACCCGGGGCCAGCGCGGCACGGTCGGCCTGCTGGTCATGCGGTCGTACCTGCTGGCCGGCAACACCGGCCACTACGACGGCGTGATCACCGCCCTGGAAGCCCGCGGACTGCGCGTGCTGCCGGCCTTTGCCACCGGGCTGGACAACCGCCCGGCCATCGAAGCCTATTTCCTGCGCGATGGCCGACCGGTCATCGATGCGCTGATCTCGCTGACCGGTTTTTCGCTGATCGGTGGTCCGGCCTACAACGACGCCCACGCCGCCGAAGAGGTGCTGGCCCGGCTGGACGTGCCGTACCTGTCGGTGACGCCGGTCGAATTCCAGACGCTGGACAACTGGGGCGCATCGGAACGCGGTCTGCTGCCGGTGGAGAGCACCATGATGGTGGCCATCCCCGAGCTGGATGGCGCCACCGGCTCCATGGTCTACGGCGGCCGGGGTGACCCGTCCAGCGTCAGCTGCACCGGCTGCGCCCGCAAGTGCACCTTCGAGCATGCCGATCTGGCCCACGACATGCAGTCGTGCTCCGAGCGGGCCGATGCCCTGGCCGCCCGCGTGGGCCGGCTGATCGACCTGCGCCGCAGCGAACGCGCCGACCGCAAGGTCGCCGCCGTGCTGTTCAACTTCCCGCCGAACGCCGGCAACACCGGCACCGCCGCCTTCCTGGCGGTGTTCGAGTCGCTGCACAACACCCTGAAGGCCATGAAGGCCGAGGGCTACACGGTCGACGTGCCCGCCACGGTGGATGCGCTGCGCGAGGCCCTGATCGGCGGCAACGCCCAGCAGCACGGCGCACCGGCGAATGTGCACGCCCTGATCGACGCCGACGACCATGTGAAGCGCGAACGCTGGCTCAAGGCCATCGAGGCGCAGTGGGGCCCGGCCCCCGGCCAGCAGCTCAGCAACGGCAGCCAGATCTTTGTGCTGGGCGCCCGCTTCGGCAATGTGTTCGTGGGCATCCAGCCGGGCATGGGCTACGAGGGCGACCCGATGCGCCTGCTGTTCGAGCATGGCTTTGCCCCCACCCATGCCTTCTCGGCCTTCTACCGCTACCTGCGCGAAGACTTCGGCGCCCAGGCGGTGCTGCACTTCGGCACCCACGGTGCCCTGGAGTTCATGCCCGGCAAGCAGGCCGGCCTGACCGCCGACTGCTGGCCCGACCGCCTCATCGGCGATCTGCCCAACATGTACCTGTACGCCTCCAACAACCCGTCGGAGGGCACCATCGCCAAGCGCCGCGCGGCGGCCACGCTCATCAGCTACCTCACGCCCCCGGTGGCGCAGGCCGGTCTGTACAAGGGCCTGGTGGAGCTCAAGGAAGTGCTGGAGCGTTTCCGGGGTCTGGAGCCGCAGACCGACGGCACCACCAACGACCGCCAGGCACTGGAGCAGGCCGAACTGGCCAGCATGATCCAGGCCCAGGCCGCCGAGCTCGACCTGGTGCCGATCGAACCCGCCTGGAGAAGCCTGCCGGCCGAGCAGGTCGCGCAGCAGGTGAACCGCCTGACCGAATCGGTGCTGGAGCTGGAATACACCCTGATTCCGTACGGCCTGCACGTGGTGGGCCAGCCGCCCAGCCCGGCCGCGCGCATCGACCTGCTGATGTCGTGTGCCGAAGCGGCCCATGGCGAGCCGGCCGGATCGCAGGCCCTGCGCCCGGCCCTGGCGGCGCTGGTGGGCGGTGCCTCGCCGGCCCAGGCCCTGCTGACCCTGCCCGTGCTGCCCGATGCGGCTGCCCAGGCGCACCGCCTGCAGGTGCTGACCGCGCTGGCCGGCACCGACGCCCTGCTGGTGCAGGACCACGAAATGGCGGGCATCCTGCGCGCCCTGGACGGCCGCTTCCTGCGGCCCGCGCCGGGCGGCGACCTGCTGCGCACGCCCGACATCCTGCCCACCGGCCGCAACCTGCACGGCTTCGATCCGTTCCGCATCCCCAGTGCCTATGCCGTCAAGGACGGTGCCCGCCAGGCCGAGCGCCTCATCGAGCGCCACATGGCCGACGGCAACCTGTTCCCCGAATCCATCGCCATGGTGCTGTGGGGCACCGACAACCTCAAGAGCGAGGGCGGCCCGATCGCCCAGGCGCTGGCCCTGATGGGCGCCCGCCCGCGCTTCGACAGCTACGGCCGCCTGGCCGGTGCCGAACTGCTGAGCCTCGAGGCCCTGGGCCGGCCGCGGGTCGATGTGGTGATCTCGCTCTCGGGCATCTTCCGCGACCTGCTGCCGCTGCAGATCCGCCTGCTGGCCGAAGCGGCCTTCATGGCCGCCAGCGCCGACGAGCCGCTGGAGCTCAACGCGGTGCGCCGCCACGCGCTGGCCTACAAGGCACAGCACGGCTGCGACCTGGAGACCGCCTCGCTGCGCGTGTTCGGCAACGCCGAAGGGGCTTATGGCTCCAACGTCAACAGCCTGATCGACAACAGCCGCTGGGAAGACCCGGACGAACTGGCTGAGACCTACAGCCGCCGCAAGGGCTTTGCCTACGGCCGGGCCGGTCGTGCGGTGCAGCAGGGTGCGCTGCTGCAGACCATGCTGGCCGATGTGCAGCTGGCCTACCAGAACCTCGACTCGGTCGAGCTGGGCGTGACCACGGTCGACACCTATTTCGACACCCTGGGCGGCGTCAGCCGCGCCATCCAGCGCGCCAAGACCCGGGTGCAGGGCAGCAGCGCCCAGGTGGCGCCGGTCTACATCGGCGACCAGACCCGCGACAGCCACGGCGGCGGCACGGTGCGCACCCTGAACGAGCAGGTGGCACTCGAGACCCGCACCCGCATGCTCAACCCCAAGTGGACCGAGGGCATGCTCCAGCACGGCTACGAGGGCGTGCGCCAGATCGAGGTGCACCTCACCAACACCATGGGCTGGTCGGCCACCACCGGGCAGGTGCAGCCCTGGGTCTACGAACAGCTCACCCAGGCCCTGGTGCTCGATCCCGCCATGCGCCACCGCCTGGCCGAACTCAATCCCACCGCGTCCGCGCGTGTGGCCCACCGCCTCATCGAGGCGTCAGAACGTCGGTTCTGGAACCCCGATCCCCAAGTGTTGCAAGCCTTGCGACAAGCCAGTGAAGAACTGGAAGACCGCCTGGAAGGCGTGTTCGAAGGAGCCCCCGCATGATGGAAACCACTATCCCCGTGACCGAGCTGAGGCGCACCCCGGCCCGGTCCGGCCGTCCCCCTGACGGTGAGGGCAGCATGCAGGTGCAGCTCGACCCGAGCGTGAAGATCGGCACCGCCAAGGTCTTTGCCATCTACGGCAAGGGCGGCATCGGCAAGAGCACCACCAGCTCCAACCTGTCGGCCGCGTTCTCGCACCTGGGCAAGCGGGTGCTGCAGATCGGCTGCGACCCCAAGCACGACAGCACCTTCACCCTGACCAAGAAGATGCTGCCCACCGTGATCGACGTGCTGGAGACGGTCGACTTCCACCCCGAAGAACTGCGGGTCGAGGACTTCGTCTTCCCCGGCTACAACGGTGTCATGTGCGTGGAAGCCGGCGGCCCGCCGGCCGGCACCGGCTGTGGCGGCTATGTGGTGGGGCAGACGGTCAAGCTGCTCAAGGAGCACCACCTGCTCGAAGACACCGACGTGGTCATCTTCGACGTGCTGGGCGACGTGGTGTGCGGCGGCTTTGCGGCCCCGCTGCAGCACGCCGACCGGGCCATGATCGTCACCGCCAACGACTTCGACTCGATCTTCGCCATGAACCGCATCGTCCAGGCGATCGGGGCCAAGGCCAAGAACTACGGCGTGCGGCTGGGCGGCGTCATTGCCAACCGCAGCGCCGGCACCGACCAGATCGACAAGTACAACGCCAAGACCGGCCTGAAGCTGGCCGCGCGTTTCCCCGACCTGGACGCCATCCGCCGCAGCCGCCTCAAGAAGTCCACCCTGTTCGAGATGGAAGACTCGCCCGAGGTGCAGGCGGTGCGCGACGAATACATGCGACTGGCAGCCGCCATGTGGCTGGGCGGCGACCCGCTGCCGGCCGTGCCCATGCGCGACCGCGACATCTTCGACCTGCTGGGTTACGACTGAGGACACCGCCATGGACATGCGCAACACCTCCAGCCGCTACATCGAGCGCCGCGAAGAGATCGAGACCTACTTCGACCGCACGGCGGTGCAGGCGTGGGAACGCCTGACCTCCACCGCGCCGGTGGGCCGCATCCGTGCCACGGTGCGCGCCGGGCGCGACCAGATGCGCCACAACCTGCTGAGCTGGCTGCCGCAGGACATGCGTGGCCTGCGCCTGCTCGATGCCGGCTGCGGCACCGGCGCGCTGGCCATGGAAGTGGCGCGCCGCGGTGCCGACGTGGTGGCCATCGACCTGTCCCCCACGCTGGTGCAGCTGGCCCGGGACCGCTGGAACGAAATCCCGCAGGCCAGTGGCTGCGGCCGCATCGACTTCCAGGCCGGCGACATGCTGGATGAAAGCTTTGGCGGCTTCGACCATGTGGTCGCCATGGACTCGCTGATCCACTACGAGACCGACGACATGGTGGCGGCGCTGGCCCGCCTGGAGTCGCGTACCCGCAGCAGCATGCTGTTCACCTTTGCACCGCGCACACCGCTGCTGGCGGCCATGCACAGCGTGGGGCGCCTGTTCCCGCGCAGCGACCGCTCGCCCTCGCTCACGCCGGTGGCCGAGCCGCTGTTGCGCGCCGGCCTGTCGGTGGCGCTGTCGCCGCGCGGCTGGATCGAGGGCCGCAGCCAGCGCGTGGCCAGTGGTTTCTACACCTCGCAGGCCTGGGAGTGGCGCCGGTGAAACTCATGCGCATGCTCTCCCCGGCATGGGCGGTGCAGCTCACGCGCCGCTACGCCCCGTTCGCCGATGCGGCCTCCGCCGATCTGCCGCTGGGAAGACTGCTGCGCCTGTCGCTGTTCCAGGCCGCCATCGGCATGACCGTGGCCCTGCTGGTGGGCACGCTGAACCGGGTGATGATCGTGGAGCTGGGTGTGCCGGCCTGGTGGGTGGCCCTGTCGGTGGCACTGCCGCTGGTGTTTGCGCCGCTGCGCGCGCTCATCGGCTACCGCAGCGACACCCATCCCTCGGCCATGGGCCTGCGCCGCATGCCCTACATGTGGATCGGCACTCTGCTGATGTTCGGCGGCCTGTCCATCATGCCCTTCGCCCTGCTGCTGCTCACCGCCGAAGACGCCAGCATCTGGGCCGGTCGCATCGGTGCGGCCCTGGCCTTCATGCTGGTGGGCGCGGGCATGCAGATCACCCAGACCGCCGGCATGGCCCTGGCCAGCGACCTGGCCCCGGTGGCCAAGCGGCCGCGCGTGGTGGCCTTGCTCTACAGCATGCTGCTGGTCGGCATGATCGTGGGCGGTGCGCTGCTGGGCCACATCCTGCAGGACTTCTCCCCGACCCGCCTGGTGCAGGTGGTGCAGGGTGCTGCGGTGGTGGTGGCGGTGCTCAATGTCACCGCGCTGTGGAAGCAGGAGCCGCGTCAGGCCCGCCGGGGTGCCCGCGCACCCGACGGCTTCAGCCGCAGCTGGCAGCGGCTGATGGCCATTCCGCGCATCCGCCGTTTCCTCTGGACCGTGGGTCTGGGCACCGTGGCCTTCAGCATGCAGGACATCGTGCTGGAGCCGTTCGGAGGCCAGGTGCTGGGTCTGGACGTGGGCCTGACCAGCGCACTCACCGCCATGAGCGCCGGTGGCGCCCTGCTGGCCTTCCTGTTGTCTGCGCGTTTCACATCACGCGGGCTCGACTCCATCCGCCTGGCGGCGCTTGGGACCCTGCTCGGCCTGCCAGCCTTTGCCTGCGTGATCTTTTCTGCCCCGCTGCAGTCGCCGCTGATGTTCCAGTGCGGCGCAGCCCTCATCGGTTTTGCCGGTGGCCTGTTCTCGGTCGGCATGCTGCTGACCGCCATGGACCTGCCCGAGCCGGAGCACACCGGCCTGGTGCTGGGTGCCTGGGGCGCCGTGCAGGCCACGGCCGCCGGCCTGGCCATGGCGGTGGGCGGCGTGCTGCGCGACCTGATCGACGGCATGGTGCGCGCCGGCTGGCTGTCCGGCCCGCTCGATTCGCCGGCCACCGGCTACAGCGTGGTGTTCCACGTCGAGATCTATCTGCTGTTCGTGGTGCTGATCGCCCTGGGCCCGCTGGTCCGCAGGGCCGCACCGTCTGCACGGCGTGCGCGCCGCCACCAGCCTCTCGGCCTGGCCGAGCTGCCCGGCTGAACCGATCCACCACCGTTTTCACCCCGTACCGTCCCCAAGGAGTCCAACATGGAAACAGGCGCCATCACCCAGTACGTCGACGTGGCACAGCTCGTGCTGTACGCGTTCTGGCTCTTCTTCTTCGGTCTCATCTGGTATCTCCAGCGCGAGAGCCACCGCGAGGGTTACCCGATGGACCCCGGCCGTGAAAACGGCCCGAAGATCGCCGGTTGGCCAGTGGCCGAACCCATTGCCTACAAGCTGGCCGACGGCCGCGAAGTGCTCAGCCCCGACCATGCCCGGCCGGACGGCAGCTACAGCGCACAGCCGATCCATGGCTGGAACGGCGCACCGCTGGAACCGGTGGGCGACCCGCTGCTGGCTGGCGTGGGCCCCGGCGCCTGGGCGGCCCGTGCCGACCACCCCGACATGCTGCTGCACGGCGGCGCCAAGATCGTGCCGCTGCGCGTGGCCACCGACCACGGCGTGGCGCGGCAGGACACCGATCCGCGCGGCCTGCCGGTGCTGGGTGCCGACGGCGAGAGCGCCGGGCGCGTCAAGGACATGTGGGTGGACCGCTGCGAAATGATGTTCCGCTACATCGAGGTCGAGCTGGTCGGTGGCCGCACCGTGCTGCTGCCGATCAACTTTGCCCGCATCCGCAAGGACCGGGTGGAGGTGCACGCCCTCATGGCCGACCAGTTCGCCAACGTGCCGGCGCTGCGCAACCCCGAGCAGGTGACCCTGCTGGAAGAGGAAAAGATCTGCGCCTACTTCGGTGCCGGCACGCTGTATGCCACCCCGCAGCGCCAGGAGCCGCTGGTATGAACGCCGGCCACGAACACGAATTCGAGGCGGCGCCGGGCCTGCCCGAGCCGCTGCCCCGGGGCGAACAGCTCCTGTGGCAGGGCCGCCCTGACTGGCGTTCGCTGGCCGTCCATGCCTTTCATGTCCGCAAGATCGCGGTGTATTTCGCGATCATGCTGACCATTCAGGTGCTCTACCTGATGGGCGAGCCGGGTCCGTTCCAGGTGGCCTCGGTGGCCACCAGCCTGGTGATGGCCACGGTCGCGCTGGGCCTGCTCGCCGCCACCGCCTGGATGTCCTCGCGCACCACGCTCTACACCGTGACCGACCGCCGCATCGTCATGCGCATCGGCATCGTGCTCACGCTGACCTTCAACCTGCCGCTGCAGCGCATTGCTTCAGCGGCGCTGAGCCCGCACGGCCGCACCGGCGACATCGCGCTCTCGCTGGTGGCCAACGAGCGCATCGGCTACTTCCACCTGTGGCCGCACGCCCGCGCCTGGGAGCTGCGCCGGCCGCAGCCGACGCTGCGCTGCATCACCGATGCGGCCGCCGTGGGCGCGCTGATCCAGCGCCAGTGGATGGCGGTGCATCCGCAGTCCCAGGTGGTCCAGACCGAGGCCAACCCCGGCATGCCGAGCAGCCCGACCCCGGCAGCAACGCCCCTGGGCGAACCCCGCCACCAGCCCGAAGCGGTGACCGCATGAGCTCGCACCACCACCACGACGCGCCGTTCGGCACCGTCACGCCCTGGCCGATCTATGCCCTGGGCGCGCTGCTGCTGGTCACGCTCGGTGTGGTGGCGTGGGAGCGCATCGGCCACCTGAATGCAGCCGCCCGGCCGGCGGTGCAGGCACCGGCCCTTGACGTGCTCTGGCAGCGCAGCCTGCGTTTTGACGACACCCCGACCGGCGACATTGCCGTGACCGACACCGCCACCGGCCAGACCGTGGCCACCTTCGAAGGCCAGCAGGGTTTCCTGCGCGGCAGCCTGCGGGCGCTGGCCCGCAGCCGGCAACGGGCCGGGCAGGGGCCGGAGCAGCCGTTCGTGCTGACCGGTCACACCGACGGCCGGCTGGTGCTGCTCGATCCGGTCACCGGTCACCGGATCAACCTCGAATCGTTCGGTCCGACCAACGCTGCCGTGTTTGCCCGGCTGCGCCAGGCGACCCCCATCCCGACGTCCCACGGAGGCACCCCATGATCGACAGCCACCAAGATCCCCTCGACCAGCTGATGGCCCACCTCAGCACCACCGAGGACGCCACCGCCCTGGCCGCCCGCAGCACCATGCTGACGCCGCGCTTCTACACCACCGACTTCAAGGCCATGGACCGCCTGAACGTGAGCCCGGTGCGCGCCGAGTGGGACACCATGATGGCCGAGTACGAGAGCGACACCAACCACGACCACTTCAAGCGCGACGACCTGTTCGCCGAAGAGCTGCGCACCCTGATGCCGCAGCTCAGCCCCGAGCTGCGGCAGGAGTTCCTGGACTTCCTGATCAGCTCCTGCACCTCGGAGTTTTCGGGCTGCATCCTCTACAACGAGATCCGCAAGAACGTCAGCAACCCCGACATCAAGCAGCTGATGGCCTACATGGCGCGCGACGAATCGCGCCACGCCGGCTTCATCAACCAGTCGCTCAAGGACTTCAACCTCGGCATCGATCTGGGCAACCTCAAGAAGGTCAAGGCCTACACCTACTTCAAGCCCAAGTACATCTTCTACGCGACCTACCTGTCCGAGAAGATCGGCTACGCCCGCTACATCACCATCTTCCGGCAGCTGCAACGCCACCCGGACAAGCGCTTCCACCCGATCTTTCGCTGGTTCGAGCGCTGGTGCAACGACGAATTCCGGCACGGTGAATCCTTCGCGCTCATCATGCGGGCCCAGCCCGAGCTGCTGCGCGGTGCCAACAAGCTCTGGATCCGCTTCTTCATCCTGGCCGTGTACGCCACCATGTTCGTGCGCGACCACACCCGCCCGCTGCTGCACGAGGCGATGGGTCTGGAATCGACCACCTACGACTACGAGGTGTTCCGCATCACCAGCGACATCTGCCGCCAGGTGTTTCCGGTCGAGATCGACATCGACAACCCGGTGTTCCGCCGCGGGCTGGAGAGCCTGCTGCAGACCTCGCTGGCGGCCGATCGGGCCCGTGCGCGGGGCGGCATGGTGGGCCGGCTGCAGCTGGCCGGCTGTGCGGTTCGCGCGGCCTTCACCTTCGGCCGGTTGTTCCTGCAACCGGTGATCCGACACGAGCTGCCCAGCGAGATCCGCATGCAGCCGGTGTGGTGATCGCCACCGGGCCTGCGCCATGGCCGACGCACTCGTGACCGTCATCGCCCCGGCGCTGTTTGCGCTGCTGTGCTGGTGGTTCGGCACGGGTGCCATCCTGTGGCTGGTGCGGCGCCCGCCCGCCACCTTTGCCTGGAGCATGGCCGCACTCACCGTGCTGCTGGGCCTGAGCTTCTGGACCGCGCGGCTGAGCATGCACGACCCCTCCGAACAGGGCGCCTACCTGGCCTTCGCCAGCGTGATCGCCATGTGGAGCTGGCATGAAATGGCCTTCCTGACCGGCTGGCTGGCCGGGCCCCGCCGCCGTGCGCTGGACGCCGGCCTGCACGGCTGGCCGCGCTTCGTGCAGTCGACCCAGGCGGTGCTGTGGCACGAGCTGGCCCTGGCCGCCCACATGGCGGTGCTGTGGTGGATGCAGCCGGCCCAGGGCAGCCACGTGGCGCTGTGCACCTTTGCGCTGCTCTGGTTCATGCGCTTCTCGGCCAAGCTCAACCTGTTCCTGGGCGTGCCCGAGACCGGCGAGCAGTACCTGCCGGCACGGCTGCGTTACCTGGCCAGCTATTTCCGGCGCGGCTCGCTGAGCAGCTTCTACTACATCAGCGTCGCCGTCTCGGTGTGCGTCTGGGCTGCCCTGGTGTGGCAGGCGCAGCACGGGCAGACGGTGGTGTCCACCGGCTGGGTCCTGCTGGCCACCCTGCTGGGGCTGGCCATCGTCGAACATCTGATCATGGCGTTTCCCTCGCCCATGCAGAAACTCTGGTCCTGGGCCATGCCATGAACGCTTACCGCACCCCTGAAGGTTTTCTGGACGGCTTTCCCGAGCCGTCCGGTCCGGCGCCGATCCCTGCGCCGGCCGTGCGGCGCAACCCGGACGCGCCACACGCCATCGTCATCGGCAGCGGCTTCGGCGGTCTGGCCGCAGCGGTGCGCCTGGGCGCCAAGGGTTGGCGCGTGACCGTGCTGGAGAAACTGGACGCCCCCGGCGGCCGTGCCTATGTGCACCGACAGGCCGGCCATGTGTTCGACGCCGGCCCCACCATCATCACCGTGCCCTACCTGTTCGAGGAGCTGTGGGCCCTGTGCGGTCGCAACTTCCACGACGAGGTCACGCTCAAGGCCCTCGACCCGTTCTACCGGATCCGTTTCGACGACGGCAGCCACTTCGACTACAGCGGCAACCTGGAGCGCCAGCGCGCCGAGATCGCGCGCATCCATGCGCCCGACCTGGCGGGCTACGACCGTTTCGTGGCCGAGGCCGACCGCTGTTACCAGCTGGGTTTCGAGGCGCTGGGCGACAAGGCCTTCGACACCGTGGGCGACCTGCTGCGGGCCAGCCCCGCCATCCTCAAGATGCGCGGCTGGCGCAGCCTGCACGCCATGGTGGCCAGCCATGTGAAGCACCCCAAGCTGCGCGCCGCGCTCAGCCTGCAGAGCCTGCTGATCGGCGGCAACCCGTTCTCGGTCACCTGCATCTACAGCCTGATCAATGCGCTGGAGCGCCGCTTCGGCGTGCACTGGGCCCTGGGCGGCACCGGCCGGCTGGTGCAGGGCCTGGTGAGCCTGCTGCAAGGGCAGGGCAGCGCGCTGCGCTGCAACGCCGAGGTGCGCCGCATCGAGGTGACGGGTGGCCGCGCCAGCGGCGTGACGCTGGCCAGCGGCGAGCGCATCGACGCCGACATCGTGATCTCCAATGCCGACACCGCCTGGACCTACCGGCACCTGGTCGAGTCCGAGCACCGCCACCACTGGACCGACCGCCGCATCGAGCGCGGCCGTTACTCCATGAGCCTGTTCGTCTGGTACTTCGGCACCCGCCGCACCTACCCCGACGTGCCGCACCACATGATGCTGCTCGGCCCGCGATACCGCGAGCTGCTGACCGACATCTTCAAGAACCACCACCTGGCCGAGGACTTCAGCCTCTACCTGCACCGGCCGACCGCCAGCGATCCGTCGATGGCGCCGCCTGGGCACGACACCTTCTATGTGCTGGCCCCGGTGCCGCACCTGGACAGCGGCACCGACTGGTCGGTGCGCGCCGCGCCTTACCGCGATGCGGTGGCCCGCGTGCTGGAGAACACCGTGCTGCCAGGTTTCCAGAAGGAGATCAGCGCCTCGCTCATCACCACGCCGCAGGACTTCCACGACCGGCTGCTGTCCTTCAAGGGTGCGGCCTTCGGGCTGGAGCCCCTGCTGCTGCAGAGCGCCTGGTTCCGCCCGCACAACCGCAGCGAAGACCTGCCCGGCCTGTACATGGTGGGTGCCAGCACCCACCCGGGCGCCGGCGTGCCAGGGGTGCTGATGTCGGCCAAGGCGCTGGACTCGGTGGTGCCGCACGCCGTGGCGCACCGCGAACGCCATCCGGTGGCAGCCCGATGAGCCAGGCCGACGACCTGCAGGCCTGCGTGGCCCTGATGCGCACCGGATCGCGCAGCTTCTTTGCCGCCAGCCGCCTGCTGCCGCAGCGGGTGCGGCCGGCCTCGATCGCGCTCTACGCCTTCTGCCGCGTGGCCGACGACATCGTCGACGAGGCCGGGCTGGCCCCGGCCGAAAGCCGCGCCTTGCTGGCCGGCCGGCTCGATGCCATCTATGCCGGGCGGCCCGGCCCGGCAGTGGAAGACCGCGCCCTGGCCGCCGTGGTGCAGCAGCACGACCTGCCGCGCCCCTGGCTCGATGCCCTGCTCGACGGCTTTGCCTGGGATGCCACCGGCCGCACCTACGAAACGCTGGAAGAGGTGCACGACTACGGCGCCCGGGTGGCCGGCAGCGTGGGCGCCATGATGTGCTGGCTGATGGGCGTGCGCAGCCCGCAGGCCCTGGCACGCGCCTGCGAAATGGGCGTGGCCATGCAGCTCACCAACATTGCCCGCGATGTCGGCGACGACGCCCGCAACGGCCGCCTGTACCTGCCGCGCCAGTGGCTGCGCCAGGCCGGCATCGAGCCGGAAGCCTGGCTGGCGGCGCCGGCCGGCTCGCCGGCCCTGCAGTCGGTGGTGCTGCGCCTGCTCGACGAGGCCGACCGCCTGTACCGGCAGGCCACCCTGGGGGTGGCCCTGCTGCCGCGCGACTGCCGGGCCGCCATTCTTGCGGCGCGGCTGATCTATGCCGACATCGGCCGCCAGATGCGGCGCCAGGCCATCGACCCGATGCAGCAGCGCAGCGTGGTGCCCACCGCACGCAAGCTGGTGCTGGCTGGCCAGGCTTCGCTGCAGGCCTGGCAGGGCACACGCCAGGTCGACCGCACCCGACTGCAGGCCGATCCGCTGGCGGCTGTGGCCTACCTGGTCGACCATGTTTCGACCATCGACGACCTGCCGTCCGCCATGGCGCGCCCCCTGCGCACGCGCGTGGTCTGGATGATCGAGATGTTCGAGCGGGTCGAACTGCAGCGGCTGGAGCAGCGCATGGCGCAGCGGCGCGCCCAGCAGGGCGTGGCGTCGGCCAACAGCGCCGTGCCGGTGCCGGTCGGCAGCGAACGCCTCTCGGCCTGAGGCCGGGCTTTTAGAACACCGCGTGGTCGCCGCGCTCGGGCAGGGCTTCGCCCCGGGCCAGCGCCGCGTAGTGGTCCCACAGGGTGTCGCTGCCGGTGGAGGGCGTGGCGGCTTCGTCGTAACGCCGGTTCACCGCATCCCACACCAGCATGGACTCGGTGCCGTAGTAACGCCCGATGCTCGCCAGCTCGGCCTTGTCGGCCAGCGAAGGCCTGAAGCGCGAAGCCAGCCGCAGCGCTCCGATCACGCCGTCCAGCACGGCCACCGGCACCTGCCGGAAACGCGGCTTCTGCCCGAACAGCTCGAACAGCCGTTCGCCCTGTTCACGCGGCGTGATGGCCGGCCCCGGCCCGCCGATCGGCAGCACCCGCCGGTGCCGATCGGGGTCGGTCAGGCAGCCGGCGATGAAGTCGCCCAGATCCCGGTCGCTGACGGGTTTGCAGGCGGTCAGCCGGCCATCGCCCATCAGCAGGAAGGGCTGGCCGCGCCGCACCCGTTCCACCTGGCCGGAGAGCGATTTGAAGAAGGCTGTGGGCCGCACGATGCTGTGGTTCAGGCCGGACTCGATCAATGCCTTTTCCGCCGCCAGCTTGGCCTGCTGGAAGGCCAGCAGCGGCTTCTGCACGCACAGCGCCGAGAGCATCACCATCTGGGGCACGCCCCCGGCCTGTGCGGCCTGCACCGCCTGCTGCGTGGCACCGGCGTCGATGGCCCAGGCATCGGCCGGCGCACCGGTGCGCGAGGCCATGCAGGTCACCAGCGCGTCAAAGCGCTCGCCGGCCAGGCCGTCACGCAGGATGGAGCCGACCTGCGTCGGGTCACCGGTGCGCACGGTGCAGCCGGGCAGCAGCGCGGCGGCGGCCGAGGCGTCGAGCCGGCCGCCCACACCGCTGCGCGGCCGCACCAGACACACCACCGAATGCCCTTGGCGCCGCAAGGCCTGGGCGGTCGCCTGGCCGATGGTGCCGGTGGCCCCCAGCAGCAGCACGCGCAGGCCGGCGGGCGGGTTCATCGGGTCGGGGCCGGTCCGTCGGCCGGGTAGACGCAGCGCAGACCGATGTAGACGGCGTAAAAGCGCGCCGGCTTCCAGGCGTCCACCCCGGCCCGCATCTGGCTGGCGCCGTACCACCACGAACCGCCCATGGTCCGGCGTTCGGGCCCGTCGCTGCCGGGGCGGGTGTCGCTGGCCCATTCCCAGACATTGGCTCCCATGTCGAACAGGCCGTTCACGCCGGCGCGGCTGGCGCCGGTGGGTGCGGCTGTGGGCCAGCGGTCCGGTCCGGCGTTGTCGCTGGTGTTGGCGCCTTCCGGGCTGCTGCCGGTCGGGTAGGGGTAGGTGGTGCCGCGCTGCAGGGGCGGCGGGGGGTCGCTGCGCTGCTCGGTGTAGGCGGCGGCGTCCCACTCGGCGGCGGTGGGCAGGCGGCCACCGGCCCAGCGGCAGAAGGCCGCGGCTTCGTCGAAGTTCAGGTGCACGGCGGGCAGGGCGTCGCTGGCCGGCCGGCCTTCCGGCATGCGCCAGGTCCAGCCGGGGCGGCGGGTCCAGCCACCGCTGAATTCAAAACCGCCACCCTCGGCTTCGGCCCGGGTGCGGGTGCCGGTGTCGGCCACGAAGCGGCCGAAGCGGGCGATGCTCACCTCGGTCCGGTCCCAGCGCAGGGCGCCGAGGGTCACGGTCTCGGGGGCGGCCGGGGCGCCGGTGGGGCGGGTTGCACCGGCCGGCAGGGCGGCGCAGGTCAGCAGGAGCCAGGTCAGGGCGGTTCGTCTCATGCCGTGATGATGCCGCGCCCGACAAGGCCGTCAGGTGCGCCGGGGCATGCGCCAGGGCAGCATGGCCTGCACCACCGGCGAGACCAGCCGGGGCACATGCAGCGTCTCGTGGAAGCAGGTCACGGTTTCGCCCAGCAGGCTGTGGCGCAGGGCGGCGCGCTGGTAGAACGGCGTGTCCTCCAGCTGCTCGTGCACCGTCACCGGCCCGTCGCTGCGCAGCCGGCGTGCGAGCCGCCAGGCGGTGCGTGGCAGTTCCTTCTGCGGCGGGGCATCGAAGGGCGTGACCTCGCCGTCGGTGCCGAAACGCAGCGCCAGCAGGCGGCCGTCGTCGCGCCCGGGCTCCAGGTCGTACAGCACGGCGGTGCTGCCGTCGGACAGCAGGCTGCGCGACCAGTCCCATTCGGTGAAGGCGCGGTCGATCGGCTCGTCGCCTTCGTTCGAGTCCAGGTAGGCCTGGCCGCGCCAGCGCTGCTCGGGCAGGCTCAGGTCGACTTCCACCCGCGCCTGCGGGGCCAGCGGCCCCCAGCGGTGGCGGCCGGCGGCGTCCAGCGGCGTGCTGAACTGGAACAGCTGCATCGGGTGCACCTGGATGCGCCCGCGCACCCGGCGCGGCAGCGGCACGCCGACCTCGTCGATGTCGATCACCAGGCTGTCGCCGTTCCAGCGCAGCTGGCTCGGCCCGATCTTGAAGTGGGTGCGGTCGCGCTGGTTGTGGGCCGCGCCGCGTTCGGTCATGGTCCAGCGCCGGGCATGGCGGCTGTACAGCGCCACATTGAGGGCGCAGAAGTTGTCGGGGTTGGTGTGCGCGCCGCCGCGCCTTGCCCAGGCGTAGTAGGGCGAGAACACGCTGCCGACGAAGGCAATGATGGTCAGGCCGTACTGTCCGTCGTCGCTCAGGGCATCGAGGTACCACCAGAGGTAACCGCCCGTGGGAACCGGCGCGTCAAAGCGGGGCTCGCCAGCAGGGCCTCGGCCGCCCGAAGGCCAGACAGGGCCGCCATCGGCACCCCCGGACCCGGATGGACGCTCCCCCCCGCCAGAAAAAGGCCAGCCACCGGCGTCGCGGCGTTCGGCCGGGCGAAGGCCGACATCCAGCCGTGGGTCGCCTGGCCATACAGGGCTCCCCCGGTGGCCGGGAAGAGCCGATGAAAATCCGCCGGGGTGGTGAGCACCGACGGCGGATTCGCCTGACGGATGCGCAGCCCACACCGGCGCAGCAGGGTGAAAGCGGCGGTCTGACATGGTTCGATCTCCTGCGGAGTGAAGCGGGATGGCTGGTCACCCAGGGCGGGTGCGTTCACCAGGCACAGCAGGCGCTCGGCGCCCTCGGGCACGGTGCCGGTGCCCCGGTCCTGGGCACAGACGTAGACCGTGGGTTGCGTGGGCAGCTGGCCGCGGCCGAAGATGTCGCGGAACTCGCTCTCGTAGTCGCTGCGGAAAAACACGTTGTGGCGGTCCAGCGGCAAGCCGCTGGTGGGCGTGTGGATCGACCAGGTCAGGGCCGACAGCGAACGGGGCTGGGCCTTGGTCGGCACGCTGTCCTGCACCTGGGGCCCGAGCAGGCCGCCGCGCAGGGCCGCCACGTCGCCGTTGAACACCACGCTGTCGGCGGCGAGCCGTTCACCGCTGGCCAGCAGCACGCCGGACACCCGGCCGCCTTCGGTCTGGATGCGGGCGCATTCGCTGTGGTACCGGAACACCGCGCCCTGGCTGCGGGCCAGCCGCTCCAGGCAGCGCGCCAGCGCGTGCATGCCGCCGTCGATGGACCAGACACCGTCCAGCTCGACCTGGGCGATCAGCATCAGGGTGGCCGGTGCCTGCCACGGCGACGAGCCGGTGTAGGTGGCATAGCGGCCGAACAGCTGGCGCAGGCGCGGATCGTGGAAGTGCCGGCCCAGGCTGCGCCACAGGCTGGTCATGGGGCCGAGCCCGGCCAGCACGCCCATGCCGCGCGCTCCCAGCCGGGCCGACAGGCCCAGCATGCCCGGCATGCGGCCACGGATGTAGGGGCCTTCGAGCGTGCGGTAGACCTCGCGCGCCTGGGCACAGAAGGCTTCGAAGCGGCGCGCTTCGGCCGCGCCGGCGAATTCGCCCACCGCCTCGGCCGAGCGGGCGGCGTCGGCGTGCAGGTCCAGGCTGCTGCCGTCGTCCCACCAGTGGCGGGCCAGCACGCTCAGCGGGCGCAGCTTGAGCTCGGTGTCCAGGTTGGCGCCGACCGCGCCCAGGATCTGGTCGAACACCCAGCGCATGGTCATGACGGTGGGGCCGCTGTCGATGGCGGCGCCGTCGACCTCGATCTGCCGCACCTTGCCGCCGGGGCCGGCGGCGGCTTCCACCACCGTCACCTCCAGGCCCTGGGCGGCGAGCTGCAGTGCGGACACCAGCCCGCCCATGCCGGCGCCGATGACGACCACGCGGTGTGTGCTCATGGGGTGGCCTCCTGGGGAAAGTCGGCTGACACGCCGGTGGCGCTGGGTGCCGGCCAGGCACCGTGCTGCTGCAGCAGGCGCATGCGCACGAACAGCGACTCGGAAAAATACTGGTGGCGCCAGGCCGCCTCGATGGCGGTCTGGTGCGGGCCCTGCCGGGCATAGGTGTTCATGGCCTCGGTGTCGCGCCACAGGCTGAAGGTGCACTGGCGCACCAGCGGCGCCTCGCCCAGGCCCATGGCCAGGGTGCAGCCTTCGGCCCGCTGCATGGCGTTCTGGGCCGGTGGTGCGTTGCGCCAGAAGGCCATGGCCTTGGCCGGCCGGATGCTGGCGCGGGTGAGCACGGCCAGCGGTGTGGGTGCGGCGCCTGCATCGCCATGGGCGTGTTCGCCAAGCTGGCTGGCCGGGGTGGAGCCCCAGGCCTGGCCGTCCCATTGGCCGCGTGCCGACACCACCTCCAGCAGACCGCTCCAGTGCTGTGCGGCGCGCTGGCGCATGGCCTGCACATGGCCGCCGTCCAGGAAGGCAGCGGCCTGGCCGGCGTGGTCGAACACCGCGATCAGGCCCTGGTGGCTGGGGCTGGGCCGCAGGCCGAAGCCGCCGCCGTGCCCGCTGCCCATGACCTTGGCAAAACACAGACCCGGCGTCTCCTTGAGAGCGCCGGGCCCCTGGGCGAGCCGCATCCAGCCCCAGCCCTGGTGTTCGCGCAGGTAGTTCACCAGCACGACCACCACCACCCCCGAGAGGGTGATCACATCCTGGGCGACCTCTGCCATGTCGGGGTGCCCGGTGGATGACCTGGCCGGGGGCTCAGGGTTTGGTGGCCGGGGCAGCCGGTTCGGCTGCCGCGGGCGCTGCCGCTGCGTCCGCAGGCGGCGCGGCGGCGTAGGGCCGGTAGGCCGCGAGTTCCGGATGGTCCTTGAGCATGGACTGGCCGAACAGCGGCTTGTAGGCACCCTGGTGGCAGGTGGCGCAGTTGGCCTTGGCCACGTCGCCCAGCTCGCCCTTGCGGTGCGCCGGGAAGACATCGGTCAGCGGCTCCATGTAGGCCAGGTTCACGTCGCGTGCCATGCGGATGCCGTGCCAGGCGGTCACGCGCTGCGGCGGGCCACCTTCCCAGCCGCCGAAGTTGGCGCTGTTGTGGCAGTAGGTGCAGTTCACGCCCAGGCCGGACGACATGTGCTCCATGAGGGCATAGGTCTTCTCGGTGCGCTGGATGCTTTCACCCTTGGCGCCGCTGATGGGCAGCGCGTTCTGGGGCTGCACCCGGATCGGCTCGGCACCCAGCAGGTACGGGGTGAACGGGTCGTAGGGCAGCGAAGCCAGGCCCACCGAGTCGGCCGGGGTGTTCTGCCCGGCCTTGTCGCCCATGAAGTTCGAGCCGTAGGGTTCGGACTTGGCGGTGAACCAGATTTCCTTGGGCACCGGCTGGCCACGGTGGCAGGTGTAGCAGGTCACGCCGGTTTCCTTGACGTGGCTCTTGTAGCTGCTGTTGATGTGCTGCGTCATCTGGACCATCTTGCGGGCCACCACCTTGGTGTAGAGGCTGTCGTCCGCGAAGTTGGCGCCGGCATGGCAGTAGGTGCAGCCCTGCTCGGGCGAGACCCAGGCGGTCATGGCCACCATCAGGCGGGTGAATTCACCCACGCTGAGGTCGCCCAGCACCTGCACGTTCTGGTAGACCGCGCCGGCCTTGGGGCCGGAGGCATCGGCCGGCGGCTGGGCCTCGGGCACCACGTTGGCCTTGTCGAGCTCGACCAGGGCGCGCGGGTTGTAGACCTGGACCATGCCGGTGCCCCGGTAACCGTGCTGCACGGTTTCCATCGGCGGGCGCTCGCAGGCGGCCAGCAGCGTGAGGGAGGCCAGTGCCGCCAGGCCAAGCCAGCGGCGGGTGCGGGATGTCGTGTTCATCACTTGCCTCCGTTCATGAGGGCCGGGTCCATGACCTCGGGGAAGACGGCCGGGTAGGGCGGCGCCACGCCGTGCTTGATCGCCCACAGGTACCAGTTGTCCACCACGGTGCCGGTCAGCAGGATGCCGATGCCGCCGGTGAGCGGGCACAGCACCGCGAACCACCAGGCCCAGCGGTGGATGGATTCCATGGTGGCGTTGAAGCCCATGGTCCAGCGCCAGAACAGGGCAGCGCGCTCGCTGGCGGTGCCGCGGTCGGTGATCTGCTCGATCTCGCGTTCACCGCCGTAGCGGCCGACCGCCAGGATGGTGGCGCCGTGCATCGCGAACAGCAGGGTGGAGCCGTACAGGAAGGCGATGGAGAGCGCGTGGAACGGGTTGTAGAACAGGTTGCCGTAGCGCAGGCTGAAGGCGGCCGTCCAGTCCAGGTGGGGGAAGATGCCGAAGGGCACTGCCTCGGCCCAGCTGCCCATCAGCACCGGGCGGAAAAGGCCCAGCACCAGGAACAGCCAGATGGCCGCCGCAAAGGCCCATGGCACGTGGGTGCCCATGCCCAGCTCGCGGGCGCGGCGGTAGGTGCGGGCCCACCACAGCAGGATGGAGACGGTCAGGAACGAGCCGACGATCTGCCACCAGCCGCCTTGGTTGAGCGGCGCCAGGCCCAGGCCGTTTTCCGGTCCCGGGGGCTCCAGCGACAGCCAGAAGAGCTGGCGCACGAACTGGATCGGGTCGTAATTGACCGAGGCCAGCATGTTGAAGCCGATGATGTTGAAGGCCAGCACGCCGAGGATCAGCGAGGCCAGGCCCAGGCCGCCCAGGTAGATCGGTCCGATCTGGGCATTGCCCAGGCGACCGAACAGGTGGACGATGGCCGGCACCTTGCCGGTGCGCGGGCTGTTGCCGTGTCCCAGCGGCACGCCGTGGTGCAGCGGGCCCACGGCCTGGACCGTGGTGAAGAGGTTCTGGTATTGCGCCATGGTGTTCTCCCTGGGGTTAGGTCAGCGGCCACTGCGACCAGATGGGCAGGTTCAGCCACCAGCCCCACCACTCGGGCCATCCACGGCTCCAGAACGGACCGCTGATGACGATGCACAGGGCACTGAACAGCACGGCCGCCAGCGCCAGGAACAGGCCCAGCCGGTGGATGCCCAGGGTGCCCACCGAGTAGCCGATGATGTCGCGGAAGAAGGTGTCTTCGTGTTCGGGCGTCTTCACTTCGGTGCCGGGCGCCGGGTTGGTGGCCGACAGCACCAGGGCGCCGTGCAGCGAGAGCGCGAAGGTGGTGGCGAAGAAGAAGCTGACCGCCAGCATGTGCGCCGGGTTGTAGTGGAAGTGCAGGTACTGGTAGCCCACGTTGGAGACCCAGTCCAGGTGGCTGAAGATGCCGTAGGGGAAGCCGTGTCCCCAGGCGCCCAGCAGCACCGGCCGCACCACCACCAGGGTGAAGTACGCCAGGATGGCCACCGAGAAGGCCACGGGCACGTGATAGCCCATGCCGAGTTTTCGGCAGATCTCGACTTCTCGCAGTGCCCATGAGCCGAAGGCGCCGAGGGCGCAGACGGTGATGAGCTGCCACAGGCCGCCTTCCATCAGCGGCGCGAAGCGCAGGCCGTAGGAAAGATCGGGGGGCGCGATGCTGATCTGCCAGAGGTTCCAGGTCGGTCCCTGCGATGCACCCCAGAGGATCATCGCGGTGCCCAGGAGCGTGAAGAACAGGGTCGTCACGCCGAAGAAGCCGACATAGAACGGCCCCACCCAGAAATCGAACAGGTCGCCGCCTACCAAGGTCCCGCCTCGAACCCGGTATTTCTTTTCAAAATTGAGCATGGCCATGATGCGGCCCTCCTGTCTCAGGTGGATGGAGTTCTTTGTGCTGGTGCGAAAGTCGGTGCGGTGCAGGTGCCGGACCGGCCCGTTGTGACGGACCGGCACCTGCGTGCCGCGATGACAGTCAGGTCTTGGCTGCCGGGGTGGCAGCAGGCATGACTGCCGCTGACGCCGCCTTGGCCTTGGGACCGTCGAGCCAGTTGAACTTGTTCGTGCTCAGCAGAATGAGGTGGATCATTGCTGCCAGCGTGAACAGGAAAACGCCTTGGACGACCATCGCGCGCAGCGGGTCGTAGAGTCGCCAGATTCGCCACATGATGTGTGCTCCTTAGATGATGTGAGACATGAGGGTGTAGACCGCCGCGTGGACGCCCGAAAAGATGCTGGCCTTGTGCTCCGCCCCCGGCAGCCACACCTGCCAATGCAGGCCAACGAGTTGGCCCAGCACGGCAAGAGACAGCAGCAGCAGGAAACAGGGCGCAAAGATCAGCAGGAAAGACAGCTTGTCTTCCTTGCGTGATGCCTTCTGGGCCGCAAAAGTCAGGTCGTTCATGGCAGTTCTCCACTCATCGGTTGGGTTGGGCTATGGAATCAGAGCCAGGGCCGCCAGAACCACACCAGCAGGTGGGCCACCACGGCAATCGCCGTGAAACCCACAAAGCCTTGCATGTAGTACTGGTGGAACTCCTGAGCCTCGTCGTCCGTCAGGCCGGATATGGATGTCCGTTGTGACATGTGATGCTCCTTCTCAATAAGGCCTCATGGCCTGCGTTGCGCCCAACCCGCGCAACCTGGGCAGCCAGGGCGAAATGCCCTGACATCTCTTGGGGGAGCCGGCGGCGTTCATGCCGGGGCTCCCAGGCCGAGCTCGCGCCCGGCGTTGTTCACATGACTGGTGTCGACCTGGGCCGCGCCGGCCTGGCGGGCCTGCCGCTCCGAGCCGTCGCGCAGCCGGCGTGCGGCCGAGATCTGCACCAGCACCGGCTGCAGCGCCACGATGGCCTGCAGGCGGGCGTGGGCAGCGTCGTCCCAGGGGGTCTGTGCGTTGTCGTCGGCACCGGCCGTGCCGTCGGCCAGGCGGGCCGGTGTGGCCTCGCCCCGGTCCATGTCGGAGGCCAGCGGCAGGATGTGGAACAGCGCGTCGAACAGCGCGTTGCACACTTCCTGGATCAGGTAGGTCGCACCGCTGTAGCCCATGAAGGGGGTGCCGGTGTGGCGGCGGATGATGGCGCCGGGAAACGAAGCCGGTATGAAGGCCGAGCGCATCGGGCCCTGGCTGCCGGCTTCGGCCAGGTACATGCGTTCGTTGTAGCTGCCGAACAGGATCAGCGGCATCTTCTGCTGCACCATCTCGCGCACGGCGGCGTTGTCGGTCTTTTCGCCCGCCTTGCGTGACACCGCGAAGCGGCAGGGCAGGCCCATCTCGTCTTCGAGGAAGTGGCGCAGGCCGCGGGCATAGGTCTCGCCGGCCACCACCGCAAAGCTGGCGGTGGCAAAGAAGTCCTGGGTGACGCTGCGCCAGAGGTCCCACACCGGCTTGATGGTGGTGTGCTTCTCGCGCTCGATGAAGGGCTCCGGGTCCAGGCCCAGCAGCTCGCCGAGCGTGCGCAGGAACTGGGTGGTGCTGTGCAGGCCGATGGGGGCCTGCAGGTAAGGGCGCTCCAGCACCTCGCAGAGCTGGCGACCGAACTCGCGGTACATGCAGATGTTCACGTCGGCTTCGACCAGGCGCGACACCTCGGAGAGGTGGCTGCCCAGCGGGAACACCATGTTCACCTCGGCGCCGATGCCCTGCACCAGGCGGCGGATCTCGGCCAGATCGCTCGGGCTGTTGAAGGTGCCGTAACACGGGCCGATGATGTTGACCCTGGGCTTTTCACCAGCCGGGCGCTCGGCCAGCGGGGTGCGGGCCGGCACCTTCTTCATGCCGTACTCGCTCCACAGCCAGGTCATGGCGCGGTTGGCGCACTGCCACTGGTCTTCGTCGATGGTGCGGGGCAGGAAACGCATCAGGCCGGTGCCTTCGGGGGTGACGCCGCCACCGATCATCTCGGCGATGGAGCCGGTCACCACCACGGCGGGCAGCTCGGGGTCGAGCACCGCGTGGGCCCGCTTCATGGCGCCTTCGGTGCCTTCGCGGCCCAGCTGTTCTTCGGCCAGGCCGGTGACCACGATGGGCAGCTCGTGCGGGGGCAGGGCGTCGGTGTAGTGCAGCACGCTGGTCACCGGCAGGTTCTCGCAGCCCACCGGGCCATCGATGACCACCTGCAGGCCCTTGATGGCGGTGAACACATACACGGCACCCCAGTAGCCGCCAGCGCGATCGTGGTCAAGTACCAGCATCAGCCCATCTCCTCGGCTTTGCGCTTTTTGGCCTGCTTGTCGAGCATGCGGCGGTTGTCCTTGCGGAACTCCGGGTGCTCGACCGGCACGCCTTCCCAGACGCCGGCGCGGTCGCCCTGGCCGACGTTGCCGAAGAAGTCGGCCATGGCGTCGAAGCGGTGCTGGTTGGCCATGGCGGCGTTGATCACCTGCACCAGCGAACCGGCACCGGCCACGCCCATGAGCGGGCGGGCCGAGATCAGGTTGGTGTAGTACAGCGAAGGGATGCGGGCCTGCTTGGCCGCCTGCACCACCGGGGTGGTGCCGATGGCCAACTGGGGCTGGTATTCGCGCACGGCGGCCAGGTCCTGTTCGAGGGAGGCGCGGAACTGCACCTGCACGCCCTTGGCGCGCAGCCAGTCGGCGTCGGCCTGGTTCCAGGGGGTGGCCGGGCAGGCGCTGCCGACGTAGCGCAGGTCGGCACCGCAGTCCACCAGCAGGCGGCCCACCAGCAGTTCGGAGCCTTCGTAGCCGGAGAGGGTGATGCGACCCTGGATGGTCTGTTGCGACAGCACGCCGCGGATGGCACCCAGCGTGGCGTTGCGGGCGGCGTCGATCCGGTCCTGCGAGACACCTGCTGCCGCGCCGATGGCGCCCAGCCACTCGTGCGTGCCGTCGATGCCCACCGGCGCCGAGCCCACCACGGGTCGGCCGGCGGCCTGGAACTCGCGGACGCTGGCGGTGTAGAAGGGGTGGATGGCGGCCACGGCCACGCCGTCGAGCGCGGCATACAGCTCGCGCCATTCGCGGGTCGGCACCGTGGCACCCACCGCGAGGCCCATGGGCGCGATCATCTGGCCGATCAGCATCGGGTCGGCCGGGAACATTTCACCCAGCAGCGTGATGGCCGGCAGGCTCTGGCGGCCACGGCGCGGTGCCTGCACCGGCCCGGCCATGATCTCTTCCCGGGCAAACCGCAGCATGGCGCCGGACAGCACGTCCTTGGCCTCGGCATGGGTCGGCACGCCGAAGCCGGGCACGTCGATGCCGATGACGCGCACGCCGTCGATCACCTTGGGCAGCAGCTGCAGCGGCACGCCGCTGGCGGTGGGCACGCACAGGTTGATGACCACGATGGCGTCGAGCTGGGTCGGGTCGGCGATGGCGTGCACCGCCTCGCGGATGTCCTCGAACAGCTTGCCGGTGACCAGCGTCTCGCTGTTGAAGGGCACGTAGCCCACGCTGCGGCGGGCGCCGTAGAAGTGGCTGGTGAAGGTCAGGCCGTACACGCAGCAGGCCGAACCGGACAGGATGGTGGCGGTGCGGCGCATCCGCAGACCCACCCGCAGCGAACCGAAGGCCGGGCACATGCTCTGCGGCTGGTCGTGCGGACCGGCGTCGGGGTTCTTGGGGTAGTCCTGGGCGTACTGCTGCAGCACGTCGCTCTTGCCGGCCTGGCGGGCCGCGGCCAGCAGGGTCTCGCCGCCGCTGTGGCAGCCCATGCCATCGCCCTCGATGGCCGTGGGCACTTTCAGGGGAACGATGGGGATGGTGGTGCCGCTCATGGATCAGGCCTCGTCGTAGATGACTTCAAGGCTGGGGCGGCTGGTGTCGGTCTTGCCGCACATGTCGAACTGCGTGGCCGGCTCCAGCACGTAGTCGCGGCCGGTGGCGGAGGCCGAGAACAGGCCCAGCAGGGCGTCCTGGCTCAGCGGGCTGGGCTTGTTGGGCACCGAGGTGGCCACGTTGCTGGCCAGCTCGGCGAACATGGGGCCCCAGGGCGAATCGGGCCGGCCGATGATTTCGTAGCTGGCGCTCTTGCGGCGGATGTCGTCGTTGGCCGGGATGGTGGAGAGCACCGGGATGCCCACCGCCTGGGCGAAGGCCGATGCCTCGCCGGTGCCGTCGTCGCGGTTGATGACCATGCCGGCCACTCCCACGTTGCCGCCGAGCTTGCGGAAGTACTCGACCGCGCTGCACACGTTGTTGGCCACATACAGCGACTGCAGGTCGTTGCTGGCCACCACGATCACCTTCTGGCACATGTCGCGGGCAATCGGCAGACCGAAGCCGCCGCACACCACGTCGCCCAGGAAGTCGAGCAGCACGTAGTCGAAGCCCCACTCGTGGAAGCCGAGCTTTTCCAGCGTCTCGAAGCCGTGGATGATGCCGCGGCCGCCGCAGCCGCGACCGACCTCGGGGCCACCGAGTTCCATCGCGTAGACGCCGTCGCGCTTGAAGCACACGTCGCCGATCTGCACCGCCTCGCCGGCCAGCTTCTTCTTGCTGCTGGTCTCGATGATGGTGGGGCAGGCCCGGCCGCCGAACAGCAGGCTGGTGGTGTCGCTCTTGGGGTCGCAGCCGATCAGCAGCACCTTCTTGCCCTGCTGCGCCATCATGTAGCTCAGGTTGGCCAGCGTGAAGCTCTTGCCGATGCCGCCCTTGCCGTAGATGGCAATGATCTGGGTTTCTTTCTTGACCTCGCCGGTGTGCACCGGATCGGGTTCGATGGAAGCCTCCTGCCGCAGCCGCTCCTGGAAGTGGACCGGATGGGTTTTGAGTTCAGGTGCGTTCATGCGTTGCTCCAGTCGAGGACCATCTTCAGACACAGCGGGTCGCCGAACGCCGCCTCGTAGGCCGCGTGGGCGCGGACCGGTGATTCGGTGTGGGTGATCAGCCCTTCCAGGCTCAGGCGGCCGGTGTTGACCAGTTCGGTGACGGCCAGCAGGTCGGCGCGCTTCCATTCGGCGGCCACGCGGATCGTGGCCTCGCGCATGAAGGCCGGTGCGTAGGCAAAGGAGAGGTCCTGGCGGTAGAAGCCGGCCAGCACCACCTCGCCGCCCTTGACCAGGCGGGGAATGACGGTGTGCAGCACGCCGGAGTCGCCGCTGACGTCGTAGATGGCGTTGTATTTCGCGGTGGTGTCCTCGTCCGGGTGCACCACGGTGTAGCCCTCGGCGCCGCTGCGGCGGGCAGCCTGGGTTTCCCAGACCACCGGGGCCGGTGCACCGGCGGCCACCGTCAGGCGGGCCAGCAGGCGGCCCATGACACCGTGGCCGACGATCAGGTCGGGCGGCGTGCCGGGTTCGCGGGTGCCGCCGTGGCTCACCGTGTGGTAGGCGGTGGCGGCCAGGGCCAGCAGCACCGCCGAGGCGCCCTGGGCATTACCTTCGGGGGCCAGGCGGACCACGCGGTCGGCCGGCACCACCAGGCGCGAGCCGGCGCCGCCGAACAGGTTGTGCACGCCTTCAAAGCTGTAGGAGCCGGGCACGAACACCCGGTCGCCCAGGGCCGGGGCCTGGCGGCCGGTCAGATCGCCATGCACCCGAACCACGCGGCCCACGGTCTCGTAGCCGGGCACCAGCGGGTAACCCATGCCGGGGAAGGGGGGCATGCTGCCGTCCCAGAGCAGGCGCTCGGTACCGGTGCTGATGCCGCTGTACTCCACCTGCACCTCCACGTCGCCCGGCTGCGCCGCCCGCAGGGGCAGCGACCGCACCGAAAGCTGGCACGGTTGCTGGAAGACGATGGCGGCGGCGTTCATGGTGTGTATTTATTGGTTGACAGAATGTAGTGTCATTCTTTATTGACACTTGTGCCGGGTTCCAAGGGTAAACACCTAGTCTTTTGTCCTGACAGCAGGGTCGCGTGCACCGGTTGGTGGCCTGAAAGGCGACGAACCCCCTCAAAACCGGCCTCGGTCATGAGCTGCATCAGCTCGGCCGGGGTGCGCAACCGGCCCGATCCCATGGCCAGCAGGTAGAAGTGGAAGTACGGGTCGGGGGTGGCGGGCTGTCCGTCGACCTCGGCCATGGGCTCGGCCAGCAGCAGTTCCCCGCCCACCGGCAGGGCGTCGTGAATGGCGCGCAGCAGCCGGCGAACGGCGGCATCGGGGTGGTCATGGGCGACCCGCACCAGGGTGACCAGGTCGGCCCCCCGGGGCAGCGGGTCGTGCAGGAAGCTGCCGGGGTGGCAGGCAATGCGCGCGCTCAGCCCGTCCGATGCGATGCGCTGCGCCGCCAGGGCGGACACCGGTGGCAGGTCCAGGTGCATCAGCGACAGGTGGGGGTAGCGGCGCGCCAGCGCACAGACCCAGCCGCCCAGGCCGCCGCCGACGTCCAGCACCTGGCGGTGGCGGCTGAAATCGTGGCTGTCCAGCATTTCGTCGATGACGAAGCGCTGCGAACTGGCCATCAGCGCCGAATAGCGCGCGAACTGGTCGCTGGGGGCTGCCGGCTGGGCGCTGCCGTCCTGGTGGTCGGTGTAGGGCCACCAGGCGTGCATCTGGGCACCGTCCGGGTCGCGCAGCAGGGCCAGCGGGTCGTGCAGGTCGCGGTAGAGGGTGGCGTTGTGTTCCACCATGTCGCGGATGCCGGCGTGCACCGCCAGCGGTGCCCCGAGCGGGCCCAGGCCGTAACGGCGCTCGCCGCGCGGCTCCAGCAGGCGCAGGGCCACCGCCGAATCGAGCAGGCGCTGCAGGTGCGGCGCCGGCACGCGGGCGCGGGCGGCGATTTCTTCCAGGGTGTGGGGCCGCTGTGCCAGGCGTTCAAACAGTTGCAGCCGCACGCAGCCCAGCAGCACCTGGGAATGCACGAACCCGGCCATGAGGTCGAACAGCTCGCGGGAGCGGCGGCGCACCAGCCAGCGGGTGAACACGCTGCGGCCGGCCCAGCGGCCCAGGGCCGGGCTGGTCATCCAGCGGTCGACCTGCCGGGCCCAGCGTTCGCTCCAGCCGCTGGCGGCGGCCGGGGGGGTGGCGGGTTGCAGTGCGCTCATGAGTGAATGGCCGGGCGGTCGGGCGGTCGGGCGGGCGGCGCTTCAGGCCACGGCCGGGCGGTGCATGACGCGGGTGGGCCGGCGGCGCTCGCGTTCGATGCGTTCGCTGGTGGCCGGCGGGATCAGCCGTGCCGCTTCGTGCAGCACCAGCGCCTGCATGGCGCGGCGGGCCGGACCGGCCGGCACCGAGTCGACCGCGGCCGACATGAGCGCCTGAAAGTGGTCCATGGCGCCGCCCAGACCGAGGTCGCTGGCGGCGCTGGGCCGGTGGTGCGTGGCGTCCTGGCCGGCGGGCTTGCCGAGCTGTTCGGACTCCATCAGCACATCGCGGATGTCGTCGGCCACCTGGTAGGCCTCGCCCAGGCATTCGCCCAGGGCGCGCCAGCCGGCCGGGTCGGCACCGGCGGCCAGGGCCCCGGCACAGGTGGAGGCGACGAACAGGGCGCCGGTCTTGGCGCGCTGGTAGGCGGCCAGTTCCACCTGGGGCTCGCATTCCCAGGCCTGGCCGGCCACGATGCCGTCGGGGGCGCCGGTGCCGGTGCACACCAGCTGCAGCAGGCCGGGCAGGCGGTCGATGTGTTCGGGCGACAGCCGGGCGCCGTGGGCCAGCGCCTGGTAGGCCAGCACGATCAGGGCGTCGCCGGTCAGCAAGGCCAGCGGCTCGCCATAGAGCCGGTGCACCGTGGGCTGGCCGCGCCGGGTGTCGGCGTCGTCGAAGGCGGGCATGTCGTCGTGCACCAGCGAGGCGCAGTGCAGCAGCTCGATGGCCACCGCCGCCGCGTCGCTCAGGGCCGGGGCACTGTCGCCGCAGGCCCGGGCCACAGCCAGGCACAGCTGCGGGCGGATGCGGGCGCCGCCCGGAAACACCGCGTGCCGCATGGCCGCCAGCAGCCGGGGCGGGGCGCTGGGGCTGTGGGCCCGCAACAGTTGCGATTCGAGCGCTGGCTGTATGCGTGACATCAGGTCCATGGCGGCCTCGGTGGTGGTGCTGTCAAAGGAATTCGACAGATCGAGTGTCAATCTAACATGACACTTCGGAATGTCAATGAACTTTTGCAGTCCGTTTTGAACACCGCTCCGGCCACCAGCGGCGGTTTGTGTCATCTGAACGGGTGTGGTACAAGTGTCAACTCAAATTGACACGCCATGTCGGCATGCCAAGGCCCCACCCGAGGAACACCCGTTGAACACACCCGGTCTGGTGCTGGAATCAGTGGCTTGCACGCGCGGCGGGCGCACCCTGTTTGAAGGGCTGGACCTGACGCTCTCGGCCGGGCAGTGGCTGCAGGTGCGCGGTGCCAACGGGGCCGGCAAGACCAGCCTGCTGCGGCTGGTCAGCGGGCTGCTGCCGCCGAGTGCCGGCGAGGTGCGCTGGCGCGGCGAGCCGGTGGCCGGCCAGCGCGACCGCTGGTGCCGCGAACGCCTGTACCTGGGCCACGAGGCGGCCCTCAAGGACGACCTGGACCCGCTGGAGAACCTGCAGTCGGCCAGCCTGCTGGCCGGCTGGCCCGCCAGCCGTGCCGAGGCCCGCGCCGCCCTGACCGACGCCGGTCTGCGCGGCTGCGAACGCACACCGGTGCGGCGCCTGTCGCAGGGCCAGCGTCGCCGCTGCGGCCTGGCCCGCCTGCTGCTCTCGCGCAGCACGCCCCTGTGGGTGCTGGACGAACCCTTCAACGCGCTCGATGCCGACGCCTGCCGCTGGCTGGCCGAACGCCTGGGCGAACACCTGCAACGCGGTGGCCTGCTGGTGCTCACCAGCCACCAGAGCGTGCCGCTGCCACCGCCGGCCCGGGAGCTGCAGCTGTGAACACACTCGCCACCGCGGCCGACCACGCTGCGCCGGACGCGGCCTTGCCCGGCCTGTTCGATGGCCTGCGTGCGGTCTTCCAGCGCGATCTGCGCATCGCCCTGCGCCGCCGCTCCGACACCCTGGCCGCGCTGGTCTTCTTCGTGCTGGTGGTGAGCCTGTTCCCGCTCGGCGTCGGGCCGGAGCCGGGCCTGCTGCGCACCATGGCCCCGGGGGTGGTGTGGGTGGCGGCCCTGCTGGCCTGCACGCTGCCGCTCTCGCGCCTGTTCGCCGACGACCATGCCGACGGCACGCTGGAGCTGCTGCTGCTCTCGCCGCACCCGCTGGCGCTGCTGGTGCTGGGCAAGGTGGCCGCGCACTGGGTGGCCGGCGTGCTGCCGCTGGTGCTGGTGGCGCCGGTGCTGGCGCTGCAGTTCGGCCTGCCGGCCTCGGCCATCGGGGTGCTGGTGGCTTCATTGCTGCTGGGCTCGCCGGTGCTCAGCCTGGTGGGCTCGCTCGGCGCTGCGCTGACCCTGGGCCTGCGCGGCGGCGGGGTGCTGATGTCGCTGCTGGTGCTGCCGCTGCTGGTGCCCGTGCTGATCTTCGGGGCCGGCGCGGTGCAGGCCCATCTGGCCGGGCTGGACGTGGTCGGCCATTTTTCGCTGCTGGGGGCGCTGCTGCTGCTGGCCCTGCTGGCGGCCCCCGCCGTGACCGGCGCAGCCTTGCGCATTGCCCTGGAGTGAGCCCATGACCCGCATCAACCTGTTCCATTTCGCGGCGCCGGCCCGCTTCCATGCGCTGGCCGGGCGGCTGGTGCCGTGGTTCGGCTCGGCCGCCGTCGTGCTGGCGGCGCTTGGTCTGTATGTGGGCTTCTTCGTGGCGCCCAGCGATGCCCAGCAGGGCGAGGCCTACCGGATCATCTATGTGCATGTGCCGGCGGCCTGGATGTCGATGTTCGTGTACCTGGTCATGGCGGTCTGGGCCGGGGTGGGGCTGGTCTTCAATGCCCGGCTGGCCAGCGTGATGGCGCTGGCCCTGGCCCCCACCGGTGCGCTCATGACCTTCCTGGCGCTCTGGACCGGCGCCCTCTGGGGCCAGCCCACCTGGGGCACCTGGTGGGTGTGGGACGCCCGCCTGACCTCCGAGCTGGTGCTGCTGTTCCTCTACATCGGCTTCATGGCGCTGCACGGCGCCATCGACGATCCGCGCCGCGCCGATCGCGCGGCCGGCCTGCTGGCGCTGGTGGGCGTGGTCAACCTGCCCATCATCTATTTCTCGGTGCAGTGGTGGAACACGCTGCACCAGGGCGCTTCCGTCACGCTGAACAAGGCGCCCAGCATGGCGACGCCGATGCTGCTGGGCATGCTGCTCATGTCGCTGGCGGCCTGGGCCTATTGCATCGCCATGGGCCTGGCGCGGGCCCGTGTGCTGCTGCTGGAACGCGAACGCCACACCGAATGGGCCCGGGCGGCCCTGCACCCATCTGCGGAGGCCGCATGAACCACGTTGTCGAATTCCTGGCCATGGATGGCCATGGTCTGTATGTCTGGGGATCGCTGGGCATGTGTGCCGCCGTGCTGGTGGCCGAGATGGCGCTGCTGCGGCTGCGCCGGCGCCTGCTGGAGCGCGCCATGCAGGACGAGATTGACGACGGCGTGGGCGTGTCCGCGCCCGATCCGTCGCGGCTGCACGGAGGCCGGGCATGACGCCGCGCCGCCGCCGCGCGCTGGCCCTGCTGGTGGGCCTGGGCACCGTGGGCGCCGCCAGTGCCCTGGTGCTGAATGCCTTCCGCAGCAATCTGGTGTTCTTCTACAGCCCGACCCAGGTGGCGGCCAGCGAGGCGCCGCGCGAGCGCAGCTTCCGGGTCGGCGGCCTGGTCGAGGAGGGCAGCGTGGTGCGCGAGCCGCAGGGCCTGACCATCCGCTTTGCCGTCACCGACACGGTGCAGCGGGTGCCGGTGAGCTACACCGGCCTGCTGCCCGACCTGTTCCAGGAGGGCAAGGGCGTGGTGGCGCAGGGCCGGCTCGGTGCCGATGGCGTGTTCCGCGCCGATCAGGTGCTGGCCAAGCACGATGAAAACTACATGGCACCCGAAGCCGCCGACGCACTGGCCCGTGCCCGCGCCGGCCAGACCGTGGTCGCCCCGGAGGGCCGCCCATGATCCCCGAGCTCGGTCATTTCGCGCTGGTGCTGGCCCTGGTGCTGGCGCTGGTGCAGTCGGTGCTGCCCCTGTGGGGTGCCCACAGCGGCAACAGCGCCTGGATGCGGCTGGCCACCCCGGCGGCCACCGCGCACTGCCTGCTGCTGCTGGTGTCGTATGGCTGCCTGACCCATGCCTTCATCACGCACGACTTTTCGGTGCAGCTGGCGGCGCAGCATTCGCACACCGCCCTGCCGCTGGTCTACCGCATCACCGCCGTGTGGGGCAACCACGAAGGCTCGATCCTGCTGTGGTCGCTGGTGCTATCGCTCTGGACCTTCGCCGTGGCGCACCGCAGCGCTGCGCTCGACCTGCCGATGCGCGCCCGGGTGCTGGGCGTCATGGGCCTGATCAGCGTGGGCTTCCTGCTGTTCACCCTGTTCACCTCCAACCCGTTCCTGCGGCTGGCCGTGCCGCCGCTGGACGGGCAGGACCTGAACCCGCTGCTGCAGGACCCGGGCATGGCCATCCACCCGCCCATGCTCTACATGGGTTACGTGGGCTTCGTGGTGGCCTTTGCCTTCGCGGTGGCGGCCTTGCTGGCCGGCCGGCTCGATGCCGCCTGGGCGCACTGGTCGCGGCCCTGGACGCTGCTGGCCTGGATGTTCCTGACCGTGGGCATTGCGCTTGGCAGCTTCTGGGCCTACTACGAGCTGGGCTGGGGCGGCTGGTGGTTCTGGGACCCGGTGGAAAACGCCTCCTTCATGCCCTGGCTGGTCGGCACGGCGCTGATCCATTCGCTGTCGGTGTCGGAGAAGCGGGGCGCCTTCCGGCGCTGGACCGTGCTGCTGGCCATCCTGGCGTTTTCGCTCTCGCTGCTGGGCACCTTCATCGTGCGCTCGGGCGTGCTGAGCTCGGTCCATGCGTTTGCCACCGACCCGGCGCGGGGCGTGTTCATCCTGGCCTTCCTGGTGCTGGTGGTGGGCGGCTCGTTGACGCTGTTCGCCTGGCGGGCGCCCGCCATCAGTGCCGGTGACCGCTTCGAGCCGGTCAGCCGCGAGTCCTTCCTGCTGGCCAACAATGTGCTGCTGCTCACCGCCGCCGCCGCCGTGCTGCTGGGCACGCTCTACCCGCTGGTGGTCGATGCGCTGGGGCAGGGCAAGCTGTCGGTCGGCCCGCCGTACTTCCAGGCCGTGTTCGTGCCGCTCATGGCACCGGCCCTGTTCCTGATGGGGCTGGGCCCGCTGGCCCGCTGGCGCAGTGCCAGCCTGCCCGACCTGGCCTTGCGCCTGCGGGCCGCCGCGCTGGTGGCGGTGGCAGTGGCCACGGTCACGGCCCTGCTGCTGGGCAGCTGGACACCGCTGTCCGCGCTCGGCCTGCTGATGGCGGCCTGGGTGGCGGCCAGCACGCTGGCCGGTGCCTGGCAGCGGCTCAGCGACCACCCCGGCCCGGGCTGGCGTCGCCGCCTTCAGGCCCAGAGCGGTGCCTGGTGGGGCCTGCAGCTGGCCCACCTGGGCGTGGCGGTGTTCGTGGCCGGCGTGACCGTGGTCAGCAGCCTGAGCACCGAATCGGACGTGCGCATGGAGCCGGGCCAGACGGTGGAAGCCGGCGGCCACCGCTTCACGCTGCGCGGCGTGGAGCTGGTGCAGGGGCCCAACTACACCGCCGCACGCGCCACCATCGACGTGGTGCGCGACGGCAATGCGGTGGCCACCCTGTTGCCCGAGCGCCGCATCTACACCGTCAGCCGCATGCCCATGACCGAAGTCGCGATCGACCGGGGCGTGCTGCGCGACCTGTACGTGGCCCTGGGCGAGCCGGTCAGTGGCACCGCCTGGAGCGTGCGCCTGCACCACAAGCCGCTGGTCAACTGGATCTGGGGCGGCTGCCTGTTCATGGCGCTGGGTGGCCTGCTGGCCGCCGCCGACCGGCGTTACCGCCCGGCGCGCCGCACCCGCGAGGCCGAGCGGCCCGGGCCGGTGGTGCCGCAGGGCCAGGCGGCGTCGCGGGGGCTGGCATGAAGCGCTTCCTGTGGCCGCTGCTGGTGTTCGTCGGGCTGGTGGCGCTGCTGGGCGCCGGCCTGATGAAGAACCCGCGCGAGGTGCCCTCGCCGCTGGTGGGGCGCAGCGCACCCGCCTTCAGCCTGCCCACGCTCGCCGATCCGGCGCAGCAGCTCGGGCCGGAGCAGTTGCGCGGCCGGGTCTGGGTGCTCAATGTGTGGGCCTCGTGGTGCGTGGCCTGCGAGGCCGAGCACCCGGTGCTGGTCGACATGGCCCGCCGCACCGACGTGACCCTGGTCGGCCTGAACTACAAGGACAAGCGCGAGGCCGCGCTGGTCTGGCTGGGTCGCCACGGCAACCCCTACCGGGCCAGCCTGCTGGATGCCGACGGGCGTGTCGGGCTCGATCTGGGTGTTTACGGCGTGCCGGAAACCTATGTCATCGACCGCGATGGCGTGATCCGCCACAAGCACACCGGGGCGGTCACGCCCGAGGTGGTGCAGGGCACGCTGCTGCCCCTGATACGGCAGCTGGAGGGCTGATGCCATGACACCGATGCGATCCTGGCTGCTGCTGGCCCTGTTCATGGGGGCGTGGGCAACGGCCGCCGCGCAGGAGCGAGCGGTGCGCCCCCCGGTCACCGACCCGGTGCTCGAAGCCCGCGTGCTGAAGGTGGCCGAGGAGCTGCGTTGCCTGGTCTGCCAGAACGAGACCGTGGCCGCCAGCCAGGCCGAACTCGCGGTGGACCTGCGCGACCAGATCCGGCGCCAGCTCACCGAGGGCCGCACCGAAGCCGACATCCAGCGCTTCATGGTCGAGCGCTATGGCGACTTCGTGCTCTACCGCCCGCCCCTGAAGGCCAGCACCGTGCTGCTGTGGGTCGGGCCGTTCGTGTTGCTGCTGGTCGGCCTGCTGGCCCTGTGGCGTCAGCTGCGCCTGCAGGCCCGGCGCGAAGAACCGCCCTTGTCGGCGGCCGAATGGGAACGCGCCCGCCGCTTGCTGGGCCCGCACGGAGATCGACCATGACCGCTTTTGTCGCACTGGCCTTGCTGTTGCTGGCCGCTTCCCTGTGGCCGTTGCTCGGCAGCCTGAACGGGCGGCGCAGCCCGCGTCCGCATTCGGTCCAGGCCAGTGCCGCTCCGGTGGCGCTGCTGCGCGAGCAGCATGCCCGGATCGAGGCGGAACACCGCGCCGGCCAGATCGACGAGACCGCCTATGCGCGCGCCCAGGCCGACCTGGCGCGGCGGGTGCTGGAAGCCAGCGCCCAGGCCGAACCGCCCGACCAGACCGCCTACCGGCTGGTCACCGCCGGCGTGCTGCTGCTGGGCGTGCCCTTGCTGGCCACCGCGCTGTACCTGCACCTGGGGCAGCCGCAGGCGGTGCAGATCGAGGCGCAGCGCATCAGCGCATCGCCGCAGGCCACGCTGGCCGATGTCGACGCCATGGTGCGTCAGATGGCCCAGGCCCTGGAGAACCCGCCGGCCGGGCAGGCGCCCGACCCGAATGCGTGGGCCATGCTGGCCCGCACCCAGGCCGGCCTGCAGCGCTGGGCCGATGCCGACCGATCCCTGCAGCGCGCCCTGGCCCTGCAACCCGATCAGGTGGACTGGCTGGCCGACCGGGCCGACATCCTGGGGCTGGTGGGCACCCCCGGTGCGCCGGCCGAGGCCGCCCGCCTGGTGGCCCGCGCGCTGCAACTGAACCCGGACCACCCCAAGGCGCTGGCACTGGCCGGTGGCGCCGCCTGGGAGCGGCAGGACATGGCAGCGGCCGAAGCGCACTGGCGCCGTGCCCGCAGCCAGGTGGCCGACGGCAGCGCCTTCGCTGCCAACCTGGACCGAAGCCTGCAGGCGGTGGCCGAGCGGCGCGGTGCCATCGCATCGCCGGCGGTGCCGCTGGCGGCTGTCGTGGCCACGGCAGGGTCTGCTGCCGCAGCCACCCCCACGCCCACGGCACCGCCGCCGGCCGTGCTGATGGGCCGCATCGAACTCGCTGCGGCGCTGCAGGGCCGCCTGCAGCCGGGCGACACCCTGTTCATCACCGCCCGCGCCGCACCGTCGCCGAGCGCCGGCGGTGCACCGGCTTCCCGCATGCCGCTGGCCGTGATCCGTCGGCCGGCCACCGCCCAGGCCAGCGATTTCCGGCTCGACGACAGCCTGGCCATGGCCGCCGGCCACAGCCTGTCGAGCCACTTCGCCCAGAAGACGCCGGTGGTGGTGGAAGCGCGCATCAGCCGTTCCGGCCAGGCCCTGCCGCAACCGGGCGATCTGCTCGGCCGCAGTGCGGCATTCACCGCCAGCGCGCAAGGCGTGCGGGTGCTGATCGACCGGGTGCAGCCCTGAGGCGCGGCCCGCCCGGGCGCATCAGGCGCATCAGGCGTCGGGGTCGGGCAGGATCAGCGCGGCCACACTGACCGGGTCTTCCTCGTGGGCCAGATGCCCGAGGTCGGGCAGCAGCGCCAGCCGGCCGCGTGCCCCGGGCGCCAGGGCTTCGAGGATGCGGGGCGCATGGGCCGGCGGCACCGTGTGGTCCCGCTCGCCCACCACCAGATCGAGCCGCACCGCGAGGCGCGGCAGGTCGGCGGCCAGGCGGGGCAGATCCCAGTTGGCCATCATGGCCAGTGCGCCGCGCGCATGGGCCGGGCTGCTGACCAGGCGCTGGTAGAGGGCCTGTCCGGTGGCGTCGAGCTGCGAGCCGGTGCCCTCCAGCAGCCGAGCCAGCACCGTCGGGTCGCGGGCCCGCCAGGCGAACAGCTGCGGCACCAGCGGCAGGGCGGCCATGAGCTTGGCTGCCGGCGAAAACCACTGCCCGGCCAGCCCGCCCAGGGGCAGCAGGGCCGCATTCAGGCCGACGATGCGCTGCGGGTCGGCATGGCCGTCCAGCGCCATCCGCACCGCCACCGCCGCACCGGCCGAATGCCCCACCAGCAGGTCGGGGGGCGGGGTGTCGAGCGCCTGCAGCAGCGCGCCCAGCGCCCGGGCCATGCCGTGCAGACCCAGCTGCGGTGAACCCGCTCCGCCCGGCGGCATGCCGGTGAAGGCATGGCCCGGCAGGTCGACCGCCACCACCGTGGCATGGTGCGCCAGCAGCGGTGCCAGGTCGCGCCAGCTGTGGGTGGAGGCACCGGTGCCGTGCAGCAGCAGGCAGCAGCCCTCGGCGTGGCCTTCGCCGGGCCAGACCTGCACATGCCAGCGCAGGCCGCCGGCCTGCACGAAGCGGCTGCGGTCGGCGTGCGGCCAGCCGGGGCCGTCGCGCTGCCAGTCGAGGTCGTGGGGCATGGGGGCCGACTCAGGGTGACGGGAGCACCGAACGCACCACGGCCGACAGGCCTGTTGCGCCGGCGTGGGGCAGCGGCACATAACGCGCCCCCATGCCCTGGGCCACGCTGCGCGCGGCGTCGGCCGGTTGCGGCGAGGTGTCGATCAGCAGCGCGGTGAGGCCGGTGGCGCGCAGCAGCGCGGCCTGGGTCAGGGCGTCGGCCCCGGCCTGGGCGCGGCCGGGGGTGCCGTCGTGGGCGATGTTGGCCCGGCCGTCGGTCAGGAACACCAGCACCGGCGTGGCGCCGCTGCGTTGCAGCTGCAGCGCCAGGGTGCGTGCCGCGTCGATGGCCGCGGCCAGCGGTGTGCCGCCGCCACCGGGCAGGGCGGCCAGTTCGCGTCGGGCGCGGGCGAGCGAACGGGTGGGCGGCAGCAGCACCTCGGCCTGCTGACCACGAAAGGCCAGCACGGCCACCCGGTCGCGCCGCACATAACAGTCGGCCAGCAGCAGCTCGACCGCGCCTTTGGCCTCGGCCAGCCGGTGCAGGGCGGCAGAGCCGGAGGCGTCCACCACGAACACGGTGGTGGTGGGCCGGTGCTGCCGGTGCCGCACCACATGGAAGTCGTCGCGCCGCACCCGCAGCTGCTCGGGCCCGCCGGGCGGACGCCGCAGCGTCTGCCACGGCGCCGCCGCCCGCAGGGTGTCCAGCACATGCAGGCGCTGACCGCGCCCGGGGTCGCCCCGGCGGGTGCCCACCGGTCGGCCGCGCGGGGTGTTGCGCAGCACGGCGCCGGCCTGTCCGCTGCCCCGGCTGGGGGGCTGGCCGGCCAGCGTGCCGGCCCGCAGCGCCGCCAGCAGCCCGGCCGGCAGCACGGCGCGTACGGCTTCCACCAGACGTTCCTGCATCGGGTCGCGGGCGGACGGGTCGGGGGCGTTGTCGGCGGACTCGGTGGCGGGGTCGTCCGGCTCGGGTGGCGGTGTGTCCTGGGGGGTGTGGTCGTTGTCCTGGGGTTCACCGGCTTCGGCCTCGGGCTGTTCGGCGGTGTCGTCCGGTTCGGTGGCCTCGGGCGGGCAGCGGGTGGCGCGGTGGGCCAGCACCAGCCGTGCTGCGATCTCGGCGTGCGTCTGGGTCACGGTGCGGCTGCCGTCCAGGGCGGCGGCGGCGCGGGCCACCCGGACCGCCATCAGCGGTGCGCGCAGCGAAGCCACGCCCCAGACCAGCGCGGTGGCGCACAGGGCCTGCAGGCAGTCATCGGGCAGCTCGACGCCCGGCAGCCGCAGTCGGGCTGCTGCCACATCGGCGTGGGTCCAGTCGGCGGCGGCATCGGCCGGCGGGGCTTCGCCGGGCGGCCCCGGCCGGGTCGACCGCAGGTCCAGGTGCAGCGCCAGCCGTTCGGACAGTGCGGCGGGCAGGGCGTCTTCCGGGCTGTCGCTCTCGAGCACGGTCTCGTCCAGGGCCACCAGCAGCCAGCGGGTGGCCTGGCGTTGCGACAGGCCGTCGCGCTGGAGTCGGATCTCGCCGTGGTCCAGCACCGAGGCCAGCAGCGAGGCGACCAGGGCCGGCGTGCGTTCGGCGCTGCCCAGCAGCAGGGTGCCGCCATCGGCGCGGGCCAGCAGGCCGGGCTGCAGCACCGGGCGCGCGGCCTGCAGCGTGGCGGCCAGGTCGAGCCCGCCGAGCAGGGCGGACTCGCCGGCGTGCAGGGGCACCCGCTGCCACGGGCTGCCGGCGGGCATCAGGCGGCGCAGCAGGGCCAGCCAGGCATCGCGTTCGGGGCCGGCACCGGCGCACAGGTGCAGGCCACCCAGGCCGGCCGGGTCGACGGCCAGCAGCGCCGCCGCCAGTGCCGCGTCGGCACCGAGGGCCGGGCGCTCGGTCAGGGTCATGCGCCCATCAGTTCGGACACCGCGCGGTCGACGCGGCTGGTCGAGCCGGTGCTGTCCAGCGGGTTGCGGCGCAGGCGGTGGCGCAGGGCGGGTGCCGCCACGCGCCTGAGGTGGGCATCGCCCACTTCGGCATCGCCGTCGAGCGCAGCCATGGCGCGGGCTGCCCGCATGAGGGTGAGGTCGCCGCGCAGGCCGTCGGTGCCCAGGGCCATGCAGAGCGCCGAGATGCGTTGCCGGGCGGCGTCGGGCACCTGGACCGAGGCCAGCCGCTTGCGGCCGGCGACGATCTGCCGGCGCACGCGCTCGTCTTCCTTCTTCCAGGCTTCGACGAAGGCCGCACGGTCCTGTTCGTAGGCGTCGCGGCGGCGCACCACCTCGACCCGGTCGGCCAGGCCTTCAGGGGTGCGCACCTCCACCGACAGCCCGAACCGGTCGAGCAGCTGTGGCCGCAGTTCGCCTTCTTCGGGGTTGCCGCTGCCCACCAGCACGAAGCGCGCAGGGTGGCGGATGCTCAGGCCCTCGCGCTCGACCACGTTCTCGCCCGAGGCGGCCACGTCGATCAGCAGGTCGACCAGATGGTCTTCCAGCAGGTTGACTTCATCGATGTACAGAAAGCCCCGGTGCGCCTGTGCCAGCAGGCCGGGCTCGAAGGCCTTGACCCCCTGCGACAGCGCGCGCTCCAGGTCGAGCGCACCGACCACCCGGTCTTCGGTGGCGCCCAGCGGCAGGTCGACCACCGGGACCGGAATGGTGTGGGTACGCGGCGCGCGGCCTTCGGGCTTGAGGGCCGCGCACTGCTCGCAGCGGCTGGAGGTGTCGGCCGGGTCACAGCCGTAACGGCAGCCGGCCACCGCTTTCATGGGGGGCAGCAGGGCGGCCAGCGCCCGCACGGTGGTGCTCTTGCCGGTACCCCGGTCGCCCAGCACCAGCACGCCGCCGATGCTGGGGTCGACCGCCGCGATCAGGATGGCGGTTTTCATCTCGTCTTGACCGACGATGGCGGAAAAAGGGTAGGGCTGGGCCATAGAGTTTCAGTATGTCACACAAAGTGGACACTTAGTCAGGTTGACACACCGTCGCGGTGCGTCAACCCACCGCCCGCAAGGCCTGCACCGCGTCCTGCACCGCTTTCAGCAGCGGTTCGGCCCGGTCGGGCCGTTCCATCGGCACCAGCCGGATGCGGTCGCGCAGCGGCCCCAGACGCTGCCGCAGCAGGTCTTCGGCCGAGGGTTCGGCGACCGGTTCGGGTGCAGCGCCGTCCAGCCCGTCGGTCAGCACCTGGGCGAATTTGGCGGCTTCAAAGCGGCGCACGATGGTGCTGCGCCCGGCGGCCACCAGTTCGTTGGCCCAGGGCGAGCCGTCCAGTTCCTGCCCGGCCACGAAGCGGGCGAAGTGGGGCACCACGGTCAGGGTGGACGGCAGGTCGATCAGCACCGTGGCGCCGCTGGCCCGGTGCACCACCGCGGTCACGCCCACGCCGCGCCCGGTGCCGGCCCCGCCGTTGCCGTTGGCCAGCCCCGCCGGCTTGCCGGCCAGGGTGTCGGGGCCGGGCGGCACCGGGGCGGCATCGGCCTGGTTCAGGCGGGCCGACCCGATCCACCAGCCGTCCCCCAGCCCCTGCTGCAGGGCGCGTCGCAAGCCCACGATGCTGGCGTTGTCCAGATCGTCGACCACCCGGGGCAGGGCGACCAGCAGTGTCCGGACCTGGCCGGGCTCCGGCGGTTCGGGGCCGCCGGCCGCATCGGCCAGCACCAGCAGCTGGCGGGCCGGCCGGCCCGGCTCCAGCCGGTACCCGGTCGGCTGCAGGAAGTTGAGTCCGTACCCGACGGCCAGGGCTTCACCGACGTGGAAGCGGTCGGCCCGGGCCCGGGTGTCGCGCACCGACCGGGCCAGCAGCCACAGACCCACCAGCAGGGCCAGCAGGGTCACGCCGAGCGACTCGATCGGGCCGAGCCAGACCGGCGCGTCCTGCCCGGCCAGCAGCGCCCAGAGCTGGAAGCCGGCCGACAGCAGTGGAATGGCGACCGCCAGCAGGCTGGTCCAGGGGAGGGCGCGCAGGCGCGCCGACAGCGATGTGGCGTCGGCCATGGTTCAGGCTCCCGAGGACAGCAGTTCGCGGATGCGGTGCTCGGCCACCTCGGCCGGCACCACGTGCACCTGCAGGGGCGAGCGGTGCCGCAACGGATCGGCGCCGCCGACCTGGGCCACCACGTCGCGGAATTCGTTGAGCACCTGCACGAACCGGTCGGTGGCCTGCTGGGCCGGCGAGGGCTGGCCATCGGCCGTGGCCTGGTGGCTCAGCGTTTCGTGGATGACGTTGAGCGTGGTGGGCACGTCCAGCAGGACGGCGGGGCCGTCGGCCCGCTCGCGCAGCAGGCGCAGTTCGATCGGCCGGCTCCAGACGGCGTCCGGCGTGTGGCGGATGTGGTCGAACACGATGGTGTGCATCTGCAGCCCGTCGCAGCGCTGTGCGATCAGCGCCGCACCCGCCGCCGGTGTGCTGCAGTGCTGATGGTCCTGGCACGGTATGGCCACCACCAGGCCGTGCAGCCGGGGCAGCCGGTCGAGCGGGCGCCCGTCGAGCTGCAAGGTGAACAGCGACTCGGTGCGGGCCGGGTCCAGGCCGGCCTGCCGCAGGCTGCGCAGCAGCGGTTGCAGGAAGTTGAAGTAGTAGCCGGTGGCCAGGCCCCGGGCCACGCTGAACAGGCTGGTGGAGCCGGGCGGATCGGCCTCCTGGCCCCGCACCACGGCCACCGCCACCCACAGCGCGGCCAGTGTGGTCAGCAGCGTGGCGGCATGGCTGGCCCAGGCCACTTCGGCGCCGTACCACCAGGCCTGCCAGGCGGCGTGGAGCTGTATGCCGATGACGGCGGCGCCGGCCAGCACAGCGGGCAGGAATCGTGCTTGCAGCATGACCTGCAGCAGACCGGCCCCGACGTGGTGCATGAACGGCATGAAACCTGGATTTTTCATTCGGGCTCGGCGCGGCTGCTGGCAGCCACTGGATGCGGGTTGACCCATACCCTGTGGTGCAGGGCTTCATGCACAATGTTTTACATCAACCCAGGCCGGCGGGAACCCCCCGGCATCTCCCCACCGGCAACCGCCATGCCATCACCCCTGCCTTACGCAGCGTTTTTTGAAGGGCTGCCCTTGCCGGGGGCGGTCACCCGCCGCAGCGATGGCCGACTGGTGGAAGTCAATCAGGCCTGGCTGACCCTCACCGGTCTGCAGCGCGAAGAGGCCATCGGCCGGACCACGCTGGAGCTGGGCCACTGGCCGGATCCGCTGCAGCGCCGGGCCTTTCTCGACCGGGTCGCCAACGACGAGCAGCTGCTGCAGCTGATGCTGCGGCCGGGGCGCATCTATTCGGTCCGGCTGCACACCTCGCTGGTCGATTCCGCCGACGGCCCCCTGATCGTCAACATCTTCACCGACGCTTCCCAGGAAACCGTCACCCACGAGGCGCTGCGTTTCAGCCAGCAGGCGCTGACCGAAGCCAACCGCCTGCTGCAGCACCGGCTGGAGCTGTACGCCGAGATCGAGAAGGTGGCCCGCGTGGGCTACTGGACCAACGCCGGCAGCGAGCAGCACGTGTTCTGGTCGCCCGGCATGTACGCCATGACCGGTCTGGAGCCGGTGGAGCTGATCACGCGGCGCCAGGGGCGTGGCCTGATCCATCCGGACGACATGCCGGCCTGGCTGGAAGCCCGCGAGGCCGCCGACGGCCGCGATGTCGAATTCCGATGGCTGCACCCCGACGGCCGCACCCGCTGGTACCGCACCCGGGTCGGCCGCACCCTGGTCGACGGTCAGCCCATGACCGACTTCGGCGTGGTGCACGACATCACCGACGAGCGCGAGGCCCGGCTGCAACTGGCCGAGCAGCTGCGGCTGATGCGCAACATCGCCGAGCGGGTGCCGGGCCTGACCTACCAGGCGCGGCGCCGGCCCGATGGCAGCAGTCAGATCACCTATGTGAACGACCGCGCGATCGACATGCTGGAATGCACGCCCGAGGAGCTGATGGCCGATGTGCGCCGGCTGTACTCGCGGGTGCATCCCGACGACATGAAGCCCACGCTGGCGTCGCTGGAGGCCTCGGCCCGCGACCTCACGCTGTGGAGCCATGCCTACCGGGTGGTGCTGCCCCGGCAGGGGGTGCGCTGGCACCAGGTCGACGCGGCGCCCCAGCGCGAACCGGACGGCAGCGTGATCTGGCACGGCTACACCACCGACATCACCGAGGTGCGGCTGGCCCAGCAGCGGGTCGAGCGGCAGCAGCGCATGCTGGACGCGGTGCGGCAGGCGCAGGCCCTGTTCATCGAGGCCGAGGACAAGCGCCGCGCCTTCGAGGGGCTGCTGGAAACCTTCCTCAAGGTCACCGCCAGCGAGTACGGCTTTGTGGGCGAGGTGATGCAGGACCCCGCCGGCCAGCCGTATCTGCGCACCCACGCCATCACCGACATCTCCTGGGACGACGCCTCGCACCGCATGTACCAGCAGCACCGGGAGGCCGGCCTGGTGTTCCGCAACCTGCAGACCCTGTTCGGCCACGCCATGGTGGCGCGCGAACCCGTCATTGCCAACCAGCCGGCCGACGATCCGCGCCGGGGCGGGCTGCCGCCCGGCCATCCGCGCATGGACTCGTTCCTGGGCATTCCGCTGATGGCGGGTGAACACATGGTGGCCATGGTCGGTCTGGCCAACCAGGAGGGCGGTTATTCGGAAGAGGACATCCGCTTTCTGGAGCCCCTGCTGGGCGCGGTGCGGCAGCTGGTGCTGGCCCACCGTGCGCTGGTGGCCCGGCGCGAGTCCGAGGCCGCGCTGCAGGCCGAACGCCAGCGCCTGGCCTGGATTCTGGAAGCCACCCGCCCCGGCATCTGGGAGGCCGACCTGGGGTCGGGCACCCTGCGGGTGGATGCCCGCTGGGCGGAGATCGTCGGCTACACGCTCGAAGAGCTGGAGCCGGTGAGCCTGAAGACCTGGGAGCGCCTGACCCACCCGGACGATCTGCGGCACGCCCTGCGCCTGAGCAATCTGCACATTGAAGGCGTGCTGCCGTACTACGAATGCGACATCCGCATGCGCCACAAGCAGGGGCGCTGGATCTGGATCAACACCCGGGGCCGGGTGCACCGGCGCACCGAAGACGGCCGCGTGATGTACATGTCGGGCACCCACCTGGACATCACCGACCGCGTGACCGCGCAGGAAGAGGTGAGGGCGCTCAATGCCAGCCTGGAGCAGCGGGTGCGGGAACGCACCGCACAGCTCGAGCGTTCCATGCGCGACATGGAAACCATCTCGTATTCGATCGCCCACGACCTGCGCGCGCCGCTGCGCTCGGTCAACGGCTTTGTGGCGGTGCTGCAGGAAACCGAGGGCGACCGGCTCAGTCCGGAGGGGGCCGACATGTTCGCCCGGGTGGCCCGGTCGTCGGCCAACATGGGTCGCATGATCACCGACATGCTGGAGCTGCTGCGGGTGGTCCGGGTCGACATGGTGCCGGTGCCGGTCGACATGGTCGTGCTGGCCCGGTCGGTGGTCGATGCGCTCACGCCCGAGGGCGGCGCGCTGCAGGTGGAGACGGGTCACATGCCCCAGGCGCTGGGCGACGCCATCCTGCTGCGCCAGGTGCTGAGCAATCTGGTGGACAACGCCATCAAGTACTCGCAGCACGTGACCGGTGCCCAGGTGACCATCGGCTTCGACATCGCCCAGGAAGCCTTTTACGTGCGCGACAACGGCATGGGTTTCGACATGGCCCGCGCCGGCAAGCTGTTCGGCCTGTTCCAGCGCCTGCACCCGGGCTCGACCGTGCCCGGGATGGGTGTGGGGCTGGCCATCGTGGCCCGGATCATCGAACGCCACGGGGGCCGGATCTGGGCCGAATCGTCGCCCGGCCGGGGCGCCACCTTCTGGTTCAGGCTGCCGCTGGCCTGAGCGGCTTCAGAACGGCGCGGCGGTGTCGTCGCCCGCCGGGGTGGCCGGCGGATCCTGCGGGTCTGCGCCCTGCGGCAGGTCGGCCGCTGCGGCCGATGCGGTGGTGCCGGAGGCGTCGTCGGCCGTGGTGCCCTTGCGGCGCACCGACATGCGGGCCTGGCGCACCGCTGCCTTGTCGCCGGCGCTGGCGAACTTGCTGTACTTGCCGGTGAGCGCAATCAGCTGGCCATAGATCTTGGGGTTGGCGGCCAGGCATTCCTTTTGCTCCAGGAAGTCGGACTCGCCGGTGAAGTTGCCGATCAGGCCACCGGCCTCGGTGACCAGCAGCGAGCCGGCGGCCACATCCCAGGGCGACAGGCCCATCTCGAAGAAGCCGTCGGTGAAGCCGGCCGCGGTGTAGGCCAGGTCGAGCGCGGCCGAACCGGGGCGGCGCACGCCGGCCACCTTGGGCATCACGTCGCCCAGCATCTGCAGGTAGGTCTGGAAGGCGTCGCCCGGGCGGAACGGAAAGCCGGTGGAGATCAGGCAGTCGCGCAGCGTGTTGCGCTTGGCCACCCGGATGCGGCGGTCGTTGAGGTAGGCGCCGCGTCCGCGCGTGGCGCAGAACAGGTCGTTGCGGGTGGGGTCGTAGACCACGGCCTGCTCGATCCGGTTGCCCACCATGAGCGCGATGCTCACGCAGTACACCGGAAAGCCGTGGATGAAGTTGGTGGTGCCGTCCAGGGGGTCGATGATCCAGACATGGTCTGCGCCACCCTTCTTGCCCGGGCGCTGGCCGGACTCTTCGGCCCAGATGCCGTGGTCGGGGTAGGCGGTGAGCAGGGTCTCGATGATGGCGGCCTCGGCGGCCTGATCGATCTCGGTGACGAAGTCGTTGGTCTGCTTGACCGAGACCCGGACCGACTCCACGTCCAGCGCGGCGCGGTTGATGATGGCACCGGCGGTGCGGGCGGCCTTGATGGCCACGTTGAGCATGGGGTGGAGATTGGACGACATGGGTTGTAGGCCCGGGCGGAGCGCGCACGGGCGAAAGAGCGGGGGTTCGGGGAGCCGGCCACGGCGATGCGGGCGGCGACAATAGGCGCGATTTTACCTGCCCGGCCACGCCCCATGCTCACCCGCTTCATCCTGATCCAGACCAGCCACGCCGGCAATGTGGGGGGCGCTGCGCGTGCCATGAAGGTCATGGGCTTTGACGACCTGGTGCTGGTGGCCCCACGCTGGCCCAACGTGCTGCGCCGCGAGGAAACCATCCAGCGCGCCAGCGGCGCCATCGACGTGCTGGAGAAGGCGCGCGTGGTGGACACGCTCGACGAGGCGCTGGAGGGCATCAGCCACCTGTGCGCCACCGCCATGACGCCACGCGACTTCGGCCCGCCCACCCGGGCGCCGCGCGAGCATTTCGCCACGCTATCGGCCGACCCGCCGGCCGGCGTGGCCTTCCTGTTCGGCAGCGAGCGCTTCGGCATGCGCAACGAAGATGTCTACCGCTGCCATGTCGCGCTGTCCATCCCGACCGCGCCCGGTTTCGGTTCGCTCAACCTGGCGGCAGCGGTGCAGCTGCTGGCCTATGACTGGCGCCAGGCCCTGGGCGGATTTGCGGTGCAGCCGGCGGTGGCCGAACGCCCGACCGCCGATGCGGCTGCCGTGGCCGGCATGCTGACCCACCTGGAGCAGGCGCTGGTGGCGGTGGATTTTCTCGACCCGGCCGCGCCCAAGAAGCTCATGCCGCGCCTGCAGCAGATGTTCAACCGCGCTGCGCCGACCGAAGAGGAAATCCACATTCTTCGCGGTGTTGCCAAGGCGATGCTGCAGACCGCCGCCCGGTCAAAAGGCTAGACTGCCGCCATGTTTGCCCGCCTCCGCTCCGACATCCAGTGCATCCTCGAGCGCGACCCGGCCGCGCGCAGCGCCTTCGAGGTGCTGACCTGCTACCCCGGCCTGCACGCGGTGCTGCTGCACCGGCCGGCGCACTGGTGCTGGAACAACGGGCTGCTGTGGCTGGGGCGCTTCATCTCGCACATCAACCGCTTCCTGACCGGCATCGAGATCCACCCCGGCGCGAAGATCGGTGACCGCGTGTTCTTCGACCATGCCATGGGCACCGTGGTCGGCGAGACCGCCGAAATCGGCGACGGCTGCACCATCTACCAGGGCGTGACCCTGGGCGGCACCTCGCTCTACAAGGGTGCCAAGCGGCACCCCACGCTGGGCCGCGATGTGGTGGTGAGTGCCGGCGCCAAGGTGCTCGGTGGCTTCGAAGTCGGCGACGGCGCCAAGATCGGCAGCAACGCGGTGGTGATCAAGCCGGTACCGGCGGGTGCCACGGCGGTCGGCATCCCGGCCCGCATCATCCCCAGCAAGACCGGCGAGAGCGCCGACGTCACCGAGGCGGCGCCCAAATTCCAGGCCTACGGCATCACCCAGGAAGACGATCCGCTGCAGCAGGCGCTGCGGGGTCTGGTCGATTCCGCCGCCAGCCAGGAGCACCAGATCGCGCTGTTGTGGCAGGCCATCGAGAAGATGGCCGAAGCCCGCGAACGCGACTGCGTGCCGAAAGACGCTGCGCGCACCGAGTGCTTCGAGGCCGACAAGCTCAACCAGCTCGTCGGCAAGTGAAGCTCAATGGTGGTGGCCGTGTGCCCCGTGGGCGTGGCCGTGCTGCACCTCTTCGGGTGAGGCGGCGCGCACCTCGAGCACGGTCAGGGTGAAGGTGAGGTCTTCGCCGGCCAGCGGGTGGTTGGCGTCCAGGTGCACCGTGTCGCCCTTGATCTTCTTGACCGTGAACACCTTGCGCACACCCTGGTTGTCCACGCCCTCGATCTGACCACCCACCTTCACACCGGGCGGGAACTCGGCCTTGGGGATGGCGGTGATCAGGGTTTCATCGCGTTCACCGAAGGCCAGCGAGGGCTGCAGCGTGACCGTCGTGCTGAAGCCGGCTTCCTGGTTTTCCAGCGCCAGCTCGATGCCGGGCAGGGTGTTGCCGTAGCCGCCGTGCAGGTAGGCGCGCGGGGTCTTGCCGTCTTCCAGCACCTTGCCTTTGCTGTCGGTGGCCTTGAAGCGCAGGGTGACGACGGTGTCCTTGGTGATCTTCATGGGGGTGTCCGTTTCAGGTGGTCGCGCGCGGTGGGCGCACGGCAGATTTGGGGCGGAAGGCCTTCACGACCTCGTCGCGGGTTTCCAGGTAGGGCCCGCCGATCAGGTCGATGCAGTAGGGCACGGCGGCAAAGATGCCGTTGACCCGCTGGGAGCCATCGGGGTTCTTCAGGCCTTCCAGCGTTTCGGCAATCGCCTTGGGCTGGCCGGGCAGATTGATGATGAGGCTCTGGTCGCGGATCACCGCCACCTGGCGCGACAGGATGGCGGTGGGCACGAAGGCCAGGCTGATCTGGCGCATCTGCTCGCCGAAGCCCGGCATTTCCTTGTGCGCCACGGCCAGCGTGGCCTCCGGGGTCACGTCGCGCAGGGCCGGGCCGGTGCCGCCGGTGGTCAGCACCAGCGAGCAGCCGGCCTCCACCAGTTCGATCAGCGTGGCGCTGATGCGGTCGGCCTCGTCGGGAATGAGGCGGGGCTCGAAGCTGATCGGGTTGTGCAGCGCGCGGGTCAGCCAGTCCTGCAGGGCGGGCAGGCCCTGGTCCTGGTAGACGCCGGTGCTGGCCCGGTCGCTGATGGAGACGATGCCGATGCGCACGGCATCGGCCGGGGGGCTGATGTCAGTCATGGTCGGTGGAGTGCTCGGTGTCGGTGCCGGCTTCGGCCTCGCCCCGTGCCAGGGCGGCCTTGACCTGCTGGAAGATCTCGCGGTACGCGCGGCCGTGGCGCACCGCTTCGCCCGGACGTTCCTGCGCGGCGGTGGCCTGGGCGTCCTTGCGGGCCTGGCGGATCAGGGTGCGCAGCTGCTGGGCGTCGGCTTCGGTGTCGATGGCCAGCCAGCCGGTGAGGGCCTGGTCGTCGGCGATCAGGCGGTCGCGCCATTGTTCGGCCTGGTGCAGGCGCAGCGTTTCGGCGGCCGACGGCTTGCGCTGCTCGTCCAGCGCAGCTTCCACCGCAGCCACCGCGTCGGGGTCCAGGCCCCGCATCAGCTTGCCGATGAACTGCATCTGGCGGCGCTTGCCTTCAAAGTCGGTGATGCGGCGGGCCTCGGCCAGCGCGTCCTTGAGCTTGTCGCTCAGGTCCAGCCGCGCCATGAGGTCGCTGCGCAGCGTGAGCAGCTCGTGGCCGAGCTGCTGCAGGTGGTCGCTGTGCTTCTTGAGGTCGGTCTTGCTCATGTCGACCGAACCCTTGAGCTCGCGCTTGAGCTCCAGGTCGAGTTCGCTGCCCAGGGCAACGAACTGGCCACGGACGAAATAGCCTTTGGTGGGTTTGCGGGACATGGACAGGGGCACTGCGCGAGCGGCAGCGCCGGGTGAAGGGCGGCCCGTATCATAGCGGCCGACATGAAAAACCCCGCCCACACCCAGCCGCTTGCCGGTTTCCAGTACGCCCGCAGCCAGTTCGAGGAACTGGTCGACCTGGCCCTCTCCCACGCCCGCAGTCTGGGTGCGCCCGACGCCGCCGCCGAGGTCTCCGAAGGTGCCGGCCTGAGCGTCTCGGTGCGCAAGGGCGAGCTCGAGAACGTGGAGCGCAACCGCGACAAGTCGCTCGGCGTCACCGTCTACCTCGGCCAGCGCCGGGGCAATGCCTCCACCTCCGACTTTTCCGCGGCCGCCATCCGGCAGACGGTGCAGGCGGCCTTCGACATCGCCCGCTTCACCGCCGAAGACCCGGTGGCCGGCCTGCCGGATGCGCAGGACATCGCCGACAGCTACCCCGACCTGGACCTGTTCCATCCCTGGGCACTCACCTCCGAAGAGGCCGCCCGCATCGCGCTCGAATGCGAGTCGGCAGCGCTCTCCACCAGCCGCCAGATCACCAACAGCGAAGGTGCCGGCGTCTCGGCCCAGCAGTCGCATTTCTTCACCGCCCACATGCGCGGCGGCGAGCGCGGCAAGCCCGGCATCTTCAGCGGCGGCTACGCCAGCTCGCGCCACAGCCTGTCGGTCTCGCCGATCGCCGGCAAGGGCTCGAAGATGCAGCGCGATTTCTGGTACAGCAGCCAGCGCGCCCCGCAGGATCTGGCCAGCCCCGAAGCCGTGGGCCGCTACGCCGCCCAGCGGGCGCTCGCCCGCCTGGGGGCCCGCAAGATTCCGACCACCGAATGCCCGGTGCTGTTCGAGTCGCCCATGGCCGCCGGCCTGCTGGGTGCCTATGTGCAGGCCACCAGCGGCGGCGCGCTCTACCGCAAGACCACCTTCCTGGCCGACAGCCTGGGCAAGCAGGCGCTGGCGCGGCACATCGACATCGCCGAAGACCCGCACCTGATCAATGGCAAGGGCAGCGCACCGTTCGACGACGAGGGCGTGCGCACAAGTGCCCGCAAGGTGGTGTCGGCCGGGCGGGTCAAGGGCTATTTCCTGTCGACCTATTCGGCCCGCAAGCTGGGCATGCGCACCACCGGCAATGCCGGCGGCTCGCACAACCTGGTCATGACCAGCCGCCTCACCCGCCCGGAGGACGACCTGGACGCGCTCATCCGCCGCATGGGCCGCGGCCTGCTGGTCACCGAGCTGATGGGCCAAGGCGTCAACTACGTCACCGGCGACTACTCGCGCGGTGCCTCCGGCTACTGGGTGGAGAACGGCGAGATCGCCTACCCGGTGCAGGAGATCACCATCGCCGGCAACCTGCGCGACATGCTGCTGGGCATCGAGGCGATCGGTGCCGACGCCTACAACTACGGCGCCAAGACGGTGGGTTCCGTGCTGGTGAATCGCATGAAGGTGGCCGGTAGCTGATCGGCCCCGGCCCGCGCCGGCGGGTCAGCGCTTGCGCTGGATGAACAGGTTGCGCCGTGCGTCTTCCGGGTAGGCAAAGGTCACCTTGCCCTTGCGCACCTGGCCCATGACCAGCATGTTGCTGGTCACCGCTTCCTTGTCGTCCGGCGTGAACGGGCGGTCGTAGGTGGCGACCACGCCGTAGTAGGTGCGCGGCAGGTTCTCCAGGGCGTTCTTGATGGCGGGCCCGTCCAGCTGGCTGCGCACCGCAAAGATGGCGTAGGTCAGCAGGTACATCGCGTCGTACGACTGGGCCGCTGCCATGGGAACGGCCGGCGGGCCCTGGAAGCGCCGCGAATACGACGCCAGAAAGGCCGCCCGGCGCTCGTTGCTGGGCTCGGCAATGAAGCTCTGGGCCATCAGCGCCCCTTCGGCGGCCGATCCGCCGCCGACGATGAAATAGGGGAACGACAGCGGCCAGCCCCCGACCTGCGGAACCTCCCATTTCAGGGCATCCCGACCCAGCGCGATGGTGGCGTTCTCGGGCCCGACGGTGTAGCTGAAGATCACGTTGGCGCCGGCCTGCCGGGCCCGCTGCAACCCGGCGGTGAGGTCCTTCACCCCGAGATCGAAGCGCTCCACATGCACCGGCTTGAGCTGGTGGCTGGCCATCGCGGCCTCCACGTCGCGCAGGCCGGACTCGCCATAGGGTGTCTTGTCCGCAAAGATCGCCACCCGGGTCCAGCCGCGCCGGATCAGGTCGTTGACCACGAAGGGCGCCTGGATCGCGTCGCTGGGCGCATTGCGGAAGATGTAGCTGCCGGAGGGCGGGAACTGCCGCGTGACCGGTGCACCGGCCGAGCACGGCACGATCAGCGGCACCCGGGCCTGCTGGAAGACCCCGACCGATTTCACCGCCACGCCGGTGTTGCAGAAGCCGATGGCTGCCAGCACGCCCGAGGCCACCATGGCCTGGGAGGCCGCCAGGCCCGCGTCGGGCTGCCCCTGGTCGTCGTGCACCACCAGCTCGACCGGTCGGCCGAGGTAGCCACCGGCCGCGTTGATTTCATGGACCGCCAGCTGCGCCCCGTGGAGCACCGGACGACCGAAGTCGGAAGAGGGCCCGGACAGTGGCGCGATCAGGCCGATCCGGACCGGTGCGGGGGGCGGGGTCTGGGCTGCCAGGGGCAGCGCCAGCAGGCCGGTGAGGGCCATGGCGGTGGCCCTCGCGAGGGAAGGCCGGGTCCAGCGGGAAAAAGTCATGGAAACCTCCTGGTTCAGAGGCTTTCCAAAATACGCCCACGACGGAAGGTGAACCCCCCGGGGGTGTTTCAGCCGGCCAGGGCCGCCTTGACCGCTGCCGACACCGCGCCCATGTCGGCCTTGCCGGCGAGCCGGGTCTTGACCGCACCCATGACACGGCCCATGTCGCCCGGGCCGGCGGCGCCCAGCTCGGCCACGATGGCGCGCACTTCGGCCGCCACCTCTTCGGCCGACAGGCGCTGCGGCAGGTAGGTCTGCAGCACGGCCATTTCGGCCGCTTCCTGGGCCGCGAGGTCGGCGCGGCCACCCTGCTCGAAGGCGGCGATCGAGTCCTTGCGCTGCTTGACCAGCTTGTCGACCACCGCGATCACGGCGGCGTCGTCGAGCTCGATGCGCTCGTCCACCTCGCGCTGCTTGATGGCGGCCTGCAGCAGGCGCAGCGTGTCGCGGCGCTGGTTGTCCTTGGCCAGCATGGCGGCCTTGATGTCCTGGGCGAGTTGGTCCTTGATGGGCATGGCGTTTCCTGTGGGTGGGTGTCGGGTGGGGGCCCAGACGTCAAAAAAGCCCGCCTGAGCGTCCTCTGGCGGGCTTTTGTCCGGGACCGGAGTCCTGGCGGGGATCAGTACAGCTTCTTGGGCAGCTGCATCGAACGCACACGCTTGTAGTGGCGCTTGACGGCGGCGGCCTTCTTGCGCTTGCGCTCGGCGGTGGGCTTTTCGTAGAACTCGCGGGCGCGCAGGTCGGTCAGCAGGCCGAGCTTTTCGATGGTGCGCTTGAAGCGACGCAGAGCAACGTCGAACGGCTCGTTGTCTTTAACACGGATGGTGGTCATTGGGCAGTGATTTCCAGAATGTGCTGCAAGAGGATGGTCGGGAAGATCGGGCCCGGCCTTCGTTCCAGCGTTGTGTCCCGTCATTAACTAGTATTGGCCGACGGGAATTTGCCAGCAAAGCCTGCGATTATAGCCATTTGCCGGGCCTTGACCATCGGCCCGGCCCGGCATGCTCAAAGTGCCTGGGCGCAGGCGTGGGCGCTGGCCCAGGCCCACTGGAAGTTGTAGCCGCCCAGCCACCCGGTGACGTCGACCACTTCACCGATGAAGAACAGGCCTTTCTGGCGCGATTCCATCGTCTGGGACGACAGGTCGCGGGTGTCCACGCCCCCCAGGGTGACCTCGGCCTTGCGGTAGCCCTCGGTGCCGGTGGGGGTGAGCTCCCAGCGCGAGAGCCGTTGCGCCAGCCGGGCCAGCGCCTTGTCGGTGGTTTCCATGACCGGGCGTTGCCAGTCCGGGTCGGCGCCGGTCCAGGTGTCGGCCAGCCGGGAAGGCACCCAGGTGGCCAGCTCGTTGGCCAGCCGCTTGCGCGAGCGCAGCTTGGCCTGCAGCAGCTCCTGCTCCAGATCGGTGCCGGGCGCCAGATCGAGCCGCACCGGCTGGCCGGGCTGCCAGTAGCTGGAGATCTGCAGCACCGCCGGCCCGGACAGGCCCCGGTGGGTGAACAGCAGGTCTTCGCGGAAGGCCATGCGCTGCTTTTTCTCGCCGGTCGCTATGTCGACCGGCAGCGCCAGCCCGGCCAGTTCGGCAAACGGTGCCCAGGCCTGTGCGTCGAAGGTCAGCGGCACCAGCCCGGGGCCGGTGTCGACCAGCCGCAGACCGAATTGCGCGGCCAGCCGGTGGCCGAAGTCGCTGGCCCCGATCTGCGGGATCGACAGCCCGCCGGTGGCCACCACCACCGAAGCGGCGCGGACCGTGCCCTGGCCGGTGTCGACCTCGTAATGCCCGTTGCCGTCCTGCCGCACCGCCTGCACCGGGCAGGGCTGCCAGCGGGTCACGCCGCCGGCCTCGCACTCGCGCAGCAGGAGCTGGATCAGGTCGTCGGCCGAGCGGTCGCAGAACAGCTGGCCCTTGTGCTTTTCGTGGAAGGGCACGCCGTGCCGCTGCACCAGGGCGATGAAGTCGGCCGGCGTGTAGCGCGACAGCGCCGAGCGGCAGAAGTGCGGATTGCGGCTGACGAAGTGCCTGTGCGGGGCGTGCGGGTCCAGATCGCGGTTGGTGAAGTTGGCGCGTCCGCCGCCGGAGATGCGGATCTTCTCGGCCACTTTGGGGCTGTGGTCGATCAGCAGCACCCGCCGCCCGCGCTGGCCGGCCACCCCGGCGCAAAAAAGGCCGGCAGCGCCGGCCCCGATGATGATGGCGTCGAATTCCTGCATGGCGCGCAGTGTAGGCGCCCCGCCAGCCGCCGCCTGCGGGCGTCAGGCGCTGCGCCGGCTGCGGTCGGCCAGCACGGCGGCGTCGCGGGTGAGCCGGTCGATCTCGCTGGTGATGTCGGTCAGCACATTGGCCACCACCGCGAATTCGCGGCCGTGCGCGCCGGCCCGGGCCGCCACCACCTGGGCGTTGAAGCTGACCACCCGTGCCTCGCGCGCAATGCCCTGGATGTCGGTGACGATGCCGGTGAGCTCGCGCATGATCGCCTCGGACTGCGCGCGGCCGACCTCGTCGAAGGCGGTGGTGGCGGTGTTGAGGGCGTCCAGCACCGGATCGGTGAGCTGCACCAGTTCTGCCAGCGATCGCCCGGCCAGCCGGCCGTTGCCCTCGCTGATGCGGTCCAGTGTGGTGCGCACCCGTTCGATGAAGCCGTGGATGGTCGGCCCCACGCCCTGCGCCCCGTGGTAGGTGCCGGCGATGCGCCGTGCCGCGGTCGGCTCCATGCGGCGCGGGGTGGCTTCCAGATGGGCCTGGCTCTCGGTGAACACCTGCAGGTTGCGGCGGGCCGCCTGCATGCGCTCGGCGTCGCCCTGCGCGGCCAGCATGGTCTGCAGGATCATGCGTTGCGACAGCATGCGCTGGCGGGCCGCCAGGTTGACCAGCGACAGGCCGGCCGCATGGGCCGGTGCGGTGGAGGGGTGAGCGGGCGCCGTGGCGGCCGCCGGCGGTTCGGTGGCGGCGGGCGGGAGCGGTGGGGTGTCGGACAGGTTCATGCCCTGTCGACTAGCAAGCGGCGGGCCACGCCGCTGCCGGGCTTCAGCCGGCGTGGCGCACCGCTTCGGTGGTGCTGGACGCCTGCAGCGACAGCAGGCCCTGCAGCACATCGCCCACCACGATCACGGCCGGGCTGCCCAGCCCTTCGCGTTGCAGGCAGGCACAGAGGTCGTCCAGCGTGGTCAGGGCCTGGCGCTGGTCGGGCAGGGTGGCGTTCTGGATGATGGCCAGGGGGGTGGATGGCGCCAGTCCGGTGAGCAGGTCGGCCTGGATCTGCGCCGCGCCGCTCACCCCCATGTAGATGACCAGGGTGAGCCGGGCCTGCCGGGCGGTGGCAGCCAGGGCCTGCCAGTCGGTGCCGCTGTCACCGGGCTTGGCATGGCCGGTGACGAACACCACGCCGTGGGCATGGTCGCGGTGGGTCAGCGGCACGCCCAGCGAGGTCATGCCGCCGAGGCCGGCCGTGATGCCGTTGACCACCTGGGCCTCGATGCCGTGGGCCTGCAGGTGCTCCACCTCCTCGCCACCGCGCCCGAAGATGAACGGGTCGCCGCCCTTCAGCCGCACCACCACTTCGCCTTCCCGGGCCGCCATCACCATGAGCTTGCCGATGAAGGCCTGTGGCGTGCTCTTGCAGCCGCCGCGCTTGCCCACATGCACGATGCGTGCGTTCGGGCTGGCATGGGCCAGCACGCCGTCACCCACCAGGTCGTCGACCAGCAGCACGGTGGCCGAGGCGATGGCCCGCACCGCCTTGAGCGTGAGCAGTTCCGGGTCGCCCGGGCCGGCGCCGACCAGGGTGACGGTGCCGGGGCGGAAGTCGGTGGGCGGGTTCATGCCGGGTTCACGGGGTTGCGGGTTCATGGGTGAGCAGGTGCAAGATGTGTTCCACCTGCAGGGCAATGGGTTCGGGGACCGACCGCCGGCCGTCCAGCACCGACGTGATCCACCCGGCGGTGCCGTCGGCGTCGATCTCGGTCGGCAGGTCGGGCAGGCGGGCCAGCGGGCCGTCCTGCGGGGGCTGCACTTCGGTGCGCACGCCGTCCACGAACGCCTCCATCCGGGGCGTGCGGCGGGCGTCGGCCACCGGCTCGCCTTCGGTGCCGCGCAGCAGCAGCGCGCGGGTGCCGGTGAGGGCAAAGGTGTCGGCCATGCTGACCGCGTATTCGGGGTGGGTGTAGCTGCCCACCACCAGGGCGGGGCCGTGGCAGGGGTTCATGAGCTTGACCAGGCTGTGGCCCGGGTTGCGCAGACCGACCACGCGGCGCACATCGAGCAGGCGCTGCAGACCCGGCAGCAGCAGCCCGGTGGGCAGGAAGGCCACCTCGCCGGATGCCACCGGCCCCACGGCGGTGCGGGCCGGTACACCCAGGCCCGCCAGCACGGCCTGGCTGGTGACCCGCCGGTCTTCGGTGGCGGTGCCGTGCACCACCACCGCCGCACCCCGGCGGGCCAGCAGCAGGGCCAGCAACGGGGTCAGCACCGGCAGCTTGCGGGCGCCGTTGTAGCTGGGCAGCACCACGGTGGGTTGGCCGCTGTCGGGCACGCGCTGCAGGCGGGCATGGGTGGCGTCCAGGAAGCCGGCCATCTCGGCCGGGGTCTCGCCCTTGATGCGCATGGCCAGGCAGAACGCACCCAGCTCCAGATCGGAGACCTGGCCGTCCAGCACCCGGCCCATCAGGTCGGCCGCCTGCTCGCGCGACAGGGCCCGGGCACCGTCCTTGCCGCGTCCGATTTCCTTGATGTAGGCGGCGATGCCGCTGGGTTCAGCCATGGGCGCGATTGTGGTCCAGGCCTGATGACTTGCCGTAATAAGCCGACTTGCCGTGCTCAGGCCGTGGCGGTGGCGGCGCAGGCCCGAAAGGCGCGGATACGCTGGCGCAGTTCGGGCACGCAGGAGCCGCAGCCGGTGCCGCAGCGCAGCCCCGCCTGCAGGGCCTGGAGCCGGGCGTCTTCACCCAGCCCGGGGTCCTGTTGCGACAGGGCGGTGTCGATGGCGGCGGCATCCACCGCGTGGCAGCCGCAGACCTGGGGGCTGCGCGCGCGCGCCGGTTGCGGCGGCTGTGCGCCCGGCAACAGCAGCCGACGCGGATCGGCCTGCACCGGGTCGCGTTGCAGCAGCAGCGGCAGCAGCCAGGCTTCGGCCCGGGTGTCGCCGGCCAGCAGGAAGCCCTGCACCCGGCGTTCGGTGGCGTTCAAGGCACTGCCGGCGGTGGTGGTTGTGGTTGTGGTCAGCACCCGTCGCCATTGGCCGCGCGCGGCATCGGTGTAGGCCAGGGCCGCCGGGTCGTCCAGCCCGAGCAGGGCGGTCATGCGGTCCAGCAGTGCGGGTTCGGGGGGCGCGGTGTCGGCCACCCGCAGCAGCAGGCCGGTGCCGTCGTGGCCGAAGGGCACGCAGCTGGCGAAGGCCAGTTCGGGCATGAGGTGGCGCAGGGCTTCGCGGGTGGACAGGGCGCTCTCGGCCGGCAACCAGGCGGCGGCCAGCATCGACCAGCCCAGCCGCGCCGGCTCGATGCGCACTGCCGCGTGTTTCAGCTCGGGCTGCTTGGAGCGCGGGCAGTGCGCCGAGGTGGTCAGCGCATTCACGCCGGCCAGCGGCCTGCCGTCGGTGTCGCGGCCGCTGAGGTATTCGCTGCCCCAGTGCATGGCCATGAAGGCCTGGCCCGGCGCCACGCCGTCGTCCGGCTGCACCGGCACCACGATGCGGCCGCGCTTGCTGGTGACCTGCACCAGATCGCCCGGCAACAGGCCCAGCGGCGGCAGCTCGTCCGGGTGCAGGTCGATGCGGGGTTCCGGCACATGGCCGAACAGCCGGCCCAGGGTGCCGGTGCGGGTCATGCCGTGCCAGTGGTCACGCAGCCGGCCGGTGGTGAGCGAGAACGGGAACTCGGACACCCGTTCCTCGGCCACCGGCTCCCAGGGCAGGGCGGCGAAACGTGCGCGACCATCGGCCGTGGGGTAGATGCCGTCTTCGTACAGACGTGGCCGGCCGGTGGTCCGGCCTTCGGGCAGCGGCCACTGCTGGGGCGCCTGTTCCAGCGCGGCGTAGCTCAGGCCGGTGATGTCCAGATCGCGGCCCCGGGTGCTTTCGCGGTGTTCGTTCCAGACGGTCTCCGGGCGGTCGTACGGGAACAGCGTGGGCTGCCCAGGCCGCAGCCGGGCTTCGAGCCGGCGGGCCAGATCGACCGCGATGCGCCAGTCGTGCCGGGTCTCGCCGGGCGGCGGAATCGCCGGGCGCACGCGGCTGATGCGGCGTTCGCTGTTGGTCACGGTGCCGTCCTTCTCGCCCCAGGTGGTGGCCGGCAGCAGCAGGTCGGCGAAGTCGGCGGTGGCGGCGGTGGCAAAGGCCTCCTGCACCACCACGAACTCGGCCCGCTCCAGGGCGCGGCGCACGGTGGTCTGGTCGGGCATGGACTGGGCCGGGTTGGTGCAGGCGATCCACAGCGCCTTGACCTGTCCGTCGGCGGCGGCCTGGAACATCTCGACGGCGGTCAGGCCGGGCTTCGCCGGCACGTCGGGCACGCCCCACAGCGCGGCCACCTCGGCCCGGTGCTGCGGGTTGGCCAGGTCGCGGTGGGCCGAGAGCAGGTTGGCCAGGCCGCCGACCTCGCGCCCGCCCATGGCATTGGGCTGGCCGGTGAGGCTGAAGGGGCCGGCACCCGGCCGGCCGATCTGGCCGGTGGCCAGGTGCAGGTTGATCAGGCTGGCGTTCTTGGCGGTGCCGCTGCGGCTCTGGTTGAGGCCCTGGCAGTACAGGCTGAGCGTGGCGCCGCGCGCGGCGCCGGCCGGTGGCGGTGCGTCGGCACCGCCCCAGGCGAACCAGCGGGCGGCGGTGAGCAGGTCGGCTTCCGGCACGCCGCAGACCTCTGCCACCCGGGCCGGCGTGCAGCCGCCCACGAGTTCTTCCAGGGCATCGAAGCCGCTGGTGTGGTCGCGGATGTAGCCGTCATCGACCCAGCCGCGGGTCAGCATGAGGTGCAGCAGGCCGTGGAACAGCATCACGTCGGTGCCGGGCTGCAGGGCCAGGTGCAGGTCGGCCTGGCTGGCGGTGTCGGTGCGGCGCGGGTCGACCACCACCATGCGCAGGCCGGGCCACTGGCGGCGGGCATCCTCGATGCGGCGGAACAGCACCGGGTGGGCATAGGCCGCGTTGCTGCCGGCCACGAACAGGCAGCCGGCGTGCTGCACATCGTCGTAGCAGGCGGGGGGCGCGTCGGCGCCCAGGGTGAGCTTGTAGCCGGCCACCGCGCTGCTCATGCACAGGCGGGAGTTGGTGTCGATGTGGTTGGTGCCCAGCAGGCCTTTGACCAGCTTGTTGAAGACGTAGTAGTCCTCGGTCAGCAGCTGGCCACTCACATAGAAGCCCACCGCGTCGGCGCCGTGCCGCTGCACGATGTCGCCCAGCCGCTCGGCCGCCAGGTCGAGGGCGGCGTCCCAGCCGATGGGCTGCGCCGGCCCGCCGCGCTGCAGCCGGTGGCGGGGTTGCAGCAGCCGGGTCTGGCGCATGACCACCGGGTCGGCGGTGAGGTGCAGCGTCTGGCCCTTGGAGCACAGCCGGCCGGCGTTGGCCGGGTGGTCCGGATCGCCGCTCACACCGGTGATGTGTTCACCCTCGCTGTGGATGATCACCCCGCAGCCCACGCCGCAGTAGGGGCAGGTGGAACGGGTGGACCGTGTGGATGGGGCGCAGGCCGATCCGGACGGGGTCATGGGGTGCAGCTGCTGCGCCGGGCCGG